>Ga0209610_1001748_pt1 | contig 11114 bp, 10 predicted proteins | sample LakKivw275mmetaG_FD_184137 | JGI IMG/M metagenome (GOLD analysis project Ga0209610, IMG submission 184137) | Anoxic lake water microbial communities from Lake Kivu, Rwanda to study Microbial Dark Matter (Phase II) - Lake Kivu water 275m metaG... | ecosystem: Environmental > Aquatic > Freshwater...
CATCTATAAGGCTTTAAGGTACCCATCAAAAATTAAAAGGAGAAAATAAGGTATGGACTATAAAAGAATTATCCCCTGTCTTGACGTAAAGGATGGCCGTCTGGTGAAGGGGATACACTTTGTTGATTTGAAAGAGGTCGGTGATCCAGCGGAAGCTGGCAGGAAATACAGCGAGGCAGGGGCTGACGAACTGGTTTTTCTCGATATCATGGCAACGGTTGAAAAGAGAAAGACGATGATCGATGTTATTAAGAGAACGGTTGAGAGAATAACGATACCGCTTACTGTTGGAGGCGGTGTAAGAACTGCCGGGGACATTGAAGAGTTGATGAGGGCAGGTGTCTCAAAGGTTTCGATAAATACAGCGGCAGTGAAGCGCCCGGATGTTGTGAAAGAAGCTTCAGGCATGTTCGGTAAAGAAAGGATTGTTGTTGCGATAGATACCCGCAGCTCCAAAAAGGTCCCGTCTGGTTTTGAGGTGATGGTGGATGGAGGAAGAACGCCAACGGGCATTGATGCTGTTGAATGGGCAAAAAAGGTGGAGCAACTTGGGGCCGGTTCGATACTCCCCACAAGCATGGACGCAGATGGGACCCAGAAGGGATACGATATCCCGATGACAAGGGCAATAGCTGATGCGGTCAAGATACCTGTCATTGCATCAGGGGGTGCGGGGACACTCGAACACCTCTATGAGGCAATTGTTGATGGACATGCAGATGCGGTGCTTGTTGCATCAATTGCACACTTTGGCACATATACGATAAGACAGATGAAGGAATATCTGTCAGGACTGGGGATACCCGTAAGGTTATAGAAAGAATACAACCTTACGATTCGAAATTGTAAAGGGGGTATAAATGAAGCTGAGTGAATATTTTGAGAACAAAGAAGGACGAGGTGTTATGGCAACCGCAGATTCTCATGGTTTTGTGAATGTAGCTGTTTACTCAAGACCTCATTTTATTGATGAAGAGACAATTGCTTATATTATGACCGACCGTCTGACGCACAAGAATTTGCAATCAAACCCTCATGCAGCATATCTTTTCATGGAGTCTGGTGAGAAGTTTACAGGGAAAAGACTCTATCTTACAAAGATAAAAGAAGAGACAGACCCAAAGCTGATTAACGAAATACGTTGGAGAAAGACTTATGTGGTGCCCGAAGATCAACAGGGGGAACCAAGATACCTTGTATATTTTCATATAGATAGGGTGCTGCCATTGATCGGGGATAAAAAATGATGGAACATAAGGGCGGTCGCCCGGGTGCTGACAGACAAAAGAAGCATCCGCCTGTTGGTGAGAGATGTTTCATTCTCCTTTTATAGAGCATTCCGATGATTGGAAATTTCCGATATGCGGTGCACCCAAGGGTGCATTGTTGAAACAGCGATGAAAGTATGTATGTTGATGAAACAGATTTAAATGTGTTAAAATGGTTTTTAGGGGTGATGGTATGGAACTTTTAAAGGCAGTATCTGAGCGAAGGAGCATAAGGAAGTACAGGAGAGACCCTGTTCCTGACGAGATAATCCTTGAAATCCTCGAGGCAGCAAGATGCTCTCCTTCATGGGCAAATACCCAGGTCTGCAGGTACATTGTGGTGAAAGACCAGAAGGTAAAGGAAGAACTGAGCAATGCTCTGCCACCAACCAATCCGGCACATAATGCAATTATAGAGGCGCCCTGTGTAATATGCCTATTTGCCAAAAAAGGTTTGTCAGGGTTTTATAAAGGAGCTCCTGCAACTGACAAGGGGGACTACTGGTTCATGTTTGATGCAGGGATTGCCATGGAACACATTGCCCTTGCCGCATGGAGCTTTGGTCTTGGAACTGTCCATGTAGGTCTTTTCGATGCAAAAAAGGTACAGGAGGTTCTCAAAATACCGGAGGAATATAGCGTTGTTGAGATGACCCCTCTCGGCTATTTTGATGAACCGCCGAAACCCACACCAAGAAGACCTCTAAAGGAGTCGGTATTCCTCGATTTCTACGGCCAACCCTATATCAAGTAAAATGCCCCACTGCGTAATATGCTGATAGCTGACAGCAAAAAATACGCAGTCCTATCCTCATTTCTAAACATTATGCAGAATCTTCTCAAAATAATCAAGTGACTGAGGATTGACCAGGGCATCTCTGTTGGTAACTGGCCTGCCATTAATTATATTCGTGATAGCGCTCTCTACCTTCTTCATATTAAATGTATAGGGTATATCAGGGGCCTCGAGAATTAAAGCAGGGACATGCCTTGGAGATGCTTTATCCCTGAGCGCTCTTTTTATCTTATCCTTCAAATCATCGGTAAGGCTTGCCCCAGGAGAAAGCTTCACAAAAAGGAGAACACGTTGGTCATTTTCCCAGCTCTGTCCTATGGCTACGCTGTCGGCTATCTCATCAAATGCCTCTACAATATTGTAAATTTCAGCTGTACCTATACGAACACCCGATGGTTTCAATATGGCATCGGAACGTCCGAAGAAGGTTATGCCATGGGTATCACTGTAGAACTCCACATAATCTCCATGTCGCCATACATTCGGGTATATTGCAAAGTATGCATCTTTATACTTCGTATATTCGGGGTCGTTCCAGAAATAGAGAGGCATTGAAGGGGCAGGTGCTTCACAGACAAGCTCCCCCTGTTTGTCAAAAACTGAATTCCCCTTATCGTCGTATGCCTTCACCTTCATTCCCAGCGCAGGGGCCTGCAGTTGCCCGGCATATACTGGCAGCGTTGGAGACCCGATCGCAAAACAACCGTTGATATCAGTACCACCGGAGAGAGAATTAAAATGGACATCATCCTTGATATATTTATAAACATACTCGAATCCTTCAGCAGAGAGGGGAGAACCGGTCTGACCGATTGCTTTCAGCGAAGTGAGTTTGAATAACTCTTTTGGTTTGAAGCCCTGACTCTTCAGCAGATTAATGTACGTTGCGCTTGTCCCGAAAAAGGTTATTTTCTCGTCATCTATCAGCTTCCACATAGTCCCCAGATCCGGATATCCAGGGTTCCCATCAAAGAGGACAATCCTGGCGCCAACTGCAAGCGAACTTATGAGCCAGTTCCACATCATCCAGCTCGGTGCCGTCATATAGATGATAGTGTCCTCTCTCTTCAAATCTGAATGGAGAACAAGCTCCTTCAGATGGTTGATCAGTATTCCGCCAACACCCTGCACCATACATTTCGGTTTCCCAGTTGTTCCTGAAGAAAACATAATATAAACAGGATGGTCAAAGGGCACCTGCTCGAATACAATCTCATCGTCTTTTCCGCGGGCCAGGAAATCCTTGTAGAGAACAGCCCTGGGTATGGAGCTGATGTCGGGCTTTTCGCTGACATAGGAAACAATGACCACCTTTTCTATTGACGGTACTGCTTCCACAACTTCCTTAACATCGGAGAGCATATCAAATGGTTTGTTTTTATAGAGGTACCCATCAACAGCGAACAGGACCTTTGGTTCTATCTGGCTGAAACGGTCGATAACTGCCTGCATACCCAGTTCCGATCCGCAGGATGCCCAGGTGGCACCAATGCTTGTAGTGGCGAGCATGGCAATTGCCGTCTCCGTCATGTTCGGCATATATGCCACTACCCTGTCTCCCTTTTTCACCCCTTGACCTCTCAAAGAACTTGCAAGACGCCCAACGGCTTTATAGAGCTCTTCATAGGTAATATACACTGTTGGCTTGGTTTCACACTTAAAAACAAAAGCAACCTCTTTATCCCTGTATCTGAGAAGGTTTTCAGCAAAATTCATCTCTGCACCTAAAAACCACTTCACGCCGGGGAATTTCTTCAAATCATCCACTACCTTCTCGTACCTTTTTGATGCTTTAATCTCTACAAAATCCCACACGCTTGCCCAGAAATCTGGAATATTCGTGATTGACCAATCATAGAGATCGAAGTAACCAGTGAATTGCTTGTTAAACCGCTTGTTTATAAACCTTATGAATTTTGTCATATTTGTATTTTTTATTCTCTCCTCAGATGGTTTCCAAAGTGGTTGCTTCATAATTCTCCTCCAAAATAACGTAATTTATCTTTTTAGAAACGCTATGCGCATAGTTCCGCTACAGCAGGACGCAAAGCCAAGATAATTAGATCATTAAATACTCTTTCTTAACCTCTTCGTTCGTAGCTAATTCCTCAATACTGCCGTGGTATTTGATTCTCCCCCTGTCAATTACATAGGCCCGCTCAGCAACAGATAATGAAAACCTCACGTTCTGCTCAGAAAAGAGGATTGTCACCCCTTCATTCCTGAGTTTTTTCAGCTTATTCGCAAAGTCTTTCACTATAAGAGGCGCCAGCCCTTCAACCGGTTCGTCAAGGAGAATCAATTCGGCATTCCCCATCAGGGTTCTCCCTATGGTCAGCATCTGCTGTTCGCCACCGCTTAAATAGCCGCCGAGACTTTTTTCTAACTGTTTGAGCTTGGGAAAAATTTCATAGATTCTCTCGATCGTCCATGGTTCACCTTTAAAGTGCTCAGAATTTTTCCTTCCTATCTCAAGGTTTTCCAGTACCGTGAGGTCAGGGAAGATGAGCCTGTTATCAGGTACATATCCAACCCCCTTCTTTGCCACATAGTAAGGGGGTTTCCCCCTCATTTCCTCGCCGTAGAAGGTAACACTCCCCGTTTTCGGGGGGGTCAGCCCCATGATACTCCTCAAGGTTGTTGTTTTTCCTGCACCATTCCTTCCCAAAAGGCAGACGAGTTCCCCGCTATTTATATGAAGTGAAACATCAAAAAGTATGTGGCTTGTCCCGTAATATGTATTCATGTCCTTTACTTCGAGTATCATATCTCCTCACCAAGATAGCATTGTTGGGCTTCCTTATTATTCCTTACCTCTTCCGGGGTGCCCTCGGCAACAAGAACCCCCTGATGCAAAACAGAAAGTTTACGGGCATACCCGAAAATGACCGATATATCATGTTCAGTAAAGAGAATGGTCAAACCAATCTCCTTATTTAGGCGTTTTACCAACTCCATTGTATTGTGGGTCTCTTCTGATGACATCCCTGCTGTGGGTTCATCGAGAAGGAGAAGGCTGGGTTTACTTGCAAGGGCCAGGGCAAGTTCGAGTTTCTTTTTATCACCCTGCGAAAGGATTCCGGCTTCTGTGTCCCTGAATTCGGACAATCCGGTGATGTCCAGTAGTTCTAAAGTCTCATTCCGGGCAAGCTTCCTCGCAGGGGTAAAGAAATTAAGGGTCTTTTTCTGTTGCGCAAGAACTGACTGACGTACGTTCTCATATGTCGTAAGCTTTGGATAAATATTACTTACCTGGAAGGCGCGGGTTATCCCGGTACGGGCAATCTTATGTCGAGACCAGTTTGTGATATTCTTATCCATAAAAGTGACTGTTCCTCCGCTTACAGCATGATAACCTGTAACGAGATTAAAAAAGGTGGTCTTTCCTGCCCCGTTAGGGCCGATAATAGCCGCAATTTCACCTTTCGGAAGATTGTAATTTACATCTGTTAATACCTGGTACTTATGAAACGCCTTACTTAAGTGTTCGACCTGTAGGATATTGTCGTTTGCCATATCAAGACCCCCCGTGTTCAAGGGTTGTACTTTCTTTACTTTTAAGATGACCAAACTTTTCCTTGTAAACCCCTAAAACGCCACCAGGCAAAAGTAGAACAACGATAATAATGACGGTCCCGCTCACCAGTGGCCAGTACTCGGTATAGCCCGTTACAAAGGCATTGAGAAGCGTGTAGATCACCGAACCGAGCATGGGACCCAGGAAGTAGTGGGGGCCTCCAAGGATCGCCATGAATACCGGGCCGCCTGAGTGTTGCCAGCTACAGAGATCTGGCGCAACACTTCTGTTAAATGGTCCCCAGATGGCGCCTGCCAGACCGGCAAACATACCGGCAATCACAAAATTGATGAGCATATATCTCTGCACGTTGATCCCGATAAACTCCGTGCGCTCCGTGTTGTCCCGTATTGTCCTCATGGTATACCCGAATGGTGATTCGCTTATGAACCAGAGAATAATAGCCCCAATGGTTACGACCACAAGGGTAAAGAAATAGTAGGGATTAGTTTTGAATAGCCATGCAGGCGGATTAATCCCTTGAAGACCGTTGTCACCCCCTGTGAAGGAATACCACTGGAAGATGATATAGAAAACAAGCTGGCCAAATGCCATGGTCAGGATGGCAAAATAGATACCCCTTAAACGGACACAGAAATAACCGAGGATCAGCGCACATATCCCTGCGGTGACCATCGATATGGGCAGTGTCACGAAGAGCGGCCAGTTTGCTTTTACCATCAGGAGCCCAGTAGTATATGCACCGACCCCGTAATATGCCGCATGTCCGAAACTGAGCTGCCCCATGTAGCCGAAGATCATATTGAAACTCAGGGCAAATAGGCCAAGAATAAGAATCTCGTTCAGCACATGGACCCAGAATTCCCTGACAATGAATGGCAAAATCAAAGCCAGGACAAAGAGTGCCGCTGGCATCCATATTTTTTTTAAGATATTATTTTTATGTTCAGCCATGTTATGTCCTCATCGGTGTTCCAAAGAGCCCCCATGGGCGTATAATGAGAATTGCTGCAGTAATTACAAAGATGAGAACCATTGCTCCAGCCGGCCAGTAAAGGATTGCGAAAGAGAAAACTTCACCCACAATAATCGCGCCTACAAGGGTCCCCAGAAGACTTCCGAATCCACCTATAACAACCACACAAAAGGCCTGGATAATAATAGCAATATCCATACCGAAATTAACAGAACCTATAGGTGCCTGGACACCCCCTGCAAATCCTGCGATAAAGATACCGAGGGTAAATACCCATGTATAGATTTTCGGTATAGGGATACCAAGGGCCCCTACCATTTCACGGCTAAAAACGGCGGCCTTGACGATATGACCGTACCTCGTATATTTAAGAAACCACCATAAACCAAGGGCTACTGCAAAACCAGCAAGAATCACAAAAATAAAATAGGAATCAAAGGGTGCCCCGAAGATAAAAACGGGTTTTTGAATTGCAGGGGGACGGGCAATAAGCCTGTCCGTCGGGCCCCATACAATTTTTATCAAATCAGCAAAAATCAAGGCTAGGGCATATGTGATGAGCAACTGTTCATGGAGCTCCCTCTTGTAAATGTGCTTGATCAAAACAATCTCCGTAACCCACCCCACAGCAGCACATGCAAATCCGGCAAGGGGAATGCTGACCCATAAGGCAAAATTATACCCCTGCATTAGATACCAGAAGGAATAGCAGAAATATGCACCGATCAGCCAGAGCGTGGCATGGGCAAAGTTCAGGATGTTCATAACGCCGAATATCAGGGAGAGACCTGAGGCAACAAGGAAGAGTATCATGCCGTAGGTCAATCCGCTCAAAAACTGTGAAAAGATAAAACTGAATTCCATGGTTTATGCCCTATAGTTATTTTTGTTCTGCTTTCCTTGCTGCAACAATTTCAGCTTCCGGGCGCTCACTTTCGGCACCTTTAACCTCTATCACGTCCTTTAAGATCGGGAATGGATATTTCGGGTCATCCCCCACAACGCCAACATATGATGAACAACTTAACTGGTTATCAATGGGACGGAATCTCAGCTTGCCCCGGGTCAGGTCAACGGTGAGCCCTTTCATGGCGTCCTTCACCTTATCCGTGTCGATGGTCTTTGCTTTTTCTATACCCTGTTTGAGGGAATACACTGCATCGTAACCCATAACAGCCCAGTCACTTGGATATTTTTTATACTTTGCCCGGTAATTTTTTACGAAATTTACCATCATCGGTACATCCAGGTGAGCAAAAAACGGTGCACGTGTAATTGCTACGAGGCCTCTCGGGATTGTTTTTGCTTCTATAATCAACTCCGTGACGCTTACCATACCACCCGCAAATGTTACTTTTTCGAAAAAGCCATAAGGCTTCGCCTGTTCTATAAAGCTAACATTATCCTTTGAAGCAAGACATGGATATACAAAGTCTGGTTTCATTGCCATAATGCTTGTGATGAAAGAGGTAAACTGGGTCTCTCCAAGTCTTGGCCAGAATTCTTTCTTTAGCTTTAATTGAGGCGCTACCTTCTTAAGTTCCTTTACCACCTCTTCCTGGGTCGACCTTCCCCACTCGTAATCAGAGGCAAGTGTCACATATTCCTTCCATCCTTTATCCTTTGCCATTTTGGCAATTGCAAGAACTGCCGCCTTTGCCTGCATGTAAGTGTTTGGAGCTACCTGGAATGTATAAGGACTGTAGTTAATCTTTGTGATATTCTCCGAGTTGCTGAGTGCAGGAATATGAAGGGTTTTATACTCCCTGCAGATCGGCTTCACCGCAACCGCAACAGCACTCGAATAAGCATTAATAACTGCACGGACCTTATCCCTGAGGATCAAATCTTTTACCTCTCGAACACCCACATCCGGTTTTGTCTGTGTATCTCTCTGAAAAACCTTGATGGGATACTTCCCAAGGAAACCACCCTTTGCATTTATCTCATCGACAGCAACATGGATGCCTTCTAGCTGGTCTTTACTGTAGAGAGTACCTGCGCCGGTAAATCCGAGGGCAACACCAAGGTTGTAAGGTTCTGCAGACATAACCTTACCTGAACCTGCCAACCCAACCAGAAAAACCAGTGCAACAAAAACAAATACAATCTTTAAAGCTTTGGACTTCATGACAAACCTCCTTTTTTTGTTATTTCCCTAAATAAAAAGGGCTAATACGTTAAAACCACACCTCCGTCAAACAAAAGATCCCCGCTATTTAAATATCTGGCGAAACGGGAGAAACCAAAGATAAAAAGATTTGCCACTTCAATTGGTGACATCATCTCTTTTATCCGTGATTTTCCCATCATGACATCCCTGACAACCTCTTCAGGGGTTATCCCGCGCTGCTCTGCCTGTGATGGAATCTGGTTAAGAGCCAATGCAGTTTTTACAAAACCTGTACTCACAGAAAAGGAACGGATATCCCCCTCCCCTTCAGCGGCAATAGATTGAGAGAGCGCCCTCATAGCAAATTTCGTTATATTGTAGACCGGTTTATTTAATGTACTGATATGGGCATGAATAGACCCCATATTACCGATGGCACCTTTGCCATCTTCGCTCTTTTTCATGTAAGGGATTGTCAATTTTGAGAGATAAAACGGAGCCCGGACCATCAGCCTCATCATAAAGTCATATTTTTCCATAGGAAAGTTTTCGATAGAATCAATATGCTGTATACCAGCAATATTTGCAAGGTATTTGATGCTGCCCAGCTTCACTGATTCTTTTACCGCATGTTCTACTTCTTTATCCTTTGTAAGGTCCGTTTTGATGAAAACCATTTGACCACCAATTTTTCGGGCTAGATCCTGGGTCTTTCTCCCCCCTTTTTCGTCCACATCAAGGCCAACAGCCATAAGATTATTTGCTGCGGCTGCAATACATGTAGCCCTTCCAATACCACTGCCTGCACCGGTCACAATACAGACATTGTTAATATTGAAGTCTGCATCAGAAAGAATTAATACATTTTCGAGTTTTATTTCGGGTTCATTTATATCGAATGACATGATACCCCTCGCTATGATTTGTAAAGAAAATAAATTTTTGGACATTTATATCGCAATACCTGTGCCACATGCCTTGATTCAAAAGATGACCATTTATAAATATTTGTAATTGTTACGATATTTCCTATTTCCAGGGGATATGATACACTATCAATAAGCCATTTATTCTAAATAAATTTTGTCGAACATTAAAATTTATGTAGAATATTTTATACAAATAGATATATGCTTGTAGCAGAATAGATACAGAGGGCATATGCAGGAAAAAAAGATACGAAATCCTTATGCCGGGAATAAGGGCTCAGATAAGGTTAATCCACCAGATTTCGAACACCAGGATGTTAAGAAACAGCTTAAGATGCTTAAAATGATTTTTGATAATATTTATAATGGTGTTGTGGTCACCGATACCAATGGTTATATTGTTTATTTCAATAAACCCTATGGTCAATTCCTGGGGGTTGATCATGAAGCTCAAATTGGCAAACATGTCACTGAAGTAATAGAAAACACACGCATGCACATTGTAGCAAAAACAGGAAAACCAGAAATCAATGTCGCACAAAGGATTCAAGGGCAGGACATGGTGGTTCAGCGAATCCCTATTAAGAAAAACGGTAAAGTTATTGCTGTGTACGGGCAGGTGATGTTTAAAAAGGTAAGCGATGTCAGTAAGCTTGCAAAAGAATTATCTTTCCTTGAATCAAAGGTAAAACTTTATGAAGAAGAACTCATCTCGCTGCGCTCTACCCGTTATACATTTGATAGTATCGTTGGGGCAAGTAATACCTTGTCTGATCTTAAAGGGCAGGCGTTTAAGGCTGCCAGTAATAACTTCCCTGTCCTGATTACGGGCGAATCAGGTACAGGAAAAGAGATGTTTGCCCAGGCAATCCATAATGCCAGTCCCCGTAAGCTATATCCCTTCATAAAAATTAATTGTGCTTCCATACCAAAAGACCTGGTTGAATCCGAGCTCTTTGGTTATGAAAAAGGTGCCTTCACAGGGGCAAGTCCATCCGGCAAACCCGGTAAGCTTGAGCTTGGAAATCATGGTACTGTGTTTCTTGATGAAATAGGTGACCTGCCTATAGAGATGCAACCGAAATTGTTGCGTGTCCTTGAAGAGAAAGAGTTCGAACATATCGGTGGAACTATACCTATCAGGTCAGATTTTCGTCTGATTACAGCAAGCAACCAGAATCTTGAAGAGATGTTGCAGGATGGGAGATTTCGCAAGGACCTGTTTTATCGATTGAATGTGATACGATTACGTATTCCACCCCTTCGTGACAGGACAGAGGACATCACCCCCCTTGTACACCATTTACTACAGCGGGTTGCACAGGATCTATCTATTCCAGAAGTAAAGATAGACCAGCAGCCCGAATATGCTTTAAGCAGTTATGATTGGCCGGGAAATGTCCGGGAACTCCTTAACGTACTTGAGCGGGTTGTTTCTTCTATGGAAGGGAATGTTATTCATCTCCGTGATATACCCTTCCATATATATAGTAA
>Ga0209610_1001752_pt1 | contig 11108 bp, 12 predicted proteins | sample LakKivw275mmetaG_FD_184137 | JGI IMG/M metagenome (GOLD analysis project Ga0209610, IMG submission 184137) | Anoxic lake water microbial communities from Lake Kivu, Rwanda to study Microbial Dark Matter (Phase II) - Lake Kivu water 275m metaG... | ecosystem: Environmental > Aquatic > Freshwater...
GTGCGTTTCTTTCAATTACGTTTAAAGAGGATGAAAGAATCGTGGAGGATGGATTGGTAGAGTTTATAAGGATATGCTTTCAGAATAAAAGGAAGCACATGAAATATACCCTGACCAGACATTTTGGGGAGGAAAAAATAGCATCCCTCTACATGTCTATGGATTTTCCTCACACGATCCGTGCGGAAGAGATAGAACCTCAAAGGTTTAAGGAAATGTACAGGTTTTTGAACTGATTATGCGAGAAATAGTCGGTTTTACAACAACAATCCCAGTAGAGGTTGTGTTTGCAGGGGGGTATATTCCCTGCGATCTTAACAATATTTTCATAACCAATGGGAACCCCATGCATTATATTGAAAGGGCGGAGAAGGATGGGTTCCCCAAGAGTATGTGCAACTGGATAAAGGGCATATACGGTGTTGTGATGGAGAAGAATATAGGTATAGTGATAACGGTAATGGAAGGGGATTGCAGCAATACCCAGGCACTTGCAGAGATATTGAGATATAAGGGCATAAAGACTATCCCGTTTTCCTATCCTTTTGATAGGGACAGAAAGGTTTTAAAAAGGGAAATCAAAAAGCTTATGGAAGCATTCTCTGTGGATGAAACGTCGCTCCACAAGGTAGAAGAGGGCATTGAGAGGGTAAGGTCAATGCTTGAATCAATTGACCGGATGACATGGAAGGAGAGAAGGATAACAGGTTCTGAAAATCATCTCTGGCTTGTAAGGGCATCTGACATGCTGGGGGATTACAAAAAATATGGAACCATGTCGGCTGGTTTTATAAATGGGGTCAAAAAAAGGGCTGAGATAGAAGGTATTAATGTCGGGTATATGGGCGTGCCGCCTATGATTCTTGACCTTTACCAGTTTATTGAGGGTCTTGGCGCCCATATCGTTTACAATGAAACCCAGAGACAATTTTCTCTTCCCTATTTTTCAAAAGGCATTGTGGAGAGGTATCTCAGATACACCTATCCCTATGGGATATTTGCGAGGCTTGAGGATATAAAAAGGGAGATTAAAAGGCGAAAGATCAGGGGCATCATCCATTATGTCCAGGCCTTCTGTTACAGGGTAATTGAGTATGTAATACTCAGAGAGACACTCGATGTACCTGTTTTAACAATTGAGGGTGATTTGCCAAAACCGCTCGATACAAGGACAAAACTGAGGCTGGAAGCCTTCATTGAGATGCTCAAAGGGAGAGCGTAGAAAAATAGAGTAGGCAGTATGCAGTAGGGAGTAAGAAGTATGCAGTAGGCAGGAAATGTGGAGAGAACTAAGAGATATATCATCAACAGAGAGGCAATAGGTTTTTTCAAGTCGATTCTGGAATCTTATGAAGAGATCGGGATTTTTTCCGTTCTGGACGGGAAAAGGGGTTTGATAGAGGTAATATACCCCTCAAATTTCGAACATGATATTGAGGCTATAATAGCAGATATGGCAAATTATGGCATTGTATTTCGGGAGGTTGAGCATGTTTGATGAAAAAAGGATATTGAAGGTAATGATGGGAGGGGATACTATATACGCTGATATCTTTGCCGAAGAAAAGACATATACCCATATTCATCTTGAATCAGGGAGAATAGAAAAGATAGAGAAAGCACTGGATAAGGGGGTGGGGATTCGTGTAATCAATCCATGGAAAACCTTTTATGCATCCACGAACTCTTTCGAAGGTAAACATCTTGTTGAACTGGCAAAAGGACTCTCCAGATTTTCAAAGGAAGAGGCATCGTTGCCCGATATAAAGAAAAGAAGGCATATTAAGGCTAATTATCCCTTTTCTATTTCTGCTGACCCTGAAGGTGTTGACATGAAAGAAAAGATAAGTATGGTAAAAAACCTCGAATCTCTTGTGCGAAAGAGGGAGCAAAGGATTAAACAGGTTAGGGTTATCTACAGGGATTCGCATCAGAATATAAAAATCTATAACAGTGAAGGTGCAGCTATTGAGGATGACCGTACACAGGTTGTTTTAAACCTCCTTATAGTGGGTGAAGAGGATGGTGAGATGCAGACAGCCTATGAGGCAATAGGTGGATTTTATGGGTTTGAGTTTTTTACAGACGAGGCGATTGAAGCTCTTGCGATTAAAACCGTCAAAAGACTAACGGGGCTGCTCGGCGCCCAGGAAGCACCTATGGGTATAAAGACCGTTGTGCTTGCATCAGAGGCTGGAGGCACCATGATCCATGAGGCAATAGGTCATGGACTTGAAGCAGACCTTGCAATGGAAGGACTTTCCTGTTACAAAGGGATGCTTGGAGAAAAGATGGCTTCTCATTTAATTAATGTTGTTGATGATGCAACATTACCCCATGCGAGGGGGACATATGCCTATGACGATGAGGGGATACCATCAGAGAGGACTATCCTTGTTGAGAATGGTGTACTGAAGAATTACCTCTTTGACAGGTTCCATGCATTAAGATATGAAAAGGTATCAACCGGGAATGGAAGGAGGGAGTCATTCAGGTTTAAGCCCATTCCGAGGATGAGTAATACAATGATATTACCCGGCAATGATGACCCGTCAAAAATCATCTCTTCTGTGGATGATGGGGTGCTGGTTGTCAAGATGGGTGGAGGGCAGGTGGATACTGTAAGAGGTGATTTTGTCTTTGAGATATCAGAGGGCTATATCATTGAGAAGGGTCATGTCGGGTCCATGATTAAGAATGCAACAATGATGGGAAACGGGCTCAAGGTCCTCAAGGAGATTGACATGGTAGGTAAGGATTTCGGTTTTGGCATAGGCACCTGCGGCAAGGACGGGCAGGGTGTGCCTGTATCAGATGCCCAGCCAACATTAAGGATACCTGAAATAGTAGTAGGGGGAAGGTAGAACAGTAAACAGTAAGGAGTAGGGAGCAGAGAGCAAAGGGCAAAGAGCATGGAGCAAAGAGCGAAGAGCGAAGAGCGAAGAGCTAAGAGCGAAGAGCTAAGAGCTAAAATCACGTAAGTTTTTGATTGCAGATTTTCTATTTTAGATTATCTAAAGGTAATTGTGTTCTTACGAGGGCATTACGTAGTGGAGCAAAGAAAAGCCAGTATGGAGATTACAACCTGCCAGCACTTCTTTTATGCTCTTTTTTGCCGAGGCCTTCGGCGATAAACGTGAGCACCAGGCTATTGAGACTAACCCCCTCAGCCTTTGCTCTGTGGACCAGCTTCGCATGGGTTGTCTTTGGAACCCGCTGGATAAATTTGCCCGACACATCTTGTGGTATTACTTCGGGGCGCCACGTCGGGGCAGGGACTTTTCTCCCCATATCAATCTGAGCGGAAACCCAACCGATAAAGGCGTCACGGCCATTCTCTATGGCTTCCTCCATTGTTTCACCATCAGACATGCAGCCCGGAAGATCAGGAAAAGTAATAAGATATCCGCCCCCGTCCTCTTTGGAAAGAGGGGTTAAGACGTGAGCGTATGCCTCAAAGGGATATGGAGGTGTAACCGGTTTGATCTTTTTTATATCTTTCATTTTACTCGCTCCTTTATGGTGTCAATAAACTTCACAAAGTCCTTTATATAGACCGTCTTGATTGGTCTGTGTGCCGGTATGCTTACATGGAAATCGATATCTGTATGAGAAAATGTGTAATGGCTCCCCCCATGAGATCTTATTTCAAGGTTGTATTCTTTTGCCACTGCCAAAACGTCTTCAATCCTCCAATCCAGCGGGTTGTTTCTCATTTTCTCAAGCTTTTTACCCGTAGTTGTCATTACCGGTGATGATACTATATTTAGTATCTTGTGTCAAGGATATTTTAATATTGAGCGCAGAGGAATGCTGTGGCTATCCTGAAAGGTCAGAAAGCAAGATTCGCCAAGAGGAGTCTGAACAGTAAGCAGTAGGGAGTAAGGAGCATAGAGTATAGGGCATAGAGCTATCACCACTTAAAGTTTTTGATTGCAGATTTTCTATTTTAGATTATCTAAAGGTATTAATTTGTTAGGTGCTTCTCTCATTTCCTGTCCCTTGTCAGTGCCTGACCCCTCTATTCTTCAAGCTGGCGCCGGAGAAGAACGCACCCCATTACTCACTGTGGGTAAGAGGGGCGACAGCTAAAAAAATTTCTTCTTCCGCAAAAGTCAATAAATGAGTTTTGCTAACCATGGACGGCGGAAATTTTCGGCTTCATGCATTATAACTTAAGTGACTTAAGCCGTTTTATCGCTTCTTGGATTTTCTCTTCACCTATGGTTGTAGATATTCTGAAATAGCCTTCTCCCTCATCTCCAAAGCCACTTCCTGGCGTGACAACAATGCCTTTTTCTTCTATCAGCTTCTCACAGAAATCTGCCGATGAATAGCCTTTAGGCACCTTTGCCCATATATAGAACGTGGCAAGGGGTTTTTCCATCTTGATGCCTATTGCACCAAGACCCTCAACAACCATATCCCTTCGTCTCTGGAATATCTTTTTTATCTTTTCTACTGAAGCCTGATTGCCGGTTAAAGCTTCAATCCCTGCATATTGTATGGCCTGGAATACCCCGGAATCGATGTTTGTTTTCAATTTACCGAGGTTGTACACCGCATCAACGTTACCTACTGCGAACCCTATCCTCCAGCCGGTCATGCAATAGGTTTTTGAAAGTGAATGGAATTCTATGGAATACCTTTTCTCTTTATCAAACTGGAGGATACTGTGTGCCTTATATCCATCATAGGTTACTTCACTATAGGCTGCATCATGGCAGATAAGGATGTCGTATTTTTTTGCAAGGACAATTACCTTTTTATAGAAGCCTTCATCAGCATGCGCCCCTGTGGGGTTATTCGGATAGTTGACAAACATTATCTTTGCCTTTTTTAATATGCCTTCCGGTATGCTGTCAAAATCCGGCAGAAACCTGTTTTTTTCCTTAAGGGGCATGATGTATGGTTTACCACCAGCCAAAAGTGTGGTGATTTTATATACAGGATAGCCGGGTGAAGGTATCAGGGCCACATCTCCTTTTTCTATGTATGCCCATGGGAAATGTGCAATCCCTTCTTTTGAGCCTATGAGGGCAACCACCTCGTTTTCAGGATTGAGTTTTGCATTGAATCTTTTGAGATACCAGTCTGCCACGGCCTTTCTATATTCAAGCATACCTTCGTAACTCGGGTATCTGTGGTTTTTTGCGTCTTTTACAGCGCTCTGCATCCTTTTTATAATATGTGAAGGGGTAGGGATATCAGGGTCTCCTATGCTGAAATCTATAAGGTCAATTCCTCTTTTCCTTGCCTCCTCTTTCTTTTTATCGATCCTTGCAAACAGATATGGCGGGATCTTTTCTACCCTCGATGCTGGTTTTACCATATTTTCACTCCTGATTTTTTATAATAGTAATTATAAATAGTTACATTTCTTTTTGTTTAAAGTAAAGAATTTTTTTATCCGAACATTTTATTTGAAACCATTTTGGGTATGTGTAAGAATAGTCAACATGAAACCCCCCGTTGATAAGGTCTTAAAAGAGATAATAGTCTATGATTTTCCAATATCAGAAAGGCCTTACGAAGAGATGGCAGAAAAGATTGGTATCAGCGAAGAAGAGCTGATAGATATATTGAGGTACTTGCAGAAGGAAGGGATCATAAGAAGGGTTGCCGCCATACTCTATCACAGGAAGGCTTTCTATACCCATAACGCAATGGTGGTATGGAAGGTGGAAGAAAAGGACATAGAAAGGGTAGGAAAGATTATGGCCTCTTTTCCCGAAGTAAGCCATTGTTATGAGAGGGATACGGGAGGATACTGGGACTATAATGTCTATACAATGGTACATGGAAAGAGCATGGAAGGGTGCAGGGGTGTTATAAAACGCATTTCGAAAAAGATCGGCATAAAGGTATTCAAGATGTTTTTAAGTAAAAGGGAATTCAAAAAGACATCCCTCATGGTGAATCATGAATAGAAAAAAATCAGATGCGTTGTATGAAGAGGCAAGGCATTTTATACCAGGTGGTGTAAACAGTCCTGTAAGGGCCTTCCTTTCTGTAGATGGTAAGCCTTTTTATGTAGAAAAGGGAAAGGGGGCATATCTTTTTGATGTGGATGGGAACGCCTACCTGGATTATGTATCTTCATGGGGTGCAATCATCCTCGGACACGCTGATAGAGGTCTTAATAAAGAGATAAGGGTTGCTCTTTCAAATGGTACAAGCTTCGGTACATGTCATCCTTATGAAATTGAAATGGCAAGGCTTATCGCTCAAGCATTTCCTTCAATAGAAATGGTGAGGCTCACAAGCTCGGGTACTGAGGCAACGATGAGTGCGATACGGCTTGCAAGAGGTTTTACCAAAAAGAATGGGGTTATTAAGTTCAGGGGCTGCTACCATGGACACGTGGACAGCCTCCTTGTTAAAGCAGGTTCCGGCCTTGCCACGTATGGTATCCCTGACAGCAGTGGCATTCTAAAAGACCTTGCAAAGCATACATACGTGGCTGATTTTAATCATCTCAATACTGTACAAAATATTGTGAAGGGGAATAAGGATGTCGCGTGTGTGATATTAGAGCCCGTTATGGGTAATATGGGTGTAATTTTACCTGAAAAGGGGTTTCTCGAAGGGGTGCAGGAAATATGCAGAAAGGAAAAGATTCTCCTTATATGTGATGAGGTAATAACCGGGTTCAGGGTATTATACGGCGGGGTACAACATATATACGGTATTGAGCCTGACATTACCTGTCTTGGAAAGATTATCGGGGGTGGTTTCCCTATAGGTGCTTTTGGGGGCAAAAGGGAAGTGATGGAGAAGGTTGCCCCCGTTGGTGATGTATATCAGGCAGGAACACTGTCCGGAAATCCAATCGCAGTCAGGGCAGGGATTTATGTATTAAAGTATCTGAGGAAGAATAAAAACGTATATCGGTTGATGGATAAAAGGGTGGATGAGTTGAAAAAAAATATTACTGAAATTACAAAGAGACTTAAAATCCCTTACAGGATAAACAGCATCACAGGGATGTTTACGGGTTTCTTTTCAGATGGCGATGTATATGATTATGAAACGGCATATACCGCAAGCAGGGTTATGTATGAGAAATTCTTTAAACTTATGCTTGAGGAAGGGATATTTTTTGCCCCGAGTCCTTTTGAGGCTTCCTTTATCACCCTGTCTCATGGGGAGAAAGAAATAACGAAAACTGTAGAAGCATATGAAAAGGTCTTTAAACGTTTAAAAACTTTGTCTTGAATAGAGCAGGTTTTACAGGTAAATTAAACGGATTATGATTAACATCCCAAGGGCTATTGTATATGTAGATTTAAATGTTCTTGAAGAGAATTGTAGAGCAATAAAGGCAAAGGTACCTTCTCAAGTAAAAATCCTCTGTGTTGTGAAAGCAGATGCCTATGGCCACGGAGCAACTGAAGTGGCTCGAAGGCTTGAGTCAAACAATGTAGATTACCTGGGTGTTGCAACAATAGATGAAGGGATAGAGCTGAGGGATAATGGTATCTCTGCACCGATACTTGTAATGAGTGGCATACTGGCATGGGATGAGTTAGAACCTGTGTATAAAAATATGCTTACCCCTGTTATCCATGATTTCAATATGTTTAAAAGAATTGCAGAAGATGGCGTTCATCTTGATAGGCCATTGAAGGTACACATAAAGGTAGATACAGGTATGGGGAGGCTCGGTTTTGGCCCTGATGATATACCTTTTGTAGTTGAGCAGATAAAGAGGGCAGGCAATATAAAAGTCGAAGGTTTTATGAGCCATTTTTCTTCTTCGGAAAAAAGGGATGAATACGGGATGAACCAGATAGAGATATTCAAAAAGGCCCTACAGGTTTTGAGGGATAACGGCATCAATCCCGGGATTGTTCATATGGCAAATAGTGGTGCAATCGTTAATTATCCTGAGGCATATTTTGACATGGTTCGAGTGGGGATAAGCCTTTACGGTTCCTATCCTGCAAGAGAATTGAGTAAAAGGTTACATGTAAAACAGGTGATGAGATTTATATCAAAGATAGCACATATCAGAGAATTTCCCCCTGGATATCGATTAAGCTATGGTGGAACACATACTACCAGGAAGAAGACGCGGGTGGCGTATGTTCCGGTAGGCTATGCAGATGGTTATCCGAGGGCGTTGTCGAACAAGGGTTCTGTATTGATAAAAGATACGAGATGCAGTATTATTGGAAGGATATGTATGGACTGGTTGCTTGTGGATGTTACTGAGCTTGAAGACGTAAATGTGAAGGAAGAGGTGGTACTTTTGGGACACAGTAAGACAGAGGTTATTTCAGCGGATGAGATTGCCGAGCAGACAGGTACAATTCCTTATGAGATTTTGTGCAAGATATCAAAAAGGGTCTTGAGGGTATATGTTTAGCAGTATAATAGAGAAGATATTTTCACCTGCTGCAAGATTTTTGAGAGAGCTTGGTAACATTGGCTTATTGTTTGGCGAGTGTGTTTACTGGGGGGTTAGAAGGCCTTTTAAGTTTAATTACATATTCAAGCAGATGGAGTTTATAGGTGTGAATTCTGTGGTTGTGGTTATCATAACCGGTGTTTTTACAGGTATGGTCCTTGCCCTTCAATCGTACTACGGTTTCAGAAAATTTGGCGCTGAAGGGCTTGTGGGAACAACAGTGGCGTTAAGCATGACAAGAGAACTCGGTCCTGTACTTACAAGCCTGATGGTTACTGGAAGGGCAGGCTCAGCCATGGCAGCAGAGCTTGGTACCATGAGGGTAACAGAGCAGATAGATGCATTGATTGTTATGGCCCTCAACCCTATAAAATATCTTGTTGTCCCGAGGGTGATTGCTTCTTTTTTGATGCTCCCTATTTTAACCATTGTGTCTGACTTTGTAGGTATAGTTGGCGGTTATCTTGTGGGGGTAAAGCTTTTGGGGATTAATGAGGGCGCCTTTATCAATAAGATGGTTAAGTATGTTGACCATGAGGATATATATAATGGTCTTGTAAAGGCTGCATTTTTTGGAATCATCATGAGCGTTGTTTCCTGTTATAAGGGTTTTTACACAGAAGGTGGTGCTGAGGGGGTTGGAAAATCGACTACAGAGGCTGTCGTGACATCGTGTGTTACCATCCTGATTTCTGACTATGTACTTACATCTCTGATGTTTTAGTATGGAAAATAAGGCAATAAAAATTATAGACCTCCATAAGAGTTTTGGTACCCAGAATGTTCTGGATGGCATCAACCTTGAGATAGAAAAGGGTAAGATAACGGTCATTATAGGAAAAAGCGGTGGAGGGAAAACAGTCCTCTTGAAGCATCTGATTGGTCTTATGAAACCTGATAAAGGTGAGATATGGGTAGATGGTGTGGAAATAACAAAATTAAAGGAGAAGGAACTGAATGATGTAAGGAAAGGGTTTGGGATGCTCTTCCAGGAAGCCGCCCTCTTTGATTCCATGGATGTGTATGATAATGTTGCCTTTCCTTTAAGGGAACATACGAAGCTTTCAGAAAAGGAGATAGAGGAAATTGTAGAAGAGAGGCTAAAACAGGTTGGACTGCTGGGTTTTACTGAGAAGATGCCCTCTGAACTTTCGGGCGGTATGAGAAAAAGGGTAGGCCTTGCAAGGGCACTTGTACTTGACCCTGATATCATTTTGTTTGACGAACCTACCAGCGCCCTTGACCCGATTATTTCATTGACAATAGATGATTTGATAAAAGAGACACAGACATACCTGAAAAAGACTTACGTGGTGATCAGTCATGACATACTCGGTATGTTTAGAATAGCAGATAAGGTGGCCATGCTTTATAATGGCAAGATTATAGAGTACGGAACACCATATGAGATAAAAAGGAGTAACAACGAGAATATAAAAGAATTTTTAAAGGCGACAAAAATACCTGGTTTTTCAGGAGGTGACTAATGAATAAAAATGCAATTTCACCGGAGTTAAAGGTGGGTATATTGGTGCTAATCGGGATAGTTATACTATTCTATATGTCTTTCAGGATCGGGAAGTTTGGTGTATTCAGGGAGGCAGGATATGATGTGATTGTGTTTTTTGATAATGCAAGTGGGCTTGATCCCAAATCACCTGTCCAAATTGCAGGGGTACAAGTGGGGAAGGTAAGGAAAATTAAACTGGATGGATATAAGGCGATGGCAACCCTTGTTATAAAGGATAATGTGAATATACCTGTTGATAGTAAGATTGCAATAAAAACTCAAGGTGTCCTTGGAGATAAATATATAGAGATCATACCGGGTGTGGAGAAGAAATTTTTGGCACAGGGTGAAAGAATAAAGGATGTTGTTACATCACCTGACTTTGATGAGATCTTTACACAGATAAATGTTGTAGCAAAGAATTTTGGTGACACGATGGGTGAGTTTAAAGGCATTATCGGGGATAAAGAAAAGGTGAACATTAAGAAAAGCATTGACAATATTCAAGTCCTGAGCGGTGAATTTAAGGACCTTTTAAAGGATAATAAGGATAATATGACCCGTATTGTTGATAATGCAGCCACGCTGAGTGATGGGTTGCAAAAGATTGTAAGTGATATTGAGGGTGGTAAGGGAACGCTGGGACTACTTGTTAAAGATGATAAACTATATAATGATGCAAGGGATGCGGTTGCTTCACTCAAGAGCATTTCAACAGATATTGATCAGGGTAAGGGTACACTCGGAAAACTCGCAAAGGATGATTCAATATACATCGAGGCGAAAGAAACAGTCAAAAATATGAGAGAGATTACAGACGGAATCAAGAGTGGGGAGGGTACGCTCGGGAAACTCGCAAAGGATGATAGCCTTTATATTGAAGCGGAAAGAACTATGAAAAAGTTGCAGAAAGGTGCTGAGGGCCTCCAGGAAATGACACCAATTACAATTCTCGGGACCATATTTGGCACCATCTTCTGATGTATAGATTTTTTTTTCTTTTTTTGTTTTTTCCTTGTGCCCTGCACGCATTCTGGCCTGTTTCGTGGGAGTTTAACAACGAAAGAAGGTTTCTTGGTCCTCTCGTATCATATGAGAAAGAAGATGATGCCACACGTTTGGCTCTAAGACCCTTTCTCTTTTCATACGATTCTGAGGATGGCGGGGTCTATAACTATTTATATC
>Ga0209610_1001753_pt1 | contig 11103 bp, 9 predicted proteins | sample LakKivw275mmetaG_FD_184137 | JGI IMG/M metagenome (GOLD analysis project Ga0209610, IMG submission 184137) | Anoxic lake water microbial communities from Lake Kivu, Rwanda to study Microbial Dark Matter (Phase II) - Lake Kivu water 275m metaG... | ecosystem: Environmental > Aquatic > Freshwater >...
GATCCCGTCGCGGGGGAGCGAGAGCAGAGCAGAACCACCACCGGAGATCACCACCAGCACCAGGTCGTTCGGGCCCAGACCGCGAAGCAACCGCACCATCTCGCGCGCGCCTTTCACGCCTGCTTCGTCAGGAATAGGATGGCCTGCTTCACACAGGGTGAGGTACTTCAGGTCCAGCGTGTGCCCGTATTTCACGATGACGATGCCGCCCTCGATTCGGGCACCCAAAATATGCTCAAGGGCGTAGCCCATCGCGGCGGCTGCTTTGCCAAAGCCCACCACGTAGCACCGCTCGTAGCCAGAAAGATCATAGCCGCGACCACCCACCTGCAGCAGCTCGCCGTCCAGGCGCACGGAGCGGTTGACCGCATCGGCCGGATTGACGGCCGCGAGCGCGGCGTGGTAGATGGCGAGCGCATCCGTGCGTAATCTGGACTCATGCACGGTCATACCGTTAAGCCTTGATAGATCGCGGCCATATCTGCCGCGACGGTCTGCCAGTTATACTTAACTTCAACCAGCTGAGCGCCCCGCTCACCCATCCGTTTCGCCTCCGCAGGATGAGCGAGGAGATGGTTGATGCACCAGGCGAGGGAATCAGGATTGAGGTATGCCTTGATGCCGGTCGAGAAGTTGGTAATCAGGTGGACCGCGTCGGTGCCGACCACCGGTTTACCGGCGTCCCAGGCCTCGAGCACGACGATGCAAAAGGGCTCGTTTCGGCTGGGCACGCAGACAAGATCACACGCATTCAGCCAGGCCACCGCGGCACCGTCAGGCGCGTAGCCAAGGAAGCGACATGCACCGTTCACCCCCAGCTGGTGCGTGCGGTGCTCACAGGAAGCCCGCAGCTCACCCTCGCCACAGAAGACGAACTTGACGTCCCACCGGCTCGCCAGGACGCGCGGGATCGCCTCCACCAGCAGGTCCGGCCCTTTCTGATAGCTCATCCGGCCAATAAAGAGGACGACCGGTGCCAGCGGATGGATGCCGTAGCGCTGCTTCACCTGCCCGGGATCGAGCTTGCGGCGGATCTTGCCGGCATAAATACCGTTGGGTATGATTCGGAGCTTATAATCCGGGATCTGATAGAGGAATTGCACCTCGCGCTTTAAGTTCTCGGACGTGGCGATCACCACGGCCGATTCATAGCCGCCAAGCCACTCGCGATGCGAGATCTCACGGAATTCCCACCAGTCGCCGAAGGTGTTGCCATTTCGGCCCCATTCGGTACTGTGAAAGGTGAGCACGTAGGGCAAGCCGTGGCGCTGCTTCAGGGCGTTCAACGCGATAACGGGATGCCAGTCATGGCCGTGGAGGAGATCGAATCGCCCAACTTGCCGCTGCACCGCGTCGAATCGGTCCACCATCAGGTCGCACATCCGATCCATCTGCATCACCACGCCGCCCGGCTGGGCATGGCGTACGCGCTGATAATGCACGCCATTGATCTCGTCGTACTCGCTCCGATCGCCGATCCGGGTGAAGATGTGCACCTCATGCCCGGCGGCTGCCAGCGCCTCGGAGAGCTCGGTGATATGGGGTGCGATGCCGCCCACCTTCACGGCATGGAGACTCTCCCAGGAGAACATCCCGATTCGCAACGATTCCATCTTCGCTCCCTTCCCTTCCCTTCTCTCCTCTTACTTCCCTTCTGTTATCCTCTCTTCCTTGTCCTGGCTTGAGATGAGAGCGCGCAAGAGCACGTGGAGTCCCGGTTCCCGTGCTCGCGAGTACCAGCAGTGCAGGACGGGCAAGGGGCCGAGAATGCCGAGCCGCAACTTATAAATAGAGGGGACGTGGTCTGTAAAAAAGGATAGCCCAATGGTCGAGAGCTCGAGAGAACCGCGAATGGATGAGGTATTCCTGGTCGAGGTCTCCAATGAAGTGGGCAACAAGGTGGGTGGGATTTACGGCGTGCTCGCTTCCAAGGCGACCATGATGATGCAAACCTTCCCCCACTATCTCACCGTGGGACTCTACAACCACGCGACCTCACCCCACGACTTCAGCCCGAGGACACCGCCGGTCGAGATCGATAACGTGCTCAGGACGCTCACCAACGAGGGCGCCCAGCCGTATTACGGGGTCTGGAAAGGCGGGCAGAACGCGCCCTGTGTTCTCCTGGATATTCATGAGTACATGAACCGGAGGCTCGCGGAGGATAGCTATCGGCGCAGCATTCTGGGTGACTCGCTCGATGGCCCGGACGGCTCGCATCCCGTCTATCACCTGATCAAGCGGCGGAACTGGGAACGGTTCAGGATCGATAGCTACACCTCTGACTATTTCTATAATGAAGCGATTACGTGGTCTGAAGTAGCAGGTCACTTGATCGAGCTCTTACTGACCACACCCCTGTACCAGGAGAAGCAGACGGTGGTCTTCGTGCACGAGTGGCTCTCCGCGGGGGTGATCTTCCGTGAGCGAGTCTTTAACCTCCCCTATCGAACCATCTTCATTACCCATGCCACCGCGCACGGGAGAGCGGACAGCGCCGCGGGCGTGAATGTTACCCTTAAGGTCCGGGACGGGTTGTCGAACCACCAGCAGGCGATGCCGGCGAGTGCCTACGAGCGCGGCGTCCAGGCAATGCACTTCACGGAGATCGCCGCTGCAGCACACTGTGACCTCTTCACCGCGGTCTCGCAATCGGTCGCCCATGAAGCGACCTACTATCTCGGGAAGGCGCCGCAGCTCGTGCTCACCAATGGCATCCTGATGCCTGCCGGGCGAGACTTTCGGGAGATCCGCGAGATCCACGCGGTGCATAAGGAGAGCTTACGCGAATTCATGCAGGCGGTGCTCTCGCCCTACTACCTCATGGAGGAGCAGGAGAGCTTGATCGTGATGACCTCGGGGCGCTACGAATTTGTGAACAAGGGCTATGACCTCTACATCAAGGCGTTAGCGATGCTGAACGAGGAGCTGCGGGGCATGGACCGGGTCAAACCAGTCTACGCCTTCATGCTCGTGCCTACCCGGACGAGAGGCCTGAATGCCACGGTGCTCCGGGCGCTTACGCTCTACCGGCGGCTGCGCAGCATGCTCGATCCGGTCTCGGACTATCTGGGCATGATGCTCACGCGGGCGATCGCGAAGAATGATAGCGCGATCATGGATAAGAGTCTCAAGGAGCTGCTGAACACTGATGTGACGGCACGTGAGATCCTGGAGGAAGCGTTTGAGATCCCCGAGCCGCTCACGAGGAACGAGTTCCCTCCCATCGCCACACACGATTATGATTACGAGCGTGACTCGATTCTCGATCTCTGCTGGCACGCAGGACTGCGGAATCGGGAAGATGACCATGTGAAGATGATGATCATCCCCTCGTACCTCAGCGCGAACAGTCCGCCGTTGTACCTGAATTATCTGGATTTTGTGAACGGGTGTGATGTCGGCATCTTTCCGAGCAGGTACGAGCCCTTCGGCTTGACCCCGGTGGAAGCTGCGGCTACCGGGTGTATTGCGGTGACGAGCGACCTCTCGGGCCTGGGCGAGGAGCTGAAATCAGTGGGGAAGGGCGGCGAGAAGGACGGGATCTACGTGCTTCCACTGCTCAATCGGCGCGAGGATGAGGTGTTGGAGACGCTCAAGAACTTCCTGGTGCGGCTGCGTGAGATGCCGTACGAGGAACTGCTCGCGTTAAAGCGGCGGGCGTTCCTGCTGGCTGATACCTTCTCCTGGCGTGAGAAGATCAAGAATTACGTCACGGCAGTCGAGCTGGTGCTCACTCAAGGGCTGTGAGGCTGGCGGCTGCGTACAAGCAGAACGGGGAGAGACGAACCCAGCAAATCGACGTGCTCCGGATACTCTGGTTAGGCCGCTTCGCCACGTACGTCGCCGAGACTACGGGTATAAACACCACCGAAGCGGAGCGTGAGCTCGAGAAGCAAGCGGCTATCTGTGTGCAGGAACGGGATTACTTAATCTCGCTCTCACTATTAAAACTAGAAAGGGGACGAGAGCACCCCCGCGGGACTAGATCACCGCTGCACAGCAATATACCGGGCCGTACGTAAGGAAGATGGAACCACTCGCGTTCTTCGTCTACGCCTTTACCTCCGTCTTTATTATTGTGAACCCCGTCGGCGGCTTGATCACCTTTATCTCGCTCACTGCGGGGCTGAGCCATGCGGAACAGCTTGCGGTCGCGAAACGGTCCGTCACGATCGCGTGCATCCTGGCGATCATCTTCGCCGTCTCGGGCGAGCTGATCCTGCGCATCTTCGGCGTCACGGTCGATTCCTTACGCGTCGCCGGCGGTGTGCTCCTCTTCATCGTGGCCATGAACATGCTCCACGCGCGAGTCTCCCGCGAGAGCGTCACGCGCGAGGAGCTGGAGGACGCAGTGAGCCGTGATGATATCTCCGTCTTCCCGATCGCCATGCCACTCCTCACCGGGCCCGGGGCAATCACCACCGTGATCGTGGTCATCAGAACCGGGCAGACCCTTGAGCTGAAGCTGATCGCTATCCTGGCCATCTTACTCACCTTCGCGCTCTCCTATCTCATCTTCCGATTCGCGGATCGGATCAATCAGGTGCTGGGCGTTACCGGCTCGCTCGTCATTACCCGGGTGATGGGCCTGCTCCTGGGCGCGATCGCCGTAGACTTCATCGCCCGGGGCATCTGGAACATTTACCAGGCAATGCTGTAGTGACCGTAGTACGACGCACTCGCGAGAGGCCGAGAATCAGCAATCCGCGCGTTCTGCGTTCGACTTCGCACGATGGGTGTTGCACCGAATCGCGAGCACCGTAGCGGGGTGATCGAAAAGTTTTTAAGGGCAGGCACAGTATGTGAGAGCGAGATATGCTGGTAACTTGGCATCGGCGATGAAAGAAGAGGTTCCCAAGGATAAGCCCCCTCAACGGCGGCGGGGGCTACGAGAAGTGAAGCCATTGGGTCCCGTTTCGAATTTAGAAGAGCATGTACGGCCGGATTGGTGGCGAAGGATCTTCAACTCGATCTATTTGAAGACCGACGCAGATGTGGTGGATGACCCGAATATCACCCGGAAAGAGATCGATTTCTTCGCGGAGGTACTTGGCCTCGCACCCGAGGATAAGATCCTCGATCTCTGCTGCGGGCAGGGTCGGCATTCCCTGGAACTGGCACGGCGGGGGTATAAGAACGTGGAAGGCTTGGATCGCTCGCACTACCTCATCCACCGTGCGAAGACGCAGGCGCGGAAGGAGGGTCTGCTGCTGAAGTTCCGGGAGGGAGACGCGCGACGGTTGCCGTATCCCCATGACAGCTTTGAGGGGGTGACGCTGCTCGGCAACAGTTTCGGGTACTTCGAGACGGTCCACGATGACCTCCGGGTACTGAAGGAGATCTTCAGGGTCTTGCAGCCCTGGGGCCGGTTCCTCATTGACGTCGCGGATGGCGCGTATCTGCGTGAGAACTTCCAGCCACGGTCCTGGGAATGGATCGACAAGAACCTCTTCGTCTGCCGTGAGCGCTCGCTCGCCCTGGACGGGCAGCGGTTGATCTCACGCGAGGTGGTCACGCACGTCGATAAGGGCGTCATTGTGGACCAGCTCTATGCGGAACGGCTCTACACGCGCGAGAACCTGCTTGATCTCCTGAAAACCGCGGGCTTCACCAACATTACGGTGCACGGCGAGCTCTCCTCCGAGTCGCAGCGGCACCAGGACCTGGGGATGATGGAGAAACGCATCCTCGTCACCGCGGTAGCGCGCAAGGAGTGGGCGCCGGTGAAGACGCGGAAGAAGAGCGGGGTCAAGCATGTCGTCGTGATCATGGGCGACCCGAACAAACCGGACAGCGTCAAGCCCTCCTGTGTCTTTGACGAAGATGATCTCTATACCATCGACCAGCTGAAGGGCGCGCTGCGTGACTTGAAGGACTACCGATTCACCTATCTCTACAATCACAGCTCGCTCATCTCTGATCTGATCAAGCGAGAGGGTAAGATCGATTTCGTCTTCAATCTCTGCGATGAAGGGTTCCTGAACGATCCGACGAAGGAGCTGCACGTACCGGCGATTCTGGAGATGCTCGGCGTGCCTTACTCGGGCGCAGGCCCCCAGTGCCTCGCCTTCTGCTTCGATAAGTCACTTGTGCGCGGTATCGCGAAGGAGATGGGTATCCCTGTGCCCAAAGGTGTCTTCGTGAAGCCGGAAGACAGCACCTTCGAGCTGCAGTTCGACTTCCCCGTGCTCGTGAAGCCGAACTTCGGCGACTCCAGTTTCGGGATCACGGAGCGCAGTGTGGCGTACAATCCGGAGGAGCTGACAACCGGGATCTCGGAGATCCGCGAGAAGTTCGGGTATGATAAGCCGATCCTCATCGAGGAGTTCTTGACCGGTAAGGATCTGAGCGTGGGGATCATCGGCAATCCACCGGAATCGTATGTGGTGCTCCCCATGGTGGAGGAGGATTATTCCGTGCTGCCCGAGAGCTTACCACGGATCTGCGGCTACGAAGCGAAGTGGCTACCCAATTCGCCCTACTGGAAGATCCGCTCAGTGCGGGCTGAGCTCCCGGAGGAACTGGAGCGGCACATTGTGGAGTGGTGTATCAAGCTCTTTGAACGGCTGGGCTGCCGCGACTACGCGCGATTCGACTGGCGGCTGGATGCCCAGGGCACGCCCAAGCTCCTGGAGGTGAATCCGAACCCCGGCTGGTGCTGGGATGGTCATCTCGCGAAGATGTCAGCTATCGCCGGCATGTCCTATCAGGAGATGCACGCAGCTATCCTGAAGGCGATCGTGGCGCGATTATCCGTCCACAAGGACGAGAAGGTGGCGGCAGGCACCAACGGCAATGGCAATGGCAACGGCAACGGCATTGGTATCGGTATCGGCATCACCACTGGCCACCTCAACGGTACCGCTGACCAGGAGCACACCGAGTAGCACGCTTCAATCCTGACTGACGGAAGCCGCGAGTGCTCTCCATTGCCGAAACGAGGGGCCATACGTCGCAATAAGCTTTAAATAGGGGGAGTGCGTACTCACATCAAAACCAGGAGGTGGAAGCTATGACAGAAGAGCTGACAGGCAACACGAAGAAGGTCTTCGAAGCGATGGTCAAGCTGGGGACGAAGGGCGAAGAGAAGGCGAAGAGCATGGAAGATATCGTCCGCGAATCGAAGCTCCCCAAAGGCACCGTGGCGAATAGCATTACCGAGCTGACGAAGCTGAAGCTGGTGAAGCGAAGAGCGGGCGAAAAGACCGCGAGATACTTCATCATTGAGTGAACCCCGGGGGGAACGCAGCGTGAGATGGAGAAGAAGTTATACTATCTCCCCGGCTATTATGATATCGCGTTTTCGTATGATGTCTCCGGGGAGATTCGCTTTTTTACCCGCTGCTTTCAGACCCATGCGGACCTCGCAGTGAGGCGAATCCTGGAGCCCGCATGCGGCAGCGGGCGCGTGATGATCCCGTTAGCGCAGCAGGGCTATCATGTGGTGGGCTATGATATCAGCGAGGAGATGGTGGCGTATACGCGTGAGAAGATCGAGCATGCAGGGCTCTCACATTGCGCGGAGGTCATGCTCGGCGATATGCGCACGTGGAAGTTCAAAGAGACCTTCGATGGCGCGCTCAATCTCCTGAATACGATCGGCTATCTGATCACCGATGCGGATATTCAGCAGCATTTCAGGGCGATGGCGTATTCGCTCAGACGAGGCGGGATTTACCTCGTGGAACTCGCCTGCGCCCCCGAGCAGCTGCGACCCGGAGAGACTGCGGAGGATTCCTGGACCGCCGAACGTGACGGGGTAAGGATACACGCCACGTGGTTTACCGAGCGGTACGATCAGGCGCATAAGTGGAAATACAACGTTTGCAAGATGCACGTGGAAGACGGGCCGAACGGGAAGGAGATCATCTTCATCGAGCCCCACGTGCTCCGGCTCTGGTACTTTGACGACCTCCTCCGGCTGAGTGCTGCGGGCGGCTTCACGCTGCAGGCGATTTATACCCAGAGCTTCGACCTCTTACCGCTTGACACGCCCATTACCGGCGACCTGGGCAGTCTCTACTACATTCTGAAGCGTGAATGAATAATGACCGCGGCGGGATGGTGCACGCCACACTAACCTTGGTTTAGGTACGGGATATGGGCTTCACCTCCGCGGCTGCATTCATCATCTTCTGCGCGACCCTCGTGCTCGTCATTACGAGACCGAAGCGGCTGGGCATTGGGGTCGCTGCGGGCGCAGGCGCTGCCGCATCACTCCTTCTCGGCACCGTTACGGTACCTGACGCCCTCGAGGTCTTCCAGCACATCTGGGACGCGGCTCTGGCGTTCCTGGGTATCGTGCTCGTCTCACGCACACTCGATGCCATGGGGTTCTTCCGCTGGGCGGCGTTCAAGGTACTCAAGCTAGCGCGCGGGAACGGGCTCAAGCTGTATTTCTACATCGCACTGCTCACGGTCGCCGTGAGTATCCTCTTCGCGAATGACAGCGCTGTGCTGATCTTAACGCCCATCGTCCTGGAGATCATTACGGGGTTGAGGATAGAGAAGGGAGGAAGGCTGGCGTATCTCTTCGCCGCGGGGCTCATTGCTGATACTGCAGCCATGCCCTTGATTACGAGCAATCCCGTCAATATCGTCAGTGCCGACTTCTTTGGCTACAGCTTCATCGACCATGTGCTCTTTATGGGGCCAGTCGCCCTCGTCACCATCGTGATAAGCCTGCTCGTGGTCTATCTCTTCTTCAGAACTGAGGTGCCCCGATCATACTCCATGACGCTCGCAGCGACGCTGCTTGGAGATGATTCACCGATCACGCCCACCCGATTACGGCTCTGCGTTGGCACGCTCATCGCGATCGATCTGGGCTACGTGCTCGCCTCGCTGCATGGCCTGCCCGTCTCCGTGGTTATCTGTTCAGGCGCACTCTTTCTCCTCCTCGTGTATGCAGGTACCTCACGCACGAGGCACGGCGTAGAAGGAGAGCGGGCGGGCGTGGTGGGCATCCTGAGGGCGGTGAACTGGGACATCCTGCTCTTCATGGTCGGCATATTTATGGTGGTGCAAGGTCTGCAGCACACTGGTGCGATCGACTTCTTTGCGCACCTCTTTCTGATGGCCGCGGCATTGCCGTCCGTCCTCTCAACGCTGATGCCGAGCCTGGTGGTCACCCTGAGTGCGAGCCTCATGAACAATTGGCCCATGACAATGCTTGGACTACTTTCGATCGATCAGGCGGTAGCTGCTAACCCCGGAACTCCGCAGCTCTTCACCACGCTCGTCTTCGCGAACATCATTGGGAACAACCTGGGGCCACACTTCTTCCCCCTGGGGTCGCTGGCCATCTTGATGTGGCTGGATACCATGAAGCGCAAAGGAGTGACGATACGGCTCGTGGACTATCTCAAGGTAGGGTCGGTGCTTTCAATTCTGGAGGTCACCGCCGCATCAATCGTCTTGTGGCTTGAAGTGCACTGGCTCGAGATGCAGCTCAACGTCATTCCCTAGCGCATCCACCGAACCAGTGAGTGAGGTGGCTTTTGGGGTGGGTTGGGTGACGCACCAACCGCGCGTGAAGGCACGACTCCGACGCACACTCAAAAAGTTTGAGCTACAGTCGCCATTCTTCGTGCTGCTTCCCGTTCACGTCCACGGGTACCGCGGCTATAATTCCTGCAGAACCCGAAACCCGAGGTTGAAGTTGCGATAGCTCTGGTCATAGCCGCAAGCTTTTAGGTGATACTAGTGCAGCCGCGGTGAAGGGCTGGGCTTGAACCGGAAGGTAACAGAAGCAATAAACTTACGTCTCCTTCAAAATACTTATGCCTCGTTCAGTCTTTGTTATCTTGTCACGGACAACAGCCTCTAAGTTGCTCGGTCCAAACAATAAAATTGGATATTTAGGATCGTTAGTCCTGAGCGTAAAAAAACGCCCTCTCCCTTCAAGTTCTGTTATCGCTTCAACAATATATACCTTCCCTGTTTTTAGTTCATCACTGGGATTACCAAGCACCTTCTCGAAACCTGCTGATATACCAAGACCATATCCAATAGCTCCTGCCCCCATGGACAGGAAAAACAACGCGCCGAGGAACAGGTAAAGTGTTATCGTTTGTGTCTTCTCTGAAAACACATAAGGGAAGATATCAGGAAGATAAAGGATAAGGCTTGCACCCCATACAATAAAAATTGCCATCACAAAAATAAAGAAGCCAATTCCCACGTATAAATTACCCCTTTTTTCCATCACCTTTACCTCCTTTTAGTACTAAAACCGAAACTCGTTGATTTTCGCCCCATCCCATTTGTCGCTTCTTAAGCAGCTTACCTCACCCAATCCATACCCACCGATACCTTGCCGCGCATCGTTCCCTGAGCATCATCTGCGCTCGCTTACAGGATACTATGATAAGTAAGTTTTTAAACCTTATTGCTTGTCCAGTTCAAGAAGGGTACAGCAGACCACGCGGAAGAGGGCAGCCGCTTGTCCCCGCGGCGTAAATTTTATACCGCGCCAGAAAGAAGAGAAGCATATCACCATGCTCAAGGCGACCTTCGCCGCAGGCTGCTTCTGGGGCGTGGAAGCGGCCTTCCGGTGCGTGAACGGCGTCGTCTCAACTTCGGTGGGCTTTACGGGCGGCGCCTTTGAGAACCCGACCTACAAGGACGTCTGCACGGGTCTGACAGGGCATGCCGAAGCCGTGGAAGTGGTCTACGATCCCGCGGTCGTTTCGTACGAGGAGTTACTGAACGTCTTCTGGACTATCCATGACCCCACCACGCGGAACCGCCAGGGGCCGGATATCGGGACGCAGTATCGGTCAGTGATCGTCTACCACACGCCGGAGCAGGAAGCATCGGCACGGGCCTCGCGAGAAAAGCTCCAGTACTCGGGACTGTATGAGCGAGAGATCGTCACGGAGATCAAACCGGCAGCGACCTTCTGGCGCGCGGAAGAATACCATCAGCGGTACTTCGAGAAGCACGGGCTTGGCACCTGCAGTCGATAAGGTGAGGTGAGGTGAGTGCGCAGGTACGTATAACCAACAAGGATCTTCGTACACCTACAGGAGGATGATGAGCGTGAAAGAGCGCATTCGCGGATTTGAACAGTACTATCCGAAGCTCGGGAAGCCAGTC
>Ga0209610_1001754_pt1 | contig 11102 bp, 11 predicted proteins | sample LakKivw275mmetaG_FD_184137 | JGI IMG/M metagenome (GOLD analysis project Ga0209610, IMG submission 184137) | Anoxic lake water microbial communities from Lake Kivu, Rwanda to study Microbial Dark Matter (Phase II) - Lake Kivu water 275m metaG... | ecosystem: Environmental > Aquatic > Freshwater...
GGTTATTTTGTGTCCGCCATTCACGTCGCTGAGTAAAGTTAGTGAGACACTGAATTCAACCACTGTGGGATTGGGTGCTCAGAATATGCATTTTCAATCTGCGGGAGCCTTCACCGGTGAGATCTCAGCCGCCATGTTGAAGTCGGCTAACTGCCAGTATGTGATTCTGGGACACTCCGAACGACGTCATATTTTCAATGAGAGTGATGAATTGATTCATCAAAAATTGAACACTGCTTTGGCAAACGAGCTGATTCCAATCTTATGTATTGGCGAAACTCTCGCCGAGCGTCAGGCGGGAAGCACGATTGAAGTATTAGGAAAACAATATTCGGCAGCATTCAAGGATATGCCCGTTGTTCAATTCCAGAAATGTATTATTGCCTATGAACCGGTTTGGGCGATTGGCACTGGGGTCAATGCAACGCCGCAGCAGGCATCGGAGGCTCATCGGGCAGTCCGCCGTCTCATTGCCGACCAGTATGATCAAGAATTAGCCCAGCGGACAAAAATCTTATATGGCGGGAGTGTCAAGCCGGTTAATACCCAAGAATTGATTGAAGCAGGAGATATTGACGGTTTTCTTATTGGTGGCGCCAGTTTGGTTGCCGAACAGTTTATTGCTATTATTAGAAGCGTAGAAAAATATGCAGAAAGGCAGGCGAATTAGTGTATACATTTCTGATTATCATTTATGTCATTGTGGCTTTTCTATTAACCCTCGTGATTTTGATGCAGTCCAGTAAAGGTGGTGGTCTATCAGGCACCTTTGGAAGTGTTGGCGGTAGTGCTCTATTTGGTGGGCGGGGAGCGGCAACCTTTCTCTCGAAAGTAACGACCGGTCTGGCAGTTGCTTTTATGGTGATTTCCATTCTGATCGGATTAATGTCCGCGCCCAGGGGTAAACCCACCAGTATTATCAGGCAGGAAGCTAACCGGCGGATTGCACCGTCAGCGGATTTGCCAGTGCCGGAGGGTAGTTTAGAGGAAGAGGGATCTGAATTACCTGCTGGTAACTGAACCCGCTATTTGAAAATTGCAGCCGAGGTGGTGGAATTGGTAGACACGCATGGTTGAGGGCCATGTGGGCGTTCGCCTGTACGGGTTCGAGTCCCGTCTTCGGCACGAGTGGAAATCGAAATTAATGGGGAAAGAAATGAAATTGTACTGGAAAAAAGTAATTGTTATGCTGCTGCTGGTACCAGTTTTTTGGACTCCGATCCTGTTGGCTCAGGATCCGCTGGTTATGGCTAATGATTTGTTTTTAGCCGGTAAGTATCAGGAAGCAAAAGCTGTTGTCGAACCGCTTGTCCAGGAGGATCCGAACTACGCCGGGGCGGTCTTTTTACTTGGTCGGATCTATTTTAAGCTGGGTGATCTGAATCGTGCCAAGGAGTTAATTGATAAGGCGATTGAACTGGATTTAGCCAATCCTGACTACCGCAACGTACGCAATGAGATGGCAACTTTTGCCAGTAAATTGACTGAGGCGTCCCGTCTATCGAATAATGCCGATTACGAAGGATCAAAAAAGATCTGGCTCGAAATTATTAAAGAGAATCCCAATTTTGTCAATGCCTATATTGAATTGGGACGGATATTAGTACGCCTGGGTAATCTTGAAAATGCAGCTGCTAATTTCCAACAAGCGATTGCAATGAATCCGGAAAATGAAGATTATAAAAAAGAATTCGAATCTATAACCAAACGCTATATCCAGGATGGCGTTCAACTCATGCAACGAAGGAGTTATAGTACTGCTTTGGAGAAGTTCAAACAAGCGATCAGTTTGAATCCCAACGATGCCCAGGCTTATTATTTTAGTGCTATTGTATATTTGGATGAGAATCAATTCCCGGAAGCATTATTATCGGTCAATAAGAGTCTGGAGTTGGATCCATCTTACCCCAAAGCCTTTTTAGTAAAAGGTAAAATATTAGCCGGAATGAATAATATCGAGGAAGCTATTAAGCAGTACAAAAAAGCGATTGAATTAGATCCTGAATATATTGATGCATGGAAGAATCTTGGCTTGGTTTATTATAAAATGAAAAATTTTGATGACGCCATTCCGGTTTATCTGCAGGTTATCAAATTGCAACCCGATTATGCCTCAGCCTACGCAAACTTAGGCGCAGTGTATATCGAAAAGAAAAAATATAACGATGCCATTACGGTACTGATCAAAGCTGGTGAATTAAATCCGAGTGATTATGCCAGTATCTATCGTCTGTCGCAAGCTTATAATAACATTGGTAAATGTGATAAAGCTAAAGAGAGTGCCGAGCAAGCATTGAAAGTTAAACCAAACTGGGCTCCGGTTTTAATTGAGTTGGGGATTGCCGAAAGATGTCTGGGTAATCGGATTGCCGCCCGACAAGCTTTTCAAATTGCTGCCAGAGATCCAAAGTGGACCGCCGTTGCCGAGTATGAATTGAAGACAGTCCAATAATAAAATTGTAAGTAAATCTAGAGGGTGAGATTTCTCACCCTTTTTTATTTTAGAATGGACATTGCATGAATTAGGAAATCTTCTTATTTTAGATTGAATTGAATCGGGATTAAAGAGAGATTTTTAAAGAGTAAATTTATGAAAGAGTATGTTCTAACTAATCAGGAAGCCCAACAAGTTGATCATTATACGATGGACAAAATCGGGATTTCTGGGATTAGTCTGATGAAACGAGCTGGTCATTTTGTCTCATTGAAAGCCAAGAAATTACTAAAGGATGTGCCTGGTAGTCAGGTGGATATTTTCTGCGGTGTGGGCAACAACGGCGGCGATGGTTTTGTGGCGGCTTGGGATTTGGCTGATTGGGGCGCTTCGGTAAATATTTGGTTAGCCGGTGATCCGGCAAAAATAAAAGGTGATGCGCTCTATTATTATAAGCACTGCAACACTAATCGGATTACGATTAAGCCAATTCTTAGCCCGACTGAGATTCCATCTCTGACTCAGATTGCACATGCCGATCTGATTATTGATGCTTTGCTTGGAACTGGATTTAAAGGTGAAGTCAAGGGTGTGATTAAGGAATTAATTGAGCTGATCAATGCAGTGAAGCGCCCGGTATTAGCCGTGGATATTCCTTCGGGAATTCAGGGCGACACGGCGCAGATCGGTGGAGTAGCTGTTCAGGCGACTAAAACTGTTACGATGGGATTTTTGAAACGAGGACTCTTGTTCCAGCCGGGTAAGCGCATGGCGGGCGAAGTGGTTATCGCTGATCTTGACTATCCTGAAGAGGCATTTACGATTTTAAAAAAGGAAACCTTTCTAATAACTCAAAATATTGTGAATCCCCTGTTTCCGGTAATTTATGACAATACCTATAAGCATAAGCAGGGCAAGGTATTGATTTTTGCCGGATCGCCGGGAATGACGGGGGCGGCGATCTTAACTGCGGTAGCTTGCCTGCGCAGTGGTGCCGGACTGGTAGTCAGCGCCATTCCAGAGAGTTTGAATCCGATTATCGAGATTAAAACTACTGAGACGCTTTCTTTACCTTTACCAGAATCTGCCCAGCTAACATTTTGTCCCGAATCTTTGACCGGAGCGCAAGAACGGATCGAATGGAGTGATGGGATTGTTTTTGGACCGGGAGTCTCGGCACGCCCGGAAGTCCGGGAATTTGGATTAGCCTTGTTAAAATCGCATTCGAAACCAATGGTCATTGATGCCGATGGGTTACGGATTTTCTATGATAATCTGAAATTGATAAATCAGTTCCCTGACCTCGTCTTGACTCCGCATATTGGTGAATTTGCATTGCTTTCTAAGATGGATATGCAAACAATCTTGGCAAATCCAGTAGATGTTGCGCGGGATTTTGTGGAAAAGTATCGTTGTACCCTGGTGCTCAAAGGAGCACCGACAATTGTCGTTAGTCCAACAGGTCAGGTTGGGATCAATAGTACCGGCAATCCGGCTCTCGCAACTGGTGGAACCGGAGATGTGCTGACCGGAATGATTGCCGGATTTCGGGCGCAAGGGATGAGTTCCTTTGATGCGGCTACAGCTGCGGTTTTTGTGCATGGTATGGCAGGTGACTTAGGCAGAAAAGAATATGGTGTTCGCGGGCTGATTGCCGGAGATTTATTGCAATTGATTCCCGGGATATTGAAAAATTTTGAGAAGGTGGTTTAATGTCTAATTTTAAATATAAACTACCGGCAATTCTGTATAGTCTGCTGATTTTTGGAATATCGTCAATCCCTCAGACAAAGCTGCCACGGTTAGATATCCTTAATTTTGATAAATTAAATCACCTAATCGAATATACATTTTATGCAATGACTTTATTCCTGGCTTATTCCAATGCTAAATCGGAAAAAATTGTTAAATATGCAGGTCTACTGACTATCCTTACCGGTCTATTATTTGGAATAACTGACGAAATTCACCAGATATTTGTGCCCGGAAGAGAGTTCAGTATGCTCGATTATGCAGCCGATACTTTAGGCATTCTCTTAGGCGTTTTTATTTACACCAAATTTGGATTAGCCGCTATTTTAAAAAAGGATTTAGACCGGCAAATTTCAAAGACAACTTAGGCAAATATGGGATTAGTCTCTTTAAAGATTAGTAATTTTGCGATTATCAACAATATTGATGTAGAATTCACTAATGGCTTTACCGTAATGACCGGCGAAACGGGAGCCGGGAAATCAATCATCGTTGATGCATTAGGTCTGGCTCTGGGTGAAAAAGCTACTTCGGCAATGATTCGTTCGGGAGCTGAGACAGCCGAGATCGAATGTCAATTTTTAGACCTTGAGCTTGCCCATCCGGTATATGGATATTTAGCCGAAAATCAGATTCCGACCTTAAACCAAACCCTTACTTTAAAAAGGGAATTAAATATTAACGGTCGGTCGCGAGCCTGGATTAATAATACTCCTTGCACGATTAATATTTTGAAAACCGTTGGCGACCTGTTGGTAGATTTGCACGGACAGCATGATCATCAATCTTTGTTGAGAGAAGAAAACCATATTCAATTTCTGGATGCTTTTGGTGGGTATCGCGAGTTATTAGAAAAAGTGCATGACTCTTATCTAAATCTTCAGCACCTCCATGCGAAGTTGACCTTATTGATCGAAAAGCAAAAACTAAATCAGGAAAAACGCGAGCTGTGGGAATTTCAATTAAGTGAAATCAATAAAATTGACCCGCACGAAGGAGAATATGAGGAATTGCTTAAAGAGAAGTCAATTTTGGAAAATGTTGAGAAAATTAATTTAATTGCCGAGGAGCTAAAACAGATTTTATATCAGGGTGATGAGAATACCATTTATCAGCAATTGCTATCGGCAATAAAGAAGTTAGCATTGCTGAATAACATTACCCCGGATTTTTCCGAAGAGTTGAGCAGGTTAGAAGAGACTCAGTTTTTAGTTCAGGAAATAGCCAATCATCTTGCCACTTATACCGATAATCTGCGTTTCGATCCAAATCGCTTAGAAATTGTCAACAAGCGACTGTATAATCTGCAACAGTTGATGAAAAAATATGGAGCCACCTTGCCGGAAGTGCTGGTTCATAAGGAACAAATCCAGCGTAATTTGAGTGAAGACGATGGTTTGGATGTTGAAATTTCCAAGAATGCTCGAGAATTTGAAAAACAGAGGTTAGAATACGAAAAAATTGCACTTGAACTGTCGGAATGTCGGAAATATCAAGCAGAACTATTTGAAGATCAGATCGTGGCTGCCTTAGCCCGGCTGGGTATTACTGATAGTCAGTTTAGAGTTAGAATAGAGCACCCTGTGGATTCAGCAGGGTGGGTGCAGTTAGGTCAGCAAAGAATTAGAGGTGATGACTACGGAGTTGATCAAATTGCATTTGAGATAAGTACTAATCCCGGTGAACCTATCCGACCGTTAGTAAATATTGTATCAGGCGGAGAGGTTTCACGGATTATGCTAGCAATGAAATCCATTCTGGCGGGGAAGGATCATATTCCGGTGGTTATCTTTGATGAAATTGATACAGGTATCTCCGGTAAGATCGCTCAGGTTGTGGGAAATGAATTGAAATCCTTAGCCGCAGTGCGCCAGGTAATTTGCATTACTCATCTACCTCAAATTGCGGGCTTGGGTGAACACCATTTTCGGGTTTATAAAGTATCTGATAATGGTCGGAATTATACTCGAATTACTAAATTGTCGGCGGAAGAACGAGTAGAAGAAATCGCGACTTTGATTGGTGGCATTTCGGTGACTGATACTACCCGGCAGCAGGCACGCGAATTGATGCAAAATGGTAGTGAATCAAAGTGAATATTAGCGAACTGGTGCAAAAACGGCAATCTTGTCGGAAGTATGCTTCTCAGGCAGTTGATCGTAAAATAATTGATCAGTGTCTGGAATCCGCCCGTTTGGCACCCTCGGCGCATAATGCGCAGCCCTGGTCGTTCATCGTAGTGGATAATCCTGATGATATTGCCCGAATCTCCGAAAAGGCATTTACGGGAATTTACTCGACGACTAAATTTGCCGGTAAAGCCCCGGTAATCATTGTAGTCATAACGGAAGAGGCAAATTTTCTGGTTCGTTTAGGTGGTCAGATCCGGGATGTGAAATATAGCCTGATTGATATTGGAATTGCCTGTGAACATTTAGTGCTACAGGCGGAGGAGTTGGGATTGGGCACTTGCTGGATTGGCTGGTTTAGCGAAAAGGGAGTCAAGCAGGCTTTGAATTTACCCCGTTCGACAAAGATTAATATTCTCATTAGCATGGGTTATCCCTTAGATCCTGAATACCGCCGAGAGCGCAGACGCAAAGGGCTGGATGAGATTAGAAGATTTTATTCTTCGAAGTAATATATAGATTGGCTCGAAAGATTATTTAAATTTCCCTAAAATATCCTTTACGATATCTTGATGAACCGAGAAGGTCAACATCTTTAGTTTGGGATATTCCTCACGATAAAAATAGTATCCTTCATATTGACCTTGCCGGGAACTCCGCGCAGAATCTTTGATCAAATACCAGTTATATTCACCAACTTTGGTATATCCAATTATATGAACTCCATGGTCGTCGTCGGTAGCGCCGTTCTGAATCCGCAGCTCCCTTGAGTCCTGATTGATGTATTCTTGAGGGATATCAAAAGTGGGTATAAAAGCCGCATCCTCTTTGCCGTAATATCCCGGTTCGGAAACGTCACCTCCGATACAAATAGTGTAACCTGTTGCAAGTGCTTTTTGAATAATATCGCACCATTCATTCAGCGGTAAATTATAATAGCTACTGTCCCGCCACCAATTATCTGGAACATCGAAAACACCTATCGTATAGAACGGGATCGATGAGGTAGACATGAAATCAAAATAGTCACCTAATTTTAATTGAAGAACGTTAGTAAAAAATTCTTGAGGCGTATATTGTTTTTTATTATATATGAATGACTCCGGTGGCTTACCAAGATGTTTATTTAGAATTATTTTAATAGACTCGAGGGTGGCTGCTTCGTCCCAGAATTTATGATCCTTACAATAATTTAGATAAGCCTCAAGTTCCTCGATAAGTGCTGTGTGATTATGTCTGGTTTTGCCGTTGACCAGCCCGGTGTATGCCTCGGCGGGAACCGCACCATATTGTTTCATTATCCGAAATACGGCGTTACTTTCCGATCCTTCGCCGAATTCGGAATTGCCACGCTCTCGGAGATAGCGCCGGGCTTTTTCCACATATTCCCAATAAACAGTGTAAAGTTCCGATAACTTGATTTTTTTCTGGTGCAGCCGATAAACTTCCGATTCGAGAAAAGAGGTCGTCGAAAAACACCAGCATATTCCCGATTGATATTGAGCAACGGGCGGAAAGGCAAAATAAGTTTTAAATACATCGAGCGAAGCCGGTTTTTGAACATTGGCGAAATCGGCAATTAACTTCCGTTCGGTTTGTTGCTTATGCTCGGCTTCCTGTTTTTGGTGATCAAGAATCCTTTGGGTGATTGAATCCTGGATTGCTCGCTCACGTTCTAATTCGGCTTTCAGTTCGTCAAGAACGGGATATTTGGGTTTCTCGACCCACTTGGCTTTGTCCTGTTGGGCTGATAATGTGAAATTTGCGATTATTAAAAAACACACCAATCCTAATTTTTTTCTCGACATGGTGTTTTTCTCCTTTATCGTGTTTCATTTTTTAATTAAAATAACCAGTTTTAAAAAATTAGCAATGGTTTAATTTAGATAAATTTAGATTAGAACTTGTGTAAGAATTACTTTTTTGCTTTAGTCGAATTCGGATTATATTACGCCGGTTATGATTTTAAATTTTATCAAATCGAATGAATTATTAATTCTCTGGCTCTCCTCGTTGTCAATCTTGACCTTTTTGGGGACTCTATTATTAATTCCAATATTATTGGTGCGGATGTCGCCTGACTATTTTATCAATTCCGATGGGATTCCTATTAAACAACGGCATCATCCGGTCATCAGGTTGATAATTCTAATAGTTAAGAATCTTCTCGGTTTGTTATTTCTGACAGCCGGATTTATCATGCTTTTTATTCCCGGTCAGGGATTATTAACAATCTTCATTGGCATAGTTTTACTCAATTTTCCCGGTAAACGTAAAATAGAGCAAAAACTTATTTTACATCCAAAAATATTACCTGCAATCAATTTAATTCGTCGAAAGGCAGGAAAGAATCCACTTAGAATTACAAATGAGGAAATTTCAGGAGGAGGAGACCTTGAAGCTTAAAAAAATCACACCCAGAGAAGCATTTATTTATATCTGCTTGAACATGATATCTGCTGATCGCGAGATTGATAGTCGTGAGACAGACAAACTGTTTGAAATATTAAACCGCTATGGGATTAAAAAAGAGGAATTGGAACGGGTTATCACAATTATTCGGGAATCCGGTCGTGATAAAGCTTTTGAAGCCGGATTGAAGTCAGCTAAAATTGCTAAGAAATTAGATGATCAGATGAAACAGAATTTAATCCATGCGCTGCTTGAAATTATCGAAGCCGACGAGAAAGTGCATGATGCCGAATTGGATTTTCTCGAACGAGTTAAGAAAATTCTGAATAAATAATTTAATTTTTATTCGCTGATTTATAAGAGGCAACAGTCTCTTTTAAAAATTTTAAAAAATCCTGTGAGAATTCATCTCGTTTGAGAGCAAACTCGACCGTAGTTTTAAGATAATCTAATTTATCACCTACGTCATAGCGTTTGCCTTCAAAAAGATAGGAATAAATGCCTTCACGTTGGATTAGAAGTTGTAATGCCTCGGTCAGCTGGATTTCGTTATTTTTATCCGGCGTGACTTTTTCTAGCATACTGTAGATTTCGGGTGTCAGGATATAGCGTCCGGCAATAGCGAAGTCGGAAGTTACCTGAGCCTGGCTTGGTTTTTCGATTAATTGATCTACTTTGTAAATCCGCTCACTCACTTTTTCTCCAGATACAATTCCATAACGCCCAATCTTTTCCCGTGGAATCCGTTCAATGCCAATGACGGTTTGCCGAAATTGGTTATAGACATCAATCAATTGCTGGGTAGCGGGAATGACGGCGTCAACTACCGTATCGCCGAGTAAAACGGCAAATGGCTCATTGCCGGTATGTTGTTTGGCATAATAAATGGCATCGCCTAATCCGTTTAACTGCTTCTGGCGAATGAAATGGATATTTGCCATATCGCCAATCCGACCAACATTGATTGCCAGGTCGTGCTGCCCCTTTTGTTCGAGAATAAATTCTAATTCGGTATTGCGATCAAAGTGGTCTTCGATCGCTCTCTTACCTTTTCCGGAGATAATTAAAATATCGTCAATGCCTGAATCAATGGCTTCCTGAACGACATATTGAATTGTCGGCGTATCAATAATCGGCAGCATTTCCTTAGGTTGGGCTTTTGTTACCGGCAAAAAGCGGGTTCCCAGTCCGGCAGCAGGAATAACGGCTTTACGTACCATTTTCTTAAGTGTCTCCTATATTATGTAAGGTTTAATGACCCGGGCATTGTGTTTTTTTAGATTGACAATTAGACGATTAAGCATATTGTTGTCAGTATAAATACCGATGATTGAACCACCCGAGCCGGCAAACTTGGCCGAGGCACCACAGGCTCGCGCCGTTTGAATTAGTTCCTGATTATCCGGACTAATCCGCATGATTTTACTGCGCAGGTCGAAATTTTTATTGATTAAACAATTCAGTTGCTCAACATCGCCATTTTCGATTGCTTCCCGTCCTTTAGCAGCAAGGTCGGCGATCTGATTCAGTGTTTGATGCACTTCGGTATCACCCCGATCATAACGCATTTTAACTTCATTCAGTACCTGTCCGGATATTTTACTCAGTGAAGTTTTATAGGCTAAATATAATTTTGGTAATTTCTGAGGATCGATTGGCTGATATATGCCGTGTTTTTGCTTCTCCATCAGCTCGTGATTGAAATCCATATATATGCAGCCTTCATATACTTGGATAACCCGGTCCTGGAGTCCGGCATTAATTCCCAGTTCCTCGATTTCGGCTTCCAGAATGATAGTCGGCAAGATTTCTTTGGGTATTTTTACTCTATAGAATTTCATCAAGGCGCGCATCGTGGCAGTGATAATAGCACTTGATCCGCCTAAGCCAACCTGCCGGGGAATTGAGGAGGAGTAGCGAATTGAGAAATTTTTGCTATCCAGTTTGATCTTATTTTGAATACAGTATTTATAGAATTTACGGATGGCGGCTTTAATTAGCCGATCACCCCCGTAATATCCCTGGGCGTTTATTTTTTCGATTAAATCATGGATATTTTTAAATATGTTTAAATCTGATTCGGAAGGTTCAATATGGAGTTCAGGTGATTCGAATAGCAAAATATGAGCACCAAAATTTCCGATAATAATGGCAATTGTTTTACCGAAATAACCATCTGAAGGATTACCTAATAAACCGGCTCGGGCATAAGCATGGGTTTCGATGATCATCTTATTGAAATTTTCGTTTGTTTTTTCTTGAATATGCAGAATAATTAACGGTCATTTTATTATTTGATGATATATAACTTTTGTGGCGCATAGGGGATTCGAACCCCTGTTACCGACGTGAGAGTTGCGGCAGTATAAAAATTC
>Ga0209610_1001760_pt1 | contig 11088 bp, 8 predicted proteins | sample LakKivw275mmetaG_FD_184137 | JGI IMG/M metagenome (GOLD analysis project Ga0209610, IMG submission 184137) | Anoxic lake water microbial communities from Lake Kivu, Rwanda to study Microbial Dark Matter (Phase II) - Lake Kivu water 275m metaG... | ecosystem: Environmental > Aquatic > Freshwater >...
CGGAAGATCTGAACCGTTTTTTATCACAGCAGGGCAAAGCAATCATCCTTGCACATCCGTTCCGCTATGCCTTACTTTCGGTCAACCGTCTGATGATTTTCTGGTTTTCGCCGCCAATTGGTTCGGCAACGTTAAAATCCATCTCACCGATTCTGTTCGTCGTCATTTTACTGGCTAAGTATTCATTGACGATTCTCGCTATTTTCGGATTATGGAAATTTTGCCGGTACGATTTATCCGGGTCTTTCAGTTGGCTGGTAATCCTTCTCTATCTAACGCTATTGCATGCGGCAACTCATTCGATTCAACGTTATTTCCTGCCGGTCATTCCACTCGTTTATTTTACATTGGGTTATTATCTGAATTCCTTAAAATTTAAAACCGGAGCATGGCGTGGCTAATTCCGTCGTCGAGCAGGCCAAGTCCGGCGTGCGCTGGGTCGGCATCGGCCAAGTGGGTAACCGCCTGCTTTCGATGGCCTCGACAATCGTCCTGGCGCGTCTGCTAATGCCGGACGATTTCGGAACGATCGCTCTGGCTCGGTTAGTGTTGGGTTTCATCCTGCTACTAAGCGCCTGGGGCATCGACGCCGCTATTATCGTCGAGGAAAAACGACCGAAGCAGATCGCGAATGTCGCTTTCTGGATCAACTTCGGTATCATGTTGATACTCGGTATAATCGTCATGGGCATTTCACCATGGGTAAAGAAATTCTATGACACGCCGGTTTTACAACCGATCCTGATTTGGATGGGACTTGGCCTCATTTTTCAGTCGTTCGAACTCGTCCCGCGCACGCTCCTGAACCGTGATCTGAATTACAAATATTTGACCGTCATTAACCTAAGCGTCGAAATTGTCACTAACGTTTTGGTGATTCTGTTAGCAATTCTCGGATGCGGTGTCTGGAGTTTAGTTATTCCGCAAATCATCGCCAGTCCGCTGAGAGCCGTTCCCTACTGGCTGAAGACTAAATGGTCGCCATCACTTTATATCGAGCGCGCGGATTTTAAGCACGTTCTGTCATTCGGGAAAAGCATTCTCGGATCGGAACTCGTCCGCTATCTTAACACGAATACCGACAATTTTCTAATCGGCAAACTACTTTCGAAAGCCAAACTCGGTTACTACTCATTCGCATACAACCTCGCCAACTGGCCGGTCGAGAACATTGTCAAAGTCATCAATACCGTTTCGCTTCCGGCGCTGGCGAAAGTCCAATCCGATCTGGCCGAAATGAAACGGCTTTTCCTGCGAATGACCGAGATGGTTTCATTAGTGACATTTCCCATCTTCGGCATTCTTGTCGGCGTGACTTATGAATTGGTCGTCGTGGTTTTCGGTGACAAATGGATTCCGGCGGTGCGACCGCTTCAGGTCATCGTCATTTACGGCATCATGCGTTCGCTCTTTTCTCCCGCCGGGCGAATTTTCCTAATTCAAAAGAAACCGCATTATTTATTCTTTATCAATCTCATTCAACTGCCACTTTTAGTTGTTGGCGTTTGGTTCGGAGTCAGGCAAGCGGAAATTATCGGCGCGGCGATGGGCATAGCGATTGTATTATCGCTTGGCGGAGTTCTGACATTGGTCGTCGTTTCAATGATGTTAAAAATGAAAATCACCGAATTCGTTGCGACGATATTGCCGGGTTTCATCTGTACACTGGTTTTTTTGTTTTCCGGTTGGTTTTTCAAACGCTTGCTTTTTGGAATGAGCTGGCCTGCTGTTGTTATTCTAGCCGTTTACATTCTGTTCGCCGGCAGTATTTACGCCTTGAGCCTGCGCCTTATTTACCCGCGCCAATTTGGTGATTTCGTCCGCACGGCGGTCAGTATCATCGGTGTCGCGCCGCGCCGGATTTTAGAAAAATTGAAGGGCAACCGGAAATGACGGAATCTCCGATGAATATCGTCTACCTGTGCGCCAATTCCGGTTTGGACCTCGAGAAGATGCTCGGTCCGAAGATTCACATCCAGGCAATTCTGCGCGGCTTGAAAACTCGGGATGTCAACGCAACTCTGGTGACTGTTCAGAAAACGGATTCCATTAAAGGTTACGAGGAATTTGAAACCGTCATCCTGCCACACCGTTATATGCGCGGATTCGTGCATCGCATCATTCCTTATACCGGCATCGTTGACAGTCTGCGGATTTTCCTGAAAATAATCGCGCTGAACCGCACCAAACATTTCGCGCTGATCCATGAACGCTATACCGGGCTTTCGTGGGGCGGAGTACTCGCAGCCAAGTATCTCAAAATTCCATATAGTCTCGGAATGATCGGACCGGGCATAGAGGAAAAAATCATTCAGGGTAATCCGGTTGCGCCGTCCAAGAAATGTCTTCTGTTGATCAACCAAAAATTGCTTTTATCTAATTGCGACCGCCTTATCTTAGTATCGAAACTGATTGCGAGTTTTATCCGCGCAAAACGCGGTTGGAAATTGCCAACATATCACGTTCTAATTAATGCCGCTGATCTTCCCTGTCCGATCACAACGGACGAGAAAACTACTTTTCGCAAACAATTCAATGCCGAAGACAAACCACTTTTTCTCTACTCCGGCAGTCTTTACCGCTGGTATGATTCGCTCAGTCTCATTAAAGCGTTTCACCTCGCACTGAATCGCCGATCGGATTTGAAATTGGTCGTCATCGGCTCCGGTGATGCCGAGAATGAGATGCGAAATTATATCCAAACCAATCGTCTCGGTGATTCAATCCTCATAGCGGGCGCGATGGCGCATAGCGCATTGCAAAAGGTCATCCAGGCTACGGATTTTTGCATTGTTTATTATCCGGGCGAACCGACTTACTTCGGCACTTCGACGAAAGTCACGGAATATATGGCGGCGGGTAAGCCCGTTATTTCGACGCCACATATGCTTGAAATTATTGACGATGGAATCACCGGTTTCCTGTCAAAATCGTCCGCGCCGGAAGAGTTCGCGGCCGAACTCATCGAAGTAGTTCAAAATCCCGATCTGGCACGAACTGTCGGTGAAAACGCCCGAACCAAGATCGAAAACCAGTTTTTGTGGAGACATTATACACAACAATTAATGGATATTTATCAATCATTGGTCGAAAGATAGTAATCATGTGCGGTATCTGCGGAATATTTCATCACGGTAAACTCGACGTCAGCCCGGCACAAATCTGCCAAATGCGCGACTATATGATCGAACGCGGTCCCGACTCGGCAGGATATCAAATCCTGCCGGAAATCGCACTTGGCCACCGGCGTCTGAAAATCATCGACCTTTCCGATGCCGCCAGTCAACCGATGGCCAATGAAGATCGCACTGTCTGGACGGTTTTCAATGGCGAGATTTACAATTACCGCGAATTGCGTAAAATTTTGGTCGAAGCCGGTCATCATTTCCGCTCCGATTCCGATACAGAAGTACTTGTGCACGGTTATGAAGAATGGGAAACCGAGTTGTTCCGAAAAATCGCCGGCATGTTCGCGATCGCGATTTACGATTCGAACAGGAAATGTCTAATTCTGGCGCGCGACCGCGTCGGCAAAAAGCCGCTCTACTTCGCCGAGATGGATGGCGCGATCTATTTCGCCTCCGACATTAAGGCCGTTTTCTTCAGCCTGCCACGTTCGTCGGAAGTCGATCCGTCGGCGGTGGACTGTTATTTTCATCATATTTCCATACCAGATCAGCACTCGATCTTTCAAGGAATTTCCAAAGTTCAACCCGGAACGTTCGAGTGCTTTGATGAACTCGGCCGGCATAGTATAACCTACTGGGATGTGACCGATTTTTCCAAAACTCACGACGATGAAGCAATCATTCTCAAAAACACTGAACATATCCTTTCAGAATCCGCTATGCGGCGGACGATCAGCGATGTTCCTCTCGGATTGATGCTGAGCGGCGGGGTCGATTCCGGTGTTTTGGCCGCACTTTTATCGCGGAATATGAGCCAGAAGCTCAAGACATTCACCGTTGGATTTAAAGGTCAAAGCAATCTGGATGTCCGATTCGCACGCGAAGTCGCCAACCTTTATCAAACCGAACATACCGAACTGATGCTTGACACAAATACGATTCAAATCCTGCCTGAGCTCGTCTGGCAATACGGCGAACCGTTTGCTGATTCGTCCGCCATCCCGACGTATCTGATCTGCAAAGCGGCCAAACCACATATTACCGTTTTACTGACCGGTGACGGTGGCGACGAAACTTTTGGCGGGTACGCTTCGTCGATTGCACCGCTCAACGCGCAGATTTTCAGCCATCGTTTTCCACTATTCCTGCACCCGGCATTCATCCGTCTGTTTGAAAAAACCGGCGTCAACCCGGAAAGTCAAACTCTGCCGGGACGCATGCTATATTACATGAAATACATTCGAGGTTTTCCCTATCACAGTTTCTATAATAAAATGGGATTTCATCTTTATCATAATCAACTGTGGGACATAGACTTTTTATCGAACCTTGACAAACACGATCCGCTGCACTCTTTTCATGAATTCTTCAATCGAGTAAACGCCCAAACTGACATCGATCAGGTTTTTTACGCCGATCTGAAAACGCGCCTGCCGTTCGATTATTTAGTGAAAGTGGATCGCGCATCATCGGCTAATTCAGTGGAAGTCCGCTCGCCGTTCCTTGACCACACACTGATCGAATTTATGGCGCATATTCCCTCGGAAATGAAATTCCGTAATCGCCAAACCAAATATCTGCTAAAAAAGATCGGTGAAAAATATTTACCGAAATCTCTGCTTTACGCCGAAAAGCGCGGCTTCGATGCCCCGACCCGAGATTGGCTTATGGGCGAATCCGCACCGACGGTTGAAGCTATTCTGTTCAGCCGGACAGCACAAGCTCGCCGATATTTCAACTTCGATTTCATCCGGCAAATCTGGAACGAACATCAACAAGAAATTTACGATCACCGGCACCGACTGTGGGCTTTACTTTGGTTCGAACTCTGGAACCGGATGTTCATCGATAAAACCCTGACGCGTGACACGCCACTGAGCGAGGCCGCGAAACTGACATGAAGAAGATCAACGTCCTGCACATTATCGGAAACTTGAACGTCGGCGGTGCCGAAAAGTCGTTGCTGCTTCTGCTGAAAAATATCGATCGAACCCGCTTCAATCCGATCGTCGTCACGATGTATTCCGATGGCGTGAACGACTTTTTCTATCGCGATTTTCAGCAACTGGACATCCAGCTCTATCACCTGCATCTGAAATCATGGCGCGACGTAAAAACATTTCTGGCTCTGCGAAAAATCATCCGGCGACATTGCATTAACATCGCCCATTCACATTATGGCTCGCTGGAATTTTTCGGAACTCTTTTCGCACGGTTAGCCGGCGTCCGGCATTGCGTTTACACCAAACACAATCTGCGCATTAATACCGACTTATCATATCGGTTTCAGCGTTTTTTTCTCAATCATATTCTTGCGGAAAGAATCCTATCCATCTCACAAACCGTCAGCCGGCATTTAGTCAATCGTGAATTTGCACCTATGCGGAAAATCGAACTGGTTTACAATCCAATCGAAATTCAAAATCCGAAAATCGATGAAGAGCGGCTCAAAGCAATCCGGAAGCAATTCAACGTTCCCGAAAATAAATTCATCATCGGCAACACAAGTCGATTGGCGGAATTCAAAGGTTTCGACATTTTTTACGCTACTCTTTCCAATTTAATTTCCGCAGATTTTCCCATTCATGGACTGGTCTTATCTGATGAAAAAACGCTTGCCGGTCACATTAGCTTCCAACATGGTTTTAACATAGAAAGCCACATCACCATCCTGCCGTTTCAAGAAGATATGAATCTGGTATATGCTTGTCTTGATTGTTTTTTATTTACGTCAAAACTCGAAGAGGGTTTCGGCATGGCATTGGTCGAGGCTATGGCCGCGAGTGTTGCCACGGTCGGATTAAATGTCGGTGTAATTCCCGAAATCATTAAGGACGGCCAAACGGGGCTTCTCCCTTATCCGCCCAAGTGGATGCCAGCATTTACCGGTTCGGTCGCCGAGGCCGCTCAATCTATCGCGGAATCGATAAAGAAAATTATCCGGAATCCTAAATTAAAAATACGGTTGGTTTCAAACGCCGCCGCTTTTGTCCAACAATTTGACGCCCGCAATTTCACCCGCAGAATCGAGAAGGTTTATAAAAATATCAATCGCTAAATCATATTAATAATCCATTCATGAAAGTCCTCGTCCTCACCGATCTTTTTCCGACACCGCAGAATCCGAACCACGGGATTTTCATCTACCAATGGGCGTTTCATCTTTCGAAAATTTGTGACATGACGGTTTATCAAGTAATTTTTCAGGAAATAGAAAAACCGGCCGATCGCAATGAAACCGCGCACTTTGGCGAAATATATCCACAGAACCAACCATTTGTCTGGATTCAGCGAATAAAGACGATCAGCCGGTTCGACCGTATCTGGCGGCGATCGCGACAATTTTATCGTCAGGTTGAATCGGATCTGGCACAGTCGATTGGCGAATTCAATATTATCATTGGACAAATGGGTTGTCCCGGTGGATACACAGCTGTTAGGCTAGCACGAAAATTTGAAAAAAAATCAATCGTCGGCTTGCGCGGATCGGACGTCAATGCTTACCTCACCAGGCCCGTGCTAAAGCGCTTCATGCGCCGGACTCTGAATCAGGCCGATCAGCTCGTGACGGTTTCGGCGGCGATGAAAGCCGAACTAATCAGGCGCGGTTATCCCGAATCAAAGATCAGCGTCGTCTATAACGGCGTAGACGAAGCACTTTTTCATCCGCTGGATTTGGCAGAATCACGCAAGCAGTTGAATCTGCCACAGGAAAAAAAGATCTTATTATTTGTCGGTTCTTTAACAATCACAAGCAAAGGCATCGATTTGTTGCTGGATGCAGTTCAGGAAATTACGGAGTCGAACTTAATGGTTTACCTGATCGGCACAGGTGAAGAAAAACCGCAGATTGAGGCCTTAATTCATCAAAAACAACTCAGCGACAAAATCATCCTGCATGAACCGGTACCTCATGCGAAACTAAATGACTGGTTCAACGCTGCCGATCTGCTGGTTTTGCCAAGTCGCAGGGAAGGTGTGCCGAACGTCATTTTAGAGGCTATGGCGACCGGGACACCGGTTGTCGCGTCAAATGTCGGCGGCATTCCGGAAATCATCATTCCGGAAATCACCGGACTATTACACCGGTCCGGATCGGTAAACGACCTCAAAGACAAAATCACCGATGCGCTTAACCATTCCTGGGACGATCAGGCGATCAGTCAGTCGTCACAGCGCTTTTCCTGGGAATCCAATTCACAGCAATATTTACAAATAGTAGAAAAATTGTTAAACTTCGACAGATAGAAGATGCATATATTTTATTATTGTTTCGAGAAAATCAGTCAGAAAGGCAGCGCCAATACGCATGTAATTGAGGTTGTCGGCAATCTGTCCCGAACCGGTCATCCGGTAACGCTTTTCCTGCCACGCTTTGACAAGCAGACCTGTAATTTCACCAAAGATCGGATCAAGTACGTCTATATTCCGGTGTTCAAACTCGGCCTGATGACTTGGATAATCTATGATATCTATTCTTTCTTTTTTCTGGTCATACATGCGATCCGCCGACGGCCGAATGTGGTCTATTTCCGCGAAACGCAATCGTGGGTTCCGCTCCTTTTCGCCAAATTCATACATCGCAAATTATTGATCGAAGTTAATGGCTGGATCACCGACGAACTCAGAATGATCAATTATCCGGCCTGGAAAATCCTGCTAATGCGGGTCACCCAGTGTTTTAATCTGCGTCATGCCGATGGTATTGTCGCTGTTTCGGAAGGATTGAAGCAAATCATCCACCGTACTTATCGGATTGATTCCCGAAAAATCATAGCCATTGCCAACGGCACCAATCCGGAAATCTTCCGGCCTATCGAGACAAACGAATGTCGTCAAAAACTGCACTTGGTGTCAGATATGGAATATATCGGCTTTATTGGCAGTTGCTATCCATATCACGGGTTGGAAAATCTGATCCGGTCAGCATCGTTGGTACTGGAAAAATCTCCCGGCGTTCGGTTTATAATCGCCGGAGATGGCGCCGCCCGGCAGATATGGCAGGATCAGGTAGCCGCTCTCGGATTGACGGAAAAATTTATTTTCCCGGGAATGATTCCGACGGCTGAAGCGCCGATTTGGATCAATGCTTTCACGATTGGCGTCGCTCCGTGGCATAAGCAATACATGGACGACATCGGCTTCTCGCCAATCAAACTTTTCGATTACATGGCCTGCGGGAAACCGGTTGTAGTCAGCCGGATCAAAGGCGTGACGGAAATCGTTGAAAAAAATCAATGCGGCTTTGCCATCGACGTGGAAAATCCGGAAATATTCGCCGAACATTTGTTGATCCTGTTACGCGATCGAAATCTACGGGAAAGTATGGGACTGCGCGGTCGTGAGGGAATCATACGCGATCATACCTGGCAGATTACCACAGAGAAAATATTGCACTTCATCGACCGGATTCAGCATGTCTAAATTCGTCATCAAGAAGCTTTATTATCCACTCATCGACTATCTGAAAGGTGAGCACCTTCTCTCCTGTTTACGTTCTCTTGACGAGAGTCAATATTTCACGCCGGACAGACTGGCCAGAATCCAATTTACCAACTTTAAAAAATTGTTGAATCATGTCTATGCTGTCAATCCGTTTTACCAACGAACACTAAAAGAAAAAGATTTGACACCGGACGATTTTCACTCTCTAAATGATTTGGAATTATTACCGATCATCACTAAAACCGATATTCGCGATAACATTGATGATTTTCTCGATAAAACCTATCATGGTAAGATTTATTCCGGACGCACCAGTGGATCGACCGGAATTCCTTTACAATTATATCATACGCCGGATTACAGTAGTTGGGATTGGGGCAGCCGCTGGCGGGCCCGACGCTGGTTCGGTGCGGATTACGGTGACCGCGAAGTTGCTTTGTGGGGCAGACCCGTTGATTCGGCATGGGAGCGGCACTGGGGTTCGATCAAATCCCGCATCAGGAATGTTCTCCTGCTGTCCGGTTTTAATTTATCAGAAGCCGACCTGATACGTTACTGGCAGAAAATCAAGCGTTTTCACCCGGATTACTTCTACGGTTACGCTTCGTCACTGGCGCAATTCGGACGATTTGTCGATGAACGAATCGCGCCGACCGAAAGAATCAAATTGAAGGGAATTTTCAGCGCTGGAGAGACTTTGCACTTGCCCGATAAACAAATCCTCGGCAACGTTTTTTCCTGCAAGGTTTCCAATGAATACGGTTGTTCGGAAGTCGGCGCTTTCGCCTATGAATGTCCCTCCGGCAACTGGCATATTTCAGTCGAAAATGCCATTGTCGAGTTCATCGATGAAAACGGACAACCGTCGGATAAAGGTGAAATCGCTGTCACTTCTCTAACCAATTTTTATATGCCGCTGATTCGATACCGCATCGGCGATCAGGGAATGCGTATATCCGAAAAATGCCCATGCGGGCGCAACTTGCCGCTGATGAAACTAACCGCCGCACGCATCGTTGATGTTGTCAAAACCCGGAGCGGAAAGGTTTTTTCCAGCAATCTTTTCGATTATATCAACGATGCGCTGATCGATAAAGGCACCAAGGGAATTAAACAGTTCCGCATCGTCCAGAATGGCTTTGAGAATTTTACCATTCAGATCGTTCGGGATGAATCGGTCAATAATGAAGGGCTAATTTATATTGAAAATAAAATACGCGAGTATCTTGGCGCCGAAATCCAAATCAAATATGAATTCTTACCAAACATCCCGCAGGATTCGACCGGCAAGATCAGGTCGTTTATCAGCAAAATAGAATGATTTTATTCCTCCGCAACGGATAATGTTTTTCCAGGTTTCGACCTGATCGGGCAAATGATGCATTATAATTGAAAGGTAAATATTGTCCATGACCACTATCGCTACTATCGTCGGCGCCCGCCCACAGTTCATCAAGTGCGCGCCCGTTTCCAGAGAACTCCGGAAAACTTTCGATGAAATCCTGATCCACACAGGTCAGCATTACGACTATAATATGTCGCAGGCTTTCTTCGATGAACTGAACATTCCCGAACCCGACTTCAATCTCGAAATCGGCAGCGGTAATCACGGCGAGCAGACCGGAAAAATGCTGATCGAACTCGAAAAGGTTCTGTTGCAGATTAAACCCAATCTTGTTCTGATCTACGGCGATACCAATTCCACAATGGCAGGCGCGCTCGTCGCCGCCAAATTGCAAATTCCGGTTGCACATATCGAAGCCGGACTGCGCAGTTTCAACCGTCAGATGCCGGAAGAGATTAATCGCATCGTCGCCGATTCGCTGTCGAATTATCTTTTTGCGCCGACACAAACCGCCGTCAATCACTTACTAAATGAGGGCTATCGCGATCAAATTCATCTCGTCGGCGATGTCATGTACGACGCTTTCCTGTACAATTGTCAGATCGCCGAAAAGTCCGAGAAATTGGAACAACTGGCTGTTCGATCAAAACAATATTATCTCGCCACGGTCCATCGTCCGCAAAATACCGACGATCCGAAAATCCTGTCCGCTTTACTCCATTCATTGGAAGAACTCAATCTCCCGACACTCTTCCCCATTCATCCGCGGACGCGAAATCTGATGAAACAATTTGGCATCATGATTAACAATCCGCAACTTCGCCTCATCGAGCCGGTCGGTTATCTCGATATGCTGGCACTGGAAAAACACGCGCGGCTGATTCTCACCGATTCCGGCGGCGTCCAGAAAGAAGCCTATTTTGCCGGTGTCCCGTGCCTCGTCCTCCGCCCGGAAACGGAATGGGTGGAGCTGGTCGAACATGGTTGGGCCAAGCTCATCGGCAATGATTTTTCCCGGATCCCGGAAGCAATTGAAGGTTTTAATGATTTTCAATGCACGACCACGGATATTTTCGGTAATGGACAGGCAAGTTTGAAAATAGCTGAGATTCTGAAAAGCTTATGATTCAGTTCTTGATTTTGAATATTCCAGTATTGAGTGCGCTGAGG
>Ga0209610_1001763_pt1 | contig 11085 bp, 7 predicted proteins | sample LakKivw275mmetaG_FD_184137 | JGI IMG/M metagenome (GOLD analysis project Ga0209610, IMG submission 184137) | Anoxic lake water microbial communities from Lake Kivu, Rwanda to study Microbial Dark Matter (Phase II) - Lake Kivu water 275m metaG... | ecosystem: Environmental > Aquatic > Freshwater >...
AAAATGACCCGCGCTGGCGATTTCTACCAGGAAAGCATTAAAGATACCGTTAAAATGCTGGAATATTATGGTGATGTGATTGTTATGCGCCATTTCCAACAGGGCGCCCCGGCTGAGGCAGCAAAATGGGCCAGCGTACCCGTAATTAACGCCGGTGATGGTTGGGGAGAGCACCCAACTCAGGTTTTGACAGACCTGTATACCATTCTACAGGAAAAGAGCACTCTTGACGGTTTGACTTTCCTTTGTATTGGCGATATGCGCATGCGTACGATGCATTCCCTTTCCTATGCACTTACTCAATTTGATGCACAGGTTATTTACGTAGCTCCCCCGGCAATGTCAATGTTGGAAGAATTTAAAGCCGAGTTAAAAAATTACAACTTGCGTTTCAAGATAGCCGAGCATGTTGCCGAGGTTATCAATGAAGCAGATGTCATCTATATGGAACCCATTGTGCAGGCTGATTACACCAAAGCTCGTGAAGATACGAAATCAGATAAAGGCTTAACTCCAGATAATTACCGGGTAACTCGAGAACTCTTAGAGAAGAAAGCAAAACCAAATTCAATTATATTACATTCTCTACCGAGGATGGACGAACTACCTACAGATGTCGATATCACCCGACATGCACGTTATTGGCAGGAAGCCTTTAATGGTGTCGTTTTAAAAATGGCTTTGCTCTCATTAATTCTAGGTGCCGAGGAATAAAGTGCCTTTGCTGGTATGGTCAAAGCCCTGAAAGAAGGGAAAATTTCCAGAAAAGAAAAGGTTGTGGTATTGGTTACGGGGAATGGATTAAAGGACGTAGAAAGTGCTAAAAAAGCCGGAGGAGAACCCCTGGTAATAGATCCCGATTTAGAAGCAGTAAAGGAGACAATGAACTAAAAGTGAATAATACGGAAAAAAAAGAATTAAATGACCTTCTTCGGAGTCTCATTCAGATTGAAAGTGTAAATCCTCCCGGAAATGAAGATGGGATTGCTAATTTTATAAAGGAATTCCTCTTAAAAAATAACATTCACTCCGAGTTAGTGCCTTTAGAAGAAGGTAGGAGTTCAGTTGTGGCGATAATTGAAGGAGAAGAAGAAAGAAATATTACTCTTTGCGGACATATAGATACGGTAAGGGTAAAGGAAGAGGACTGGACGAAACCTGCCTTTCAAGGATTAATTGAAAACGGAAAAATGTACGGCATAGGGGCATCAGATATGAAGGGTGGAGTGGCTGCCATCCTTTACGTAATAGTAATTTTAAAAAGAAGAGAAATCGTTCCTAAAAAAACAGTTCAATTAGTCCTTACGGCAGATGAAGAATGGGGATATAGAGGAGCAAAGAATTTAGTTGATGGGGGTTATTTTGACCGGACTGATTTCCTTATTATCACTGAACCCTCTAATCTTCAAGTGTCTACTGGGGAAAAGGGAGAATTATGGATTAAAGCTAAATTTTACGGGAAGTCCGCTCATGGCTCAACTCCCGAGGTAGGAGTAAATACAATTATTCCGGGGAGTGAGTTTGTTGTGAATGTTACCGAAAGATATAAGAAAATATTTGAAGTAGACCCCTTTTGGGGTAAAACTTCAATAAATATTGGACAGTTTCATGGCGGAGTACAGGTAAATATTGTTCCTAATTATTCAGAGATACAGCTGGATTTCAGGGTAATTTCAGAAGAGGATAAAGAGAAATCAGTGGAATTGGTCAGAAAGACCGGTGAAGAGATTGCAAAAAAGCATAAAGTACGGTTTGCGGAAGAGATTTTTAACTACCATCCTCCAATCTTTACCAGTTCAGACAATCCTTACGTAGAAAAGTTTCTGCAGGCTGCCGGAATTAAGGAAGTGATAATCACCAAATACTGTACTGATGGAGCAACAATAATCCCAATAAAGAAAATGCCCTTTATTATATTTGGCCCCGGTGATATTGCCCAAGCTCATCAAAACGATGAATATATTGAATTAAATACTCTCTATCGAGCAGTAGATATTTTTATTGACTTTTTAAAATTATGACCGGGGCAAACCTGCCAGGGCGGTTGTTCATGCTCAGTAATTAATGGCAATTCGATATCTTGCTTTTTTCCTGGACGTTTGGTATTATGACCAGAAGCTGACTGATTTGTTGCCTTATCATTAGAAAATTTTGTAGAATCGAAACATCCTTCCAGAATAATCATTGATGCAATTGATAGTACAAATAATAGTCCTGTAACCAGCAGGCATAAAGGAGTAATCGTGGATAATTCAGAAGGTTATGCAATCGAATTACGCGGAATTGTCAAACGGTTTCCCGGTGTAGTTGCCAATGACGGTATCGATCTTAAGGTTCGTCGTGGCGAGATTCACTGCCTTCTCGGAGAGAACGGCGCGGGCAAGACAACTCTGATGCGTGTTCTCTATGGCCTCTATCGACCCGATGAGGGGGAGATTATCTTAAACGGCCAACCGGTTCAGATGACCTCTCCGCGGGCTGCACTCAATCACCGTGTCGGAATGGTCCACCAGCACTTCCGGCTCGTTCCCACTCTATCGGTGGAAGAGAATATCGTCCTTGGATTAGATGAGGGCAGCGGCCCATTTATGAATTTTCGTAAGACGCGCGAAAAGATCTCGGTGATCGCTAACGAGTATGGTCTATCGGTCGATCTGCAAACTAAGGTCTGGCAGCTAACGGTCGGTCAGCAGCAGCGAGTGGAAATCTTAAAGGCGCTGTACCGCAAGGTCAATATCCTGATCATGGACGAGCCAACAAGTGTCCTCACTCCTCAGGAAGTCGATCAACTGTTTAGCACACTGCGTACCTTGGTCGATGACGGGCTGACCATCATCTTCATCACCCATAAGCTCGATGAGGTAATAAAGGTGAGTGACCGGGTGACGGTGCTGCGAAAGGGAAAAGTTGTGGAGACTCTCCTTACAACTGAGATGGACAAACCAACTTTGGCCAGGTTAATGGTCGGCCGCGAGGTCGTCTTTCGGCTGGAGAAGAGCCCGTTGGAACAAAGAGAAAAGCTCCTTGAGGTGAATGACCTGCATGTACTGAACGACCGTGGACTTTCGGCTCTTCGCGGGGTATCGTTTGATCTCTTCGGTGGAGAGATCCTTGGTGTGGCCGGGGTATCTGGGAACGGGCAGTACGAACTTGCCGAGGTGTTCACTGGACTGCGTAAGTCGACCAAGGGAAGGGTATTCTTGGCGAAGAAGGAAGTCACCAATTGTTCCGCGCGAGAGATGAATAACCTGAAGGTTGCTCACATCCCGGCGGAGAGGATCAAAATGGGAATCGTCCCTGCTCTGAGCATCCGCGAGAATCTGATTCTAAAAAAATATCGTTATTTCCCCTTTTCCTACCGGGAGTTTCTCAACAATAAGGAGATTGAGGAGAACGCACACCGCGCGATATCGGACTACCAAATAGCCGCTCCGAGCTGCGAGACGCCTGCCAAGCTCCTCTCCGGAGGAAACATTCAAAAGGTTATCCTGGCGCGCGAATTATCCGAAAATCCTAGCCTGATTGTAGCGGTTCATCCTACCTATGGTCTCGATATCGGCGCTACCGAGCAGGTAAGGCAAGTACTCTTGGCACAACGGGAACGGGGCGCGGCGACCCTGCTCATCTCAGAGGATCTGGAGGAGATTATGACGCTGTCTGATCGGATTATGGTTCTGTTCAATGGTGAGGTGATGGGGATCCTTGACGCGGAGAGTGCTGCTATAGAAGAGATTGGTTTGATGATGGCTGGCACACGGCACCAAGGAGAAGAATTATGAAGAGACGCGTGGGTTTCAATGTGGAGAGAATACCAATTGCATCTGGGCGCCTAGTATTTTTCGTATCGCTTCTTGCCATTCTTGCGGCGTTCGTGGTGGCAGGGATATTCTTCCAGATTTACGGAGTTTCTCCTATCAAAGCCTATCAGCTAATACTGCGTGGATCACTGGGAAGCAGATTTGGGATAGCCGAGACAGTGCGTCGGACGATTCCTTTATTACTCTGCGGGGTAGGATTAACCATCGCCTTTCGTGCACTTTTCTGGAATATCGGTGCCGAGGGACAGCTCCTCATGGGGGCGGTTGCCGCAGCTGGGGTCGCTCTCTTTAGTGGACTGCCGGTCCCTTTGCTCCTGCCGGCGATGTTCATCGGTGGGTTTATCGGCGGAGCCGCATGGGGGCTTATTCCGGCCATCTTAAAAGTGATGTTGGGGTTAAATGACGTCATCACCACTCTGATGATGAACTATATTGCTATCTACTTTATCGAGTGGTTAATCCACGGTCCATGGAAAGGGCCTACCGCACGCGGATTCGCCTATACCGATACCTTCCCACGCTCTGCTTGGTTGCCGACCATCTACGGCACACGCATCCACTGGCCCACACTAGTACTGGGACTTGTTCTTGCTGTTATAATGTACCTGATGGTTACGCGCACCAGGAGCGGATTTGAGATCCGGGTCATCGGGGAGAACCCCAATGCAGCAAGGTTTGCCGGCATCAGCCAACTCAAGACGGCCTTACTCGTCATGCTTATTTCTGGAGGTTTTGCCGGACTGGCCGGGGTGGGTGAGGTAGCGGGGATTCATCAGCGGCTATTAGGGCCGACTAATATCTCGATGGGGTATGGGTACACCGCAATCATCGTCGCCTGGCTGGCGCGACGCAATCCCTTGGCCGTAATTGTAACCTCGCTTCTGTTTGGTGCCATTATGACCGGAGGGGACGTAATTAAAGTATCACTTGGGCTGCCGTTCCAATTGATCAATGTATTTAACGGATTAATATTATTTTTCCTTATCGGAAGTGAGATTCTTCTTCGTTACAGAATATCCTTTTTATTAAGGAGGTAGTTATGAGCTGGGAAACATGGATAATTGCAACACTCAGTCGTTCCATTGTCTACGGGACACCACTTCTTTTGGGAACGCTTGGTGAGATCTACGCAGAGCGTTCCGGTGTGCTAAACCTTGGTGTTGAGGGGATGATGATCATGGGGGCTTATTTTGCCTTCACCACTGCCTATATCACTGGAAACCCCTGGCTAGGGATCCTGATGGGTGCAGTTGTCGGTGGTGCCTTCTCTCTGATCCACGCTTTCACTAGTGTGACACTAAAGGCGAACCAGGTAGTCTCCGGGCTTTCCCTCACCATGCTCGGTCTTGGTCTTTCAGGTGTGTTAGGACGGGGTTGGGAGGGGAAACCGCTTCCTGCATCGCTCCCCAAGATCACCGTTTCCAGCCTTTCCAAGATCCCCTTCCTGGGGCCGATTCTTTTCGAGGGGCAGAACTTGATTGTCTATCTGACCATCCTCCTGGTCCCCTTGTTATGGTATATCCTCTATCGGACGCGAATCGGGATTACTATCCGCTCGGTGGGGGAGAGTCCTGCTACCGCCGACTCCTTGGGGATAAACGTTGACCGGGTCCGTTACATCTGTGTTTTTCTCGGTGGGATTCTTGCCGGCGTGGCCGGGGGATACCTATCGGTCGCCTATCGACCGGCATGGACCGAGGGAATGACTGCGGGAACAGGGTGGATTGTCATTGCCTTGACCATCTTCGCCTTCTGGAATCCGGCCTACGGTATGCTGGGAGCCTACTTATTTGCGGCTCTCTACCACCTGTCCTACCGCTTACAGCCGTGGGTGTCGCCGGAACTGCTTAAAGCAATGCCTTACATATTTGCTATTCTGGTACTGATATTGGTGTCCCGCGGGACCCTGCAGAAGCGGATGGGGGCGCCGGCTGCGCTAGCCTTGCCCTACACCAGAGGTGAGGAATGAGTTCGGATACTTTCACCCGAACTATTTGCTTTTTTATGAAAATGGCAGAGCCAAGGTAAGTGTGTTATCATCCGATAATGGTTTTAACTAGTTAAAAATGGAGGAGGTGAGGTGTGTAATCCCGAATTTATCAAGTATTCTGGATAGTTAGAACTGCACTATCCAGAATATATGTTAAGGTAAGCAGTAAAATTTGTAAAAATAAAAAGGCTGTTTGGACAGCCTAAAAAAGGAGGTTACAAAATGTCTATTCAACGAACTAAAGTTATGTTAATAACTGTGTTACTGGTAGCGATCATCTTCAGCCTTGCTTCAGTGGTTATGGCCAAGGAGTACGTTCCCGGCACACCGCTTAAGGTAGGGTTTATCTACGTCGGGCCGATTGGTGATCTGGGTTGGAGTAATGCGCACGACAAGGCGCGGAGGATCTGTGAGGATACCTACCCCTGGCTGGAGACAGTCTACATAGAGAGCGTCACCGAGGGAAGCGAGGGTCTTTATATTGACAAGTTGATTGTGGAAGAGGGTTGTGACGTCGTGTTAACCACTAGTTTCGGCTTCATGGATGGGACGCTGACTGCGGCGCAGAAGTATCCGGACAAGATCTTCGCTCACTGCTCCGGGTTCAAACGTAATCCCAACTTGATGACCTATATGGCCGATTTCTACCAGATCTACTACCTGAATGGGTTGATCGCCGGAGCGCTCACCAAAACAAACAAGACTGCCTATGCGGGCGCCTTCCCAATCCCCGAAGTAAAACGCCACATGGACGCCTTCGCTGTGGGGGTACGGGAGACCAATCCCGAGGCTGAGTTGCATGTACGCTGGATTTATGAGTGGTTCAATCCCACAGCGGCCAAGGAGGCTGCCGAGGCCTTGATCGCCGACGGATGCGATGTGTTTGCCTTCACCGAGGACTCACCGACCATCGTACAAGTCGCTGCGGAAAGAGGTTTTCCGTCCTTTGGGCATTACTCCCCGATGTACAAGTTCAGCCCCGATTATGTTGTTTCCGGACAGATCGCACACTGGGAGGCAATCTACCTTGATTTCCTGGCCAAGGTCTATGCCGGTGCATACACAGCGCAGAACCTTGCTGAGGTAGACTATTGGTGGCTGCTGAAGGAAAAAGCAGTAGAGATAGGAGCCGAGCCGGGGATGTTAATTAACCCTGCTTACGAAAACGAACTAAAAAGGAAATATATCGATGACCCCGTTCTAGGGAAGATTAACGTCTACGACCTGGTGATGAAGCGGTTGGAGCAGATGGCTGATCCGTCAATGGTTTTCGATCCGTTCAACGGGCCGATCTATGACCGCGACGGGAACCTGAAAGTTCAGGAGAGTATACGCATGTCGGTGCTTGAACTAACTACTATGGACTGGGCGGCAGAGGGTATCGTCGGACCCTGGGAATAAGAGCAGCTAAACTCGGGCGGCAACCTTCACTTAAAGAGGGCGGCCGCCCTCTTTAAATTTAAATAGGGACACATCCTATTTAAAAATAGGGACACTGGCAGTTTTTTTAAAGACTAAAAATAAAGGAGGATAAAAAATGATTGATTTAACTATTAATGAAGAACAACTGGAAAAAACTATAAAAAGGGCTAGGGAAAAGAATATTATTATCCCTACTTTCGCTGAGATGAAAAATCCCAAACTTATTCCAGATAAAATTAAGGATAAATTAAAAGGTGTGGGATTATGGGATATTAATCCATATAATCTTTTTCGAATCAATTGGAAGAATGAACCGATAAAAAAAAGTGGTCAATTCGGAGGAGTTAATTTTATGGAATTACCTCCTGAATTAACCAGAGTTAAAGCCCGAATTATTGGTCTGGTAGGTAAGTGGTTTCCTACTGGTGCCCATAAGGTAGGAGCGACCTTTGGTTGTTTGGTTCCCCGATTAGTTACCGGCCAGTTTGACCCTACTTCTCAGAAAGCAGTCTGGCCTTCAACTGGTAATTACTGTCGAGGTGGTGCCTATGATGCAGAACTTCTCTCCTGCGAGTCAATTGCTATTCTCCCTGAGGGAATGAGTAAAGAGCGTTTTGACTGGCTATCCAAAGTAGCCGGAGAAGTAATTGCAACTCCGGGAACAGAGAGTAATGTAAAAGAAATTTTTGATAAATCCTGGGAATTAAGAAAGACCAGAGATAACGTAGTAGTATTTAATCAGTTTGATGAATTTGGTAATCACCTCTGGCATTATGAGATTACCGGTCAAGCTATGGAAGAGGTCCTATCCCAGATTATGAGTTTAAAAAATAATTATGCCGGAGTGGTTCTAACTACCGGCTCAGCTGGTACCTTAGGTTGTGGGGATTATATGAAAGAGCTCTATCCTCGAAGTAAGGTTGCTGCTGGTGAAGCTCTACAATGTCCCACTTTAATGTTTAATGGCTTTGGCGCTCACCGTATTGAGGGTATAGGAGATAAACACGTCCCCTGGATTCATAATGTAAAAAATACTGATCTGATAATTGCCGTAGATGATAATAATACTATGGGTATTATCCGTTTATTTAATGAACCTGCCGGAAAAGAATACTTAAGAGAACAGAAAGTACCTGTCGATATTATCGAGAAGTTACCCTTAATGGGTATCTCCAGTGTAGCTAATATGATTATGGCTATTAAATTCGCTAAATATTATGAACTTACTGAAAAAGATATAGTCTTGACTGTCTTCACCGATTCTATGGAACTTTATGGCTCCCGATTAAAAGAGTTAGAAGAAGAGTTTGGGTTATATCAAAAGATTAATGCAGCTATTGATTACCACCAGAACCTACAAGCTCTTACCACCGATTATATGCAAGAATTAAGTTATTATGATAAGAAAAGAATCCATAACCTAAAATACTTTACCTGGGTAGAACAGCAGGGTAAAGATTTAGAAGAATTAAATGCCCAGTGGTATGATTATGAAAATTACTGGGGTGGTATTCACCAGCAGACAGGTGAGATAGATAAATTAATTAAGGAATTTAATAAGAGGACTGGTCTCTTAAAAAATATTTAAAGATATTTAAAATCAGGATGAAAATTTGCTTGACCATAAGTATTAATAAATAAGGTGAAGAGAATGGAATATGATAAAGTTAATAAAGAAATAAGACGGGTCGATGCCTATGAAAAAGTCACTGGCAAAGCTAAATTTGGTGCTGATCTTTTCTTCCCCAATATGCTTTATGGTAAAGTTTTACGCAGTAAATATCCTTATGCTCGAATTGTAAAAATAAATATTAAAAAAGCTTTAACCCTTACTGGCGTGAAAGCAGTTATAACGGCAGAAGATATTCCTAATAATAAATTTGGAGTGATTATCCAAAATCAACAAGTTTTAGCCCAAAAACAAGCCTTATATATAGGTGATGGGATTGCGGTGGTTGCTGCCGAGACTGAGGAGGCAGCTGCAGAAGCTATTGAGCTGATCGAGGTAGAATATGAAGAACTATCAGGGATTTTTGATCCCCAAGAAGCAGCGAAAGCAGATGCACGATTAGTCCACTCAGAATTAAAAAATAATCAAGTAGTTCATCATCGATTAAAAAAGGGAGACATTAAAAAAGGTTTTGCTCGAGCTGAGGTGATTCTAGAAAGAGAATATACTACTCAATTTGTGGAACATAGTTATATTGAGCCTGAGGTAGTTGTGGCAGTGCCCTATGAACATAATAGTTTAGTTACCATCTATGGTTCGGTACAAAATCCCTTTTCTTGTCGAAATGCTGTTGCCAGCGTACTTAAAGTAGCTTTGAACCAAGTGAGAATAATTCAGAACCATATGGGTGGATCGTTTGGCGGTAAAGATGAAGTAATTTCTTCTATGGCTGCTCGAGCAGCGGTTTTAGCCTTAAAGACTGGCCGACCAGTTAAAATGGTTAATACCAGAGATGAGTCGATTCTCGAAAGTTATAAGCGCCATCCTTATAAGATGAAATACAAAGTTGGTGCTACTAAGGAAGGTAAATTAATAGCTATGGAAATTAAAGCTATTGCCGATAGCGGGGCTTATGCCTGCCAGACCCCCTTTGTAACTTGGCGATCGGTCGTCCAGGCAACTGGCCCTTACGAAATACCCAATGTGAAGACAGATACTTATGGATATTATACCAATAATGTATATACTGGGGCGATGAGAGGTTATGGTTCACCACAGATTATCTTTGCCCAGGAATCATTAATGGATGAACTGGCTGAAGAGTTAAAGATGAGTCCTAGGGAGCTACGTTTAAAAAATATCTATCATAATAACTCTATAACCGCCAGTGGACAGAAACTGGATAATCATCAGGTGAGCCTGGAAGAGGTAATTAGTAAAGCCGTTGAAGTCAGTAATTATAAAGAAAAGTATACTAAATATAATAGGTCTCAGCTGGGAGATAAAAAAAGAGGAATTGGTATGGCTATCAGTTTTCGAGGCTGTAGCTTAGGTGCTGAGGCAACCGATGCCGCTGGGGCTATAGTTGCCATTCAGCATGATGGGAGTATTTTAATCTCTTGTGGATTAGCCGAGAACGGTGCAGGTTTAAAGACGGTTCTTACTCAAATAGCTGCTGAGGAATTAGGAGTAGATATTAAAAGGATCAATTATATGGAGATTGATACTTCAGTCTCTCCCGAAAGTGGTCCTACCGTTGCTTCCCGAAGCACTTTGTTAGGTGGTAATGCAGTGAAGAACGCAGTTCATCAACTAAAAGAAACTCTTGCGGAAATAATAACAGATGAATTTAAAGTTAAAGTAAGCAATTTAGTTTTTAAGAAGGAGAATATATCTGATAAAAATAAAGATCAAAAGATTATTTCTTTTGATCAGGCAGTAGATTTAGCTATTAAAAAGGGGATATTTTTATCTGCTTACGGTTGGTACAAAGCCCCTGATATTTACTGGGACGAGGAAACTGGTCAAGGCAGACCATATTTTACTTATGTTTACGGATGTCAGATAGCTGAAGTAGAGGTTGATATCGCTACCGGTCAGATAGAGGTATTAAAAATGACTGCCGCCCATGATGTGGGCAGAGCTATTAATCCCGCTTCTTTAAGGGGGCAGATCTATGGCGGAGTAATGATGGGCTTGGGTTATGGCATTATGGAGGAATTAGAAACCGAAAAAGGTTATATTAAAAATACTAATTTTGATGCATATCTAATTCCTACCATAAAAGATATGCCAGAAATTACCCCCATTATTGTAGAAAATCCTGATCCTTATGGTCCTTACGGAGCTAAATCTATTGGGGAGCCAACTTTGGAATTGGGTGCTGCTGCTATCGCTAATGCAGT
>Ga0209610_1001767_pt1 | contig 11075 bp, 13 predicted proteins | sample LakKivw275mmetaG_FD_184137 | JGI IMG/M metagenome (GOLD analysis project Ga0209610, IMG submission 184137) | Anoxic lake water microbial communities from Lake Kivu, Rwanda to study Microbial Dark Matter (Phase II) - Lake Kivu water 275m metaG... | ecosystem: Environmental > Aquatic > Freshwater...
CTTACCCTCCTTATATTTTATTAAACGATTTTACACTTATTTCCCAAATATAAAATAGACTTCAACGCTGGGAAGGTTTTGGATCGAACTTATGTCTCAACGCTTTCGCCACATGCTCGGGCACCATTTCTTCGAGGCATCCACCCAACTGGGCCACTTCCTTAAGTAGACTTGAGCTAAGAAACTGATATTGCAGGCTCGCCATGAAACAGACGAGTTCCAATCCCGGCGCCAGCTTTTTATTCATCATAGCCATTTCGAATTCGCGTTCGAAGTCGGAACTCATCCTCAGCCCTCTGACCAGAACGTGTGCACGCATCGCCTTGGCGAAATCTACGGTCAGCCCGGAATACGACACTACTTTTGTGTTCTTTAAATGAGTTGTTGCCTGCTGTGCCATCTGCACTCGTTCTTCTGTTGAGAAAAGAAGCCTCTTCTCAGGACGGTCATAGATGCCCACAATCAACTTTTCGAATATGGATGAAGCTCTTTTGATGATATCAAGGTGTCCCAGGGTCACGGGGTCGAAGCTTCCGGGATAGATAGCAATGGCCAATGGTTAGCCTCCTTTTCCCAGGGTTTGTTTTTGGTATATCGAAATACAGGTGTCACCGTACTTTTTTTCTTTGATTCGGGATAGCCCGTCATAGATATCCTGTAGTGGAACACGGCTGGCATGAGAGATTACAACTAACGACTCGTTATTTATTGCATTGGAAGCAGCCAGTTGCTCAGCAGCCTGATTTATAGACCGGTCTGCATAAGGAGGGTCCATGAACACTATGTCGTACTTCTCCTTGAGAAAGCTGAGCGCTTTAGCCGTACTGCAGCAATAAACATGAGATTTTTGTGAAAATCCGACTTTCTGCAAATTTTGTTTAATAATAGCACAATATCGGGGTTCCTGTTCAACAAAGTCTACCCATTCGGCATCGCGGCTCAGGGCTTCTATGCCCAGGGCACCGCTACCAGCATAAAGGTCGAGCCCACGGAACTTTTTACCGGTCACAGGCGCCAGGATAGAGAATACTGCCGCCCTGACTCTGTCCGTCATTGGTCTTATGGGGCCGCTTTTGGGTACTTTTAGTTGTTGTCCCCTGGCCATACCGCCTGTAATACGCATAATTCTGATCTTTAACAGCATAATTATACCGTGACCCGTACCGTAGTCAAGCCTTGGCCTTTATTTTGTGACTGTGTTATACTTTTCAACGGCTCTTAACACGAAGTATTGTTTTGCCCTTTTTGACTAGCCCACCCGTTCAAACAAAATCGGACTTTGGGACGTAGGAAAAATAGGGCATTTCAGGGTAAACTACACGGCGGAGGCTCAGGCACTTGTTAGGTGACTTCGGTTATGTCGGCATACTTCTTATCGTAGGCATACTATTCACGCTTACCACTTTACTTTTGCCTATTGCACTCAGGTATTTAAAAATAGTCCCAAAGAAAAGAAGTCCAGCCAAGGAGTCCACTTACGAATGCGGCATGGAAACTATCGGCAAGACCTGGGTCCAGTTTAACTTTCGTTACTATTTCTTTGCAGTTATATTTGTGGCACTTGATGTTTTGACCGTTTTCCTGTATCCCTGGGCGGTTAATGTCAAGGGTTTGGGTCTGTACGGCCTGGCTGCAGTAGCCGTTTTCTTCGTAATACTAATGATAGGGTACATTTATGCCTGGTATAAAGGGGCACTTGAATGGAAATAGATAAATATTTATCACCTCCGAGCGAACTTGATGTTGCCGAGGGTAAAAGGATAAATGACCTGTTTGCCGCCTCGCAGCAACCTATCCCCGATCCGGATAGCTGGATCAATGAGGAGATCAAGCGAAATGTCTGGATAACCTCCGCGGACTATGTGGTTGACTGGGCGCGGTCGCGGTCGCTGTTTCCATTAATGTTCGGTCTGGCCTGCTGCGCTTTTGAGATGATAGGTATGGCCACTTCACGTTTTGACATTGCCCGCTACGGCATGGATATTTTCCGCTGGTCACCGCGCCAGGCTGATGTGATGATTGTTGCCGGTACGCTTACCTGGAAGATGGCACCTGCCGTCAGGAGAGTCTATGACCAGATGGCTGAACCCAAATGGGTGATAGCCATGGGTCAATGCTGCATCAGCGGCGGTCCTTTCAGAGAGTCTTATAGTGTCGTTCCCGGCATAAATCGCATAGTTCCGGTTGACGTCTATGTGCCCGGCTGCCCGCCTAGGCCTGAGGCACTGATCTACGGAATAACCAGATTGCATCAAAAAATCGTTAAGGAGAGCATAAAAAAGGCGTGACCACCGCTTTGAACGCTGAGCAAGTAGCCAGGAAGATAAATAAAGCTTTTCCCGGCGTCGTTGTAGCTGCCGATAAGGCGGCAGTTGTAGTTACCAGTGAGTCGCTTTTCAAAGTGGCAGAGTTCTTGAAAAATACACCGGGCCTGGATTTTGACTATCTAGGTGACATGGCCGGCGTGGATTATACGGACTATTTTGAAGTCGTTTACCGTTTGGTTTCTGTAACGCATAACCATAGCCTGGTTTTAAAGACAAGGTGCTATGACCGGGAAAAGCCGGTCGTGCCGTCGATAACCAGTTTATGGCGCGCTGCCTATTTCCCTGAACGTGAGACTTATGACCTGCTGGGCATTATCTTTGAGGGACACCCTGACTTGAAGCGTTTATTGCTCTGGGAAGGCTTTGAAGGACATCCACTGCGGAGGGATTATCTGTAGTGGTTATCAAGACCGAGCCATTTATTCTCAATATAGGCCCCCAACATCCATCGACCCACGGCGTGTTTCGTATGAAGGTGACACTCGATGGTGAAGTTGTGGTCGATGTCGAACCAGTTATTGGTTATCTCCACCGCGGAATCGAGAAGATGGGGGAGAACCGAACTTACACGCAGATCATACCCTTGACCGACAGGCTTGATTATCTGGCGTCGCTGACTAACAACCTGGCCTATGTGCTGGCCGTGGAGAAACTTGCCGATATAAAAGTGCCTGAAAGAGCGGAGTATCTGAGGATTATCATGGCCGAAGCGATGCGCATTTCCAGCCATCTTATGGCTGTCGGCTTCTTTCTTAATGACCTCGGAGCCATGATGACTCCGGTATTATATATGTGGCGGGAAAGAGAGAAGCTGCTCGACCTCTTCGAAATGGTGTGCGGCCAGCGGCTTACTTACAATTACATGCGTATTGGCGGAGTCAGCCACGACATACCTGAGGAATTCTTACCGGCTCTAAAGAAGTTCGTGGCTGAAATGCCGCGGTTTCTTGACGAGTACGACCAGCTGCTGGCCACAAATGAGATTGTGCTGGTCAGAGCCAAGGGCGTCGGCGTTTTGCCTAAAAAAACCGCCATTAACATCGCCGCCAGCGGACCGGTACTGAGGGCCAGCGGCGTTAAGTGGGACACACGTAAGGCTGACCCCTATTCCATTTATGACCGTTTCGATTTCGATATACCTGTGGGCTCAAGCGGTGACAACTACGACCGGTACTGGGTGAGGATGCAGGAAATGAGGCAGAGCGTTCGCATCCTGGAACAGGCGATAGGCCAACTGCCCAACGGGGAAGTTATCGCTGACGTGCCTCAGTTGCTGCGTCCACCGGTCGGAGAAGCTTACGGGCATATTGAGGCGCCCAAGGGGGAGCTCGGCTTCTATCTGGTAAGCGATAACTCGATTGCTCCCTACAGGTTTCATATACATCCGCCAACCCTTATTAACCTGACGGCTTTGAAAGATATGGCCGTCGGCTGGAAGATAGCCGATTTAATAATAACGTTCGGCAGCATAGACGTGGTGCTGGGGGAGATAGACCGGTAATGACTATGCTGGAGCAGTTCCGGCTGTTTTTAGACAGTCTGAACTGGCCCGAATGGGCAGCTTACCTGGTGCCGGGCATTGTTGGCATCATAGTTGTTCTAGCATTCGTCGTGGTTTTGGTTATCGTCTTCATCTGGTTTGAACGGCGATTGCTTGGTAGATTTCAAATTCGTTTAGGGCCGAATCGGCTCGGCCCCGAAGGAATTTTTCAGCCGCTGGCTACTGCGGCTAAAATATTGATGAAGGAAGATATTGTACCGGCTAAAGCCGATAAAATAGTTCACTGGCTGGCGCCGGTTATCGTCTTCGTGCCGGTGCTACTGATTTTCGCAGTCGTCCCCATCGGCCAGACAGCCATTCTGACAGACCTGAATGTCGGTATTGTCTATGTGGTGGCCGTAAGCGCTGTATCCGCTGTCGGTATATATGCGGCAGGCTGGGCGTCGAATAACAAATACGCCCTGATTGCCGCCTTTAGAACGGTGGCCCAGATGGTGAGCTATGAACTGCCTGTGGTTCTGGCGATTCTGGGCGTGGTATTGATGGCAGGCTCACTTTCGATGACGAAAATTGTGGAATCGCAGAGCATACCGTACATCTTCTTGCAACCGCTGGGCTTTGTTATCTTTTTCCTGGGGACGATTGCCGAGATGAACCGCAGCCCGTTCGACTTGCTGGAGGCTGACTCTGAAATCGTGGCCGGCTACCATATCGAATACTCGGGTATGAAATTTGCCATGTTCTATCTTGGCGAGTACGGCCATGCACTGGCTTACTCCTGTATCGTCACTACACTATTCCTTGCCGGATGGAAAGGTCCTTTCCTGCTGCCCATTATCTGGTTCTTGATTAAGGTCTTCGCTGTATTTGGTGTTATCGTCTGGATGCGGGCAACGCTGCCCAGGCTCCGCGTGGACCAGTTGATGGGTTTTGCCTGGAAAGGGCTGCTGCCCATGGCCACAATAAATCTTTTTGTGATTGCCGCTGAAGTATTGTGGCTGCCGCAGATTAATTTATGGATATTGGTTGCGGTAAACATTGTCGCTGCTGGCGTCCTGGTGCTTTTATGGTCGAGACTGTTTACTCTCGGAGGCGGTCGCGTTGAAGTTTGAGAGATACGGAATCGGCATAGCTAAGGGAATGGCCGTAACGCTGAAGCATCTGTTCCGTCCGCCGATTACCGTCCAGTATCCGGAAGAACGGCTGGTCGTTTCCCGGCGAATAAGGGGCAACGAGCTGGTCTGGTATCTTAACAGGTGCACCGGCTGCGCTACATGTGCGAAGGCTTGCCCGCAGGGAAATATAGATATTGTTACCCACGTAGGCAGCCGGAATAACTACGTGGTTGATAAATTTGAAGTAGATTGCGGGCGCTGCATGTTCTGCGGCTTATGCGTCGAAGCCTGCCCGTACGACGCGCTGGCTATGGGGCGGAGCTATGAAAGGTCCCAGTATCGACGTAGCGACGTTATCCTGAGTAAAGAGCAGCTTCAGTTATCCGAGACAAGGCAGCCCAGCGGTTACGCGCGGCCGCTGGTTGAAGCAAGTTTGCCCAAACAGAGTTTGCTGGTTAACTGGAATTTGAAGGAAGGCGCACAAAAGCTGAGCTGGTTCGGTCTCAGTAAAAAGAGAGGTCGCGGTGTCTAGTATCGTTTTTTGGCTGCTGGCAATTGTGACCGTGGGTGCAGCACTGGCCGTTGTCGTACTTCGCGATGTTTTTCGGGCAGCACTGTCGCTGGTACTGCTTTTCCTGACCATAGCGGTTCTGTATATAACGCTTTACGCCGACTTTCTGGCGGTAGTACAGATACTTATTTACGTTGGCGCTATCTCTATATTGATTATCGTGGCGGTTATGCTCACGCGTGACGTCTGGCACGGCAGCCCGCCCGGCAAGTTACGCATTCCCGCCATTGTGGTCAGCGTATTGCTTTTGGGGACAATGGTCTACACGGTCGTCAGCAGCAAATGGGAGACAAGCAGCGAGCCACCTCTGCAACCGACGACTGCAGCCATAGGTACCAATTTGTTCAGCCAAGGCGGCTATGTAATGCCGGTTGAAATCAGCGCTGTCTTGCTTTTGGCTGCCATACTCGGCGCCATTGTGCTGATAAGGGATAAATAGAAATGGAAGTCGGATTAAATCATTACCTGATATTATCGGCAGTACTTTTCTGCATTGGACTTTATGGCGTTCTGGCAAAACGAAATGCAGTCGTCATACTGATGTGCATTGAAATAATGCTAAATGCGGTGAATATCGCACTGGTCGCTTTCTCCCGGTATGTAGTACCGGTGTTCCTGACAGGGCAGATATTTGCCATATTCGTTATAACCGTGGCTGCTGCTGAAGCTGCTGTGGGCATCGCCATAATAATCACCATTTATCGCAGGCGCGAATCCGTTGATATCGACAAATTCGACTTAATGAAATGGTAGTGAACTAAGATATGTGGGTTCAAGTTAAAAGCGCACCTAATTTAATAATGGCCGAGATGTGGAAAGAATACTTCGAAGGCGAGGGCATACCCACACGTATACTACCCGACCCGGATAAAAAGCCCGACAGCGGCGAACGTGCCAGCTACCGCGTCTACGTATCGCAGGAGAAGGTCCACGTCGCTGAGGAGGTCCTTAGGAAACTGTGATGCCTCATCAGATTCCGTGGCTGATACTTCTGCTGCCCTTCCTGTCGCTTATCATCATCTCTTTTATTCTTCGTCCCTTCTTCAATAACCGTCCTAAATTAGGTGGCTACGTAACTATCGGAGCCATCGGCACTTCTTTCCTGCTGTCTCTGTGGGTGCTAATAGAAGTTCTGGCTACGCCCGGGCACCAGCTTCAAATACCCGACCTCCAGTGGGTGGTCGTTGGCAACCTCAGCATCCATGTCGGGCTGCTTGTTGATTCTTTGACCGCAGTCATGGTAGTCGTGGTCAGCTTTGTCAGCTTGATGGTGCAGATATATTCTCAGGGATACATGCACGGCGATCCGGGCTATCATCGCTATTTCGCTTTCATGTCTCTATTTACCGCCTGCATGCTGGGTTTGGTCATGGCCAATAACCTGGTTTTCCTGTTTCTGTTCTGGGAGGGCGTCGGCTTAGGCTCCTATTTGCTCATCGGTTTCTGGTTTCACCGACCCTCTGCGGCCAATGCCGCTAAGAAAGCATTCATCGTCACCCGTTTCGGCGATTTCGGTTTCCTGGCTGCAATATTGTTGCTATTCTATAACACGGGTACCTTCGATATCGGGCAGTTGCACAGCCTGGCCATAGCCGGAACGCTGGCCGGCTCGACTTTGACCTGGGCGGCCATCGGTATTTTTTCCGGCGCCGTGGGTAAATCGGCTCAGTTCCCGCTGCACGTCTGGCTGCCAGATGCCATGGAAGGTCCGACGCCGGTCAGCGCGCTGATTCATGCGGCCACCATGGTAGCGGCCGGTGTATTCCTGGTAGCCAGATTTTTCCCGTTGTTCGAACACTCTCAAACGGCGATTACCACGATAGCCATTATCGGTGGCTTTACCGGCATATTCGCGGCCACGATGGGGCTGGTGATGACTGATATCAAGCGTGTGCTGGCCTATTCCACAATCAGCCAGCTCGGCTATATGATGCTGGGTCTGGGTGTCGGTGGGGTGGCTGTGGGGATCTTCCATCTGTTCAATCATGCCTTTTTCAAGGCGCTGCTCTTTCTCGGGGCCGGCAGTGTAAATCATAGCACCGGGACGTTCGACATGCGGGAAATGGGCGGTTTACGAAAAGCCATGCCGTGGACATTCGCCACATTTCTTATTGGTGCCATCAGCCTGGCCGGGATATGGCCGCTGGCCGGATTCTGGAGCAAAGACGAGATACTGGTAACCGCGCTGACCAATAATCCGGTATTGTTCTATCTGGCCATGATAACCGTGTTTATGACGGCGTTTTATATGTTCCGAGCCGTGTTTCTTACCTTCGGCGGCGAGTATCGCGGCGGGGCTGCATCAGGCCACGGCGGGCACGGCGGTAAGAAACTTCACGAATCGCCCATGGTGATGGTTATCCCGATGGCTATTCTGGCCTTCTTATCGATAGTTTCAGGCTGGTTGAATATCACTGGTTCTTTCAATCGATTTTTGGGTGGAGAAGGAGGCGAAGCTTTGGGCTTCATGCAGGGTTTCTTCGGTATTCTTGCCCACCCGCTGCCTTTAATTTCACTGGTGGTCGCTCTGCTGGGAATATTCCTAGCCTATGCTATGTACAGCGCCAAATGGATTTCTGCCGAAGCTGTGGGCAAAGTATTCAAACCGGTCTATAACCTGTTTTATCACAAATATTGGATTGACGAATTGTACGAGAAGATTATTGTGGTTCGGGTACTGGTTGACGGAATCTTCTGGTTGCTGAGCGTTTTCGATTCCCTTGTCGTCGACGGCGCCGTCAACGGTGTGGTTACGGGTACTTCCAAGGCCGGAGCTGCCATACGGCGGACGCAGACCGGGCAGTTGCAGGCCTACGGCGTGGCTATAGCCATAGGTGTCATAGCTATCGCTGTATGTTTTTATGTATTTGGCTGAGGTAATTTGACTTGAGTTTTCCATATCTTTCGACAATTCTCTTCCTGCCGGTAGTAGGGCTGGTAATTATTGCTTTGTGGCCCAGGCCACAGCAGAAACAGATAAAAATTACCGCCCTGATATTCACTCTGGCCTCTTTCATTTTGTCGCTGGCCGTCTTTTATTTGTTCAACCGTTCCAGCGGCGCTATGGGACAGATGCAATTCGAGGAGAAGCTTTCCTGGATTCCGGCAATCAATGCCTTCTACCATCTGGGCGTCGACGGTCTCAGCCTGCCGCTGGTTATTTTAATGACTTTCCTAGGTGTACTGGCAATATTCGTATCGTGGAATGTTCAGCTCAGGCCCAAAGAATATTTCATCTGGCTGCTGCTTCTGGAAACGAGCATACTTGGTGTTTTCATGTCACTTGACCTGGTGCTCTTTTTCCTGTTCTGGGAACTGGAGCTGCTTCCGATGTATTTCCTCATCTCGGTCTGGGGCGGCGGCAGAAAAGAATATTCGGCCATAAAGTACGTTATATACACGCTGGTCGGCAGCGCACTGATGCTGGCCGGCATTTTAAGCATATATTTCACCACCGGCAGTCTGAATATGATGGAGCTGGCTGGCATGTCCGCTGCCAAAGCTGTTATTCCACTAGCGGCCATGTTCTTCCTGCTGTTGACGGGCTTCGCCATCAAGCTGCCCGTGTTTCCGTTGCATACCTGGCTTCCAGATGCCCACACGGATGCGCCGACAGCTGCCAGCGTTATACTGGCCGGTGCCCTGCTTAAGATGGGTGGCTACGGCATGATTCGCCTCTGCGTCTCCATTTTCCCACAGGTGGCCCTGCAGTATGCACCGTTACTGGTCGTCCTGGCCGTTATCAGCGTGCTGTATGGAGCTGCGGTGACCCTAAGGCAGAAGGACTTAAAGAGGCTAATTGCGTACAGCAGTGTCAGCCATATGGGTTATGTGCTTCTAGGTATCTTCGCCTTGAGCCAGATAAGTATAACCGGCGCCGTTTTGCAGATGTTCAGCCATGGCATTATCACCGGACTTCTGTTTGCTATGGTCGGCCTGGTTTACGATAAGTCGCACGAGCGCAATCTGGACAATCTGGGCGGTCTGGCCCGACAAATGCCGGTTATAGTGGTGGTCTTCAGCATCGCCGGACTGGCATCTCTTGGCTTGCCCGGCACCAGTGGTTTTGCTGCCGAGTTCATCACCTTTGCCGGCAGCTACTCGAGCCAGGCTGTTAACCATATTCAACTTTATACCATTTTAGGTGTCTTCGGTATCGTCTTAACCGCCGGCTACATTTTATGGATGCTGCAAAGAGTTTTTTACGGACCGCCACTGGAAAAGTTCGCCAAGGTAACGGATGCCAACACCGTCGATAAGATCTGCATCTTTTCATTTGTGGCGGCCATTATGCTGGTCGGTATATATCCGGCGATACTGACAAATATCATAAAGATCGGGGTCGAGCCTATAGCCAGATTATTAGGTGCGGGATAGGTATGATTTAACATGCCCTTAAGTGAGTTTCGTTTTTTAACTCCTGAGCTCAGCCTGCTAGGTTTTGCCCTGCTGGTTATCCTGCTTGACCTGTTTATCAAGCAGAAGAAAATTCTGGCTGGTATCAGCGTAGCCGGAGTAATTGTGTCCGCCGGCTTTACAATGGCCATGTGGGGCGAATCCGGCACAGCCATTTTCGGCCGGATGCTGGCTGTAGACAATTTCGCCCTGTTCTTCAAGCTACTGACGTTAGCGGCCGCGGGGCTGGTCATACTGGCATCGCAAGACTACGTTAGCAAATTCCGACGGTTTCAGGGCGAATATTACGCGCTGGTTCTGATTTCAGCGGCCGGTATGATGCTGCTGGCCGCCGCAACCGACCTGATTTCGATTTATGTTTCTCTGGAATTGACGGGCATTTCCCTGTATGTGCTGACAGCTTTCCTGAAGGACAATAAGTCCTCCGAGGCCGGACTGAAGTACCTGCTTCTGGGCGCTGTAGCCTCAGCCGTTCTTTTGTACGGCATGGCTCTGACCTTCGGATTCACCGGAAAGACCTGTCTCATGTGCATCGCTGAGTATGTTCAGGGCATGCCGGGCGCCAGCCTGCTGAGCCATCCGGCGCTTATTCTAGCCATGGTGCTACTGGCTGCCGGCTTCGGTTTCAAAATCGCTTCTTTTCCGTTCCAGATGTGGGTACCCGACGTCTATGAGGGCGCGCCAACGCCGGTTACCGCCTATCTTTCGGTAGCCAGCAAGGCTGCCGGCTTCGCGGTTATACTTCGTATTTTCTTCGTGGCTCTGGGTTCACCGGAATGGCTAAGCCTTAACTGGGGTTGGATGTTCGCGGTTTTAAGTGCCATTACCATGACGGTAGGGAACGTGGTGGCCTTACTTCAAAGCAACATAAAGCGCCTGCTCGGTTATTCCAGCATCGCTCAGGCCGGATACCTTATGGTGGGTCTGGCTACGGTAGGTATGGCGTCGGGCAGCGACGCACTGGGGCAGAGCGGCCTGATTTTCTTCCTGATGAGCTATGCAGTCACCAATCTGGGAGCCTTTATCGCCATAATTGCCATAACTAACAAGATCAACAGCGATGAAATAAATAAATTTGCCGGTATGGGCAAGCGCGCCCCGCTTCTGGCTGCAGCCCTAACACTGTGTTTGATTTCCCTGATTGG
>Ga0209610_1001768_pt1 | contig 11073 bp, 9 predicted proteins | sample LakKivw275mmetaG_FD_184137 | JGI IMG/M metagenome (GOLD analysis project Ga0209610, IMG submission 184137) | Anoxic lake water microbial communities from Lake Kivu, Rwanda to study Microbial Dark Matter (Phase II) - Lake Kivu water 275m metaG... | ecosystem: Environmental > Aquatic > Freshwater >...
GCTGCGCCCACAGCAGCGCGCACCAGCGCAGCGTGTTGAACCCATAAGAAAGCAGGTACAGCAGAGGGGCGAGTAAAATGACCCAGAAAGCAATCCCCGCGGTCTTTTCCAGGACTATTTCCCACTTTTGACGGGAGAGCAGCCAGACAAACAATGCCGTGCTGACCAGCGTCCCGCCCCAGCGCAGGACCGTTGCCAACGTTTTCGTTGCCTTTGGGGATAAATGTTTCTTGGACACAAACAGTCATTATCCTTCTAACCACACAGACAGATCACGCCGAATAATCACAGCCAGTTTCTCGATATCCGGCCTAAAATGCTCCAATAATCGCGCCCGCAGAGTCGCATCCATGGCAGGACGGGGTTTGCGAGCCGTATTCAAACGCTCTAAGCGGTTATAAACGATAGAAACATTCTTCATGAAATCGGCGCCAAGTATAGATACGAGCTTCATAAAAACTCGATAAACAGGCTGAGGCGGATGAAATAAACGCGCTAGAAACGCAAATCGGTTCTCGAAACTTGCATTGACCGGTAGAAATTTCTCCCGACCGTCCGACGGAACTCCGAGGAAAGCAAGGGTGTCTTCGTATACATCTCGTGGATTGGCTTTGAAATCGTCGAACAAAAACATCTTGACCTGCTCCCTCGGAAAAATGCCGAGTAATTTCTCGACATACTTACCAAACTGCCCCAACTCACCGTAAAGCAATAGCTCCACCTGGCGGGCGCACTTGGGAATACATTGTCCATTCTTCCGCAACGCCTGCAGCTCCCAGGCTTTCGCTAGATCAGGCTCATCTTCGCGTAAGAGGCTGAGATTCAATTGATGATAAGACTCTACAAAATCCACAGGATGCCGTAAGGTCAGGATCACTTTCGCCGCCGGGTCGTAGGCGCGCATCTTTTGGAAAGCCACTTTCGAGAACAGATAGAATGGCGAGGCCTCTCCCACTGCCAGGTGCCGGTCGCTAGCCTTGGCGAAAACTTTGTGATAGTCCTCGATGGATCGGAAAGCTATTTTCTGTACGTTGGGAAAGTCGGTGGCAAAATAGTTCAATTCCTTTACTTCCGACATAAAAATACGCGGGTGCATGGAGAGATAGGTATAAAGCGCTGTGGTGCCGCAACGCGGCGCGCCTGAGACGAAAAAATTCGGACGTTTCATAGCCCTTTGGCCTTTCTGCAAGGGGATTTCACATTCACTCTTTCTTTGATGGGCTAAATTTTTTGCGCCAATACGGTAATGTTGCGAGCGTGGTCTATTTCGACAAAGCGGCCAGACTTTACCAACTCTTCGATTAATTGCCTCGGCCCAAGATCGGGATTTTGAGAATCGTCGAACGCGATCACTGCGTTTTTCGCTAAGTGAGGAAACCAGCATTCGAAATCCCTTTTCACACCATCATACGAATGGTCGCCATCAATCCACAGCAGACCCACTTTCTTATTCCAGTTGGGCGCGACGATTTCACTGCTCAAGTTAACAAGCCTGACCATGTGATAACTGCTGGTATCGAGCATACACTGGTAAAAAGCACCGCGGTCGGCAGATCCGAATTTTCCTCCCAAAACGCCTGTGTAACTTTCGTGTGGCTCAATGGCATAAACGGGGAGTTTGTTCCCATCCATGGAGCCGCGGCTCAACATTGTGGTTGAACGACCCCGATATGAACCGACCTCGATGATGCACTCGCCTTGGGCTTGTTTCGCGAGGTTATAGAGTAACACAGCCTCATCGAAGTTGATCATCCCTTCTGTCTTGTCGAAATAGTACTTCAGATCAGGATTCTTTTCTACAGCATCGAAGGCGTCATTTCTGATAATCCGCTGTAATATCTGGTTTAGCACTTTTTTTACCATCTTTTTGCACATACAGCCTCCTGCAAGATCGCCTCGTAAGCCTCCACGGTTCGTGAAAGGTCGAAACGCTCCGCCATTGAGCGGCTTTTTAGACGAGCGTTCAAAAGCACACTCGTATCCGCTAATAGCGTTCGCAAAGCCTCCCGCAGCCCTGCCTGGTCATCAGGCTTACATAAGAAGCCATTTTCTCCTTGTTCCACGAGATCCACAAAACCACCGACGCGCCCCGCGACGATTGCCAATCCTATGGCCAATGCTTGCACGCCGACCACCGGTAGCCCCTCCGAGAGCGAGGGCATAAACAAGATGTCGCTCTTCGAGAAATGCGCCATCACCTCTTCGGGCGTCACCCAGCCTAGGAGCGTGAAGCGCGCTTCCAGGCTGTGCCTGGCAATGGCTTGCCGCACATTATCCATCAGGGGGCCATCGCCAAGCATGACGCAGCGCCATTCTAAATCCTTCAATTCAGCCAACACTGCAATGACCTGCAAGGGATTCTTCTGTGGCATGAATCGCCCGGCGAAGATGATGGTTGGCGGATTTTGTACCACGATCTGCTCCGCTTGCAGGCTTTGCAGGTCGACGCCATTCGGGATGACACGAATATCTACCGGATAATGCTGCAAGGCCAGTTGACGGGTGAACTCACTGACGGCGATCACACGCCGCGCCGCCTTCCAGATCGGTGGCGTGAAGGGATACACCCAATGGAACCAGTCGCCGGTCTTTTCCGGGACGCCGCCGGGAACGTCGCCGAGGTGGGCGGTCAGCACGTACGGGACCCGCGTCAGGCGCGACAATGCCCAAGCCAATGCACCGGCCGGAACGGCAAAGTGGACGTGGATCGCGTCGGGGTGCCAGCGGCGGATTAAACGGTAGCCAGCCAAAAGTCCGATGAGAACGTAAGCGGCCATAGTCCCCATGTCAGCCTTGTAAGATTGTCGTCGCAATGAAGGGATGCGGATCACCTGTACGCCATCCACATTTTCCTGACGCGGCAGGCCTTTCAGGTGAGCAGTCAATACGGTGACTTCATGGCCGCGCTTCACTAGACCCTGGCTGATGTCTTGCGCCGCCCTTCCGCCGCCCCCGCCAACTGGCGGAAATTCGTGAACTAGAACCAGAATGCGCATGGGGCTAACGATTTTCAGGGGGCGGGTTGATCACCTCCCGCACCGTGTACGTGGGCTTGTGCTGGGATTCGTGGTACGTGCGTACTAGTAGCTCAGCAATCAGTCCCATCAGAATGGATTGAAAGCCGAGGATGAAGAACATGACGCTCATCTGGAAGAACGGCGAGGCGAGCACCGAGATGTTGAAAAAGACGCGTCGGATCATCAAGACCAACAGCGTCAGTGTGCTGATGAGCATCAACCCGATGCCGGTCCCGCCGAACAGGTAGATGGGCTTGGCGGCATAGCTGAGCAAGAACTTGACTGTGAACAAATCGAGCAGGACTTTTACGGTGCGTTCCAAACCATAGTTGGCTTTGCCGTACTTGCGCGGGTAGTGGCGGACGGGAACCTCAGTAATCCTCGCGCCGACCGCATGGGCATAGACCGGGATGAAGCGGTGCATCTCGCCGTAGAGCCGGAATCCGCTGAGCACGTCGCGGCGGTAGGCTTTGAGCGTGCAGCCGTAATCGTGCAGGTGGACGCCGGTGACCCACGAGATCAACCCGTTGGCCAGGTGCGAGGGCAGGTTACGGGTAAGGGCGTTGTCCTTGCGCTCCCTGCGCCAGCCGCTGACCAGGTCGTAACCCTCCTCCAGTTTTGCCAGCAGCATCGGAATGTCGGCCGGGTCATTTTGCATATCCGCGTCAAGCAAGACGATGATCTCGCCCTGGGCGTGGTCAATGCCAGCGGCGATGGCGGCCGTCTGCCCAAAGTTGCGCCGCAGGATGACCACCCGCACGTGTGCCGCGTCTTTCTCGGCCAACGCTTTCAGTATACCGAGGCTGCCATCCTGGCTGCCATCGTCCACGAAGATGACTTCCCATTCGTACGGCAGAGGTGTCAAGGCTTGATAGAGAGCCTCGAACAAAAGCGGCAGGTTCTCTTCTTCGTTATAAACTGGGACGATGAGCGACAGTTTCACGGTTTCCTCAGATAGACCCTCAAATCGCTCTGGACGCAAGAGCCAAGGGGCTGCTGAATGCGATACACATCATAGTTACCTCTGGAAGTATAAATTTCCCAAGAGGGAGAAATGGCTGGTCTTTGGATGACAATTACATCGGCCGCCTGTATCCATTGGGATGCCAACTCTTCATTCCAGAGGCCTGCGCGGAAAAGATCGTCGGGATTTCCCCCAGTGCGGAAGCTGAAATGCCCATTGATCTGCGGGGGAAATATTTGTGCTCCAGGTAAATATAGCAGCAGCGTCGTAGCGAAAGTGCTCGAAGAGCCGCTGTCCCAATATACTTTACTACCAGGAGGAATCAGGCTTGCGAGCTGCGCGCCTGTTGTCTCGTATGAGGCGATCACATCTCCACCACAATCGTAGGCAAAGCGACCGCCTCCAAGTAACAGGGAGGGTGAAAGCAGCGCGCCCGCGAGGAGAAACACAAGCGCAGCAGTAAATTCGAAAGAGGGCCTGAGCAGGGGAAGCCTCTTTAGCAAATAGAACAGCATCAAGGCAAGCAGAATGACAAGGATCCCAACGAGCAAGCCTGCGGCAGTAGGGATCAATTGCCTAAAGGCCTCGTAACTTTCCAGATAACTCCAGCCATATTTGTTCCCCAAAACTCTCCATAGCGGGACAGTGCCTGGCAGGAATTGGAAATTCCTCATGCGAGGAACGAGAGACTTTAGAACAGAATCAATCGTGTCCTTCAGGGAAAGGTCTTCATACGCAGAATATCCCAAGCCGGCCGTCAGGATCAAGATAAGCAGGATAAGCGCAGCGGTTCTCAGCGAAGAATGTCTCCTCTCCCAAGAGCGGAAGGATATTGCCAACACGATGATTCCCAACGGGCTAAAAAACGCAATATATTCAGCATAACAGAATACACAGACATTGTTGCCCAATGATGCCCAGGCATGAGTCAGCCAAAGCACGCCAAGCAGGGCCGAAACAAACAAAGCCGAACGAAAATCAAAGTCGCTTTTCCATTTCTTCCTGCGCGCCCAGAAGAGGAAAGCAAGCGTCGTTCCCGCCATCACAATGAAGTGATAGCGGTATCCCTGGAAAAAGGCAAATAGACGGCCTGACGCGCTGATACTCTCACTAGCGACGGGCGTACTGCCGGCCAGTTCCCGCCATGGGTCCAACAATGGCGTCAGGCTTTGTGGCAGCCAGGGCGTCCATAACTGTAATATGTTCGGCCAGAAAAGGGCATGGATTCCGATGATAACCACTCCTGAAGCCAGGGCTGCCAACCATCCTGCCTTACGTCCATGCTGCCAAAAGATATACAGAATCAATAGAGGCGCTACCGGCAGAAGATTTTGCCGCGTCATAACCACAATCCCCGAAAGAACGCCTGCCAGGGTCAATTGCCATAAGGGACGCTTTGTTCCTAACGTAAGCACCATGATCCAGGTAAGCATACAAGCTACAACCACTTGTGTGCCTGCCAGACTATAATCCTTGACGACCCAAGGATTTAACGCTACAGCCCATACGGCGAGCGCTGCCCACCAATGCCCTCCCAGCCGACGCGTGACGAGCCATAGACCTAGGAGCATCAGAAGACCAATGAAGATGGCAAAGTAACGTCCTGTCCGCAGCCCAGGCCCAAACCAGGTTTGAATATATCCATAGATCAGGAATGACAGAGGCGCTTTGTTCGTCCAAGGGCCGTAGTCTTGAAAAGGCACGTACTTGCCCGTCGCATACAAATATCCCTTGTACAGATATGCCGCCTCATCCACCATGGAGGCCAGCGTATGAGCATAGATAGCGGACTGAAAAAAATATAAACATCCCCCAAATAGGGATAATAGTCCAGCCAGCCAAGACCAGGATGGTGGCCGGAGAATTTTTTTCATTTTCACTAAGTTGACGAAACGTCTCACTGCTTGTACTGTCTCAAATCAGCTTGGACCATCATCTCGACCAGTCCTTTGAAATCTACTTTTTGACGCCAGCCGAGAATTTGGCGGGCCTTACTTGGATCGGAAACCAGCAGATCCACCTCAGCGGGGCGGTAGTAGCGTGGGTCTTGTGTGACGTAATCCTCGTAGTTCAAGCCGACGCAGCCGAAGGCAATCTCGCAAAATTCACGCACGGAGTGGGTCTCGGCGGTGCCGACCACGTAATTGTCCGGTTTGTCTTGCTGCAGCATCAGCCACATCGCCTCGACGTAATCCCCGGCAAAACCCCAGTCGCGGCGCGCCTCCAGGTTGCCCAGCCGGAGTTCATCCGCCAATCCAAGCTTGATGCGGGCAACGCCGTCTGAGATCTTGCGCGTCACGAATTCCAGCCCGCGCCGGGGGCTTTCGTGGTTGAACAGAATTCCGGAGACGGCGAACATGCCATACGACTCGCGGTAATTGACCGTAATCCAGTGACCATAAACTTTCGCGACCCCGTACGGGCTGCGCGGGTAGAAAGGCGTTGTCTCCCGCTGAGGCACCTCTACTACCTTGCCGAACATCTCGCTGCTGGAAGCCTGATAGAACCTGGCTTGGGGGACAACTGACCGGATGGCTTCCAGCAAGCGCGTTACGCCCAGAGCTGTCACCTCGCCGGTCAGAACAGCCTGGCCCCAGGAGGTCATCACGAACGATTGCGCTGCCAGGTTGTAGATTTCATCTGGCCGGTATTCCTCCAGAATGAGCATCAGCGAGCTTTGATCGTGCAGGTCGCCCTGAACGATGGTAATCTCATCCTGGATGTGCTGGATGCGCTCGAATGTCACCGTGCTGGAACGGCGTACCATCCCGACAACTTGGTAGCCCTTGGCGAGCAAAAATTCAGCCAGATAGGAGCCATCTTGACCAGTAACGCCGGTGATCAATGCTGTAGGCACATCTACTCCGTTTGCTCGAATTTCGACAATTGGATTGTAATCGCTCCTCGCTAGGCGTCAAGCATGTCTGGAATGTCTACTGCGCCAACAATCCCATGCCCAGCTGCCAGCCAGGATGAGTCCACTCGTTATCCCGATGGCAGCCAGCATGATCCAGAACGGAAGTTTGGCGATATATCCGATATAGCGGCTAGCGTACCATTCGGTGAAGAAGGCCAGAAATATGAGTTCGACAATCAGGAGGCGCACTGGCCATGAATTCTTGCTCTTTCGCCACCACATCCAGGCTTTGGCTGCTAACGCAGCTTGCCAGAGCAAGAGAATAGCCCGGTAGCGGGGATTGTCCCACTGGTCGCCTCCGGCACGGAGGGCGGAGATGACGATCCAGAGCCAGGCCAACAGCCCCAGCCAGAGCCAGGCGGCGCGCTCGTTCCTGGCCGGAGCCTTCCAGATCGCCAGTAGGCTGACGAGGAGGAACGGCAGCAGCGCGTACCAGCCCAGGGCGCGCAGGATGCCGATCGTTCGCCAGAGCGGGGCGGCGTCGTCGAAGATGGCCGCCGGCAGGACCGGCTGCGCCAGGCCATAGCCAATCACGAAAGGTAAATGCAGGCGTGCATCCGTATGGCGGAATATCTCCTGGACCCAGCCCGAGCTGCGCTCCAGCAGGTAGATATCCCACTTTGTAGAGGTTTGCAGCCAATTGGTAATCACTTCGATTGGCGAGGCGTCAGCGAAAGAACCGCGCGCCAACCCTACCCAAAGCAAGAGAAGCGCGACCAAAAGCGCCCCCCCGCCAATCACAATGACTTGCCAGATGAGCCGCCGATGTTCGCCCCTCAGCCATACCCAGCCTCCCAATGTCAGGATAGTGAAGACCGCCACGCCCGGCGAGAACAGCAGCAATCCGGCCAGCCCGCCTGCCAGCCAGAGCCAGGCGCGGCGATTGTGGCTAAACTGCCAATCTACCACTCCCCAGAAGGTCATGGCGATGAACGTGATGAGGAATGGCTCGCGCATCTGCGAACTGCCCAGCAGCAGACTCTCTGGGTACAGGGCCATGATCCATGCCGCGGGGACAGCCAGCGACTCGCCCCAAAGCTGCTGCACCCCCTTCCAGGTTAGGGCAACGCCAATGGCGGCCGTCAGCGCAGAGAGCAGGATGACTAGCCAAGGACGGTGAATGTCCGGGCTGAGGTAGCGGTAGACCAGCGCACTCAATGCCAGCAGTCCGCCATACTGATCGGTGCTGTAGGATTTGTTGAAAGCCGACAAAATGGGACGCGTCGAACGCGCCAGTTCCCAGGCTTGTGTATCTCGGTTGAAGGCGTCTTTGAAAACGTAACCGGCTTGCTGTACCTCGGTGGGGTAACCGGCGGCCGGCAGGATGTAGGTCAAGGCGATGCCCAGGCTGAGGCGCAAGAGAAGCGCCAAGAGCAGCATCAGGCCCACGGTCCGGGACGCAGCGACCGACCTCCAGAGAGCAGCCAGGGCCAGCAGGCCAAGAGTCAGGATCAGCCCATAAGCCAGCCAGCCAATCCACCAGACGCCGCCATCCACCGTTCGTGCCGCAAGCAACGGCGGCACGTCGGTGCAAGACGGCAGCGCGGAGAGCAACGCCCCCAGCCCCAGGCTAACGGGGAGGATCCATCTCAGGTCACGCAGGAAGACTTTCATGTTTTCCTTTTACAAAGTGGCGGGCAATTCTTACCATCCACCAGAACACGAGAAAGATGACCAGCGACTGCATGGGAACGGAAAAGCGAGGGTTATCGCCGTGGTCGAGGAGGGTTTGGATGACAGAAGTCAACCAAACAGTGCTGGCGGCGAACCAGAGGAAGATATTCATTCTTAGGATTTGGCGCACTTTCTTGCTGAACAGCGACAACGAGCCAAGAAGGAAGATGGCGTTTGCAGCGATCATCCCGCCGCGTTCCACGATGACCAGGCCATTCAGCTTGGCCCGCAGAGCTGGGTTGGTAAAAGCCTCGGCAGACCAGTAGACCGGCGCCTTCCAAAACCACAGCCAGCCTTCCCATACACCCTTTAAGTATAAACCCGGATGCTGGAGGATAAGTTGGATAGAGATTTTTGTCAGAAGGTTAGAGAGCTGGACGAGGCCAAGCCCGGAGGCTTGCGAGAGAGCCGGGATGGCATCCCAGATGGCGTTACCCGGCTCCCCGGTCGCAGCGACGCGCGCCTCGCGGTACTGGATGAAGGTGTCGCGGACGGCAGCGTATTCATCCGGCACGTACTCGAAGAAGAGGCCGGTGTGCTGGACGAGGTGAAAGCCGGTCATGTTCGTCAAACCCCACATGCCGAAACGCTGGTGGATGAAGTTGACCCACGCGCCGATCAGCGCCAAGCCGGTCAGCCCGGCGATCAGCGCCGCGCCCCAGCGTACCTTCGGCGCGGCCGTCCGCCAGAAGAAAAGCAGGAAGAACGCGGTCCAAAGAGGCAGGAAGACGAACAGCGGGCGGGTCAAGGTGGCCAGCCCGGCCGCCAATCCGCTTGCCAACGCCATCAACAGGATTTGCCAGAGAGGCCGTTCGTGGCCAGAGTGGAACAGCCAGGCAGCAGCCACTAGCGAGGCGGCGATGAGGAAGGTCGCCAGGCTCTCGGTGAGCAGGTTGGCCTCGAAGAAGAGCTGCTGCAAGTTGAGCGTGTGCGCCAGGGCGACCAGCGCGCCGAACCAGCCTCGTCCGCTGACGCGCCAGCCAATGTAGAAAAAGAGCAACGTAGCCAACAGTCCAAGCACCAGTTGCGCGGCGTAGACGCGCTCGTCTGGGCCGGCCAGCGTCATCAAGAGGGGAAAACCGGGCGTGCGCGTGCCATCGTAGTCTGCCCAGCCTTTCAGGATAGCATCGGCCAAGCGACGGTAGCTGGCCGTATCGTGGTAGGCCACCGGCCGGTAGAGCAGGTAAAGCACACCTCGCTCGATGACCGCGATGGCTGCGACGATCACCAGCCAGGCGCGCGTTTGCAAGTTGCGCAAGGATTCCAAAACTTTAACCATTAAAGTTCTCCAGGATTCGGCGGGCGCGTGCCAGCCAGGAATATCCTTTCACATCGCCCCGGGCGCGCTGACCCAGGGCTTGCCGCCGTTTTGGATCGGCCAATAGCAGACTGAGACTTTTCTCCCATGCCCTTGTTTCCCCCGGCGGACAGAAGACCGCACTGTCTTCGTTCAGCACTTCGCGCAGCACAGGCAGGTCGCTGCTGAGGATGGCGCGGCCAGCGGCCATGTATTCGAACATTTTCATGGGGCTGCAGATTTCAGCGGTGTTCCCGCCGCTGGAAGTGGAGACTATCCGCTCGTAGGGCATGAGCAGGATGTCCGCGGCAGCCTGGTAGAGCGGGATACTTTCATTTGGCACGAAGCCGGTAAAGGTGACGTTTTGCAGCCCAGCGGCGGAAGCGCGGCTGTGCCACTCGTCCACATCTTGAGAGCGGCCGCCAACCCATAAGAAATTGACTTTCGGGAAACTGGCAGCCAGGGCAAGGAAGAGGTCCGCGCCGCGACCGGGGTACAGATGTCCGGTGCAGACGACGGTCAGGCCGGGGGGAAGGCTCAATTGACGGCGAGCAGGCTCCGGGTCCGGCAAGCGCTCGTAGCGCTCCAGGTCCACGCCATCCGGCGCGATGACCACCTGTCTCTCAGGCAAGATCGGTCGGTAACGGCGTTCCAGTTCGCGGCGCAGGGCGTGGGTAATGGGCAGCAGTCTTTTCCTGCCAGGCAAGCGCAAAAAGAGACGGTACCACAACGGGCCGAAGCCCCCGCTTGGGAGGTCGTGCATTTCCAGCATGACAGGCAACCCAGCCAGCAAGCCGAGCACGGCAGACTGCACCGGCCAGGCGTAGAGCAAGTCTGCATTCAAGGTGCGGGCGCGGCGGACAGCGATCCAGGGGAAGATGCGGCGCGAACGGGGAAGCCATTCGATAGGGAAGGATGTAGCCAAGCCGTAATGGACCGTCAATTGCTGATTGGTGATTGAAGATTGAGGATTAGCCGGAACTAGCAGCGTGGCGACATGTCCCAGTTGGGTGAAAGCCTGGCAGACTTTCATGACTTGGATGCTGTTGGCCGAATCAGAGGGCACTTGGGAGGCAGAAATGCAAACAATTCTCATTGCAGATTGCCGATGGCAGATTGCTGATGGCGGATTTCGAGCAGACCGCGCGCCACGATCAGGCCGATGGAAATGACGAAAAAGCCAGAAAGCAAGGCAGCCTCAGCC
>Ga0209610_1001769_pt1 | contig 11068 bp, 12 predicted proteins | sample LakKivw275mmetaG_FD_184137 | JGI IMG/M metagenome (GOLD analysis project Ga0209610, IMG submission 184137) | Anoxic lake water microbial communities from Lake Kivu, Rwanda to study Microbial Dark Matter (Phase II) - Lake Kivu water 275m metaG... | ecosystem: Environmental > Aquatic > Freshwater...
CGGACGCCTTCCGCGGGTATTTTCCGATTTTTTCCGCACCCGACAGACCGCGTCTGTGACCAATGCCTGTTCTGAATCTCCTGAAAGGAATGACCTTTTCCAAACGGATTACGCCTTCGAGGAGTTCGATAGCATCACCGAGCATCATTCCTCTAAGTTTATCGCATATGGCAACAGCATGTTTGAATGAAACGTTTAAGTCTTTACCAACGGCATTTGCGAACTTGCCCTGGGGTTTAAAGGTGTAGTGTATCTTCATTTTATTTTATCGGGACAAACAGCGAAGAACGTGTGGCACCGACACCCGGAGCCCCATGCTTTACGGGCTTTCTTGAAAGTGCGAACTCCCCAAGATAATGACCAATCATCTCGGGTGCAACCTCGAGAATCACGAACTCCCTGCCGTTGTAAACGCCGAGCTTTAAACCGACCATTTCGGGAAGGACGGGCATGTCCCTGCAGTGCGTCCTTATGGGTTTCGGGTCCTTTTCAGCGCCGTGTTTCTTCCGTGCTTCTTTCACGGTTACGAGAAGTTTTTTCTCCCCGTCCGTAAACCCGCGTTTCAGTTTCCTCCTCACCCTTGCAGGCAGTATGTTGACCAATTCATCCATTGACATGGCCTGCAGTTGCTCAAGCCCGTAACCGCGATATGAAAACTCCTTCTTTACCATCTTTAGCCTCTCTTCTTCCTACCTGTGCGTTTTGGTGCGATATGACCGACCTTCGCCCCAGGCGGCGTATTTCTCTTTACGGAATACGGTTTGTTACCCTTATAACCGCCACCGTGCGGGTGGTTGCATGCATTCATTGATGTTCCACTCACGTGCGGATACTGCTTATTCCGTGATTTGTATTTGTAAAACGCCTTGCCTGCATGCACCATGGGTTTCTGGTTTCTTCCGCCGGACGCTATCCTACCTATGGTCGCTCTGGAGTTGTTGTGCAGTTCCACGATTCTCTTTGAAGGTAACCTTACATAGGTGATACCCCGCTCATGCGAGACCACATACGCTGATGTGCCTGCCGCACGCACAAGCTTGCCGCCATCCCCCGGAGTAACCTCTATGTTGTAGATGCCCGTGCCCTCGGGTATTTCTCCCAGAGGCAGAACACAGCCGTTATCCAGCTTTGACTTGTAACCGAAGCTGACCCACTGCCCGACCTGCATTCCTTCCGGGGCTAACATCAAGCATTCCTCAAAATTTTCGAGCAGTATTCTTGCAACGGGTGCTGACCGCATTGGATCTTTTATTATATCAATGACCTGACCCTGTATTTTTTGATATTTGTTGCTTGGTAGATATTCTACATTGCCTGTTGCCCTGTGTGACGGGAACCTGTACTTTGGACCTCCTCGACCCCTCCTCTGCGTTATTAAGTTTTTACCCATCTTACAATACTCCAAAGTGCGATGCCACTTCCTCAGCGGAATGCTCTGGCGATAATTTTATGTGCGCTTTTTTCTTGCCTTCGGTTGTTACCATCAGGTTCACATCCAAGACCTTTACCTTGTATAAGGTCTCGATGGCTTCCTTAACATCCTTCCGTGTGGAATTTTTGTTGACTACGAACGACAACCTATTCTCCTTCTCCCTTAGCATGGTTGCTTTTTCACCCATTAGCGGGTAAAGCAACACTTTGTTTGATTCCATTCTTTGTCTTTTCAAGGTTGGTTATTGCGGACTTTGTCCACAGGGTTAATCTTCCGGCATGTGTTCCAGGTGCAAGTTGCTCCGGGTTTAATTCGTTTATTGTTGTAACATCCACCCCGCTAATGTTACCTGCCCCTTTTCCAATGCCCTTGTCTTCGTTTACGACTATCAGCACCGTTTTGCCCTTTCCGTTGACTGCGACCCTCTCGACATCCTGATCAACACCAAGATTCCTTAACGTCTTCAACACGTCCTTGGTTTTCTTCAGGATTTCGAGTTTGTCTTCAACTATGAGCGGGAATTCCTTCACTTTATCCACGAGGTGACCGCGTTTTTCAACGAGTTCCTTTACGGCAGTGGCAGAAATTGCCGAATTTAACGCCAGTCCGTACTCCTTGGCGTTGACCTTCTTGAACCAGAGTTTTTTCTTTGGCGGATGCGCACGTCTCCCGCCCTTTGACTGCGGAACTAAGCGCACCCTGCCCAGACTCCCGTCCGGAAGTTTCTCTCTCGGTAATCTTGACATCCCCCTGTTTATCGTCATTCTGTATGCGTCGCGCCTTCTTCCGAAGTATGCTGCAGAGCTTCTCATCCCGGCTTCCTCGGAGGGACCATAAACCTGCCTTCTGTTCGCCTGTATTGCGACCACGGCCCTATGCACGAGGTCTTCTCTTGGTTTAGTTGAAAAAACCGCAGGCAGATTCACGTTACCAGAAACCTTGCCATCGAGAGAATAGACGTTTACCATCATGCACCTTGCTTCGACATCGTACTTATTTCTGCGATATCGAATTCAGCGGATTTAGAAGGAGCGCGCCTAGGAGCAGTAAACCGTATGAGGCGTTTTGTGGGGCCGGGTATAGAACCGTAAACCATAACGTAGCTGTTTTTGACAGGACCGTAGCGCAGGAAGCCGCCCTTCGGCGTGACCTCCTCGCCGGTTTTGCCTATCCTGAGTATGAACTTGTTGTATTCCGTGCGGGTGTAATAGCCAAGCTGGCCCGGAAGTTTTTCTGTCCACAGCTTCCTTGCGGGATGCCATGAACCGCCGGTACCCATGTGCCTTCTCCTTCCGGTTGATTTCCTCGGCTGTCTTTTGACGCCGTATCTTTTAACAACGCCCTGAAACCCCTTACCCTTGGTAACGGATGTCGTGTCAACAAAGGCCTTTTCCTCGAACACATCACTTATGTTAACCTCCTTCCCGAGGTTGTTTTCCAGGAATTTGAGTTTCTCTTCCGTACCTCCGCCAAGCGCAACTTCCATCAGGTCCGGGGCTTTTTTTGGAGTTGCGACAAGTTTTGGCTGTGTCTGCATTATTGCGCGTAAATCCACTATATCCTTTAAACCCTTTTTCAGGTCATCGAGCTTCTTTTTAGGGTCGTCTTTTTTCTTGGGAGTGAGGCGTTTTTTGAGGTCGTCGTTGTATGCCCAGATGTCAGTGAACGTGAACAAACCGTTGTAGCCGCGCGTGTATGCGCGAATAGCAGCAACCCTCATGGGCGGCGTTTCCACGATGGTTACAGGAACGAACACCTCAGAACCAGAAGTCAGGCTGTTTGACCTGTTGTCTGTCGCCAGAACGTGGGTCATGCCTGCCTTGTAGCCCGCAAATCCTAGGGGTTTGGACTCCTCGGACTCCGGCCAATTGTGTATTCTCGGCGTTTCCTTCTTTGCCCTTTTCTTGGGTAGATAGGCCAGCGATGCGGCCCTCGGTTTTGTCCTCTTTGCCATATCAATAAAAAATGGTTTTAATGATTGGGAATAATGACTTAAAAACTGTCACTGCAACAGTTTTTGAACACTGAATCCGCAAGGGATTCGGCGTGTTTAAAAACGCATACAGTAATGCAATAATGCAAATTTAAGGAACAGTATCCTTTACATTATTCCGATGTATAACAAACTGCAGAGCAGTTTGTATACACGAACTCCTTTTGAGTTCGTCGTATCCATATACTAGGATTTTTCAATATAAAAGCGTTCGTAAAGCCCAAAATGATTGAAACCGTTGAAAACTTCGTGGACAGATATTTCATCCAGCCAGGTTACGACTGGGTGGACACTCCGACCTACGGTATTCTGCTGGCACTGGGCGCTTTTCTGATAATAAAAATCCTCAAAAAACTGAACGTCATCGTAAACCGGCGCCTTGTCCTGTCGCTTTTGCCCTTCATTTTTTACGGCGCAACGACGAGAGAGCTCGCGGCGCGCGGTTTTGGGATTTACAGGGAAAGTTTCTGGCTCGTTTCGCCCGGGATTTATGTTAGCGTGTTCGCTGCCGCATTCGCGACCCTTCTTCTTGGGCTTTTTTTGAACAAGAAACTCGGGATTCCGCACACGTCGCCCTTGGTGGTGGTCGGCGGTTTGCTGTCTGCCTACAATTTTTTATTGATAATCATTTATTTGAGGAATATCACGCCGATGCTGCTTGTTTTTGGATTAACGGCACTTTGGTTTTTGCTCTTATTTTTGATAATAAAAAAATTCAAAGCGGATTTCCTGAAATTCGAGTACAATTACGCGGTTGTCCTCGCACACCTTTTCGACGCATCCGCAACGTTCGTCGGCGTTGACCTGTTCAGCTACGGGGAGCAGCACGTTCTACCGAGTTTTCTGATAGGCTTCACGAAAACCGCATCCGTGATGTTCCCGCTGAAGCTTATCGTCGTGATTCCGGTTCTGTATCTCACGGACCGGTGGTCGGAAGACGCACTGACGAGAAGGTTCATAAAGTTCGTGATGCTGGTGCTCGGCTTGGGTCCAGGCATAAGGGATGTGGTGATGCTTATTTTGGCCTAAGCTTCAGCGCATTCGTATTCGTCATACCAACTGGAGTATACCCACCGACAGTCCGCGGGTGACTTATCGCAATCGCTGCTCGAGTCGCACTCGCCACAGGTCACGCTGCAGTGGTTTGCGTCGCCTTCAGGATAGCACTTCACATCGTCCTCGAGTGAATCCCACTCGCACTCGCGGTCAACGCAGCTGGATGAGGTCGTGCAGAAATTGCAACCGTAACTGCAGTGCGTGGTGTTTGTTTTGAGGTAACATCTGTCCTCATAACTGTCCCAGGCGCATCCGCCCTGCGCGGAGGTCGCGTTGCATGTGGTGTCGTCGCTGCAGAGGGAGCAGTTCGTAACGCACGAAAGGGTCAGATTGCTACGGCATGTTCCGTTGGTTACGTGAGGGTCCCAGTAGCAACCGGCCGCAGACGTGTTGCAGTTGCTGACGCCGCAATACTGGCAGGAGTGGTTGCACGATATGTTCACTATAACGAGCCACATCGGGCTCGATGCGACGTTTCCGTAGGAATCCGTGCAGTTGATGCTCCAGGTGTAATTCCCGTTGCTAAGGTTTGTCAGGGCAAATTCCTGAACAGCATTTTCGGTTATTGTTGTATCGCTCTGATTGGTCGCATTGTTTACGAAAAGCGTGCAGTTTGAAACGCTTGCGTAGAAATCGTAAACCGTGTACTGGAAACTCACGTTTCCGTCGGTGTCGGTTGTGCCGTTCCCCGGACTCGTGAGGTTTATGGCTGGTGGTGTCGTGTCTCTCGCTCCGAGAGAATAATCGCTGAAGTGCGTTAGGTTTATCTGAAGATAATTATCCGTTTCATTTATCGTGGCGTTAAGGTCCTGCCATGTGCCGTTATACCAGTAAACCTTAAGCGTGGATTCGTTCAGTCCCGAGATTTCGGAATCCGTGTAATAAATTTTGAGAATAATAAAACTGAGATTTGCTTCCAGACTGCTGCTTGCGTTAATCCTTATGTTTTTTCCTATCGAGGGAATTGAGAGTGATGTGTTCGTAGGGCTGGTCGCATAGGACGTTACCGTTACGTTTGCATTTGTAACACCTGCAATTGTATTTATCTCAAGAACGGTGTCCGTGCCTGTCGCATTTACCGTCTTCGTGGTGTTTGCTGTCGTGTTCACCATCTCGGAGTAAACCACGGGCTTGAAGACCCGGAAAATCCATAGAGCACTGACGCCGGTATTTGTGAAATTCGATGCATCCGTACAGTTGACGCTCCAGGAGTAATAGCCGTTCTGCATATCGTTTTTTACGAACTGTTGTGTTAAGGTTTTGTTTACGGTGGCGTTGGTCTGATACAAAGAACCGTTGAGAAACATTGAACAATTTGATATTTCGGACCAGTCCGAAATCGTGAAGGTGAACGTGACGTTTCCGTCCTCATCAATGCTGTTGTTTCCCGGGCTTATGAGGTTTATCTGCGGCGCGTAGGTGTCTGCAACCAGCAGTGGCAGAGACATCATATTCCAGCCGACAAAAAAATTTATGTTCGTGGTGTTCAGGGTAATTGCGGAGTTGAAAACCTCCGAAGTCATGCTGCCCGCCGCAAGAGCCAGTATAACCACGAGTAGTGGGTATCTTTTCATTGTCTTTTGATATTTATCTTGGGGATATAAAAATCACGGAGGGGATTACAACAGGATTATAAACAAATCGAACAAAACACTGCTTATGAAGTGCATCAGGAAACTCGGCAGTATGCTTCTGCATTTCAGGTCCACTTCGCCGAAGATGTAGCCGACAAAAAACGAATACGGAACCTCAAGCGTCGGTTTGCCGAGGTGGGCCACCGCATACAGCAGCGAATGGATTAGGTTTCCGTATCTGGTTTTTTCCGTGAGCGAAAACAGCAGAAAGCCGCGGTAAAAAAACTCCGTGCAGAACATGAGGACGAAAACCGCGGATTCGAAAATGAAAAAATCATGCCAGCTGTATCTCGCGGGCTCCCAGATCGGATAGTAGTGCCTAAAATCGCTAAGCGTCGCACCATAAAGCATTATTGGAATTGCAAAAAGAATTAAAACGAATGAATACTTCAAACCAAGTTTAAGGTTTCCGCATTGTACTCCAATATTTTTTACTTTTTCTTTTTTTAATGATAAAAAAATCAGGGGCAGGAAAATCATCAGGAAAAGATCAAGAACCATAATCTGGAGAAGACCGTAAACCGAAAGTCTGGTTGATAAAATGACCAGCAACGCTATGAGTACCGCGACCAGATGTTTCATCATTCCACAACGTCGTCAACCATGAACTCCAGCTGGTCAGAGAAATCGTTGTATCTGGTTTTTCCTATGAGTTTAATCTCCTTGTTCAAAATTTTTTCCTTCGCCTCCCTCACAGGGGCGGATTCGTCCTGCCTCTCGCCTATGAGGTTCATCGCGGATTTGAGGTCGGTTTCGAGGATTTTTTCCGCATTGTCCCGGAACGCAACTGCGCGGATGGTTCCGGTTGCGTCCTCAACGATCGTTGATACTACCATGTTCGCATCTGGGTCAATGTCGCCGCACGACTCGCAGAACCACTCGCCCCCGAGGTTCTGGACGCGCTTTCTGCAGGTCGGACAGGTCATGTATATCAGCGGTTTGTTTTCATCGATATCCACAATCCTGCCGCTTATCTGTATGTAACGCTCGTTGTCCCCGAGCTCGGATATCGCCTTTTCTGTAACAAGCGATTTTTCTATCTGCTCAAGCTCCGGGATTTTTGTTTTCTCGTCTTTTACGAGGTTGCTGTATTTTCCGACATGGATTTCCGGCTCGTTGTTCATGTTTGCCTTCGAGTATGCGTTCGTAATTCGGATGGCGTCACCCTCTTTCACGCCCTCAGCCAGTTCCGCCTTTTCGTTCCAGAGAACCACACGCATGGTTCCGGTTTCGTCACCCACGACGAGCGATGCCAGCTTTCCGCCTGAGTAATCCCTTGGTGGGTAAATCCTCACAATCCGGCAGACGACGTTAAAGGCCGATGCGTCCGGTTTTATTTCGCCTATCTTGAGGTCTGCGGTTTTTTCAAGTTCGGGAAGGTCCAGTTTCTTGTTGCTCTTTACAATCCTGCTCCTGCTGCTGAGGTGTATCTCAACCCCGCCACCTAACCCCTCCCTTGCGTATGCGTTCTCTATCTTCACGACCTGCCCATTCGTAAGCTCGAGTTTTGCGTTTTCGCCCCACAGCACTATTCGTCCTTTACCGCTCTTGTCCTCGCCGATGAACGACGCTCTGACACCCGTACTTCCGTCGCCCCTTACGAACTCCGTCGGCGGGTAGTATGAAGTCACCCTGCACAATAAGTTCAGAGACATCGCACCCTTTTCAACGCTGCCAAGGTCGGATATTTTTTCCTCCACGGGTGGAAGCTCCACATCCAGGTGGGCAGGATTGACATTAATGTTAGTTAAAGAACCCGCATGTATCTCCAGAACGCCCTGATTTTCCTTCACGAAACCGTTTTTCACCAGCAAAATATCGCCCCTGTTTACTTTTTTCGTGATTTCCGCGTTGCTGTCCCACAGGACGAGGCGCATTTCACCGGTGCCGTCAATCAGCAGCATGCTTGCAACCGTGCCCTTGGTCTTGTCCTTCTTTTCAAACTCGCGCGACGGAAACACGTCCTTAACGCGGGCAGCAAGGTTTACCGGTTGCTGTGCGCTTGCGTCCTTGATTTTGGTAAACGTGATGCCTTCCGAACTCAGGTCGATTCCGAATTCCTTTGCAACCGCATAAATCGCACCGTAATCCGACAGCAAACCGTGGGTTGCTTTTTTCCGTTCATCCATCTTCACAAGAATTTCCGGCTCTGGAATTCCCGACTCCTTCACGACCCGCCCTATCAGCTCCTTAACTTCTGTCATGGTTTCTTATTATGATTGATAAATAAAAATTAATGAGTTTGATTAATCTATCAAATCCAACGTGATAGGTTTGAAATTTTCAAACCTCTCAATCACCAATGTTCTTTATGCAAATCAATTTTACGCGGTGTCGGTCTTGGGCTTTCGTCTGGATAACCCAGCGGAATAATCGCTATCGGTCGGGCATGTTTTGGTATCCCAAGAACCTCGCGCACGGAATCCTCATCAAAGGCACCAATCCAGCAGCTTCCAAGCCCAAGTGCGTAAGCCATCAGCAGAATGTTCTGTATCGAGGCGGTTGCATCCTGTATGCAGTACAGGGATGTTCCGCGCTGGCCGTGGGGCAGTGCCTTCTGCTGGTTGACGCACACCACTATAACTACTGGGGCATCAAGAATGAAATGCTGTACACCACGCCCGTATTTTGCCTTTACGAGCTCCTCTTTTGTTTTTTGTTCCGTTACCAGAATGACGTCCCTTGCCTGCAGGTTTCCCGCGGACGGGGCCCATTCTGCGGCCTCAAGAAGCTTATCTAATTTTTCCTTTTCAACCGGTTTGGATTTGAATTTCCTTATGCTTCTTCTGTTTTTTATTACTTCCAAAAGGTCAACGTTCATTTTTTAAAATTTTTCAGAAGTTGCTTTACGCTTGTTTTGAGTTCGTCAATGGACCCTTCGTTGATAATCACGAAATCGCCCATCGCAATCACGCTGCCGACACCCCAGCCCAGTTCCACAGCATCCCTTTTTTTGAAGCCGTCCTCCGTAACCGTATCGTCGTCGCGTTTTCGTTTAAGGAAGCGCTTGAGCCGCGTTTCCGGCGAGGAATGCACAGCCACAACAACCACTTCCTTAAAATTTTCCCTGAAAACATCGATTTCCTCAAGACAGCGTGCGCCGTCAATGCACACGATGCTGTTTTTCTTCAGGTAACCCTTAATTTTATCCAAACAAAGAGTGGCCACGACGCCGTTTCCGTATTTTTTGCGCAGTTCGGTGCTGTATTCCCTGAGGTCCTTCCTGATGCCCTCTTTGTAGATTTTTTCACGAACCGCATCCCCTAAGACCACGATGGGTATTTCTGCGGCTCTGACTACTTCGAGAGCGCTGCTCTTGCCTGAACAAGGCATTCCGGTAAAAATCAGAATCATTCCGCCACCAAGAAAAAATCAGCGTCTTGCCCTAAAAATAACAAGGACAATGATTACTATTATTGCTGCACCGATTACAATCGTGGGCCAGTTCGTGCCGGTTTCCTCCGGCGGTTTTGTGATGGGTGTTATTTTTTGGGTTGTTTGTGTCTGTTCGACTGTTGTAGCGGCACCGAGGGGTGGTTTTAGGGTGAGGGTGCCTAGATCCACCACGTTTCCGGCTTCGCTACCTTTAACGGTGTATCTCGCAGTTCCTTTTTGGTTGCCCTTGGTGATGGATACTTCAATCGTCATGTCTTTAAACTGAATTGAGTTGGGAACCGTAAATGTCTTGGCGTATTTGCCTTCGGAGCTGACCTTTCCGGTGCTTGAGTCAATCGCCATGCCATCAGGAAGTTTTAAGGTTATTGTATAGTCTGCATCGGCTGCTGGGCTTCCATCATCAGAAACGGATTTCCCCATAACAAGGACAGGATATGCTGGCAGACCGCCCATGTCTGCAGGCGCATTAGCTGCAGTTACAATCAAAAGTAACAAAAAACCAGCTATTTGCCTTGCAGAGACCATTTTAAAAATAAAAAATAAAAAAAGAGGGTTTAAATTTTCCCTCTCCCTTTTTCCCGTTTTTTATTTCTTCGCCTTCGCCCTTGGTGCTTCCTTAGGCGCTGCACCGCCCTTCTTCTTGACCGCGTAGTATACCACTGCTACCACTATTATGATTATCACCAGTAGCCACAGCCACATTGTCGACGGAGCTGCTGGTAGTGCAGCTATTGTGGTTGGGACTGTGGTTGGGGCTGTTGTTGCGACTGTTGTTTCGACGGTTGTTGGGGCTGTTGTTGCGACTGTTGTTTCGACGGTTGTTGCAACGGTTGTTGGGGCTGTTGTTGCGACTGTTGTTTCGACGGTTGTAACCGCAGGAACACATGCCTCAACATCTATTGAAATCTCTTTGGTCCTGTAGCCCGACTCCTCGATGGTCACTGTGTATTCCCCTGCTATTGCCGGGGTAAACTGTGCTGTTCCATTGGCATCTGTCAATAGATTTTCTATTTTGTGTCCGCCAAAGTACACGTCTGTGTCAATACCCTCCAATCCCTCACCGGTATTCTCATCCTTTACTGTTATCACAACGGGGCTGCCCACGCAGTATTTGTCTGACAGTTGGCCATCGATAAGACCCTTCATGGTTACTGTCATGCCCTTGCGGTGGTGTCTTGCGGCTGCACCTGCTACAACAGATAGTGTTGAGGATGCAGTAGCATTGCCTGTTGAATCCGACGCATTTACTGAACCTGTGTAAGTGGTTCTTGACGCATTCTCCGCAACGAACACGGTTATGTTAACTGTTGCTGTTGCAGTACCTGCTGTAGTTCCTGAACCGGAACCTGCAATCGATACGTTGTTGCCCACGAAGGTGAACGTCACGTTTGCGTTGTTCACGGTCGCTGTAACAACGACATTCGCAAGGTTGTTCTTACCTCTGTTGGTTAGTGTTGCGCTCAGGGTTCCATTGGATCCCGGTTGCACGGATATCGAGGAACTTGATAGCGACAGGCTAAGATCGAAACACTTTACTGTACAGCTCGTGTTGCTTGT
>Ga0209610_1001772_pt1 | contig 11050 bp, 12 predicted proteins | sample LakKivw275mmetaG_FD_184137 | JGI IMG/M metagenome (GOLD analysis project Ga0209610, IMG submission 184137) | Anoxic lake water microbial communities from Lake Kivu, Rwanda to study Microbial Dark Matter (Phase II) - Lake Kivu water 275m metaG... | ecosystem: Environmental > Aquatic > Freshwater...
CTGAATTACTGGTAATCACCACAACCGGTCTATGCTTTGCTGCAACCTCTTCATCGAGCTCTGGTATATGGAAGGACATCTCGTCAAGCTCGTTGAGTAAGTCATTCGGGAATTCTATGTCCGCCTTATCTATCTCGTCTATGAGCAGTACTACCTGCTCATCGCTTATGAATGCCTGGCCTAATTTGCCAGGCTTTATATACTTTCTAATGTCTGAAATATCCTTATCCTTAAACCTCGCGTCATTTAGCCTCTGAACGGTATCATATACATAAAGACCGTCTCTTGCCTTTGTTGTAGATTTTATATTCCAGACGATAAGCCTCTTATTGAGCGCCGTCGCTATGCTGTGTGCAAGGAGTGTCTTACCAGTCCCTGGCTCACCTTTAATAACCAGAGGTTTACCTAAAGCAACCGAGACATTTACAATCTCCATGAGGGGTCTCGAAACTATATAATCATCACTTCCCTTATATCCAAGAACAACATCGCCCATCCTTTAAGCCTCCTTAATTGTAAGTGAAAAATATCACTATACTATAAGTCCTTAATGGTCCATTGTCAACTTCAAACGATTATCAAACGATTATCACGTAATTGTTAAGAATGGGGAAAAAATGGTACACCTTCTGTAATGACTTAGAACGCGATAATTTTGCTTGACAAATAACTATGTTTTTTTTAAATTAAGATACTATGAATAGATTCATGATACCATCAAACTTTTATTACTTTTACTTTAGTAGTTTGCACCCGTGTACCTTTATGCTTTGAAAGAAGCAAAAAGCCATGGGTGCAGAACCCATGGCTTTTTTATTATTAAGCCATGGCGATAAACCCATGGCTTTTTTATTATTAAGGAGGGGTAAATGATTGTTTCAAAAAAAATGAAGAAGCTAATACTTGATCAGGAAGGATGGACAAGAAAGATGTTCGAGGAAGGCTTAAGAATGAAAAAAACCCTTGGGGAAGACAAGGTCTATGACTTCTCGCTCGGTAATCCCGATGTTGAGCCTCCTCCAGCAGTACTGAAAGCGCTCGTTGATATGCTCACGGACAGAACACCTGGAATGCACAGGTATATGGAAAACAACGGGTACGAGAGCGTGAGGAAAGAAATCGCAGAATACCTGAAAACATATTACGGCCTCCATTTCACCAGCAAACACGTCTTTATGTCGGTAGGTTGTGCCGGCGGTATCAATGTTCTCCTCAAGGCCATGTTAAACAGAGGAGATGAGGTGATTGTGCCAAATCCCTTCTTCTGGGAATTTAAGAATTATATCGAGAACTACGGGGGTGTGGTAAGGTTCGTTGATACAAAGGAAGATTTTCAGCTTGATATTGAAAAGGTTGAAGAGGCAATAAACGATAAAACAAAGGCAGTCCTTCTAAACAGTCCAAACAATCCAACAGGGATTGTATACAGCGAAACAAATCTGAAAGAACTGGCAGGTTTGCTGTATAATAAAAGAAAAGATGGTAAGGAAATTTATATAATATCCGACGATGCTTACAAGAAAATTGTGTACAACAATATTAAATTACCGAATCTCTTCACGATATATGATCTTGTCATCTCTGTTACATCCCACTCAAAAGACCTCGCCCTTCCGGGTGAGAGAATAGGCTACATTGCAATATCGCCCAATATCGAAGAGATCGACCTCCTTGTCTCGGGTCTCATCATATCTATAAGGGCACTCGGTTTCGTCAATGCCCCTGCCATATTTCAGAGGGTTGCAGGTAAGTTTCAGGATAACTCCGTGAATATTAGAGACTATCAGGAAAAGAGGGACCTTATGTACAATACGCTCATTGAGGCTGGATTCGAATGCGTAAAACCCATGGGGGCATTTTATATGTTTCCAAAATCACCCATCAAGAATGAACTCGAATTTGTAATGCAGCTGCAAAGGGAGGAGAGAATCCTTGTAGTTCCTGGCAGGGGGTTTGGCAAGAGCGGCTATTTCAGGATTGCATACTGTGTCCCGATAGGGAAAATATATGGCGCCATCGATGGATTCAAAAAAATAGGAAAAAGATATATAAAAAAGGGGTAGGCCATGGCTATATCAAAAAAGATTGCTGAATCAATGAAAAGTTCTTCATGGATAAGGGCTATGTTTGAAGTAGGGGAAGGTTTAAAAAGATTGTATGGAGAAGAAAATATATTTGATTTTACCCTTGGCAATCCCGTTATAGAGCCACCCGAAGCCCTGAAAAAGGAGCTTATAAGGATAGTATCATCAAATGTGAAAGGGATGCACAGATATATGTCAAACAGCGGGTATGAAGAGGTAAGGGAAGATATATCAAAATTTCACAAAGAAAATACAGGTCTTGCCTTTACCAAAGACCATATCATCATGACAGTTGGGGCGGCTGGCGGTATTAATGTCGTTTTAAAGGCCCTTCTTGACCCGGGAGATGAGGTAATAGTCCCATGTCCTTTCTTTATAGAATTTAAGTTCTATATTGAAAACCATGGTGGAGTGATAATACTTGTGGATACAAGGGAAGACTTTCATCTTGATATTGATAACATAGAGAAGGCAATCAATAAAAAAACCAAGGCAATTATAATAAACTCCCCACACAATCCAACAGGAATTGTTTACAACGAGAAGGAGCTTAAAGAGCTTGCATCATTACTGATGGAAAAAAGAAAAAAGGGGCAAAGGATATTTATTATTTCCGATGAGGCCTATAAAAAAATCATATATGATGGTATTTCATTCCCCAATTTCTTCCATATCTATGAAGACACTATTGTAGTTACATCCCATTCAAAGGACCTTGCGCTACCAGGCGAAAGAATAGGGTACATCGCCATATCACCGCTCATTAAAAATGCCCAGGCCCTCATTGATGCCGCAATATTTGCCAATAGAACCCTTGGTTTTATAAATGCCCCGGCTATCATGCAGAGGCTTGTAGGGAAGTTTCAAAAAAACAGTGTAGATATTATGGATTATCAAAAAAGGAGGGATATGATTTATGAAATCCTGATAGAATCCGGTTTTGAAGTCATGAAACCGATGGGTGCCTTCTATATCTTCCCCAAATCCCCGATCCTCGATGATATAAAGTTCGTGAGAACCTTACAAAAACACCATATACTTGCTGTTCCAGGGGTAGGCTTTGGGAAACAGGGTTATTTTAGATTAGCCTACTGTGTTGACCTCGACATGATAGAGCGCTCAAGAAAATATTTTAACGAGGTCGGGAATGCCGTGAAACGTGAATCGTAATTAGTAAATGGTGAGTGGGAAGTGGTTTAATGTTGATGGTTGAACGCTGATTGTTGATAGCTGACTGATAAAAGCTGAACGCTAAGAAGCTCTACTGAGTATAGCCTCTGTGTCAATATGCCTGAAAAAGGTATCAGCAAGAAGCTCTCTATCCATGCTCCCTTTCAATAAATCCTTTGTATAAGGAAAAATACCAAGGATTGGAACATTCAGGTACCTTCTTAAAACTTCAGGATTCGTTTTTGCCGCTAAATTGCCCGTTCCGTCAGTATCGTTCAAAATCACCCCAACAACACTTATCCCTATAGACTGTAAACAGTTACAGGTTAAAAGGGTATGATTTATCGTGCCTAAACCCAGCCTCGATACTACTATGGTTGGCGCATCCCACCTTTTTATCAGGTCAGCGAAAAAAAACCCTTTTTTTATCGGCACAAGAACACCACCTGCCCCTTCTATAATTACGATGTCATGATTTTTCAGAATATTTTTGTAAATCCCATCAATGATTTCTATGTCTATCTTGACATGCTCAAGCATTGAAGCAACCTCAGGTGCAAGGGGGGCTTCGAAGGTATAGGGGCTTATATTATCAAGGTCGTCACTACTACCTGATGCCTCTCTTAAACATATCGCATCCCATGGAAGCAGGTCTTTATTCCTTTTTGAAAGCCCGCTCTCAAAAGGCTTCATGACACCAACATCCATTCTTTTTCTAAGAGACAAAAATGCTGACAACCCAGCCGATATAACGGTCTTACCAACCCCGGTATCGGTTCCGGTTATAAAGAGTGTTCTCACTATCGTACAATTGAGGAAAGAAGAATTGCAAAACCTATAAAAAGACAGGCACAAATAATAGAAAGGCCTATGTTGCCCTCATCTGCGATCTTTTTCTCAAAATCTGTCGAAAAGGTTGCCCCCACTATTTTCAGGGACACAAGAACTATTACCATATAAATGGAAGAGTAAACAAACATCTCTATAATATTTCCCAGCATCTTCCACATTTTGACCTCTCAATTTGAAAGATAATACACGAGATTATCAAGGGCTGCTGTAAAAAAGATGTTTCTAAGCTTAATCTGTTTAGGGACTGTAACCGGTGATGGGGAAAAGTTTAAAATCCCTTTTACATTGGCCTCCACAAGTAAGTTTGCGACCTTCTGCGCCCCTTGCGGAGGGACTGTGATAATCCCTATTTCTATATTTCTTGCCTTTACTACTTCTTTTAACGTGTCTATATGAAGTATTTCTACAGGCTTTCCCATCCTCTCAGAGATACGTCCTATTACGCTTACAGGATCAATATCAAATGCCGCTACTATCTTATAATTTTGTTTTAAAAAGCCCTTGTACACCAAAAGGGCGCTCCCCATATTCCCGATACCTATCACCGCAATCCTCCACACCCTGTTTATGCCAAGTATTTCCTTTATGTGGAATTTAAGTTCTTTCACATTGTATCCCATGCCTCTTATGCCAAATTCACCAAAATATGCAAAATCTTTTCTTACCTGAGCTGCGTTGACATTACATATTGTTGCAATGAGGGCACTGGATGCCACCTTTTCATTCTTTGATTCAAGGTCCCCAAGACATTTTAAGTAGTTTGATAACCTCCTTATTGTAGCCTCGGGAATCTTTGTATACTTAGCCATTTCCTCACCCTTAGTATTGTATTTTTTTACTTTCTAACAATTTTTCACATGAATTGCAAGAGAAAAATTTAACAAGCCTGTATTAGCTCATAGTTCATGGCATGTCAATTACCAATAACCAAATCTCAATAACCAAATTCCAAAATTACAGATTTAGAATTGGTTCTCGATTATTGAAAATCCATCAATTATAATGACCTGTTTGAGATATTTTGATCACTGATAGGGGATGTGCTTGAAATGTTATAAGTCGCTTCCGAATAATTTAACAGTTATCTTACAATGGAGCGCAGAACAGACCTGATACACGATTCACGATAGAGCCTATGGTTTAAAAACATCATGCATCGTGCATCTCTCCTCGTATATCCGTGGATTTCACGCTGATAGCTGATTGCTGATAGCTCATAGCTAAAAATCTTGACAACCTATCGAAATAGCAGGAAAATAAAGAGAACAGGGTGAAGGATGGGTTATGAAAAACTTATATTTCAAGACCTGACCCCATTACTTGCACTACTTTGTGTTTAAAATCTACTATGAAGAGAAAAATCAGACAGTTAATGCTCTCAGGAAGAACATCGCAGAAATGAGCTTTTGAATCGAATGAATCTTGAAAATTGCTTGTTACATCTACGACTGTTCACTGTGATGTTGTTATGAAGACTGAAAATTACGGAATGAAAGAGATTATAACGTAAGGAACTAAACCGCCCTGCCATAGAACTTTGATAACACAAATCATGCTTATTCAGGGTCGGCCTTGAGTGAATTGTTAAATCGCTATCTTATTTATTGGCTATGGCAATTCGTCTCCCATTGAATTTATAACATCAATACATAACCCTAGCAAATCCTGGGCCCCTTCTATATTATATGTTGCTTCAGGATGACTTGTTGGATTTCTAAAAGAATCTTTGATGTACTCCAATCTTTTAAGTAAACCTACTTTTCTGTCTCGTCTCTTATTAAGGCCGATTATCATGTTACCCCACATTGGATTCTTTTCTCTCCCACGTTTTACTTTTGTAAAATAGTATTCTCGTAGGATAGCCTCAGTTGCCCTTAATATATGAAAGACAGCAGCTGTTGCCCTTGAAAATACAAGGCATAAAAACCTTCCGTTAAATCCAAGCGCGCTATTGAAGGCAACTTTTTGAATACCCCATCTTTAAACATTTTTTCGTGATGATAGAGTAAACAATCAAGGCTATATCGTTGTTCGCTCATGACATATATTAGTTTTGTGTGAGATTCCGCGTATACCATCTTTTCAACAACTCCCATAATATCTGAAAGCTCTCCAACTTCGTCCGAAGTAACCACTCTTGTTTTATCAGCCTCTTTCTTTAGCTTTTCAACGAAACCCCTTAAATCTTTTAATCCCTTTGTTGACACCAAAAACCCAGCTTCGGCTAGATTATCATCAAGTTTCCTGCTCTCTGAAATAATGGTTTCTATTCGAAACCCTTGGGATTGCCGTAGCAATCGGATTATTAATCCGGTGTGAATAAATAGGTAAGGTCGTAATGACTCCATTATTTTATCCCCCTTATATTTGACCTAAGATCGGGCTTAAGCGAGAGCCGGCTTTTTCGGCGATTCTCTACAAGCCCTGGTTAGAACTTATTAGAAGGGAACGCTAACGGGCAATTCATCAAGTTTAACTCCGCCTTTAATCGCTATATTATTCAAGCAACGATACACCTCATCATAATCCTTCTTAGAACGTATGCTGGCCCAGTCACGCCACAGTTGTCTTTCAGCGTCCGCAGACAATATAGGCCCAAGAAATCTCATATGCGCCTGAAATGATTTCTCCAGTTTGAACTTAAAAATACAGGTGGATGTAGCTACTGCTGGTATGAATGTAATTAGGACCAAACAGGATATAGCAATCAGGCGTCTTGAAGACTTGTCAGGTACGAGTCTGATGACAGTGATAGAAATTAAGACCAACACCAAGATGGCGATGCACCAAAGGCCTATCAGCATGTTGGGGTCAGTTACGAAACCGAGAGCAGCTTCACTATACAACCTATCCAAATACCCGTAATATGCAAGAGAGATCAGAAATATGACAAATTTAGAAACAAGATTCAGAATTGGGTGAAGAAAGTAAATGAAAAATATCGTAGCTATGAGGCTTGCGATGATTCCTGTTTTTATGTTCTTATCCATTGGCGCCCCCCCTGTTCTCTTGGTTCTAACAATTAATATATGACTATCGTATTTTTCCGTTTCTTTAACATTATACTCTCCCATATCAAAAAAACAATAGCAAAACTTATGAAATATATTGAGAAAATTATTAAAGTAATTCGTAATCATCCTGTAATATCAGGTTTAAATAACTATCGTTTTTTAAGGGTATTTTGCCCACAATTACCAGTTGTATTATTGGTCAACAAAAAAATGGCAACACGTTATGTCTTTCAGGAAGAAAAACATTTCTACAAGTACGCATAACCTGGAAGAACCTCAATAAACAAGAGACAACCAAAAAGGCGCTAACATCTCGACCGGAGAGAAACTGACTGTCGGGAAGATCCTAAATTATTGACTGACAGTATCTCCTTACGATAGCGACGCAGGGTATAATAAGAAGGTATGTAGCCATCGACCACGATGGGCTGATAAATGAGAGGACGAATCCCAATACGGAGATAACCGGTGTGATCAGGGACCTACACATCCCGCTTGAAGCATCGCGACTGCTGATCGCAACAGACGTTATATCCGGGGTTCTCGTCAGGTACCACCAGTGAATGAGGAAGAACAGCCCGAGGCTGAACATGTTGGCATGAAAGAGATTGACAGCAACCTGCACATCTGAATAATTCCCACTGATATTCGTAGTAAATGGCATCAGGACCACACACGCCAGAATGAACAGAGTGATCCTTATGATACCGGAGTCGACCCCGCGGACATAGTGAAACTGCCGGTTGTGCATATGCCAGAACGAAGCGAGGACAAAGAACGCAACCAGAAACGAAATGAACTCGGATCGCATTTCTGCAATGCTGATAGCAAGCTTTGCCTCCGCCTCCGCTTTTGAAAGGTGGGGGATGACCAAGCCAGTGACGAGTAAGGTCATTGCAAACGCAAAAATGCAGTCAACGAGAGCTTCGAGCCTGTTCTTGGAGATTTTTAAATCTCTCTGGTCATCCATCAGAATTGTTCCGCATAATGCGTATTACGCTGATTCCGGCCATCGATTATGGAGTTATCCGGCCACCCCAATCGAAGCCGTCAGTCGACGCTGGCATGTGTTTTGTTATCTACCTCATTTTGTTTTCACCGTCAAGGTTAATCGTTTCTTTCTCAATGATGCCGGGACATGAAGTGGGTAAAGCGCGCGGAGCGGAGCAGCGAATGAAACAGCTCCGGCCATAACCGCTGAGTTTTTCACACCTTCAAAGTGACCGGAGGCTACCCCCGGAATGCACATTTACTTTTCCATTGTAAAGGTATTTGCAGGACAGGGCACTACTGAATTTAAAGCCCCAGTACATCCTTCATGCTGTATACCCCATTTTTCTGGGTGACTATCCACTTTGCAGCGATTAATGCCCCTCTTGCAAAATTTTCACGGGAATATGCCCTGTGGGTAATCTCCAGTCTTTCCCCGATACCTGCAAACATAACAGTATGTTCCCCAACTACATCCCCGCCTCTCAAGCTGAGAATCCCTATCTCTTCCTTCTTTCGCTCACCGGTTATGCCCTTCCTGCCAGAAACCTCAATCCAGTTCCTGTCTGGTTCAGACATTTCAACAATATCCTTTATTTTGACGGCCGTTCCGCTCGGTGAATCCTTTTTCCATTTATGATGCATCTCAACAATCTCTATATCATAGTCATCCTTCATAATCCTGGATAACCTCTCCACACTATCAAACATCAGATTCATGCCAACACTCATGTTGGGTGATATGACTGTCCTTGCATCTTTTGCATTCTTCATTTCGGCAAGCGCTTTATCGTTAAGCCCTGTGGTGCCAATTACAATAGCCTTCCTGTTGGCATTTGCAATCCTGAAATGCTCTAAAGAGGAGGTAGGCTCAGTAAAATCAACAACCACATCGCCTTTCAGTATGACTTTAGAGAGGTCATCCCCTATTGTAACAGGGTTATCCGTCTTGCCTGCTACCACGTCAATCCCTTTCCCGAGAAGGGGATGGTCTTTTGATTCTACTGCCCCCACTACTTCAATATCTTTGTCTTTCAATGCAAGGTTCAGGATGGTACTACCCATCTTCCCGCATACACCTGTTATTATTAATCTCACCATTACTGTCTCCTTAAGAGCCCGTAATCCTTTATGACATTTTTAAGAAATGCCTCATTCGTTTCAGAAAGAGGGCATAGGGGAAGCCGAAATTCCTTCTCTATCATCCCCATATAGTACAGGGTTTCTTTAACAGGAATCGGGTTTGTTTCGATGAACATTGCCTGCATAACTGGCAAAAGCCTGGTATTTATATCCCTCGCCTTTGCTATGTCTCCTTCTTCCAAAAATGCCTTAAACAATGCCTTCAGTTCCTTCGGCAAAACATTTGAGAGAACAGATATGACACCAACCGCACCGACGCTCATCATTGGTAAAAACATGTTATCATCCCCGGAAAGTATCGTAAATTTCCCCTTTGTTAATCTGAATATCTCTGCCACCTGGACAACTGACCCTGACGCCTCCTTTATGCCTGCAATATTTGGAATTTCAGCACACCTTTTCACCGTCTCCGGGAGCATATTGACCCCTGTCCTTCCAGGTATGTTATACAAAATCAATGGTATATCTACTTCTTCCGCAACCTTTTTGTAATGCCTGTATAAACCCTCCTGTGTTGGTTTATTATAATATGGGGTTGTGAGGAGACAGAGGTCTGCACCTAATTTCCTGGCGCCCTCTGTGAGTTCAACTGTCTCCTTTGTGCTGTTTGAGCCTGTCCCGGCAATTACAGGCACAGCACCATTCACATACTTTATGGTAAGCTCAATCACCCTTTCATGTTCCTCGTAGGATAGTGTTGCTGCCTCTCCTGTTGTTCCGCACGGCACAATGCCATCAACATTGCCCTCGATTTGAAAAGCAATCAGCTTTTTCAGTGATTCTTCGTCTATCCTGTCATCCTTAAAAGGTGTTACTAATGCTGTGTATATACCCTTTAATTCCATGGTTTCTCCTTTCTACAAAAGTGCTTCTTCATGCAATGTTCCCATATATATAATCTTTGTATCCCCTTCAAGGTATACCTCATCATTGATATAGACCTTCAGTATTTCCCCTCCTTTGGTCCATATGTTCACGGGGGTTCCGGTTAATGCCTTCTCTTTTAAAATAACACCAACTGCAACTGCACCTGTGCCGCACGCAAATGTTTCACCCTCAACACCCCTCTCATAAGTCCTGATCTTCACATTTTCCCTATCAACAACCTTTACAAAATCGACGTTTGTACCCTTCTTTCCAAACACTTTATGGTGCCTTACAGCCCTCCCTAATTCCTCAACAGGTATACGATCTGTATCATCTACCAGAAGAACAGCATGAGGTACCCCTGTATTCACACTGCTTATAAATATCTCCTTGTCTTCAAGGGCAATAGGATAATCGAGTTTTAAATCAATCGGGTCTGTGAGCTGAAGCTTTACCCTTGTTCCATCTAATTCTGCCTTTATGAGACCGGCAATCGTTTCAAAAATCATCTTCTCCTTTGCAATACCTTTCATGTAAGCAAATCTCGCAGCACACCTGCCCCCATTCCCGCACATCTCCGCCTCTGAGCCATCTGCATTAAAAAATCTCCAGCGAAAATCAAACCTTTTTGAACTTTCAATCAATATCAGACCATCTGCCCCAACTGAATGGTACCTTCTGCATATCTTCACTGTAAAATCCACAACATCCCGGAAATTCTTATAGACCATTCCATCCCTGTTGTCTATTATTATGAAGTCATTTCCACTTGCACTCATTTTAAAAAATTTCAATTTTAACAACTCTCTACACCTCCAAAAATGGCGGGATCGATTCTCCCTTTATCAGATCCTTGTACGTCTCCCTTTTCCTTATGACAAAAAACTCCTTTCCTTTTACAAGTACTTCTGCCACCCTCTTTCTTGAGTT
>Ga0209610_1001775_pt1 | contig 11047 bp, 8 predicted proteins | sample LakKivw275mmetaG_FD_184137 | JGI IMG/M metagenome (GOLD analysis project Ga0209610, IMG submission 184137) | Anoxic lake water microbial communities from Lake Kivu, Rwanda to study Microbial Dark Matter (Phase II) - Lake Kivu water 275m metaG... | ecosystem: Environmental > Aquatic > Freshwater >...
CTATCATTAGTTTATACAAACTTAAAAAAAATTTGCAGATGTTTGTTGTCCGGTTATGATATTTTGATTGCCTTGTGCTAGTCAAAAACTATGGTCGTTTGCACACTTCAGTTCCGATTGATTGATCGTACATCAGGCGATCAGGCATTTCTCAAGCAACGCGAATATGAACGGGCAGGACTTCTGGCTTGACATTTTACTGGCTTTTCTGGCCGGAGGAGGCTGGATCATGCTGATCACCGTAACTGCCGATCGTTTTGGTACGAAGATCGGCGGTTTTATCGGAGGTCTTCCTTCCACCATCGTCGTGTCGCTGCTGTTCATCGGTGTTGTCCAGGGACCTGCCACGGCCTCCGAGGTCACGACGGTCATCCCCCTTTCCATGGCTTTCTCCGGTATCTTTCTGGCAGCTTATGCTCTTCTCGCCAAAAAAGGTTTTTTTATCGGACTAATCCTTTCACTGCTCCTTTGGTTCTTACTCTCCTCACTGATTATCGTATTCAGGATCAATAACTTCATTTTTGCGACGACCGGTTATCTGATATTGTTTCTTCTTGCCTGGCTGGTCTTCACAAAATATCTTGACATTCCCTCGCTTGGTGTCGTAAGGCCTCATTTCTCCGCAGGATATCTCATCCTGCGCGGTCTTTTCGGCGGAATATTCGGGGCTTTCCCGGCCGTCTTCATGTCAACCATCATAATCAGTTACAAATCCAATGGTCTTGAATTTTCCAGATCGATCACCAAACCGTTATTCTTTTCGGGGATGATCAACGTCATCATATACAGCACGGCGGTCAGATACCTCTATCCCGGATACGGTCTGGTATGGGGGACGATGCTTTCATACCTCATCTCAATGGTAAGTGCCTTCCTGACTTTCCTGTTCATCCATAAGAAGCTGATCTGAATCCCTTACTGCCGGTCATAATTAAATACCGGCTGGATGGCCACAAGTGAAGCGAGGTTATCCTGATTTCTTTATTCATATTGTTTTTTTATCATACCGGCAAAGAACGGAAAAAGCTGGCCCAAAAGCCGGATAACATCGTATACAGGTACTACTTTTACCCCAGGGCTTCAATACGAACAGGTATTGACGGGTACATTTCTATCCTTATATGGTAACCATCGGGAATCTGAAATAGCATAAATATTCGTTTGCTTTATAATTTTTTTTATTTTCGTCGTGACATTTATCATAATCACTTTTTAAAAACACAGGCTTTATGAAAACATCACACAAACGCACAATCACCCTTTCACTGTTTATTATTCTTATGTCCGTTGCCATTGGTGTCCTGATCCATGGATGCAAGAAAGAAAAGGAAGAAAATCCGGCACCTGCTATTCCGCCGGCTTCCACTTTTGTGATGGATTTTAGCGATTTCCCGAATACTGACACCACCGGTATGGTCAGGGACGTGGAATCCTATAAAAACTGGTGGTGGGCAGCGACCAATGTCGGGGTATGGAATGTCATCATCACCGTTGGACTGGCTGTTCCCGTGGCGGCTTTCACCGAATCGTTCGCCCATCAGGCCGTATATGATCCTGACTCCACGGCCTGGGTCTGGTCCTATAACTTCGTCGTCGGCGGTGTCATTCACAAAGCTGATCTTTATGGTTCACTGGTCGCCGACAGTGTGTATTGGAGGATGTACATCACCAAGGCCAACAATTTCAGTAATTTCCTGTGGTATTACGGCAAGGCGGATCTTTTGAACAGCGGCGGGTACTGGATCCTCAACAAAGACCCCCTCAACCCTCATGAATTGCTGAATATAACCTGGCACCGTGATCCGACAGCAGGGACATCCGACATACAATACACCAACATTGAAGAGGGTAATCCCGAGAACGGAGGGTATATTTATTACGGCATCACCAATGCATCCCCGTATGATGCTTTTTATAACATTTATAATAAAGGCCAGGACAACCTCACCAACATTTTATGGAACCGGACGACCAAAGACGGACAGGTGAAAGATCCCCAACACTTTGGCGACGGTGAATGGCATTGCTGGGATCAAAACAGGATGGATATCATCTGCCCCTGATACTGAATCAAATATCGCATCCGTCTGTTTTTTAACCAATGGCGGCGTAAAAAATTTTACTGCTGCCGGATCGGCGTCATAAAACGAGGCCTATGCTTCGTGACGCCGGGAAAAGTTATCGCTTTACATGACACACATGTAAAGGAAAAGGAAGCTTTCTTACCTTTGTAAAAAAAATAAGCCTTACTATAATGAGACAGCTATTACCATTTATGTTATTTTGCGCCATGCTGGTTTCGTGTACTTCGAACCAAAAACCTGCCGCTACTACCGAATTCAATAAAGTATCCGATATTAAGGTTATCAATAATGGCGATGTGCCGTTCGATAACTACTTTACCGATAAGACCATGCGCGTGGATTATTATCACAGCGGCACGGCCATCGAAGAGAAATTTGCTGTCGACAGAATCGTATCGGATGGACCCTGGTCCGGCAGCAAAACCAATCTGATCGATAAACTGGGATTTGGGTTATATTTTTTTGAAGTGATCGATAATGCCACCAATATATTGCTTTGTTCAAGAGGTTTTGCCAGCATCTTCGGTGAATGGCAGACCATACCTGAAGCCGACAGTCTGTGGGGCACCTTTCATGAATCCATACGTTTCCCCTGGCCCCTGAAACCGGTGACGGTTATCATGAAAAAAAGAGATACGAACAATGTCTTTCAACCCATCTGGACAACCTTTATCGATCCCTCCGCCCGGAATGTCAACCCGGCCGACCTGGTTCATACGGAAAAGGTGGACATCATTGTTGACAACGGAACGCCGGATAGGAAAGTTGATATTGTTGTTCTGGGTGACGGGTACGCTCAGGATGAAATGGAGAAATTCCATCACGACGCCAAACGTCTTTCGGACGTTTTATTATCTACCGAGCCTTTCAAATCAAGAAGCAGCGATTTTAATATCAGGGCCGTTGAAACGCCGGGCCAGGAAACGGGAGTGACCAAACCTCATCCAGGTGTTTTCAAGCGTACGCCGTTGTCGGTTCAATATGGCAGCTTCGGATCGGAACGTTATGCCCTGACCTTCGACAACCGCACGGTAAGAAATGTGGCTTCAGCCGTACCTTACGATTTAATGGTCATCCTCATCAACGAGAAAACTTACGGTGGCGGCGGTATCTATAATCTTTACACCACCGTCTCGGCCGACAACAGCTTTTCAAGCTACATCATGGTGCACGAAATGGGGCATCACATGGCCGCCCTCGCCGATGAATATTACACGTCGTCCGTGGCCTACGAACCGGTGAAAATATCCGTTGAGCCATGGGAAGTCAATGTCACGGCATTGTTCGACAAGAATAAGCTGAAATGGGACGATCTCGTCGACAGCGGCACACCCATTCCGACACCCTGGAATAAGAAAGAATTTGATGCCTATGGTTACCAGATACAACATGAGCGTGACAGCCTGCGTGCCGCCAAAGTGCCCGAGCAGGTCGTGGAAGACCTCTTCCGGCGTCAGCTTAAAGAAGAGGATGCCTTCTTTGCCAGGGAAAAATACAGGGACCAGGTGGGTGCATTTGAAGGCGCTGACTATATGGCTCAGGGTTTGTACCGGCCTCAACTCGATTGCATCATGTTCACCCGCCACATGGCGTTCTGCAAAGTTTGCAGCCGTACCCTGGAAGAGGTGATGGACAGCTATTGCAAGTGAAAGGATAATACCATATGTTTTAATTTATGAAGGTGTGAGAGTATGAACGGGGAAAAGAATCAGAAGAACAGCCGACGCCGGAGGATAAGGGCTTATATTGCGCTGGCACTCGTATTTGCCGCCCTCATCGTTGTTGTCTGGTTTTGGTACCGGCAGCATTCAAAGTATTATGCCACCGACGATGCTTACATCGACGCCGACAAGGTGTCGGTCAGTTCAAAGATACTGGGGCGCATTGCGGATATTTATGCCGATGAAGGTGATACCGTCACCCGTGGTGAACTGTTGGTGGTGCTTGACAGCAGTGATCTGACGGCCCAGAGGATACAGGCCGAAGCGGCGCGTCATCAGGCCGTGGCCAACCTCTCCCAGGCTGTGGCCAGATATCAGCTGGACCAGAAAAACACCCTCGTCCAGAAAATAAACAGTGAGAAAGCAAAAGAAGATCTTGAACGGGCGACGGCACAGCTCAGGGGCAATGTCATATCACAGGAAACCTATGATCACATCAATAAAGCCTATGAAGCGGCCCGGGCCATCTATGAAGCATCTCAAGCTGAAGCCGCCGTCGGCAAGACCCAGGTGGAAAGCGCCCGCCTCAGCATAAAAACGGCTGACGCACAGATAGGCACCATTCAGGCTATGCTCGACAACACCAGGATATACGCACCCTGCCCCGGCCGCATAGCTAAAAAATGGCTCTACACTGGCGATGTAGCCCAACCCGGACAATCCATTCTCACCGTCACCAAGGACTCCCTGCTATGGGTCACGGCCCTCTTCGAGGAAACGAAAATAGCCGGCATAGGTTACGACAAACAGGCTGAATTCACCGTGGATGCTTATCCCGGCATGCATTTTTACGGAGAGGTGTTCGATATTGGTACCAACACGGCAGCGCAATTTTCACTTATCCCTCCCAACAATGCGTCGGGTAACTTCACCAAGGTGACCCAGCGTATCCCCATCAAAATCTCCATCCTGCGGTGGGATCATAATGATCATTATCCTGATATGCATCTCATTTCCGGCATGTCGGTGTATGTGAAAATTTATAAGTGACATGTCCCGGATACCTTTGTTCGGTCATGTTCGGAATTTCATCCGCGAGCAGAATGCCACCTTCGATGAACGAAGTCCTTCTTACCGCTGGTGGTTGCTGGGCAATGTCATGATAGGTACTTTCATGGCTGTGCTCGACGCTACCATTGTCAATGTTGGCTTACCCAAAATCATGGCTTCCTTCGGTGTCAGCATCGACAAGATCGAGTGGGTGCTGACCGCCTACATGCTGGCCATGGCGGTCATGCTGCCCACGTCAGGGTGGCTTGCCGACCGCTTCGGGTATAAAAGGATTTATTTCGCCGGGTTGTTTTTTTTCACCTCAGGCTCTTTTCTGTGCGGAATATCCACCTCTGAAAATATGCTTATCGCCTCGCGTGTCCTGCAGGGGCTGGGAGCAGGATGCCTGATGCCTGTGGGCATGGCCATCATCACCCGTGAGTTTCCGCCGGGACAGCGCGGCATTGCACTGGGTTTCTGGTCGATAGCTTCCGCCGCCTCCGTTTCTTTCGGCCCCCTGATCGGCGGTTATCTGGTCGACAAATTCGACTGGCCACTGATTTTCGATGTCAACGTGCCTGTCGGATTTGCCGGCATGCTGGCCACGGCCATTATACAAAAAGAATACAGGAACACACGGATAAGGAGCTTTGATGCTGTCGGCTTTATCTCGGCGAGTATTTTCCTGCCTTTTCTGCTTTATGCCCTGTCGCAGGGCAATGCCAGCACCAACTCGGCAGGATGGGCGGCACCCTATGTCCTCATATGCTTTGGCATAGCCGCCATGGGCTTCATCGTATTTGTCGTCAACGAGCTGATTGTCCCTGAACCGCTCATTGACCTGAAATTGCTGAAAGAATCCAACTTCGCCATCAGCAACATCGTTATCTTCATTTTTGGTATCGGTATGTTTGGCAGCACATTTCTTCTGCCCCTTTATCTGCAAAACGGATTAGATTATACGGCCCTGCAGGCCGGCGCCGTCTTCCTTCCTGTTGGCATTATCCAGGGTATTTCCGCTCCCATCTCAGGGACCCTTTCCGACCGTATCAATCCCAAGATACCCATTATCCTGGGCGGCCTGCTCCTGGCATTGAGCTTTTACATGAACAGCCTGTTCACCATTGAGACTGAGCACCATTTCATCATGCTCACCCTGTACATCCGGGGTTTGGCTATGGGTATGATGTTCAGTCCCCTGAATGCGACGGCTCTCCTCATGGTGCCCCGCGAGAAAATGGCACAGGCCTCCGGGCTCATCAACGTGATCCGCCAGGTCGGCGGCAGCTTTGGCGTGGCCATGCTGACGACGATACTGACCTCCCGCATCACCTTTCATTCACAAATCTATGGTGAGTCCATCGACCCCACATCACCCGTATATCAGTCTATCGTCCATCATGCCAATCACCACCTCATTCATAATGTAGGAAGCTCACCCGCCATGGCAGGCCGGCAGAGCATGTACCTTTTATTTTCAAACCTGTCCAAGCAGTCTTTCATCAGTGGTATCAGCGATAACTTTCTCCTTTCGGCCCTGATTACCGTGATCAGCATGATGCCCGTATTTTTCCTGAAAGTTAAAAAGAAAAGATCACAAGCCGAATGGGGCAAACTTATGCAAGAAGAATAATCACAGTTTGATATATCAATTCTAAAGTATACTGTTATGAAATTCAATATTGCGATACTCATCGTGCTTTTCCAGGTCACCGGTGCGGTGACAGATACCGCCAGCGGTCAGGCAGTGTCCTCCGCACAGGATATCAACCTTAACGATTCATTGTCCTTTCAGGATGTGATACAGGTTGTGCTGACCACCCATCCCACCGTGCTGGAGGCCCGGGAAGCCATCAATGAAGCCCAGGCCCGCATAGGCCTGGCACGTGCCGCCTATTACCCCAATATCGAAGTGGACATGAGCTATGCCCGGCTGGGACCGGTCCCCGAACTGACCATACCGGAATTGGGTACATTCCAATTCGTCCCCGAAAATAATTACAACGGAAGCCTTAATGTCAGCCAGACCATTTATGATTTCTCCAAGACGGCCCACAATGTCAGACTGGAAGAATCGAATAAGGCATTATCTGAGAGCAATGTGCCGCTGGTGCAGCAAAAACTGACCCTCACTACGGCCACGGCCTATTATACACTGGTTTATCTTCAGCAGGCACTGCAGGTGGAGGAAACGCAATTAAAAACGCTGGAGGAACATCTCGATTTTGTAACAACAAAGAAGGAAACAGGGTCGGCCACGAAATATGAGATCCTGTCCACCCAGGTCAGAATCTCCCAGGCTGAGAATCAAAAAGTGGATATCGAGACCTCTATTAAAACCATGCGCTCCATACTGAACTCACTCATGGGACTGCCTGTCGATACCGAAATAAAAGTCGGCGGAAGCTTTCTCCTCACACAGCCGTCGTTTGAAGCCGATTCTCTCATCAGCTATGCCCTGGAACACCGCTCCGAAATGGTTTTGGCCCGTCTCAGGGAAAAACATGCCGAGTTGCACCTGCAATCGGTTAAAACCCAGAACAATCCTGTCCTCAGCGCATTTGTCGCCGGCGGATGGAAAAACGGATACATTCCTGATATCAACAAGCTCACGGCTAATTTCTCTGCCGGCGTTGAGCTCTGTGTCCCCATCTTTGATGCCACACGCCACAGGAACAACCTGCGCATGGTCTCTTCCGAAATCACTGTCTCCCGGCAGGAAAGCGACCGTATAGCGAGGGAAATCGCCACGGAGGTCTATCAGAACGAAGCCGGTTTGCAGGCCTCACAGAGGAAAATAGAACAGAGTGAGATGCAGGTGCGCCAGGCTGCGGAGGCTCTGCAGCTGGCCCAAGTGAATTATTCAATAGGTGCCATCACCAATCTCGACCTGCTTGATTCACAGACCGCCCTGGCCGAAAGCCGCATCATTCTGCTCAAAGCCCGCGTGGATCACGCCATCAGCATCGTGCGCCTGGATATCTCCCTGGGACGCATCATTGAATGATACCCGATAACAGATGTAGAACATATAGTACAAGCGGCAGGATCACGTAAAAAAATAAGCTTCTCAATCATGTCACCGGCCCTTTCCTTCAACATGTGCTCCTGAAGGCAATCACCCCACAGAGACTGAGAATGACTATAATGGCGACCTGATTCAAATTTGAAAGGCATAACATCTATCTCTCCGGGTTAAACAGTTGGCATTGCAATTATAATCAAAGAATGGAGATAAATCCCTGTCTGATGGGGGAATCGTTACCTTAAGGCGGTTCGTTTATCGGCTTTCCTTATCACGGTCAGTATCTCGGAAGCAATTTCTTCAATGGGTTTATTGGTCACATTTACCTTGGTCCACAGGGGATGGTTTCTGTATATGCTTTCCGCATAGTCCAATTCCCGGCGTATGTAAAGCGGATTGGCATAGTCTCCGGTAGTTCCCCCCAGGTAAAAATGCCGTGACCGTCGTAAAATGGCCAGACGGGCAGCGTCGGTGGAGAGATAAAAGACCAGGGAGGGTTTGATCCGGTTCAGGATGGGGGGTGGGTCAATGTTAAGGATAATGGGAACGTTGGCTACCATCCATCCCTTAAAGGCAAAGAAAATGCTCAAGGGTGTCTTGAAAGTACGTGATACGCCCACCAGTACCAACTCGGCTTTGTCCAGCTCATCGGCACGCTGGCCGTCATCATGCCGGAAAGCAAACTCCATGGCTTCAATGCGCTGAAAATAAGCTTTGTTCAACTCATAAAACAGCCCCGGTCTCTCCAGAGGCGAATATTGCAACTGATTGGAGAGCTGTGCCAGTAACGGTCCCATCAGGTCGATCGTCTCAACACCGTGCAGGCGGCTTATCTCAAGGATATATTTGCGCAAGTCGGTCGATACGACGGTATGAACGATGAAGGCCTTCATCTGGGCCGCCTTTTTCACAATTGTCGACACCCTGGCTTTGGTCCGTACCTCTGAAAATAGGTTGATCTTGACCGATGTCTCGGCGAACTGCGTCAGGGCAGCCTCCAGGGCCCGCATGGCCGTGTTGCCCGTGCCGTCGGAGATGACAATAATATGATGCATATAACCCCTGTGATAGCGGTTGGATTCCTTTCACGCAACCGGTTATTCAGTAAACCCTGGCTTAAGCCGGGATCATTGACCATTAAACCAGGCCGTGAAATTTTAATATCACAAAAATAGGGAAATTAAGCAGTACCTGAATTTGATTAATTTTGGTGTTTTATCAATAGTCTAATAATAAGAAAGTTCCGAACCTCATGCCCTGGTACCGTAAAATCCATGAGGGCTTTGACAAGAGTAAGCACCGGCCGCATTTCAGTGCCCTGGACATGCTGAAGTACATAGGGCCGGGATTGCTGGTGACGATGGGTTTCATCGACCCCGGAAACTGGGCTTCCAACCTGGCTGCCGGAGCCAATTTTGGGTTGACACTGCTCTGGATCGTCACCCTGTCGACCATCATGCTGATCATTCTGCAGCATAATGCCGCCCATCTGGGCATAGCCACCGGTCTGTGCCTCTCGGAGGCCGCCACCATGTACCTGAAAAAAAAATATTCCGGGACGTTGCTGATCACGGCCATGATGGCGTCCGTTTCCACCTCGCTGGCCGAGATACTGGGCGGTGCCATCGCCCTCGACATGTTGTTCCATATCCCTCTGAAAGCAGGCGCCCTGATGGTGACTGTGTTCGTCATGATCATGCTGTACACCAATTCTTACCGCGCCGTCGAGAAGTGGATCATCGGCTTTGTGTCCATCATCGGGCTCTCTTTTATCTATGAATTGACGTTGGTCGACATTCACTGGGGTTCCGCTGTCACCTCCTGGGTGAAACCTTCTTTCCCCAAAGGCTCCATGCTCATTATCCTGAGTGTGCTGGGCGCCGTGGTCATGCCGCATAATCTTTTCCTTCACTCTGAGATTATCCAGAGCCGGCAATGGAATCTACAGGACGGTAAGGTTATCCGGCGCCAGCTTGATTTTGAATTCACCGATACGTTATTCTCCATGATCGTCGGCTGGGCCATTAACAGTGCGATGATCATTCTGGCTGCTTCGACATTTTTCACCGACCACCTGGCCGTCACCGAGCTGACGCAAGCCAAGGAACTTCTTGCACCCTTGTTGGGTAACAACGCCGCCATTGTCTTTGCCATCGCCCTGTTATTTTCAGGTGTTGCTTCCGCGGTCACCTCGGGCATGGCTGCCGGCAGCATATTCGCCGGCATCTACGGAGAACCTTTTGATATTCACGACAACCACTCACGCCTCGGTATAGCCGTCTCCCTGATCCTGGCCATGTTGATTATTTTTACCATCGGTGATCCCTTCAAAGGGCTCATCCTGTCTCAGGCCATACTCAGCCTGCAACTGCCCTTCACCATCTTCCTGCTGGTCTACCTCACCTCCTCCGCTAAAGTCATGGGAAAATACAGGAATAAAACCTTTATGCAAGTTTTACTATATACCCTTGCCGTGGGGATAACATTGCTGAACATCTATCTTCTGGTCAGCATGATCGTTTGAAGAAACGGGTTGCCGCATCACAGCATCTTCCCGAATATCCGGCGGCGCTTGCATAATTTACCCCCCAGCCGCTCCATTTCCATCCGTACCGCATGGTTGTCTTCCATTTCATTATGGCTGTCAATAACTGTAAAACCAAGATCCCTGGCTGTCTTTATCATCCTGAGCATGCCCCAGGCATCCAGTCCCACACCACGGTATTCCCGCTTAATGCCACCCAGCAGTAGATCGAGTTGTTTGGATTTCTTCGCCGCCGAAAGCAGGTAAAATAAACCGAAAGGAAAGAGATGCCCCCTGGCTTTACGGAAGCCCTTGTTCAAATTGGGCATGCCCACGAAGAAACCGATGACCTGTCCCTCTTTTCTGCCCATGCTGACAAAACGTGGATCCAGCACCGGTAAGTACTGTTTGCCAAGAGCTTCGATCTCTTCACCGGTGAGGGGGGCAAAACCGTAAAGATCAATGTATGTCTCACTTAAAAGCTCCAGCACAGGCTTCACAAAAGGCTTCATTTCTTTTGTTTTCCTGAAGGTCAAAAACTCAAATTCTTCCCTGTTCTCGACCCTTTTAGCTACTTTCTCATAGAAGTCGAGTTTCACATCCCGCAGATCCACAATATAGCATACATAATCTATTTCTTTGGAGTAACCATAACCTTCAATGAGGCTTTGCATGTACTCAAAGTTATATATCGTTGCTATCG
>Ga0209610_1001779_pt1 | contig 11035 bp, 8 predicted proteins | sample LakKivw275mmetaG_FD_184137 | JGI IMG/M metagenome (GOLD analysis project Ga0209610, IMG submission 184137) | Anoxic lake water microbial communities from Lake Kivu, Rwanda to study Microbial Dark Matter (Phase II) - Lake Kivu water 275m metaG... | ecosystem: Environmental > Aquatic > Freshwater >...
CGTATTGACTCACCGCAAAGAGATAGATCTGAGCCTCCGTGAGCTCAGCAAGATATTGGAGAAATAAAGGGTGGCTAGGCGGCCGGGTAACTCACCAGCGAAAGCCCAACCGCCTAGCCACCCAGCCACCCCACTTAACCTCCTACTTGGGGCAGCTCCTTCAGTGCCTCTTTGATCTTCTCCTCAGGATACTCGTAGTCAATGAGCGTGCCAGCGAAGTAGTCATCGTAGGCCTTCATGTCGAAGTGACCGTGCCCAGACAGGTTAAAGGCGATCACCTTCTTTTCGCCCGTCTCCTTGCACTTGAGGGCCTCGTCCATAGCCACCTTGATAGCATGGGCGGGCTCAGGCGCAGGGATGATCCCTTCGGCGCTGGCGAAGTTCACCGCGGCGGCGAAGACCGGGTTCTGATGCAGGGCCACCGCCTCCATGATCCCCAGCCTATTCAGATGGCAGATGATGGGAGCCATGCCGTGATAGCGCAGTCCGCCAGCGTGGATGGGCGGGGGGACGAAGCCGTGGCCCAGGGTATGCATCTTGACCACCGGCCCTGTCTTGGCTGTGTCGCCCCAGTCGTAAGCGTAGAGGCCTCTGGTGACTGAGGGGCAGGCCTCAGGCTCCACGGCGATGAAGCGGATGTCCTTGCCTTCGATGATTTTGTCGGGAACAAAAGGCAGGAAAAAGCCGGCGTAGTTTGAACCGCCGCCGATGCAGCCGATCATGATGTCCGGATATTCCCCCGCTATCTCGAACTGCTTCTTGACCTCTAGCCCGACCACCGTCTGATGCAGCAAAACATGGTTGACCACGCTGCCCAGGGAGTACTTGGTGCCCTGGTGGGTGACGGCGTCCTCTACTGCCTCACTGATGGCGATGCCCAGGCTGCCGGTGCATTCCGGATCCTCGGCCAGGAGCTGACGCCCGTAGCTCGTATCGGGGCTGGGGCTGGGCACAATTTCCGCTCCCCAAGCGTGCATCATGCTCTTGCGGAAAGGCTTCTGGTCATAGCTGACCCTGACCATATACACCTTACACTCCAGATCGAAGAGGTTGCAGGCAAAGGAGAGAGCGCTGCCCCATTGTCCGGCCCCGGTCTCCGTGGTCAGGCGGGTCTGCCCCTCTTCCTTGTTGTAGAAAGCCTGGGCCACGGCGGTGTTGGGCTTGTGGCTGCCTGGCGGACTGCCCCCCTCGTACTTGTAGTAAATGTGGGCCGGAGTGTCCAGAGCCTTCTCCCAACGCCTGGCTCGATACAGGGGGGTAGGTCGCCAGAGCTTGTAGACCTCCCGCACGGGCTCTGGGATATCAATCCACCGCTCCTGGCTCACCTCCTGCATGATCAAAGCCATGGGAAAGAGGGGAGCCAAATCGTCAGGGCCGCACGGCTGAAGCGTCACCGGGTGCAGCGTTGCTGGCAGCGGCTTCGGGAGATCCGCCTGGATGTTGTACCACTGAGTAGGTATCTCTTTCTCGCTTAGAAGAATCTTAGTCTCTTCCATTTTGAATTTCCTCCTTTGTGTTTTAATTTGCCTGATTTACGTTTCACGTTTTACTTTTTACGTTAGATGATGGCTCTTTCAGCTCGCCTTCGACTTCAAGAAGCCGGTTTTGGTCATAATCTTCCTCCTTTCCGTTTCACGCCTCACGTCAACCCCATCTTCTCTTTTACTTCGGTCACGGTGGCTTGGGCGATGGGCCTGGCACAAACCGTGCCCTCGTGCAGGACATCCCACACGTCATCGGGCCGGGAGGCGAACTCGTGACGCTTCTCCCGCAAGGGGGTCAGGTAGCGATTCAAGGCCCTGACCAGCCTCTTTTTGACCTCGATATCGCCGACTCGACCGGCCCGGTAGCGCACCTTGAGCTCTTCCACCTCCTCCCGGTCCTCGTTGAAGATATCGTGGTAAGCGAAGACGGGGTTGCCCTCCACATGGCCGGGATCCGTGGCGTGGATGCGGGTGGGGTCGGTGTACATCTGCATCACCTTTTCCTCGACGGTCTGGGGGTCGTCGGAGAGGTAGATGGCGTTGCCGTAGCTGGTGTGCATGGTGCGGTTGTCTATGCCGGGCAATCGGGGCGCTTGGCTGAGCAGCCCCTGCGGCTCGGGAAAGGTCTCCCCGTAGGTAGCGTTGAAGCGGCGAGCCACCTCCCGGGTGATCTCGATGTGGGGCATCTGATCCTCGCCCACGGGCACGGTGTCCGCTTTGTAGACCAGGATGTCGGCCGCTTGAAGGACGGGATAGGCCAGGAGGCCCAACGAGGGCTGGAGCCCCAGCTCCTTCACCTGCTCCTTGTACGTAGGATTGCGCTCCAGGCGGCTCGCCGTGACCAGCATGGAGAACAGCAAAGCCAGCTCAGCGTGCTCCTTGACCGCCGATTGAAGGACGAAGGTGCTTCTCTGTGGGTCCAAGCCGGCCGCCAGCCAATCGGTCAGCACCTCGGCGATGTTGCTCTGTATGCACTCCGGGTGGTTGTAATCAGTGGTTAAGACGTGCAAGTCGGCTATCAGGAAAAGACATTCGTAATCGTCTTGCAACCGCGCCCAGTTCTGCAAAGTGCCCACCAGATGGCCCAGGTGCCTTCGGCCCGTGGGCCGATGGCCTGTCAAAATGCGTCCCTTTTCACTCATCTCTCTTTTATCCTCTCGATCCTCATGATCACGTTGCCTGCCGGATCGGGACAGATGACGCGATTATCTCTCTCCAGCCAGTCGCCATCCTCCAGCGGCCGCTGTTTGGCCGGAAGGAGCGGAAGGGCAGCGTGCAGGGCGTAGAGACAGAAATGACGATCGGCCGGGATGTACAGCCACCCACTGCGCAAGACAAAATAATCGCCCGGCCTCATCCCTGAGGTGCACTTCCCCTTGACCTCCTCCACCACCACCCGCAGATCGTGCAGAGGCGCTGAGGTGCTGAGGTGCTGAGGTGAGTTCTCCTCTGCTCTTCTGCTCCCCTGCTCCTCTGCTCCCTGGCTCCCCTGCTCCCCTGCTTCTTTCTTCACCTTCCCCACCCTCTCGATCTTGAAAATCACCCGACCTTCCGGGTCTGCGCACTGGGCGTGATGCACTCGCCACATCCAGTCCTCGCCCTTCTCCTCGGCGATCTCTCGCTCCTTGGGCGTGATGACCGGCAACAGGTTTTGCAGAGCCCACAGGCAGATGTAGCCGCCCTCGGGGATCCGGATGTCGCCGTCGCGCACGGTGAAGTAATCGCCCGGCTTCATGGGCGGATTGGCTGTACATTCTCCCAGAACTTTGGTGACAGATACCTTTAATTCATACATGGGAACCCTCCCCACTATCCTTCTTGAAATCATGGCAGATGGCGTCCATGACAGTCGTCAGAACATAAAAACGCGTCAAAATGCCAGCGGCAGTGCAACGTCACCGTGAGCGTATCACGGTGGGGACATCCAAGTAGGCAAAAGAGAATACCGAGCTCTGTAAAAGGGCCGAAAACGGGCTCAGCGTTTGACCATAATGAACGCCCCGGTCAACTGCGGCTTTTCTCTCTACATCTTGTGGCTAACAACGCCAAATAACACAAGATACAGGATGCGCATCAGCTATCTCTTGGAGAGACCACAGCGACCTTGTCCCAAACTTGATACGCTCTGCGTCACCCAATTGCAAAACTCCAACATTTGTGGTATAATAGATTTGATGCAGCCGTAGAGTAATGGATAGCTCACTGGGCCTTTCATCCTTGAGATGCGGGTTCGAATCCCGTCGGCTGCATCGTTGCTTTCTTTGTTAAAAATCTTGTCAAAAGTCTTGACAAAAAACTAACTTTGTGGTATAATATTGTTGATGAAAGGCTCAAAGAGCTGCTAAAATTGCTCACGGGAAGAACCGCACTAAAGAAGGAGCCAGTAAAAAGTCCTGGCTCTTTCTTTTTTGGTATCCGACTCGTGCTGGTACAGGTTGGTAGACTGGCCTGACATACCAATTTACCAGTCTACCAATTCCTCCAGCTTCTCCTTCGTCGGCAATCCCGTCTCCAGGTCCCACCCCCGGGCGCGGTAGTATTCATCCAGCATAGGCTCCAGTTCCAACACCGACCCGGTATTGGGGCCGCTTCCCTCGGGCAGGGGCTCTTCCAGAAAACGACTGGGCAGTGTGTCGTCCTGGCGGGTGATGCCCTCGCGGGCAATGAACAGCCGCTCCAGATTCACGACGCGCTCGCCGATGCGCTGCACCTCCTGGCCGGTGATGTCCCAGCCGGTGGCCGCCCGCAGTAGCTCCGCCGTCCCCTCCCAGTCCAGCACCTCCATGTTGTTGTAAGTGTTCTTGCACACTCCAATCGAATCAGCGATAGCCGCCATCTCCTCGAACTGCTTGACCACCAGGCCCTTGCCTTTGTACTCCAGGCGAAAGGCTGTCTCAGGGATGCCATAGCGACGGATGCCCTCCTCTGGATCGTTGGAGAACTCGAACCAGGGCTCCGAGCGCAGGTGATCGGCCCCCCGGCTGGCCACGGCATTGCCCAGGCCATAGGCTTTGATGCTCCGCACGTCCGCCTGAAACACCTCCAGCCCCTTGCCGTGCATGGCGATTTCTTCCGAGCCCCGCCCCAGCCGCTCAGCAGCCTTCCTGACCCCGTCGGCCAGGAAATCGCCGAAACCCTCTCGATGGGCCACCTGGCGGATCAGGGTCAGGATGGTCTCGCCGTTGCCCCAGGTGAGATCAAGCCCATCGGCCTCCTCGCGGGAGAGAAGGCCACGCTGGTAACACTCCATGGCCCAGGAGATGACCTCGCTGAGGGCGATGGCGTCCATGCCGTAGCGGTTGGCCAGGTCAATGCATTTCAAGGCCAAGGCCAGATCGCCGTTGCCCACCCGGGCGGTGAAACCGGCCAGGGGCTCGTATTCCGGCCCCTCCAGCCGCAGGCCGGGGAAGCGTGGATCGTCCACCACCAGGAAGCGGCTGCAAGGGATAGTACAGGCGAAGCAGGCTTTGCTCTTGACCTTGTACAGCTCCTCAATGGCCTCGCCGCTCACTGCATCGGCTTCTTCAAAGGAACCGCGTTGGAAATGGCGAGTGGGCAGGCCGCCGATGCTATCGAGGGCTTTGATGAGCTTGGTGGTGCCCAGGCGGCAGCGAATCTCGTATTCTGGGTGGTTGTAGATCACTTCGTCCAACTGTTCGATGATCTCCCTGAAGCGAACCATGTCCGCCACAGGGAAAAGGCCGGTGCCGCGCACGACCACCGCCTTGAGGTTCTTAGAGGCCATGACCGCGCCCATGCCCGTGCGGGCCGCCGGGCGGTTGAGGTTGACGAACACGCCAGCGAAGCGCACCCCATTCTCCGCCCCCTGGCCGATGGTGGCCACCTGAACGTCGGAATCGCCGAGTTCCTGTTGGATGGCCGAGGTGGTCTCCCACACATCCTGGCCCCACAGCTCCTGGGCATCCCGCAACCCCACCACATCGTCCTTGATCCATAGGTAGACCGGGTGATCCGCCCGGCCCTGGATGATCACCTGGTCGTAGCCAGCGAACTTGAGCTCAGGGCCGAAGAATCCGCCGGCATTGGAGTCGCCCAGAATCCCGGTCTGAGGGGACATGGCGGTGATGTTGAACCGTGCCCCGCCGGGGAAGAGTGTTCCCACCAGGGGCCCGGCGCCGAAGACCAGCATGTTCTGGGGCGAGAGCCCGTCGGTGTGGGCCGGCAGCTCGTCCAAGAGGCGTTTCACGTTGAGCCCCCGCCCGCCCAGGAAGGCCCGGGCCAGGTGCTCCTCGGTGGGGTGATGATGGATGGTGCCATAGGTCAGATTGATGCGCAAAATGCTGCCGCCGTAGCTATACATGATCGCTCACTCCCTCGACGGTCAGCTTCTCCCGCTTGGCTCTCGCCCCTGCCCCGGCGTCAGCGTACACAATCGCGCCGGTGGCGCAGCGCTTCACGCAGGCTGGATCGCCCCCGCACAGGTCGCAGATGAGGGCCAGGCCGGTCTGGGGGTGCAGGGCGGCCATGCCGAAGGGGCACTCGTCTACACAGGCCGAGCAACCGATGCAACCGTCGGGCCGCAGGAGGACAGCACCCGTGACCTCGTCCCTGTACAGGGCTTCGGTGGGACAGACAGCCACACAGGGCGCTCGCTGGCACAGACGGCAGACGTGGGGATGATCCACCCCCAATGGCTCGATCTTGGTCACCCGGATGCGGGCCGTCGCGGTGCCGAAACGCCCGTCGTGCCGAGCCACGCAGGCCACCTCACAGGCCCGGCAGCCGCTGCAAAGGTCCTTATTCACCAGAATTCGTTTCACAACTTTGTACTCCCAATTAGAACGCGGTCGTGCAGATAGGTTTATCTTCCACTGCAAAGACCTTATCAATGGTGCCAACGTAGCCGGGATCGGAGATCTCGGCCAAGCCGTACTTGTAGAGACTCCCGAAGTTCACCGCCCCCACCAGCAGCGAGGAGAACTCCGCCACATCCATACAGACCTCCACATCGTAGTCCCTATCATCCATCAGATGCAGACGCCCATCTTCAAAGCGAAGGAATACGCTGCCCGCGTTCTCCGGCAGGAAGCTATCCTCAATCGTCAGCTTGAGTCTGCAGGTCTGTCCGCCGAAGTTGTGCTCCCCCAGCAAGTCAAAAATCCTCTGGGCATGAATCACCCGATACATCAACCCCACTCCCTGGATGTTGCTCTCGTGGTAGATGTCGGGGATCAACGTGGGCGAGCCGTTTCGAGGGTCCAGAAGCAAATAATAGAAGAACTCGTCCTGGGTGTTGAAGATGATGTGGCGAATTTGGTCGGCCTGCGTGTGCAAGAAGGTCATCAACTCCGACAGCGCCGTCCGGCTTTCGTAGATGAACTCCCGGATGCAGATGTCGTTAATGAGCCAGTTTTCGCCGTGCTCGAAGGTGAAAACCAGGTATCCGAGAATCTGTCCGTCTTCCTCGTACCCCACGATCTGGTGTTGGGGGTTTTCCATCAGCCTGGTGAGCTCGCGCTCAGACTTCTCAATCATCCCGTGGGTTCTGCTCAGGAATCGGTTGTAGCAATCCAGCAGTGCCTGTCTATCGTCCTTGTCCAGGTAGCGGATGTGTGCTTTAGATGGACCTTCAGGCAAACCAGTGGGCTGCACACGGTACTGGTTCATCTTCGTCCCATAGCCGAAGCCCATCTTCTTGTAAAAATCGAGGCGGAAGGGATAGAGCATGGCAATTGGAGCTCCACGCTCCCGATAATGCCTCAAGAAATAGAGCATCATCTCCCTGGCGACGTGCTCCTTCTTGTGCAGAAGATCAACGGCGATTTGTCCCACACCTCCTGCCGCGATCCGGGTGCCGAGGCAGTTCATCCTGAAGTCGTGAAAGAGCATCCCACCTTGCAGAACTCCATCTCGGAAGAGTCCATAGCCAGTGATCGTTGGCTCCTCCTGGTGAGCCTCGAGCAACCGCTGCTTTACGCGCTCCTTCCCCTCTTTATCTTTAGGGGCGATCTTCCACCCCGGATAGGCGTTCACGAGAATGTTGACAAAAGCATCGAAATCCTCTACCGATAGAACCCTGATCTCACTCACGTTGAATCTCCTTTGCAGTTATCGTGTTCACCTTCTCCACGGTGATGTCAAACTGAATGGCGGTGGCAGCCAATTCGTCCACCAGTCTATCAAACAGAGGGCCTGTGATGACCTGCTCCGGCGGCAATATACCGCTGCACTTCAGGTCGCCGCGCGCGATCATGCGGGCCACGATGGCTCCCGTGAAAGCCGTCGTGCGGGCCATTGAGGTGAAGCCCAGTTCCTCGTCGTACCGATCCACCATCTCGATTTTGTACCTTCGCGGGCGACCTTCCTTTTCACCCATTGCCTCCACGCGGAAAACCGTGATGTCCCTCTCGCCCTCCTCCAGCCTGACGCGGGGATACAGCAGCGCGTCGAGCAGTTTCTTGGGCACCACCTGGACGCCGTCCACTTCCACCGGCTCCTGGCTCAGCAGGCCCATCTCTTTGAGCACCGTCACTTTGGCTGCATAGCCGGGCCAGCGAACGGTCTTCTGGGTGCCGACCCGCAGGCCCTTCAGGGCAGGCAATTCCAGCAGCCAGGGCATAAAGCCTTCATGCCAGGCTTCACACTCGCCTACGCCAGGGAAGACGACCGGCTCCACGCCGGAGTAGCGGGGCACTGGCTTGAGCTGTCCATTCTCAACCATAAGGGCATCGCTCTCCCTCAGCGGCAACTGCTGCCCGCCGAAGACGATCTTGTAGCCCAGTGGTGGAGTCGGCTTCTCCGGTATACCGCCGCACTTGATATGCAGTTCGTCCACCCGGTCGAGTTTCTCGGCCAGGTAGCGAGCCATGATCTCGGTGAGACCCGGCTCCAAGCCACACCCCAAAACGACGAGCCCGCCTGCGGCTTCGACCTCTGGCCTGAGCCCTGGCAACTGATTATGGTCAGACAGAGCCAGGTCCACGAGCGGAGTGTGGGCCTGTATCGCCGCCCGGATGGCCAGGACGCTCGCCGACCGGGGGAGGGCGCCGATGGCGGCGTCGAAATCAGCCATCAATCTGGATGCTGCCGCCTGATCTTTCAGGTCGAGACGGATAGTGGAGAGCTTCTCGATGCCCTTCATGCCAGCGAGTTTGCTCACACAGGCGTTCAGTTGTTGTTGGCTCCAGTCGCAGACGACGACCTGCGACACATCAGGATCGGACATGGCGTTGAAGGCCGCTGCCGGTCCCATGAGACCACTGCCCAAGACCAGGATCTTCATCTTTAGACTGCACCTCCGCTTGTATACTTCTTCACTAAAACAAAAAGCCCCCGTCCTGGTAAGGGACGAGGGCTCTACAGCCAGAAGCACCCGTGGTGCCACCCTTGTTAAGCTAGCCCCCCAGAAACGAAAAAATCCGCCATGATAGCGGATAAGTGGTGAGCCAGCCTCACTCGTTGCAGGTACGGGACAGCGGCGATGCCGTCCGATACCCTCAGCCCTGATAACGGTGGCGACTCCGGCGGGGACTAATCGTAGATTCGTGATTCGTAAACTCGTGAGCTCCATCCCGAATCTACGAATTTACGAGTCTGCGAATCCCGAATCCCTTTCGATCCGCGACTCCCAGGTCCATTCAGCCTTCGCGCTGGCATCGGGCTCCCACCATCACGGAAACACGAAGGATACGGAAAACACGAAACTTGTCTGAGTCTATTCCGTGTTCTCCGTGCTTCCGTATTTCCGTGTTCCCAACTCTCTGAGACCTCGCTTGAAAGCTTACTAGTCCTGTTCCCAGTCTTTGGCGGTGTTTGATTTGTAGCGAAGTATAGCACATTAGGGTCAAAATGTCAAATCCGATTTGCTCCCCAGCGTCAAGTGGTGTAAAATAAGAGCAGGACTTATGCGATTTGGGAGGTAACCCTTGGAACGCGATCGTTGGACGCGGGCTGCTGTCGTCTTGGTAGTAATCAGTGCTGCTATTTTTCTCTTCGAAAAGGCCTGGCGATTGAGTGGTTTCTTCGGCAACGTCATTCTGATCTTTGCCCTGGCCTGGCTTATCGCTTTTGTCCTGGATCCCTTGGTTGATGGGCTCAGCGGTCGCCTTGCCCCCCGCATCTTTACAAGGTGGGTACGGCAGCGCGCGGGCGACCGAGCCGCCAATGCTCTAGAGAGCTTCCGCCTTCCCCATGGCCTGGCCGTTGGCTTTGTCTACCTTGGCTTAGTGGTGATACTGGTGGTCATCGGTATCTTCCTGGTGCCCATGATCGTGACCCAGTTTTCCCAATTGGGAGCCAACTTGCCTGGATATATTGCTCAAGCTCCCGGCTGGTTTGAGACTTTGCAAGAGGACCTGGCCAAGCGTAACATCTACGTAGACCTGACGTCAATCTATCGGCCTGAGGAGATGGCGCGGCGAGCCGAGACCATCGGTACAGCCATCGTCCAGAACGCTCTAGTCTTCGTCACTCAAGTGGTCTCGGGAGTGGCTAACGTTTTCATCATCATAGTCCTTAGCTTTTATATGATGCTAGATGGCAGGAGAGTGGTCCGACAAGCTCTAGCCCTGATCCCGGCCGATTACCATGATGAATTGTCCGTGGCGGCCAAGAGTATAGAGCGCACCTTCGGCGGTTTTATCCGCGGCCAACTGCTTATGGCCCTGCTCTATGCGGTCTTTGTCGCTCTGGCTATGACCATCGCCGGGTTGCGTTTTGCCATAGCCATTGGGTCCTTGACTGGGCTGATCATGTTCATCCCGGTTGTCGGAGCCCCAATCGCTATGGTTCTGCCAGCTTTCATCGCCCTCTTCCAAAGCCCAGGCTTGGCCCTTTGGATGTTCCTGATCATGACCGTTTACCAGCAGATCCTCCTCCATATCGTGATGCCAAAGGTAATGAGCGAAGCGGTGGGCATGCCACCACTGCTCATTTTGGCGGCCATAATGATCAGTGTCAGGTTAATTGGGCTCTGGGGTTTCATCTTCGGCATTCCTGTGGCCGGAGCTCTCTACGCCACAGGCACTTTTTTCCTGAACCGGGAAGAGCAGCGAAAGGTGAGCCTGAGAGAAGTCAAGCCCCAGAAAACGGCTGAGGAAGAAAGTGATTGAAAAGTTGCATCATTACACGACTATGTTAAGCGATTCAGGCACTTTTGGACGAGTTTATATTGATTAGTGCCTATGTCAATGTTTCCATGCATTTTCATAGTATTATGCATCATTACCCTGATATGTCAATAGATTCTTGCTTAGGAAGTGTCTATCCTCTCCCCAAAATCGAGGCTCTGAACTTTTCACTCCCTAGATATAGTGATTATCGAGCGATGGACTACCATAAGCAGTGTTGAGCAGACTCAGGAATGGGTTTTCGGTAGAATTGAGAGACCGCCTGCTCTTCTTCTATAATACCTCTCGTCCTCGTCTTGATATGTAAACAGATTATTACATATGCATAGCGTTTCTTATCTATACTTTCATATGTAAATCATTTATTGATGATATGTAATATTCCTTGCCATTCCTTCAATATGTAAACAGTATTTTTCATCTTCTATGGCATTTATCTTATTTTATCTCATATATAAACAC
>Ga0209610_1001782_pt1 | contig 11031 bp, 3 predicted proteins | sample LakKivw275mmetaG_FD_184137 | JGI IMG/M metagenome (GOLD analysis project Ga0209610, IMG submission 184137) | Anoxic lake water microbial communities from Lake Kivu, Rwanda to study Microbial Dark Matter (Phase II) - Lake Kivu water 275m metaG... | ecosystem: Environmental > Aquatic > Freshwater >...
TCAAAAACCGCTGTCAGGGTCACAGATATGCTCTTGTTGCGGGTGCTGGTATTGTAGATCCCGTAATCCGATACATCAGTGGAGTAAGGTTCTGTGATCTGGAACACGCCTGCTCGGGCTTCACGCATATCACCCAAACGGGCTTTGGCAGCCGAGGAAACTTCCCTGGCGCGTTCAAGGGCATCGGTGGTGGCGTCAGCCAAGAGCTGTTTTTTCATGTCAGGCAGCTTGGTGTAGAGATAGGACAGGTTTGACATCTGCAGCAGTAAACCCTTGTCAGCAAAGAAATCAGGGTTCAGGGCAAGCTCTTCGATCTTGTCAAGCTGGCCTGTTATGATGAATAAATTCTGATTGAGATTATAGGATGTGATATGACCGTAGTTGTCATACATCGGGTAGCTTGTGATGGGCTGTATGCTGATCTCTTTTTCCGGAATGCCCTTATCGATCAGATATTGCTTGAACGCCAGCATGTCTGCAGAAAGTGACTTGTAGGCACCCTTCAGGGCTTCCAGGGTTGAGGTTTTCTGCACGGTCAGATTCCATTTCACCAGGTCGGAATCAAACTGCTTGGTGGCATAACCGACAATGCGCAAGGTCTTGTTTCCTTCTCTGCTTTTGACTAAAAAAGCGCCGAAGATCAGCATGCCGATCACAAATCCCAGAGCTATAACAAAGCCTAATGTAACTAATTTTGAGTTTCTGTTAAACATCTTTCCGCCTTTGAGAGAGTTAATATGGACAATTTAACCGGGAAATGGATTTGGTCAAGAATTTGTTTGATATTGGGCTAAACCGGCAAACATTTGTTGACAAAAAAATACCTCACATTCAAGAGGATATGGTTCGACAATTGCATTGTTAAGATGGAATTATCAAGCGGAGTTAAGTATGAATAAAACTCTAGTAGCAGCGGCACTGATGATGCTGGTTTTGTCACTCTCGGGAACCAGTCTGCAGCTTTCCAGACCTGCAGCGGGAGAACTGAAGATCAGCTTTCAACTGCCCGATTTTCAGACTGAAACAGAACTGAAAGATGATTTTGAGATCAGAAAACTAAAAGTCATGTCCTCAGGTGATGAGGAATGGAAGGAAAACTTTTCTGGTTTACCTCAACTGGAAAGTTGGATCTATGTACCTGCAGGTTATGATGCCCAGATTTCTCTATCACAATACGATACACAATTTTATAATGACTTTGACTGCTTCAAAGAAAATAACTCCGCTGACTCGAACCGCTGGCTGGATGTATCACAAACAGCATATTTCAGGGGTAACAGAATAGTATCCTTTTGCGTCAAACCTTTCCAGTACAATACTGATACCCGGCAACTGCAGACTCTGGCTCAGGCTGAGATCCGGGTCCGATTTACTCCAGATGCATCTAACATCGCTGATGACAGATATCAGACTCCCAATACCGTTAAAATGCTGCAGTCCTTGTGCATAAACAGGGATGATGTCAGAACAGGGGGGACCCAACCCGGCAGCTATGTGGTCATATACAACGGCACCAACATTACGAGTCTGATCCAGCCCTACCTTGACTGGAAGCGGGAAAAAGGTTATCAGGTGCACACGCTCAACACTGCCATTAACGGTAATACCACCACTGCCATAAAGAGCTTTCTGCAGAATGCTTACGATACCTGGACCAATCCTCCCGAGCACATAATGATTTTTGGAAGGGGGGTAAGCAGCACAAATTATGTCCCCACCTATACAGAATACTATCATTACAACACAGTTGGAGATTATAAATACACCCTCCTGGACGGAACTGATCTGGTGCCGGATGCCTACATCGGCAGGATCACTTTCTCCAATGACACGGAACTGACCACTGCTGTCAACCGGATGGTTGCATATGAAAAAATGCAGGGGCTATCCACCACGAACTGGCTCAGTAAATACTTTCTGTTGGGAGATCCTTCCGATTCAGGAACTTCCTGTATAACGACGGCACAATACATTAAAGGACTGATCCTTGGTTACAATCCTGATGCCCTGATCACGGAGGCTTATTCTGGTTCTTTCCCCAGTCAGATAAATGCTGCAATCAACGCAGGCATCGGATCTTATTATTATCGCGGGCATGGTGATTTCAGCGGTTGGACTGCTACTGACATCAACAATCTCAACAATATAGGTAAATACTTTTTCTTTTCCTACATAACCTGCTTTTCAGGGAATTTTGGCAGTTCGACTGTTTCTCAAGCCGAGAGATTGATCCGTTTAGGAACACCTTCTGTGCCTAAAGGAGCGATAGGAGTTATCGCGGCAACCTGTGAAACCCATACCTGCTTGAATAATATTATGACAGGCGGGATTGCTTATGGTCTGTATGTGGATGGAATGACACAGGGCGGACCGGCTCTGGTGAGGGGAAAACTGGCTTTCATGGCGAACTATCCTCAGAACCCCGCCAACTATGTAAATCAATATATGCAGTCTATTAACCTTTTAGGAGACCCGGGTCTGGACATCTGGATGAAAGAACCGTCGGAAATTGTTGTTTCTGCGCCAACTGAGCTCTACTCAGCCGGTGAAAACGCTCTGGTTCGTGTAACCTTAGCCAATGGCGATCCGGTGGAGGGTGCCTGGGTTAGTTTGGTCAAAGGCAGCACAGAACTGGCAGTAAATGGTTACACTGATGCAAACGGCTGGCTTATACTTCAATATGGAGCAATGACCTCAGGAACTGCCAAATTGACTGTAACCAAGCCCAATCACAAGACCTTTCAGACCAGCCTGGCCGTCGGTGCGACTGCTCAGGCTGTGTCACTGCTGCCCATTACAGCTTTACAGCAGTGCCCATCCGGTGCCACTCTGGATTTTTCCATATCTTTGATGAATAACTCGACATCTGCTTTGACCGGTTTATCCGCAAGCCTGGAAGCCCTGAGTGACAATGTGGAAGTTAACCAGGCGTCATCTGCATTCCCTGAAATTCTGCCAGGTAGTTCAGCAGTTTCCCTATCAACCTTTTCGATTCAGGTTGCACCTGACACTCCAAAGGGTTCTGCTCTGTACTTTATCCTTCATGTGACCGGCCAGCAGCAGATACTTGATCTGCCCTTTGCCTGCATCGAGAATGGGCCTGACCTTACAATCGTTTCAGTTAATTTTACCAACAATCTGCTCAACCATGGGACAAACCTGGTAAATGTTACTATGCAAAATAACGGTTCGATGGCTTTGATTCAACTGCAAGCCATTCTGGAGAGCAATCATCCGTTGGTTAGCATTCCCAATCCTACACAAAATCTTGGACCTGTTGGAGCAGGCCAATTGATCAGCCTGCCGACTGCTTATGTGGTTCAGGTGGCTGATTCACTCGCTGAAGGCATCAACGTAAGATTCCTCCTACAGTTGCATAATTCGGATGGATTTTTGCAGACCCTGTCATTTGAAAAAAAGGTTGGTTTACCCACTGATGATGATTTTACAGGTCCAGACAGCTATGGATATGTTTGTTATGGACCCGGAGATGATGAATATGTGCCCTACAACTGGATGGAGATCGACCCCACCCAGGGTGGAACCGGAACCATTATCAGCATTACAGACACCGATACGGAAGGCAGCGGATCCTTTCAGACCATTACTCTGCCGTTTCAGTTCAGGTTCTATGGTAAATCCTATTCCCAGATAACAGTTTGCTCCAATGGTTTCATCATGCCCGGAACGCAGGGAAGCATTGAATGGATGAACTGGGCAATACCTGGACCCATGGTGCCGAGGCCGATCATCGCACCGTTCTGGGATGATTTGTTAACGGATGCCAGCAGCAGAATTGTCTATAAGCATGATCCGGTCCTTAATGCGGAAATCATTCAATGGCAGAACCTGAAGAATAAGTTCATGCCTTCATTGCGTGAGACATTTCAGGCCATTCTCTATGATCCGGTATATCATGCCGGCCCTACGGGCGACAGTCCAATCCTCTTTCAATACAAGGTTTTCAACAATGTTGACAGCGGCAATTATGGTGTCAGTTACATTGATCATGGACAGTATGCTACGATTGGTATTGGCGACCATACTGGAATTGCCGGGATTACTTATACTTTCAATAACCAGTATCCCCCCACGGCTCAAACACTGGGTAACTTGACAACGCTATATTTCAATACTCTTCCGCCTTATCAGACTGGTATGGATCTGGTCATCCTGAATACCCAGATAACTGAAGTCAATGGAAATAGCAACGGCTTACCTGACGCAGGTGAACAACTTAGTTTGACGATGACCATCAAGAATTTGGGCCTCAGTTCGATTACCGAATCTCAGGTCATTCTGACTTCCAATGATCCATATGTCACAATCATTCAGGAACAGGCTGAACTGCCAAGTCTGGCCAGCAACCAGATCGGAACTACTGATCCGGCGTTCGTCATACAGATAGCGTCCAATTGTCCCAATCATCATATCATCGATTTTTCCGTAAACATTGAGAATACTTTCAACTCATTTGACCTGGATTTTGATCTGCATGTAAATGCTCTGGAACTGGTTGGTCAAGCCGGTTTGTTCACAGACACCAATAATAATTTTCCCGAACCGGGAGAATCCGGAACCCTGCATTATACAGTCAAAAACATTTCCTTGCTCGATGCTCAGAACCTGATGATAAATTTGATCCATCCACCCAGTGTGACTGTCGATCAGCCTTTCCAAACCATCGACCTGGTATCTCAGGAATCTATGCAATTGAGTTTTCCCGTTACTTTCAGTGATGCCATTGAACAGGGCAGCATACTTGACATGGGACTTCAGCTTTCCATAATTGGTGTGTATGACAGCCTGATGGTGTTCCCTTTACTGACAGGGGTTCCCGAAGTCTTTCTTGATACCGGATTTGATGCTGTGTCAGTTTCTGACATCTTCCAATCAGTCTATTATGTCACTTTCCAACCCTCGGTTGCTATCAATCAAACCGGTTATGAAGCTGTGTTTGATGTTAGGATCTCGAATCCTTTCAGTTATGCATTCTGTTATCCCATGCAGACGAATGACCTATTGGCTGCAAGGTTGAACTTCACCTGGTTCAGCGCCAACACAAGTGCGACAATCAGCTTGATGGCCCTGTACCCGGAGTCGTCCAATCTGTTTACCATCTGGTCCAGCAGTGAGATGACACCCACACCACGCACAGAATACATTCTGATTGATGACTTTGCCGATTATGAGAACAGCATTGTCTTTGTCTTTGTGGTCAATGCAACAGCTGATGATTTTACCGATCTTTACATTGATGACCTGAAGATACTTACAGTCAGGCACGCGCCCGGGTTCATTTCAGGTCACGTGAATCTGGATCTGCATCCTGAACTGGTGACCAATGTTAACATCAAAATCCGCTATACTAACCAGATCTTTCACCCGGATGAAAATGGAAATTATCTGATTCCCGCTTACAACGGAACTAATATTCTGACTGCAGATTGTGAAGGTTATGCCAGCACTGTGGATTCTATTCTGGTCAATGTTACCAGCGGGCAGGTCACAACTGCTTCTGATTTTTATTTGCAAAGACTGCGCGCCCCTATCAATCTGACACATACGTTGGTGGATAATCTGATAACTCTATCGTGGGACCTGGAAGGAGAAGATAACGGTTGGCAGAAATCCCTACCGGATCAGAAACTGGACAGATTTCTGGTACCTGATTATTACAGGATCTATATTAGATGGAACAATTTCAATTTCGGGAACACTTCCACCACTCAATCCTACTCACACAACATCACTTTGTCCGGTACCTATCAGTTTTATGCCAAAGCCGCCTATTTGCTGGATGGCACTACAGAAACACTCAGCACCAGTTCGGACACGCTTTTCCTGAATTTTACCTCCAATGACGGAGATGCCAGCATCCCGATTGTCTATGCCTTGAAACAAAATCATCCCAATCCCTTCAACCCAGAAACAAGCATCGGTTTTTCTTTGCCTGAAACTGGTGATGCTGTGTTGAAAATATACAATATCAAAGGCCAGGAAGTCAAGACATTAGTTAATGAACAACTGAGCCGTGGTCATCATAACATTATCTGGAATGGCAGGGATGAGGTTGGTAAGCCTGCAGCTTCTGGCATATACTATTATCGTTTGAAATGGCAGGGCAAAGAGCTGACACGCAAGATGATCCTGTTGAAATAAATATCTTAAAACCATTATCTCAACAGACATAAACGTAAGTTTGTGTCTGTTTTTTTATGGGATTTCCTTAATTGCTTTGTGGTTGCTGCGAGAGGGCATTGTGGGCAAAGCTTTCGATAGGTCTTCGTGGCATGGGGAAGATTTTGTTCTTTACAAGGATCGCACAACACGGAAACCAAGATTTCCTGATTTGGTCCAGGGTGGCAGGTGATGCCGTTTTGTATTGCGCAGATTGCTTTCGGAATCGTTGAAGCTTCCTCCACGCACAACTCTTTTTGATCCGGTTTCAGGACCTGAAAATTTCTGCGCACCTGCTTCGCTGTTTGGCGCATAAAGGTTCCAGCACCATTCCCAAACGTTGCCGCTTAGATCATGCAAACCAAGGTTATTGGCAGGTTTGAGACCGACAGGATGAGTGTATCCGCTGCTGTTACTTGCATTCCATGAAACCACGTTGACGTCATTACTGCCGGCATACAAAATTTGATTGTCAGCTAATCCTGATTTGGCGGCATATTCCCATTCTGCTTCAGTCGGGAGCCGATATCCGTTAGCCCTGAAATCGCATATGATCTCATTGTTCCTGAATTCATAACAAGGGATAAGCCCATCCAATTCACTTTTAGCATTGCAGAATTCGATCACGTCATAGAAAGAGACATTTTCCACCGGACGTCGGCTGTCAACATTCGCAGAAGGATTCGTGCTGAAGACCATCATCCATTCTTTTTGTGTTACTTCATATTTGCTCATGTAAAAATTCGGAACCGTAACTACATAAATAGGAAACTCATTGGGTTCTGCATTTGATTCCATGCTGCCCATCACGAATTTAGCGCCACTGATGGGCACCATTTTTAACGGTTCATTCTTCACTTTGGGAGTGGCAGATTCATCTTCAATGACCACGTTCAAGGTGTCCTGAACCAGATTCTTGAAAGATGTGCTGCGCCATTCCAGATAGTATTTGGCTGCCGTGATCAGGATCACTGCAGCGCTAATGATGGCGATGACTTTGAAAGCTTTGCCTGCAGGCCTGAGTTCCGCATCCAGTGGTTCTTTAGGTTTTGGCGGTTTGTTTACGTAATGGATAACTGGCTTTTGCGTAATGGGTGGCTCGGTTCTGGGCAGGGGTAAGGGTTGAGGTATAGATTCTTGAGGTTCAGGTACCGGAGTAATGATTTTCGGCGGCTGGATCGAGTGTTTTATTGGCTCAGTTTCAACTGCTTCCTGAGTTGGTTTTGATAAGACAGGTTCAGGTTTTGATGGTAATTCTTTTTGTAAAGTCTCTGGTTCCCGCGCAGCTTCTTCGACTTCAGGTTCAATCTCGATAACTGCCGGTTTGGGTTTCACCGGCGGGACAGATTCGATTTCCTGTTCCAGAGTCTCAAGCTCTATCTCTGGTATCGGTTCTGCCTTTGGTTCTTCTTCCAGCCAGGAAGTGAAATCAATTTCCTCGGGCGGTTCAATATATCCTGTGTCTTCTATTGGTGTAGGTTCAGGGACTGTTTCCTCAGGTTCGGTCCAAAGCTCGAGTTCGGGCATCACGATTCTGTTTTCAGGCAAGGGATATGACACTTCTTCGGTCAATGAATCAGATTCTGGCTCCTGAACCGCTTCCTCATCCTCTTTAGCAAATTCAAAGGTCGCTGTGTAATCACTGTCTTCCCTGCTTGGCTCCTGCTTGAACTCCTCCCGGCCGCCGGGCACGACCAAAACTGATCCTGATTCTGTTTCATTAGGCTCAGTCAGAAAAACTTCAGCTTCCTGATCAATAGAGACTGCCGGCTTGTCGGTTTCCTTAACTACTGGAAGCACCGATGTTTTGAAAGGTGCAAGCGTGGAAATTTCCTTCTCATCATGCAAAGCCTGGATAAACTCTTCAACCGTCTGGAAACGCTTCAGACTAACTACCTGCAGCGCTTTTCTGATCACGGAAAACAGCCAGAAAGGCACCAACTGATTGAACAGCGCAGGATCTAAAATCATCTGAGACAGGCTTTTCTCTTTCGAAACCAGGGGGTTCGAGAGGTCAGAAATATGCCATGGCAACCGGTTTGTCAGCAATTGATACAGGATAACGCCTAAGGAATAAATGTCGGACGCCGGTGTTTTCTGGTCAGAACTCAGCAGTTCTGGTGCAAGATAATAAACAGGATGATTTTGCAGATTGACTGATTCGATGCGGACATAGGAGACGGCTGGTTTGCCAAAGCCATCCACTATGATCTTGTCTTTCTCAGTCAGATAAATGCAGTCAGGATTCAGTTGGCCATGCACGATCCTTTTTTCATGGGCGGCCTGCACTGCATCAAGGATCTGAAACGCATTATCCATAGCCTGTTCAAGGCTGATGGGATTGCTGATTGACTTGAAAAACTCTGTCAAAGTCCTGCCTTTGACATATTCCTGGATGACATGGACGGAATTGCCTTCCTCGATTATCTCATAAACCTTGCGGACATTCTTGTGATTTATGAGTTTCATTGATCTGGCATAAAGCAGGAATTTCTTGCGTAGTTCCTCATCCTGTTCCTTGCCGTGAGCCAGAGACTTCACTATCACAGTATCGCCGGTTGATTGCTCTATGGCTTTACGGATGATGTAATTCTGAGTCTTAGCCAGGGTTTCCGTTACCTCGTAGGTCTGAGGATCAGTATCTTTATGCATTTTGTTTTTTTCAGTGTCTCTTAAAGGGGAATGTGATGACTTCGCCTTTTCTGATAACGGTTTCCGGATATGAGCTGCCGATGTGGTAGGGAATATACTTGTATGATGGAATATCCCAGATCAGCAAATCCGCCTGTTTGCCACCAGAAATGGAACCGATCCTGTTTTCCATATTGATGGCGGCGGCAGCGTTAATGGTGGCGGCAGCCAATGCTTCGGCAGGAGTCATTTTCATCTGCAGACAGGCAAGGGTCATGACGAAGGGCATGGAATCGCAATTGCAGCTTCCCGGATTGAAATCAGTCGCCAGGGCAACCGGCAATCCGGCTGCTATCATATCACGTGCTTTGGCATATGTTTTACTTCCCAAAGAAAACAGGGTCGCAGGCAGCAGGACTGGCACCACTCCTGCTTCTTTCAGAGCCTTGATGCCGCGGTCAGATGTCATTCCCAGATGGTCGGCAGAAACGCATTTGAGCTCTGCAGCAAGTTCCGCGCCGCCCATGGACTCTATCTCATCGGCATGCATCTTGAGCCCGAAACCTAGTTCTTTGGCTCTGCTGAGTACAGTTCTGCTTTCCTCGATGTTATAGACATGGGCTTCCGTAAAGATGTCACAATACTTCGCTATGCCCTGTTCTTGGACTGCTGGCAGCATTTCGTCCAACAGGATTTGTATGTAGGTTTGATGGTCATTTTTGTAGTCTTCTGGATACTCGTGAGCACCCATAAAGGTGGGGACAATGTTGATCGGCATTGTATCAGACAACTTCTTGATCACGTTAAGCTGCTTGAGTTCACTTTCCGTGGTCAGGCCATAACCGCTTTTTGCTTCCAGGGTTGTGGTTCCCTGCTGCAGCATCTTTTCAATGCGATTGCGGGCAAGCTGATAAAGCTCTTCTTCTTTGGCAGTTGCAGTTGTTTTCAAGGTGGATCTGATCCCGCCTCCGGATTGGGATATCTCCACATATGACTTGCCCTGGATCCGCATCTCAAACTCATTTTCCCGTGTATGTACAAAAACCGGATGCGTGTGCGGGTCGACAAATCCGGGTGTCACTACTTTTCCCCTGCAATCGATCTCCTGCAAAGGTGTATAGGAGGCGGAAAGCACTTCGGCAGGATCGATCGCTATAATCTGGCCTTTATGAACAGCTATTGAGTGTCCTCTCAGGATAGCAATCTCTGCCATTTCTTTCCCGTACAGGGGCTTTCCGGAATGTGACACACAGACCATTTCACTGATATCGTTCAGCAGTAAATCTATAATCATCTTTGACTCCACATACTGAAAGTCATCATATCCTCAAACAGGGGATTTAGTCAAGAATGAATTGTTTTAGATTGACAAAAATCCGCAGTTTATTTGTAATATTTTTATGATGGAATTGTTGTCAGTTAAGGCATTAAAAGAGCGGTTGATGAAACAGACAGTGATGAACAGAGTGTTGTTTGCTCTGGTTCCTCTGCTTCTGTTCAGCATTTACCTGTTTGGCTGGAGAGTTTTTGCAGTCGTACTTGTCTCAAATCTGGCGGCTTTTCTGACTGAGTATCTGTTTATCCGAAATAAGAAAAACGGCAAGGTCACGATGGCTGTTTTTGTAACGGGAACTCTGCTGGCTCTCACTCTTCCGCCCACGATCCCATTCTGGATTGCAGCAGTGGGATCGATAGTTGCAATAACATTCGGAAAAATGGTGTTTGGCGGTTTTGGCTTGAACATGTTCAATCCAGCCATTCTGGGTAGGACTTTTATCTATATCTCTTTTCCTCAGCAGATGACCATACATTGGCTGAAGCCATATATGTTTAGTGATTTTCCCGGTGGTCTGTTGCGCTGGACTACTGCTCCTGTGATGAGAACCGGTGCCACTGTTTTAAGTCAGATACGCAATACCGGGACCACAGAATATACTATCAGCAATGCCTTTTGGGGAACAATCCCCGGCAGCATGGGCGAGACCAGTGCCTTTCTGATCATCCTTGCCGCCGTTTATTTGATTTTAACAAAAACAGCCAAGTGGCAACCCATGCTAGCAACGACTTTGAGTCTTGTTATCAGCGGGCTGATCTTTTATCCGCAGCAGAATCCATTGTTCAGTCTGGTAACCGGAGGCGCACTGTTTGGAGTTGTATATATGACTACAGATCCAGTATCACAAGCCAAAGGCAAACTTGCCATCTGGATCTATGGTGTTC
>Ga0209610_1001783_pt1 | contig 11029 bp, 10 predicted proteins | sample LakKivw275mmetaG_FD_184137 | JGI IMG/M metagenome (GOLD analysis project Ga0209610, IMG submission 184137) | Anoxic lake water microbial communities from Lake Kivu, Rwanda to study Microbial Dark Matter (Phase II) - Lake Kivu water 275m metaG... | ecosystem: Environmental > Aquatic > Freshwater...
AAATTAACAAAAGAAAAGGAATAAGAAATAAAAAGTATTTTCTTAAAAATGATTTTATATTTTTATAAAACATAATTTTTGTGATTTTTCACAACCAGAATCAAGAAGGCGCCTTTTTCCTGATGTGGGCGTATCCCGGCTCGAACGGGAGGCCTTCACTATGTCAAAGTGACGCTCTGACCAACTGAGCTATACGCCCAAATATTTTTTTACGATTTTTTTACAAAATTCTTCGCTGATAAATAACAACTTTCGTTGTATCGCAACATTACCGCAATGTATTTGGCATACTCCCTTGTAAGACGGGTATGTTTTGGAACCGGCAGTTCTTTTATCTAGTGCCGTATAACCGAACTTATCAATCGGGATTTTTAGCTCCCCTGACCAGAAATGTTGCATTTCTACAGGGTTTTGATCAAACCTTAAACTTAATTGGCATTTTACTCTTTGGTTATCAAAACCTTTCATTGTTTTAAGTGCTGATAAAAAAAATTTTAATATCAGGGGATTTGAACTACCTATTGATACTTCTTGATTCTTTTTTGACCCTTCGCCTAAATATAGCATTGCCAATGCAAGCTCAATGATTTCTTCATTGTTCGCACCTATCCTTTTTAATGTTTCTTTTGCACCCCTTTTAGCCTCCAGTAATCTTTTTTGTTTTTGGGTGTTATGCCATTTGACCGCCTTTTTACGAGCCTTTATTAGGGCATTTTTCCAATCTTGTGTTAGCTTTGTTTTTTGTTGTGGCGATAACGCAATGTTTTTAAGCCAACCACTAAGAGTAGAGCGAGGTATTCCTAAACGTTTTTCTATTTTCCCAATAGAAAAACCTTTTTTGCGAAATTTTATGGCGGCATTCTTTAAATTGAACCACTTAGATTGCATGTATCCATTATATGTTCAGTCGTTCAGTTTGTAAAGGGCTATGTTTTATTAGATATCCTCTTATCTATAAATTTCCAACGATAATGGTCCAATGTGGGCCTGGAAGGAATCGGACCTTCGCTCTTCCGCTTATAAGGCGGGCGCTTTACCATTAAGCTACAGGCCCGTTTTGTTGGCCTTTTTAGTTTTTCTACTATTATTGATTAACGCCTCAAACTCTTCTTTTTCCAGGGTTTCTTTTTCTATTAAGGCCTTGGCAATTTTTTCTAATACGGCTTTTTTTTGTGTGAGAACCTTTGTAGCTGTTACCTCTGCTTCTTTGATGAACTTTGTGGTTTCTTCGTCAATTTCGGCAGCCATTTTTTCCGAATAATTTTTTTCGGTTTCCTGTTCCCAGCCCAAGAACGGCAGCGCCTCTCTAACGCCGAACACCCGCGGCCCGAATTTTGCCATCCCGTATTTAGTAACTATATCTCTTGCCAATTCGTTGGCTTTCTCTAAATCATTGGAGGCGCCTGTGGAGAGCTCTTTGAAGGTTAATCGTTCGGCGGTATAGCCCGCTAATAGAACCGCCAGTTCTGCCTTGAATTCGGATTTTGTTCTAATCCTTTTTTCTTGTTTTGGCAAGGCCAGGGTATAGCCAGCGGCCATACCCCGCGCCACAATAGAAATTTTGCGTACCTCTTCGGCGTCAGGTAGAGTAGCAGTAAGCAAGGCGTGGCCGGCTTCGTGATAAGCCGATATTTCTTTTTCTTTTTCTGACAACAAGTGGCTTTTTCTTTCCGGGCCCAGCATTACTTTCTCAATGGAAATTAAAAGTTCTTTTTGTGTAATTTGTTCTTGGCCTTGTCGGGCAGCTAAAATGGCGGCCTCATTAACTAAATTGGCCAAATCAGCGCCGGAGAACCCGGGGGTTCGCTCGGCTATTTCTCGCAAATTTACATCACCAGACAAGGGTTTTCCTTGGGTGTGAATTTTCAGAATTTCCTCTCTTCCTTTAACATCGGGCAAGTCCAAGACGATCCTTCTATCAAACCGGCCGGGCCGTAATAGGGCCGGGTCAAGCATTTGGGGAGCATTAGTAGCCGCTAAGACAATAATACCGGTTTCCCGTTCAAAGCCGTCCATTTCTGCCAAGATTTGATTTAGGGTTTGTTCTCTTTCTTCGTGGCCTCCGCCCAATCCCGGCATTCTGATTTTGCCGATAGCGTCTAATTCATCAATAAAAATTAGAGAAGGAGCGTGCTTCTTGGCTGTTTCAAATAGATTCCGAACTCTTGAGCTTCCCACACCTACAAAGAGCTCAATGAAAGCCGAACCGGCAATAGAAAAAAATGGCACTCCGCTTTCATTGGCAACAGCTCTGGCCAATAAAGTTTTTCCAACCCCAGGCGGCCCCACTAACAGAACGCCTCGGGGAATGCGAGCGCCCATCTTGTAATATTTCTTTGGGTTTTTCAGGAAATCAACCACTTCCTCTATTTCTTCTTTGGCTTCTTCCAAGCCCGCTATATCCTTGAAGGTTACTTTTTCTGATTGTTTTCCGTCCTTGCCGTCGCCAAAAAGCTTGGCTGGCGCTTTTAAAAAGTTAAAACCGCCACCCCCCGGCCCGCCTCTGGCTTGCCGGGCAATCACCCAAAAGAATAAAGCAAAGATAATAATCGGCAGGATCAGCGATAAGGGAAACAGCCAGCCCATCAAGCCCTGTTTTTCTTCTTCAATCTTTATATTTATGGCCTTAATTTGTTCTTCGGTTATGCCGTAGGCCTTTAAGGTTTCGCTAAGTGAGACACCGCTTTCTTTGCGGCTGGAAATTTTTTGTCCCTCCTTATCAATGGCGGTTATTTTATCGCCCGCCACTTGAATCTCTTTGATGTTGCCTTGAGCGATTTTTTGTGACAAGGCGCTCAAGGAAACCTCTTTGTTTTTTTGTAAGGCATCTGGATTGAGTAAAGAAAAAGCGCCTGCAATAAACAGGAAAGAGAAGAAGATTACGAGGATATTTTTGAGAACTTTATTTATCTTTTTCGGCATTTTTCAAAGAGAGATAAATGCGACCGTTGGCGATATCAATGATCTTGGCTTTTACTTTTTGGCCAACCGAGAGAACCTTGTCGGGCGTTTGGTTGGGCTCGGTGAGAATTTCCGAGGAATGAATCAATCCTTCCAAATCCTTGCCGAACTTGATAAAGGCACCAAAGCTGGTAACGCCGCTGATTTCACCCTCTACTATGTCGCCAGTCATATATTTTTTTAATTCTTCTTCAGCGCGGTCTTTTTTGGTAGCTTTTTCAGAAAGTATGAGTTTTTTTTCTTTGGGATCTAAGTCAAAAATTTTGACCGTTATTTTTTGTCCAACCAGTTTTTGTAATTCCAGAGCGATTTTTGAAGGGTCCCCGCCCGTAACCTTAGGATAGTGTTCAGGCAAGAGTTGGGAGGTAGGCAAAAAGCCGTTAATACCCATCAAGGGGCAAATGAGCCCACCCTTGTTGGCGTTTCGTACTGTAACCTCAAAAGAAAGCCCGTTTTCTTTGGCCTCATTGAGTTTATTCCACGACATTTCTTGCGAGGCCTCCGCCAGCGAAAGCTCTCGGTAGCCCTCGTCATTTTCTATGTTTGTGATTTTAGCCACTAATTTACTTCCCACTTCGTGGCCCTTTAATCCTTCTTTGGCGTCAAAGAATTCTCGGCCATAGATAACGCCGATGCCCTTTGCGCCCAAGTCAACGTATAGGGCACTTTTACCTCTATTGATAATAGTGCCTTCAATCAATTCACCAACCTTTGGCGGGCAAATCAAATCGGTCTTAACTTTTTTCAATGTTTTTAGCATAGTCCTTTCTATTACAAAGACAATATACCTGAAAAATCAGAGTATTGCAAGACCGTACTAAGAGTGATAAAATAAAGCATAAACTATATTATGACGATTACTTGGTATGGCCAGTCCTGTTTTGAGATTGTGGTCAAAAACAGAGAAAACGGAGAGACCGTTATCGTGACAGACCCTTTTTCTGAAGAGGTGGGCTTGAAATTACCAAAACTTAATGCCGATGTTTTGCTCATTACCCATCAACACCCCGACCACAATAATGTAAAGGCGGTTCACCCTGTCAAATCCCGCGAAGCGGGAATTCCGCCCTCGGCGGAATTATTTGACAGGGTAAACGGGGAGCATTTTTTGATTAATTCACCGGGCGAGTATGAAATAAAGGATGTTTTCATTCAAGGTATTATCGCATCTCATGATACACAGGGCGGCAAGGAGAGGGGCGATGTGATTATTTATAAAATTGAAGGCGAGGATATTACCCTTTGCCACTTAGCGGATTTAGGACAGAAAGAGCTAACCAGCGAGCAGTTAGAACAAATTGGCGATGTGGATATTCTTATAATTCCAGTGGGAGGCAAGGTTACTATTGATGCCAAAGAGGCCTCCGAGATTATTAGTCAAATAGAGCCGCGGGTAGTTATTCCGATGCATTACAAAATTCCTAATTTAAAATTAAAGGCCGAGTTGGACGGCGTAGACAGGTTTTTGAAGGTTATGGGTGAGGAGGGCGCTGTCCCCGAAAAAAAATTCAAGATTACTGCCAAAAACCTGCCTGCTGAAGAAACAAAAATTGTGGTTTTAGAACCGTAGTTTTGTTTTTTATGAAATTTAACTTGGCTGAATTTGGAAAAAGGATAAAGCAAGGTGTTGAAGACGCTGGAGAACGCACGGCTGATAGATTCATTGAAGCAACAGAAAAGGCGAAAGCAGAAAGAGTTGAAAACGCCATTCTTGACGCAAACCCTAATAAGGTTATTGATTTACTTACTCAACAATATGAACAAAAGCGCAGGAGAGAGAAAGGAGAAGAACTCAAGAACGAGCCAAATAAAGAAAAGCGTGGTAAGGAACTTGAAAATCTTGAGAAAGGGCTTGAAAGGAGAAGGCGGCGAGAAGAGAACATAAAGAGGGATGAAGAAAGGCAGAGGGAAGAACTTAAAGAGAGTTTGCAGGAGGATAAAAAAAAGAGCAGGGAAGAACTTGAGAATAGTGAAGAATATAAAATGGCCAGCCAGAGTAATAAGAGAGAGTTAAGAAGGCAATTTGAAAGCAATTGGAGGCAAAAACGAGAAGGAGAGAAAAGGAAACTTGAAGAAGGACTTGAGAAAAAACGAGAAGGAGAGAAAAAAATCAGTTGGCAGATGACATTGATAAAAGGGCCTTCGGACAGCAAGGAAGAGGAACACCCGCGTGGTTATGCTGAAAGAGAAATTTTGAGAAGACGGGCGGAAGAGATTGTTAACGCCGGGGCGATTATTTCGGATTCAGAATACCTTGACCGGGAGAAAAAGAGACAAGAAAAGTTAAATGAGTTGTATAAGAAGAAATCAGAAGAAGCGGAAACGTTGTCGGGGCAGGAAAAAAAAGATATAGAGGCCGAAATAGAATCATTGAAAAAAGAAGTTGAAAAGGAAATGTTGAAAGTTGCCCGGGCTTTGGATGCCGCTAATTTAAAAAAAGTAGAAGATGTTATTGACGATTTTGTTGACAAAGATGTCAGGCAGGAGGCGGGTTTAAGCGGCAAATATCAGCCAATAGAAGGTTTTAAATGGTCTGGTGGCGAAGTAGATGCCTGGAAAAAACAAGTAAGGGAAGTGTTGAATCATAAGTATAAAATAATGGCCACGGAATTACGTAACACCAAGAAATGGTACGAAGAAGCTAAGTTTGACAAAGTTCCTCGCGAAATCAGCATAGAACCCAAGAAACCCACCGATGAAAAAATGCGGAGGGATAAAGTCAGGAGAGAATATGGTGAGAAAAAAGAGTGGGTTGATTTGAGAGCAGATGAATACGCCAAGTCCCAAAAGATAATTTTAAAAAATCTTGAAAGAATAAGAGAGAGAATGCGGGTTTCATTAGAGAACGACCCCGAGGTGCGGAATTTAGCGACTTTTTTTAGAAGAAATCCCGATGCGTTCCACGACTGGCTTAAAATAAAAGAGGCCGTAAAGTATCAAAAAGATATAGAGAAATCATTTCAATTGGAGATAGGAGAACAACGTAGCATACAAACCCTTAAAAACACCCTTAAGCAGGATTTGCAGGATATTTTGTATAGGAATTTCATTGATATGTTTAGAGGGGTGATAGGCCCTTTTGGGAATGTCTTTAAGCATGGGATATTAGCGGGGGGCGGGAAAGAGGTCGGCAAGTTCTTTTGGAATTTTATTTCCGGCGGGGCCGAATTTTTTCTTAAAGAAACCCTTATTTCTCCGACTCGTTTGGGTTTGAAACTTGGATGGGGAGGAATTGGGGCCCTGGAAAAAGGCGTGAGAAAAGAAAAGAAAAACGAAAAGATAAGAATGATGATAAAAAAGGGCATAAATAAATAACTTATGAACGAAGAAACAGCAGATATAAATCAAACAGTAGGAAAGATTATCAAGGCCAAGTTTTTTAGTCAGGAGGAACAGAAACTCTTAGCTGATTTACTTGCAAGAGAGGGGGTGAGCGAAGTTTTTTTTCAGAAAGTCAAAGAAATGTTTGAAATGGCCGTTAAAAGAGCCGCTCAAAAAGGCCAGCCGATTATTGCTAATTTTGATGGACAAGCTACAGCAGCCGAACAAGAAATGGAGGAAAAAAATTCTGTTCTTTTGGCCGAGCTGAAAAATAAATTGGCGCAAGTTCCTGATGATGACTTTGAACAGAGGAGCAGATTATTACAAGAGCATCACCAAGCGGTTATGGCCCAGTATAGTGCTTTGGAGCAAAAAATAAGGGACATCGGGGCTAAAATTTTAGCCGAGCAGATTAAATCAACGGAATAAATGTGGATTATTGAGAAAATTAAAGGCCTTGATGAGAAAAAGAGGCGGGTGGTTGTTTTGGTTGTTTTATTTTTTTTGGCTTTGCCCTTATTATTTTTAGTGGGCCGTAATTTCAAAATAAGAATGGCTGAATTAGAACAAGATAATGCCAGTAAGTTAAGATTGCCCGAAGCGCCGCCTGAAGTTGGCAAATCCTGGGAAGAGTTGCAACAAGCCAAAGAGGAGCTTGATGAACAGCGGGCCGTGTTGGAGAATTTTGAAAATTTTGGAACTTCTACCAATCAGGGTACTTCCACCGATTGGGATATCCCGGCGGACTGGGGCGATTTCTCCACTGATACTATGCCGACTACCACTGGTGAAGTTAATTTTGAAAACGACATAATAAATATTCCTGATGACTTTTGATAATTGATAATTAACTTTCTATGCCTTCAGAAAAACAAACAAAAGAGCCAAATAAAGAGGTTGGCTACATCAAGCCCCGAGAAATTACTGCGGAAATGCAGGAGAGTTATTTGGATTATGCGATGTCAGTGATTATTTCTCGCGCCTTGCCCGATGTTCGGGACGGCCTCAAGCCCGTGCACCGCAGGATTTTATACGCGATGTATGATATGGGCTTGCGGGCTAATGTTAAATTCCGAAAATCAGCCACGGTGGTGGGGGAGGTCTTGGGCAAATACCATCCTCACGGTGATATGGCGGTTTATGATTCAATGGTGCGAATGGCGCAGGATTTTTCTTTGAGATATCCTTTGATTAGGGGACAAGGCAATTTTGGATCGATTGACGGAGACGGCGCGGCCGCGCAGAGATACACCGAGTGTAAACTTACTCCGATTGGCGAGGAGATGCTCCGTGATATTGAGAAAGAAACCGTTAATTTTGCGCCCAACTATGACGGCACCCGTCAAGAGCCAACGGTTTTACCCTCCCCCTTACCCCAATTATTATTAAACGGTTCTTTGGGTATTGCCGTTGGTATGGCCACTAATATACCAACGCATAATGCCGGTGAGGTTTTGCAAGCCACTGTTTATCTTTTGGAAAACCCCGAAGCCACTACCGAGGATTTGTTTCAGTTTTTCCAAGGCCCTGATTTTCCAACCGGCGGCATTATCTACGGCAAGAAGGATATCTTGGCTGCTTATTCGCAAGGCAAAGGCCCGATTTTAATGCGAGGCAAAGCAGAGATTGAAGAAACCAAAAAGGGTAATCCAATTATTATTATCACCGAGATTCCGTTTCAAGTGCAGAAATCATCATTGGTTATGCAGATGGCTAAGCTGGTGGAGGACAAAAAAGTTGACGGCATAAAAGATATCAGAGATGAATCTGACCGGGAGGGTATGCGGATTGTGGTTGAGCTTAAAAAAGAGGCCTTTCCTAAAAAAGTGCTCAACGGCCTTTTTAAGTACACCGACTTGCAAAAGACATTTCATCTTAATATGCTGGCATTGGTTGATGGCATTCAGCCAAGGGTTTTGTCGCTGGTGGATGTTTTGTCGCTTTATCTAAAACATAAAGAAGAGGTGGTGGTGAGACGAACACGGTTTGATTTACAGAAAGCCAAGGAAAGGGCCCATATTTTGGAGGGATTGATGAAGGCCTTGAAGAACATTGACGAGATAATTAAGACGATTAAACAATCAGCCAGTAAGGACGAAGCCAAAGTTAATTTACAAAAGAAATTTAAGTTTACCGAGATTCAGGCCATAGCCATTTTGGAGATGCGCTTATCGCAATTGGCTAAACTGGAAAGAGACAAGATTGAAAAGGAATTGGCAGAGATTGAACAATTAATAAAAGAGCTAACACTAATTTTAAATAGTCCTAAAAAATTAAAGGAGGTTATTAAAAAGGACTTGTTGGAAATGGCCGAGAAGTATAAAGACAATCGCCGAACTAAAGTAGTGGCTGGCAAAGTGGGAGAGATTGGCGATGAGGATTTAATCCCGCAGGAAGAGGCGATTATTACGGTTACTCAAGGAGGTTTTATTAAACGGATGAAGCCGTCGGTGTACCGAACCCAAAAGCGAGGCGGCAAAGGGGTTTCGGGTTTAGAGGTAAACAAAGAAGATATTGTTGAGCATTTTTTAGTGGCTAACACATTGGATAAGTTAATGTTTTTTACGGATTCGGGCAAGGTGTTTCAATGTTTTGCTTGGGAGATACCCGAGCTAACTAGGGTTTCTAAGGGCCGGGGGCTTTTGAATTTTATTGAGATTGCTCCGCAAGATAAGGTTTTAAGTTTGATTTCTTATACCAAAAAAGATGAGGAATTAGTGGATAAGTTTTTAGTGATGGTTACCAAAGATGGTATAATTAAGAAAACAGTCCTTTCTGCTTTTAAGAATGTTCGCAAGAACGGGTTATTAGCCATTAAATTGCAAGCAGGTGATTTATTAAGGTCGGCCAAAATCGCTGATAAGAATGACGAAATTAGTTTGGTTACCAGAAATGGCCAATCCATTCGTTTTAAAGAGAGCGATGTCAGGAGTATGGGCAGAGGGGCTGGCGGTGTTAAGGGAATGAAGATAGATAAAGGTGATGAAATCATCGCGATGGACGTGATTCACCCTGTCAAATCCCGCGAAGCGGGGGCGGTAAAGCCGCCATTTGACAGGGTAAAAAGTTCAAAGTTAGAGAAGAATTATCTTTTGATTATTACGGAGAATGGGTGTGGCAAGAGGACAGCGGTTGAAGAATATCGGCTGCAGCATCGAGGGGGCAGTGGTATTAAAGCGGCTAAAATCAATGAAAAGACCGGTAAGATTGTTTTCGCTAAGGTGTTGGAACCAGAGGAGGAGGACTTGGTAGTGATTTCCAAAAAAGGCCAGGTGATACGTAGCGCCTTGAAGTCCATTCCTGTTCACGGCAGGGCGGCCTCGGGCGTTCGGGTGATGAAACTGGGCTCAGGCGATAAGGTGGCCTCGGGGACCTGTCTATTAGGTGAAAAAGTAGAGGAAGTCCAAAAAAGTGATAAATAATAGTTCAAAATTCAAATCTCAAGTTATTATCTCATTTATCGTTGGCGGTGTGGAGGCCCCTATCGTTAAACGGTGTCGTCTCGCGGCATTTATTTAGCCGTTAGCCGCATAACCACACCGATACGGGCTGCGATGCCGACACCGTAGGACGAGACCTAAATAGAATTTTATGTTCATCAATCCCTCAGAAACTCTCAAACAAGTTGGCCTTAAAAAAGAGATGACCGCCGTTGATTTTGGTTGTGGTTCGGGCGGCTGGACCTTGCCATTAGCCAAAATTTTGGAAGATGGCTCTGTTTTTGCGGTTGATATTTTAGAAGAGCCATTGTCGGCGCTACAAGGTAAGGCTCGTTCGTTAGGGTTAAATAATATTCGTCCAGTTCTCGGCGATATTGAGGCCGGCGTGCCTAAGGTTAGCAGCGAGTCGTGTGATTTTGCTTTGATTACTAACGTGTTGTTTCAGATTGAGGATAGGGAAGCAGCCTTTAAGGAAATAGGCCGCGTCTTGAAGAGTGGTGGTCAGTTGTTGGTGGTTGACTGGCTGCCCGAGGCAACCTTGGGGCCTAAACAGGGCAAGATTTCTGCTCAGGAGGTCAAAAACATTGCCGCTAAATTCCGTTTGCGGTTTGAAAATGACTTGCCCAGCGAGCTTTATCATTATGGTTTGCTTTTCGTAAAGGAATAGTAAAAAAATATTCCCCTATAACTACTCTTGATTTTGTATGATAAAAATTCGGCAAATCTTAGCAGTAGCAATAATCACTTTGGTTTTCAGCGGTTGGGGCGGCTTGGTTTTGGCGGCGGGTAAACCATGTACTGATGATAGTGGCTGCCCAACGGGCGAGCAATGCTGTTGCTGCAAAGCCAACCAAGAGTGCCCTGGCACCACTGCTGATGAGAAGGGCTTCTGTTTTGCCAAACAAATTAAATCCGGCTCGCAAACACTTGATGTTGATTGCAAAGGCGTTATCTGCCCTTTTTCTGTTCACACCAGCGTCAAAGAATTTATAGACGAGGCGGTTAGCTATATTTTTAATATTAGTATTATTCTGGCTCCTCTAATGATTATTATCGGCGCTTTCTTGTATCTCACTTCAGCTGGCAATCCCAAGCAAACCAAATTAGGCGGTAGCGTTATTCAATGGACTGCTATTGGCTTGGCTATAATTCTTTTTGCCAAGGGCATAACAGCCATTATCAAAATGATTTTAGTGGGATAAAAAGTAAAAGTATGCTTAAAAAATTTAAAATTATTTTGGCAGCTATTTTTTGTTTAGCGTCTTTTTCTTTTCTTAACCTTATTTTGAGTCACATTGCTCAAGCCG
>Ga0209610_1001789_pt1 | contig 11010 bp, 9 predicted proteins | sample LakKivw275mmetaG_FD_184137 | JGI IMG/M metagenome (GOLD analysis project Ga0209610, IMG submission 184137) | Anoxic lake water microbial communities from Lake Kivu, Rwanda to study Microbial Dark Matter (Phase II) - Lake Kivu water 275m metaG... | ecosystem: Environmental > Aquatic > Freshwater >...
GTTACTACATCTACATGCTCCGCGCGAAAAACCTGACAGTAAGCGGCACGGCTAGAACCACACGGCAGAACATAAGTCTCACAGGCGCAAACAAGTGGAACCTCGTCGGATGGAGCTCTCTCAGCACAAAAAACATCGCATCATCCACAACCGGATTAACACTCGACACGGATTTCACCGCGATAGAATGGTACAGCGCATCATCCGGAGCGTTCATCGGCTATTACGACACGGACGACGCATTCAACACTCTGCACGAGTTTTCTCCTTACAATGGGTATTGGTTTTACGTTTTGAGGAATAAAACGTGGACCTATGAGCCGTAACCAAAAGCCATTATCATTTTCCATGCGTATCTAGGTCAGGTAAGCATTCCACATATCCGAAATTTAAATTCCCATTCTTATTTCTAACCAATGAAAACCAAGCATTCAGGACAGGCGACCATGGAATTTCTCGTTGCGGTCTCGCTTGTACTCCTAATATTCACCATCACGACCCTCATCCTCTACCACCGGTACACGCGGGCGATAGACCTCAAGGTTTACATGGACGGAAGCAGGGTTGTAAATTCCGTGGCATACAACCTCAACGAAATTGTTGCTGTCGGCGATGGTTACTCGCAAAGTTTCACGCTTCCCGGCAACGTTTACGGCAGCCCGTACAACCTCAGTTTCTTTGCCAATGAACCAAACGTGTTCCTATCCGCATTGGATTTCCACTGGAGCGTTCCGATTGCGACAAACAGCATTGGTTGTTCCCTGAAGTCGTGTACCTTCGACAGAGCAACAGGCGAACTCCGTATCAGCGTGGGCGACACAATCCCCGCGAAGCTGACCAACAACAATGGCGTTGTCTGTATAGGTAATATTTACAACCTCCAACAGGGGCAGAATGGTTACTCCATTATTCCATATCACGGGGGAAAAAACTCCTCATACGACACCGGCACGAGCTGCATGACCGACCCGCTTAACCTTTCTCTCGCCACCGAGAGCGTGATGTATTTTTACATACATGGCGATGAAACCGTCAGCCTGATAATGAAACATGGCGTAAGCCCGGTAAAACTCGACCTTCACGATTTAGGCGGTGATTTTTACGTGGAGCTAAGCGACGACGCCGGCGAATTTGATTTATCGCAAAATCCGGAAGGAAACTGGTCCTTCACCAGTGAAAGTTACTGCGACGGTGCAGATTTAAGGTTCACGTCAAAATGCTTCAAGCTGTGCTTAAGCCCCTTGGAGATGACGGATAAATGGTACTGGCTTAACGCGGACGGAAGCAGGATAAAATTGAACAACACACAGGAGGTGTGTCTTGGATACCCGTAAAACTTTCAATAAAGGGCAGGTGTTCACATGGGATCTGATTTCCTCGGTCATGCTGTTTCTCATAGCCCTCGGCATGCTCATCTACCTGATGATGAATCTTGAATCCGACATCCTCTACTCCCAGAGGATTTTTGAACTCGGTCAGCTCGGAAGCATGGTGAACGAGCAGCTTGTCCGGACCCCCGGAGTGCCATCAAACTGGAACGCATCAAACGCCAGCGTTTTCGGATTCGCAAAATCCTTCGAACTCATGGGCAAGCAATCCGCACTGAGCAGAACCCTCGACCCTGCCAAGATTTTATCGTTTGCGGAAATGGCATCCCAAAATTATTCCTCCGCCAGGCACAAACTGCTCGGCAGCAGCAAGTACGAATTTTACCTGGAAATATCGTGCCTGAACAAAACCAGCACCGACTGCTTTTACAACCTCCGGATTGACGGTGCGGGTGATAGAAGCGTTGAATGCCAGAACGGTTTTGATTTCACGATACACAACGGCATCACAGATTCCCACCTCTGGATAGAAGCCGAAAACTACTGGGACAACCAGGTCATTGAAAACTGCGGTGGCAACTGCCCGCCGTCCAATGCCTTATCGCGCGTGGATGGCGACCAAACTGAGAAATTTTTTGCCACTACACCAAAAACCCATACCGCATGGGTCAGAAGTTACGACGACAACGAAGACAGAAAGTTCCGGCTTGTTATAAATGGTATCAATTCGAAAGTTCTTGGTAGGCACGGCAATCCGGAAGGAATAAGGTGGGAATTCGCAGGCACTTACGACCTCGGAACAAACACAAGCATAAGTTTTACAGACACCACCGACAAAACGCTCATCGATGCCGTGCTCATCACGACAAATTCCGAATACGACCCTAACGACAAAAATCCGCCGTTCGGCAATCCTACTGAGCCAAAAACGTGCATGATAGGAAACCTTACCGCCTTCGAGCAGGCAGTGGAAATCGTCAGCGACACGAAAACCGCAACTTTTTACGGAACGCCAGGAACAGGCAAAACCGTGAATGTTCGGCTCGCGCTCTGGTATGGTGTCGTCGGCCAGCCATCAGGCATTCCCATAACCACCACGCTACCCACGAGGGTATCACTCCCATGCATCGGAAACGCAACGCACAACTGCTCCACAACGTATGACGCAGTGAAGAGCGTTGATTCAATAGACGCCCCGGCAGAACTTACATGCGGTAATAAATCTGCAGTCACCGTGAACTGGTCCGGCTTCCACTTCAATGTCGGAAGAAATCCGGACAACCCGAACTACTTCGCCTTCTTCATTGACGGAAAACTGGTTGACACGTGCTTCTCCTACAACCGGGACGACCAGGTCGTTGTTCCATACACCATGAGCTGTTTTGTGAATATTCCGGAACGCGGTTTTGCCAATGGTTCACATGCACTGACCGTAACAGCCGAAGACGAGGGCGGCTACTGTAATATAAACGAATCCGGCATGGATGCCATGAGAAGCATAAACGTAACCCTCGTTGACTGCAACGAATACCTGCCCCTGAGCTGCACGAACGAAACAAAAGTATATGAAAAATGCTCCGGAAGCAGGAGCGTTGAAAAAATCTCCCGCCTCGAAATTCCGGATGCCATAAACTGCGACACGGAAATAAACGTGAGTGTTGCATGGACGGGCTGGCACAACCGGAACCCTAACTACTTCGCGTTCTTCATTGACAACGCCTTTATCCATGCGTGCGAATCAAAACTTGAAAACTATGCGGCCGAATACAACGACACCAAGTACGACATGGACTGCAAGCTCACGATTCCGCATATTTCCGGAACCCACAACCTCACGGTAACATCAGAAGACGACGAGGGTTACTGCACTCCCGGAAATCCCGGAACCGATGCGGAAAAAACCCGTGAAATCGTGATAAGCTGCGCGGGTTAGTGAGGTTTTTTATATATTCTTTTAATATATATCATGCTGACGTCCCGAAAAGCCGAGAGTGCAGCGGAGTACCTCGCATCATACGGCTGGGCCATTGTCGTAATCCTGATAGTCGCCGCCGCCTTGTGGACCTTCGGTATTCTGAAAATCGGGTCATCCATACCAACAACCTCGACTGGATTCTCGAAGGTGAAGCCGCTCCTTGCAACCGTCGGGCTGAAAACCAGCGGCAATTTCACCGGGGATTTTGTGAATGGCGTAGGCTCCCAGCTAACCATAAACTCCGTCCTGATAAACAACACCCTTGAAAAAATCGTGTGCACTGGCACTCCAAAACCGACAACCGTGTACAAGGGCGAACCCTTTGAGGTTACTGCGCAAAACTGCACCTTTGGTATGAACCCGGAAATTCCATACTCCCTCACCGTGGTCATAGAATACTCCATCCCCGCACTCGGCCTGACCATGACCGACACCGGAACGCTGCGCGGCGCGTTGGAAAAGGATTACATCCTCACCTCCGTAGTATCCACATCAACAAGTACCTCATCCACCTCCACAACCACCACCGAATCATCCACCTCCACAACCAGCACTACTGGTTCATCTACAACCCCCATCACCTCATCATCCACAAGTTCCACCTCCACAACCACCACCTCTTCATCAACAACAACTTCGTTTTCAACCTCGACATCCAGTACAACATCCACAAGTTCAACCTCCATATCCACCAGCTCCACCGTAAGCACAACCACAACCGCATGCGCCACAACCACGACCATATGCGCGGGAACGTACACAGAAATCCAACCCGGTTCTGAAGGTAAGGATTCATACATCACGGGTCCTTTCGGAGGGTGCAATCCGGACCAGAACTTCGGCACTGGAACAGGACTTGGGGTGGGTTTCTATTGTGCAGCTCCGGAAAACACGCGAGCCGTAATCCAGTTCGATGTTTCTTCTGTGCCATCTAGCTCAACCATAAACACGGCATACATCAGTTTGTATTATTATTCAAGCGGCTGCATGGTTCCGGGGGCGTCCGCTACAATCAACGCACATGGCATCACCAACAGCTGGGTCGAATCCGAAGTCACATGGAACAGCCGGATGTCCGGAGTTTCCTGGACGACACCCGGCGGCGATTACTCCGGAGCTGTGAGTAGCTCACAGTTTTGCCCCAACAGCGTTGACACCAACACCTGGAAATCGTGGGATGTAACCTCCTTGGTCCAAGGATGGGTCAATGGTGGAACAAACAACGGCGTTCTTCTGAAGGACAGCAGCAGCACATCCGCATGCAAGTGGTTCTACTCTTCGGATTATGGAGACGCATCAAAGAGGCCGAAACTCAGCGTTTGCTACACGTGAGCTTACACTTTTCCGCCGCACTCTGCCTTTGTTTTTATACCTTCCTTAACAATTACTTTCTGTGAAACATGATGGAACTTGAGGAACTTCCCGGAGTCGGTGAAACTATAGCTGAAAAACTCAGGGAAGCAGGTTACGATTCTGTCGAGGCAATCGCTGCCGCATCCATCGGCGAACTGAAGGAAGTCGGAATCGGCGAGGCATCCGCGATAAAGATGGTAAGTGCCGCGCGCGAATCCCTGAAGATGGGATTCGAATCAGGACTCGATGTTCTGAAGAGGAGGGAAAGCATAGGAAAACTCACCACAGGCAGCAAGGAACTTGACGCACTACTTGGAGGTGGGGTTGAAACTCAGGCAATAACCGAATTCTTCGGAAAATTCGGCTCAGGAAAAACGCAACTTGCGCATCAGCTCGCTGTCAACGTCCAGCTCCCCAAGGAAAAAGGGGGCTTGGAAGGAACCGCGGTTTACATAGACACGGAAAATACCTTCCGCCCGGAAAGAATACAGCAGATGGCAAAACATCTGAAACTCGACCCCCACAAGGTTCTCGGGAACATCATGGTCGCGCGCGCCTACAACTCCGACCATCAAATGTTACTTGCAGAAAAGGCCGCAGAAATCGCAAAAGATAAAAACGTAAAACTCGTGGTTGTGGATTCGCTTACGGCGCACTTCCGCGCTGAATACGCCGGCCGCGGGGAACTTGCCCCAAGGCAGCAGAAACTGAACCGGCACATGCACGTCCTGCAGAGGAAACTCGCGGACCTCCACAATGCCGTCATTATCGTAACCAACCAGGTTATGGCCCGCCCGGACATCCTCTTCGGCGACCCAACAGCGCCAATCGGCGGCCACATCGTCGGTCACCACTCCACCTTCCGAGTTTACCTGAAAAAAGGCAAGGGCAACAAGCGCGTTGCAGAACTTATTGATTCACCGTCAATGCCCGAAGGCGAGTGCATATTCGACGTAACCACAGACGGAATTATTGACGCGAAGGCAGGAAAAGATTGAGTTGCGAAGTAATCCGATAACGTTCTATTTTTCTATTTATATACCACATGCGTCAATAATTATGAATTATTCTGTGGTCAAAATGAAGAACATCGTTGTTGATTTTCTGGACACTAAACCCCTGGAAAAACAGCAGGTCGAACTTGTTGAGCGCAAGGGCATCGGTCATCCGGATTCGATATGCGATGGCGTTGCAGAATCTGTCAGTCGCGGTTTATGCAGGGAATACATAAAAAGATTCGGGGGCATAATGCACCACAACACCGACCAGGTCGAACTCATCGGCGGTGAGTCTAACCCAATCTACAGGGGCGGCGAAATCATACGCCCGATGTATCTGCTGCTAAGTGGAAGAGCAACAACCTATGTCGGCAACGAAAAAGTCCCGATAGGCAGAATCGCAATTGAATCCGCGAGAAATTACCTTAAGGATACGATAAAAGAACTGAACTTGGATAATAGTATCATTATCGACCAGCGCCTCGGGCAGGGGTCATCCGATTTGTGCAACGTATTCCAGCGCAAAGGCATTCCAAAATCAAACGACACGTCATTCGGTGTCGGTTTCGCGCCGCTTTCAACCGTGGAAAACCTGACCCTGCAGGTTGCGGACTACCTCAACTTCAAGTGCAAAATAAAGGCCGCGGGAAAGGACATAAAAGTAATGGGTGTCAGGAAAAATCACGAAATAACACTCACAATAGCGTGTGCCATGATATCAAAATACCTCGACGACCTTGACGACTACAAAGAGACAATCCAAAAAATGAAGTTCGAGGTCGAAGGCGTCGTTGCAAAACTCACGGACAAGAAAGTCAACATTGAAATAAACACAGCAGACGATTACGAAAAGGGCAGCGTTTTCCTCACGGTAACAGGAACCTCAGCGGAGCATGGTGACGACGGCTCCGTGGGGAGAGGCAACCGTGCAAACGGCTTAATAGCTCCATTCAGACCAACGTCCCTTGAAGCGACATCAGGCAAAAATCCGGTCAACCACGTCGGAAAAATCTACAACCTTCTCTCAAACCTCATCGCGCAGGACATCGCAAAGGAGGGCGCGGAACAGGTTTATGTTCGTTTGATGTCGCAAATCGGAAAGCCGATAAACAACCCGCTTGTTGCATCAGTTCAAATCATCGGAGACAAAAAACTGGAAAACAAAGCCCGGAAGATAACGGACTACTGGCTCGAGCACGTGACTGACATAACGCAGATGTGCGTTGACGGGAAGATAAGGACGTTTTAATGCTATAAAAATACTTTTCCTCCACTCTTCTGTTTACTTTTTATATCCACCTTCCAATATTAAAATCCACCCTTCGGTGGAGGTGGCTGCATGAAGGAATCCATAGCAAAATTTCTCAGCTCAAAATCCGAGCAGATAGCTGAACTCAGCGGCAATTATCCTGATAGCAAGAGCCTCAAAATTGACTTTACTGAACTTGAACGCTACGATTCAAAGATTACCGATAAGCTCATGGATGAGCCGGATGACACTATTGCAATTTTCAACCAACTCCTTCGCGAGATTGCGGAGGTCTACGACAAAAGGAAAAAACCGCCAGAAAAAATCGAAAACCCCACGCTGTATACGCGCTTCTTCAATCTTCCAAAGGAAGGGGGTTACTCTATTCCTGTCCGAGACATAAACTCGGATTACATAGACAAACTGATTGCAGTTGACGGCATCGTGAACAAGATAAGCGACGTTCTCCCGAAGGTTTCAGTCGGCGCCTTCATCTGCAACAACCCCAACTGCAAGCAGATAATGATGGAGCCGCAGAACAAACGTTTCATCCAGTCGCCCCTGAAGTGCAGCAACTGCGGCAAGCACGATTTCCGGTTCGACATTGATCGCTCCGTTTTCATTGACACGCAAAAACTCGAAATCCAGGAATCCTTGGAACTTTTGAAGGGCGGCGAACAGGCTCGCCGAATAGAAATCTGGTGCGAGGAGGATCTGACAAATATCGTAACCGCTGGTGACAAAATAACTGTAACGGGCGTTCTGCGTCTAAAACCGCCGAAGAGGGGCAGCTTCGAGGGAAGCGCGGTTTACTACAAATTCATCGAAGCAAACCACATCGAGCCCATAGAGCGCGAATTCGAAGAAATCGAGATAACCAAAAAAGAGGAAAAACAGATTAAGAAGCTTGCTTCCGACCCGGGGATTTACGACATGGTCATCGATTCCATCGCTCCTGGAATCTACGGTTACCGCGAGGTGAAGGAAGCCATCGCCCTGCAACTTTTTGGAGGTCGCGTAGGAAAGAAAATGCCAGACGGAACCAGCATACGGTCTGACATGCACATCCTCCTCATCGGCGACCCGGGCGTTGCGAAATCCCGCATCCTCCAGTACGTGGACCAGATAGCACCCAAGAGTCTGTACGTGACAGGAAAGGGCGCGACCGGTGCCGGCTTAACCGCAACCGCGGAGCGCGACGAATTTGAGGAGGGCGCATGGACTTTAAAAGCGGGCGCACTTGTTCTGGCAGGTGGTGGGATTGCAGCGATAGACGAGTTCGACAAGATGGACAAGGAAGACCGGAGCGCGATGCACGAGGCCATGGAGCAGCAAACCATATCCGTCGCAAAAGCCGGAATAGTCGCAAAGTTCAAGGCCAACACATCGGTCCTTGCGGCTTCCAACCCGAAGTTCGGCAGATTCGACACCTACAAGCCGCTTGGAGAGCAGTTCGACATCCCACCAACCCTACTCAGTCGCTTCGACCTCATTTTCCCGATACGCGACGTTCTTGACAAGGAACTCGACAGAAAGATTGCGGAGCACATGCTCAAGATCCACAAAACTGAAAAGGAAGTCAAGGAACTTGAACCCCCGGTTCCCGCGGAACTGTTCAGGAAATACATCGCATACTCCAGGCTGCACATGCGCCCGATTCTCACAGACGATGCGGCAGAAAAACTGAAAGAATATTATATCAAACTCAGGTCTATTGGCAAAGGCAGCACGGCGGCAGCAACCCCGAGACAGCTTGAAGCGCTGGTAAGATTGTCCGAAGCGTCGGCAAAAATACGACTGAGCGATTCCGTAACCATAAGCGATGCGGAGCGCGCCATACGTCTCACGGATTTCGTTCTCAAGGAAATCGCATACGACGAGTCCACAGGCGTTTTCGACATAGACCGCGTTGTTACAGAATACCCGAAATCCATCCGGGACAAAATACGCGTTGTCGAGGACATCGTGCGTGAACTTGTCGGTGAAAACGAAAAGGGCGAGGCATTGCTGGGCGACATACTCACAAAGGCGGAGGAGAAGGAACTCGACAGGTTCGAGGCCGAGCGTATGCTCAACGAACTGAAAAAGAAAGGCGAAATCTACGAACCAAGAACAGGCAGATATAAAATAACCGAGATGTAAATTATAAGCCTAAACCTCTCTATTCTATTTATGGCTACTGTCAGAGAACGCCCGATTGAAGCTGCACTGCCGCATCTCCGCGAAACGCATACTCTCGAAACCCTCCTGGGAGCGATAACTCACTTAGCCAGAAACTACGATCTTGAGGAATACATGCGTGCCAAGGGACCAACAAGCGAAATAACGCTCGCATCCGAACATCCTGGTGAACAGGGTGTGATGATTGCTTACCCGAAGCGCTCCTTCAGGGAAGAGACATGGTATCGGGCGTTATCACCCGCAGAACAAAGGGATGCGGAACTTGAAATTCTTAGACATCTACACACTGAAGTTAAGAAATATACCCCCGAAGTGTACGAAAGATCCAGAAGAAAATCAAAAGCGTCTGGCACATTGGATATCATCAGAGAGTTTGAGGGAGAATTTGGCTTTCCTCCTCCGGAGGGATGGTGTGTTGCTCACACACAACTTATCTGCCGAATTGGTTCGGCAATTGGGTTCGAATGCGGAATGTTTACCATCCCCGACCACGTTGTCGCGTTAGTAAGAACCAAGCCCAGAATGATGGTTTCGGATGCAATGTACGATAGTCCAATGAGCATAACTGAATGGGAGGACAAATTTATGAACGACCCGGATCAATGGGCGGTTGAAATCCGGAGAAAATTTATACCTGCTGGTAAAAGATTATTTAGTGTCCTAAATCCGATATCACATTACATGGGTGAGAAAGTCGTTGACGCACATGCACACTCTAACCTGGGTTATATATTAAGACAACAGGTTCGCTTGGAGGAAGCAGAGCATGAATACAGACGAGCAATTGACGCATGTCCGGGCTTTGAAAACGCACATGAGAGTCTTGGATCTCTATTGTTAGGCGCGGGTCGTTTAGAAGAAGCAGAAGCAGAATTTAGAGAGACAATAAGAATAAATCCACGTAATCCAGAAGCACACTTTAATCTAGGGTATTTATTTGAAGAAAAAGGCCTTTTAGAAGAAGCGGAGCGAGAGTACAGGATGGCGATTAAAATGAATCTAAAATATGAACGAGCACATAACTATCTAATGGTCCTTCTTCATAGAACGGGCCGTTTGGATGAGTTTTTCGAAGCGTCAGATGCACGCGACGCTGCATTCCAGGAGTGATGAAAAACGTTAAAAATACCCTTAATAAAATAACCGAGATGTAATTTCTATACGATGAAATACAAACCCCTGCTCACAGCAATCCTGATATATCTCTCGGTCCAAGTTATCGGTCTGTACGTGGGATACGACCTACTCGGAAAAATCCAAGCAGAAGTCATCCAACCCGCTGTCCAGAATCCTGAAAGTCCGTATTCTTCTGTCCAACTTCTGGTCTACATCCTCGTCATGACCGGAGTTCTAATCCTGCTCCTAAAATTCGGCCTTGACATCCTGATAAAAATTTTAGTGGCACTTTCAATCTTCACCGGAATTTCCATAACCCTGTGGTGCATCTTCGGCGATTACGGTTTTCTGATGACGATACTCCTCATACCCGTAATCCTATGGGAAAGGAAAAACATATCGGTAATGAACGCCGCGCTCATCCTGACAATCACTGGAATCGGCTCGTTCCTCGGCGCCTCACTTGCAGTGCTTCCCGCGTTCCTCTTCCTCTCGCTCCTCGCAATCTACGACCTCATCGCAGTTTTCGGAACAAAGCACATGGTTTACCTTGCGGAAAAAGGCAAGGGCAGGTTCCCGTTCATGTTCCTGATTCCATTCGGCAAAAAAAACCTCGGCTTAGGTACAGGTGACTTGGCAATCCCCCTGATGTTCGCAACCTCGGTCCTGCGGGATTACGCGCTGAGCAACGCAGTCATCACAGCACTCGGCGGTTTAGCCGGATTGATAAGTCTGCTGTTCTACATCCAGGGAAAAAAGAAAATAACGCTGCCTGCGCTTCCGCCGGTTGCGATTGGTTCGATTCTGGGG
>Ga0209610_1001793_pt1 | contig 10994 bp, 10 predicted proteins | sample LakKivw275mmetaG_FD_184137 | JGI IMG/M metagenome (GOLD analysis project Ga0209610, IMG submission 184137) | Anoxic lake water microbial communities from Lake Kivu, Rwanda to study Microbial Dark Matter (Phase II) - Lake Kivu water 275m metaG... | ecosystem: Environmental > Aquatic > Freshwater...
AGCTGTAACTTACTATGAAGAAAATAAAGATAATTTTATAACCAAAGAACAGGTTTATTTATATAACATTTTAGTAGAGACTGAGGAAGTAGCCCAGGATATTTTGGAAAAACTAAAAGCAGGAGGAGATTTTATTGAAATTGCCAAAGAAAAATCTACTGGTCCGAGTGCAGCCCAAGGCGGAGATTTAGGATATGTATCTAAAGGTGAACTAATTCCGGAAATTGAAAATGTAGTCTTTGCTTTACAAATTGGAAATATAAGTGATATTATAAAAAGTGAATATGGTTTTCATATTTTAAAGGTAACAGATAAAAAACCAGAAGTACTTAAAACTTTTGAGGAAGTCAAAGAAGAGATAGTACAAACTTTATTATCTACCAAACAGAAAGAGGCTTTTGATAACCTATTAGAAGAATTAAAATCTCAAGTAACTATCGAAATAAAAGAAGAAGCGCTACAATAGTATATAGCGTATAGCGTATAGCGTATAGCAATAAAATAAATACTTGCCATACTTCTACATTGAACCATAAAAGATTGGGAGATAGCAGATAGTGAAAACAAAAAGTTTTAAAGACTTAATAGTTTGGCAAAAATCTTATAGGTTAGTTTTAGAAGTATACAAAATTACCAAAGCTTTTCCAAGTTCAGAAATATATAGTTTAACTCAACAAATAAGAAGAGCAGCAATATCTCTACCTTCGAATATTGCTGAAGGATATGGAAGAAAACATAACACTGAATATCAGCAATTCTTATCCATAGCTTATGCTTCATTATTAGAGTTAGAAACTCAATATCTATTAGCTATAGATTTAAAATATATTAATAATAATGAAATTATTGAAAACTTATTAAAAGAAGTCGGTAGCATGTTGTATAGAATGATTTACCCTATACGCTAAACGCTACCCGCTATACGCTATACTCTCTCCAATGGTGCATAATTCATCGACAATTTTTTTAATCCAATTTTTTTAAAATCCACAGTTATAAAAATATCATTTTCAGTACCTATCTTATCTAGTACGATACCTACTCCCCAATCTGCATGTCTTATTTTATTTCCTACATCTACTTCAATCTTTTCCTTTATTTTATTAAGTGAAGGAATTTCTTCTACCTCTTTAACACTTACTTTTTCTTGAAGATGTTTAGGGATCTCGTTTAAGAATCGAGAAACGCTATTAAATAGAGTGTTGCCATTTAAATTTCTTCTCCAGGCATAAGTCAAATATAATTTCTCTTTAGCTCTGGTCATCCCTACATAACATAATCTTCTCTCTTCTTCTAATTCCTCTTCCTTATTTACGGAACGAGAATGGGGAAATATGCCCTCTTCAAAACCGGTAATAAAAACCACTGGAAATTCCAAACCCTTGGCACTATGCAAGGTCATAACCGTAACTACATTTTCTTCTCCTTTATAAAGGTCAATATCAGTGATCAAAGCTACATATTCTAAAAAAGCATTTAAAGATTTATCTACATTATGCTCTTCAAATTCTTGAACTGCCAGAATTAATTCTTTTATATTTTCGATTTTACTTTGAGCTTTAAATTCTACTTCTTTTTCAAGTTCCTTATAATAATCAATCTCTTGTATTAATTTTATTAAAAGTTCACTGCCTTGAACTTTCTCTTTCTTTTCCTTAAATTTATCAATCAAAGAACTGAATCTCTCTATTTTTTCTCTTCGATCTGTGGAAATATTTAGAACCCTCAAACCCTGTTTTAGAGCCTGATGGAAATTTAAATTACTTTTTTTAGCTAAATTTTCTATCTTACTTAATGTAATCTTACCAATACCTAATTTGGAATTATTAATAATCCTTAAAAAGCTTATCCAATCTTTTTGGTCATGAATAAAGCGAAGGTAAGCTAAAATATCTTTTACTTCTTTTCTTTCGTAAAATCGTAACCCTCCTACTACTTTAAAAGGAATGCCCTGTTTATTAAACACCTCTTCAAAGGCTCTAGATTGAGCATTAGTTCTATATAAAATGGCAAAATCTTTAAAGTCTTTACCCTCTTCTGTGTTTAATTTTATAATCTCCTTACTTATAAATACTGCCTCATCCAGGGCACTAACTGCCTCAAAACAGCTTATCTTTTCACCACCTTTTTTATCAGTCCAAAGTTCCTTTTCTTTCCGATTTCGGTTATTTTTTATAAGATTTGTTGCTCCTTCTAATATCACTTTAGTGGACCGATAATTCTGCTCTAATTTAATTACCTTACTATGAGGAAAATCTTCTTCAAATCTTAAAATATTATTTAAATCAGCTCCTCTAAATTTATAGATACTCTGATCTGGATCGCCTACTACAAATAAATGGTGATACTTATCTGAAAGTAATTTTACCAACTGATATTGGGCTAGATTTATATCTTGATATTCATCTACTAAAATATATCTAAATTTATCCTGGTAACGCTCTAAAATTTCAGGTCTTTCTCTAAAGATTTTCACAGTTAGTAAAATTAAGTCTCCAAAATCTAAGGCGTTGTTTTCAAATAATTCTTTTTGATATTGTTGATAAATTCTTACTACAATTTTCTTAAAGTAGCTTACTGCATTATATTCAAATAGTTCTATATCTTCTAAATTATTCTTTGCCTTATCTATTATAAAAGAAATAACATTAGGGCTATATTTTTTATTATCTAAATTAAGAATATTAAGACACCTTCTAATTTGACTAAGTTGATCAGCTTTATCATAGATAACAAAATTTTTATTATAACCCAGTGTTTCTATCTCCTGTCGCAAAATTCGGGCACAGATAGCATGAAAAGTTCCCATCCACAAACCTTTTATCATTTTATTGCCAGAAATATCTTTACATAAAAATTCAACCCTATCTTTCATCTCTTGGGCAGCTTTATTAGTAAAGGTTACCGCTAATATATTATTAGGGTTTACCTTCTTTTGAAAAATTAAATAAGCAATCCTATGGGTAAGTACTTTTGTTTTCCCACTACCTGCTCCAGCAATAACTAAAACGGGAGCTTCTTTTATTTCTACCGCTTCCTGCTGTTTTTTATTTAAATTCTCTAATATTTTCATATTTGTTTAATATCCTCTAATAATATTGATTTTAAAACATTTGTTAATATTCTTTTAATGTTTGTAGGGGCGTATTGCAATACGCCCCTACGGGTCAATACAATAGATAATTATAAACTTTATATCCCTCTTAGTAATTAAATCAAAAATTTTAATTTCTCAAATTTTTCTTTTAAGGTTATCATGTGGTTACCGTTCCAAAAGATTTTCCCACAATTAAAACATCTTTTAAACCAATAACCTCGACCAAAAACGTCAAAAGGAATTTCTCTCTTTACTTCATCTTCCTGTATTTCTTTTAATAAATTATTACATTTTGAACATCTAATAAAAAGATTATCCTTTTTTACTTTCAATTTTAATTCTTCTATAATCTGTTCTAATTGTCCATCAATGTCATCTTTGTATAAATAAAAAATCCAGGGTAATTTTCTTAAAAACTTTACCCTGGATAATAAAATCCTATTTTCTCTTTTAGCCAGATTAATAGCTGATATATAGTCCTCATTTTTAAAATAAAGGATATCAAAGCCTAAAATCCTGAGCAAAATTGCTAATTTTTGCAACTTATAAACTACAAACCGATATTCTTTCATAATTTATTCTAAAATATTTTCTATTCTATCCAACCCCTCTTTAACATCCTCCATAGAAGTAGCATAAGACAACCTCAAATATCCTTCTGCTTCAAAAGCACTTCCCGGAATTAAAGCAACTTCCGCTTCCTTTAAGATAAAATCAGCCAGGTTAAACGAATTAATAATTCTCTTACCATTATATTTAACACCTTTCTCTAATATTTTACTCACATTAGGAAAAGCATAAAAGGCTCCGGAGGGATTAAGACAGGAAACTCCTTTTATCTGGTTTAGCTTTTCTACTATATATTTTCTTCTCTCGTCAAATTCTCTTCTCATCTCTTCGATAGTTTCTTGTCTTCCGTTTAAGGCTTCCACACTAGCTTTTTGAGCTATAGAATTGGGATTAGAAGTGCTATGTCCCTGAATTTTACCCATTCCAGAAATAATGTCTTCTGGCCCTGCCGCATAACCAATCCTCCAACCAGTCATAGCATATGATTTAGAAACACCATTTATAATAATAGTTTTAGCTTTTACTTCATTACTTAAAGAAGCAATGGTAAAATGTTCAGCTTCATCATAAATTAGTTTTTCATATATTTCATCACATATACAATAAATATCATACTTTACCAGAAGCTGAGCTATCTTTTTTAACTCTTCCAATTCATATACAGCTCCAGTAGGATTATTAGGGCTATTTAAAATAAGTAATTTAGTCTTCGAAGATATTTTTTCTTCAACTTGAGCAGCAGATAATTTAAAAGCTTCCTTCTGATAAGTATTAATAAATATTGGGACTGCTTCTGCGAATTTTATTTGCTCAGTATAACTAACCCAGCAAGGAGTCGGCAATAATACCTCATCTTCTGGATTGCAAACGGTCAAAATGGCATTAAATAAACATTGTTTTGCTCCATTAGAAATAATAATTTCTGCAGGCTTATATTCTACCTTATTTTCTTTTTTTAATTTTCCTATTACTGCTTCTTTCAATTCAATTGTTCCCGAATTAGCAGTATAGTGAGTAAATCCTTGTTTAATTGCAGATATAGCTTCTTCTTTGATATTGTTGGGAGTATCGAAATCAGGCTCACCAGCAGCAAAACTGATCACCTTCTTTCCTTCCTGCTTCATCTTTAACGCCTGAGCGGTAATAGCCAAAGTCTGGGATGGATTTATACTCTTTACTCTATTCGAAATAGTCATCTTCTAACTTCCTCCTCTTTAATTTATGACAAATTTGGTGCCAGGGACAAATTTGGTGCCAGGGACTTTTTTTACATTTTTAAATAAAATCGAGCCAATCTAAATATTTTTGGTCTTTTCCTTTCACAATGGCAAAGTATTTTTCTTGAATTTTTTCAGTTACAGGACCACGTTTCCCTTCGCCAATCTGATAGTTATCAATCTCTCTAATCGGTGTAACCTCAGCAACTGTACCAGCAAAAAAGACTTCATCAGATATATAAAGTTCATCTCGGCAGATATATTTTTCTTGAACTTGGTAGCCCATATCCAGGGCAATTTTTATTATAGAATCGCGGGTAATTCCTTCTAATACTGTGGCGGTAGGAGTAGTATAAATAACTCCATTTCTAATCCAGAATATATTTTCTCCTGAGCCTTCAGTTACATAACCTCTAGTATCCAATAAAATTGCTTCATCTACTCCTACTTCTTGGGCTTCCATATTAGCAAGTATAGAATTAACATAATTTCCACAGATTTTAGCCTTTTGAGACGTTGAGTTAATATAATTTCGGGCATAACTCGAAATCTTAGTCTTGATCCCATTGATTATTGCCTCTTCGCCTAAATAAGCGCCCCATTCCCAAACAGCAATAGCGCAATTTACCGGGCATTTAAAAGGATTTATTCCTAATTCTTTAAAACCACGATAGATTAAAGGACGAATATAACAACTCTTTAATTTGTTTATCTTTATGGTATCCTTAATAGCTTGTCTAATTTGCTCTTTAGTATAAGGAATATTCATTTTTAATATTTTTGCTGAATTAAACAATCGATCAATATGTTCTTTTAATCTAAAAACTGCACTACTTTTTTCAGTTTTATAAGACCTTATTCCTTCAAATACTCCACTTCCATAATGTAGGGCATGAGCACAAATATGCACCTGAGCCTTATCCCAATCGACCATCTTTCCATCCATCCAGACTTTATCTGCTTCCATTTTTATTTTTACCTCCTCATTAAGACTAACTTTAAGATAATTTTAACATATTTTTACAATAATTACATAATATTTATTTCGTATCTCGTATCTCGTATCTCATAATTCTTTTAACGTTACTTTTTGAATTTTAAAATCATTATCATTAAGAATAATTTTAGCTATTCTTTCTACTTTTTCAGGCAAACCAGTAGTATAATAATTTTCCTCACCTTTCCCTCTTTCTTTTAAAATTCCTTTCTGGTTAAGGATTTCTTTTAAAATTAATGAGGTACTGACTGCCGGATTAATCAATATTACTTCTTGACCTATAACTTCAGAAATCACTTTTTTTAAAAAAGAATAATGGGTGCAACCTAATATTAAAGTATCAATTCGCGCTTTTTTTAGGGGTTTTAGATATTCTCGGGCAACTTCGTAGGTTTCAGGGGCAGTAAATTTACCATTTTCTACTAAGGGTACAAATTCGGGACAAAAATTGGAAAAAACTTCTATTTCAGGAGCAATTCTTTTAATCTCTTTGGGATAAACTTGATTTTTAGTGGTAAATTCAGTAGCAATAATCCCTATTCTTTTATTTGAGGTTCTTTTTACCGCATCCTGAACCGCTGGTTGGATTACCCCAATTATAGGAATAGAAAAATGTTCTTTTGCTGGTATAAGGCTAGCAGCAGTAGCTGTATTACAAGCGATAACACAAGCTTTAATTCTTTTCTTCAAAAGAAAATTGATTATCTGCAAAGAATATCTAATAAGTTCTGACTGGTTTTTTTCTCCATAAGGTTGGCGCTGATTATCAGCAAAATATTCAATATTTTCTCGAGGGAGCAATCTTTTTACTTCTTTTACAACTGATAAACCACCTAAACCTGAATCTAAAAAACCAATCGGTTGTTCTTTCATTTTAAACCTTATCTATTTTTTATTATATAAAATTATACTTTTAATACATACAGGGGGATAAGTTTGGCAATTATCTTAACCAAGTCTAACTCTAAGGTTCGTAGAACTACCATTCTTCCTCTGTAATCATAGGGTACTTCCCTTAAATCTTTAATTACTTGCTTACCCTGATCATTGATTAAATCCACCAGGAAATATCTCTGTCCGTTATTTTCAATTACTTTTAACACGCTTAATATATCAGGAAAATGATAACCTCCACCGTGGGGAACTATATTGGCATTTCTGAGTTTCTTGATTAAATCCAGTTTTTTAGCTCTTTTTTCAAAACCTAAATTCTCAATCTGTTCTTTAGTAAAAGACGGTTTACCATAGACCAGATATGCCGGTAAGTCTCCTCGCAAAGCAATAGGTAGAATCTGGTTATCTTTTATAAGGTGACAACCTAAGAGCATAGTATTTATATCTGCTAATCCTTGATGGGTTTCATTGGAGATTATTTTAAAATCTCCAAACAATCTTTTAGCAAATTCAATCCTCCTCCTTTTAGAAAAATCATCAACAAATTTATATTGTTCGTAATAGCCCAAAGCTTCTTTACCAGTTAAAAACCTGATTTTACCAAAAGGAGTATCTATTTTTTCTGCAATATTCTCTAATTTTTTGCTCCGATAATAGTATAAACCATAACCTTTCGGATTATCATCTCTTAATTCATCACCAGCCCCATGAATAATAAATATATAAGGGAGAAAATTTTCCATCCCCATTATATCTTTCACTTTAAATACATCTATAAAGTGATTACCCTTAGCAAAATCCCAGACTACCTTTATACCATTAACTTTTATATCAGAGGACTTTACAGAAATTGTAGACACTTTATTAATTAAAGCTTCTATCTGGGGTAGTTCTTCTAATCCGCCAACTAACATCCCACAGGCATTAGGTAAGAGATCTAATATCACTAATTCTGAAGTCCCATCCCCCCATTCAATCTTTCCTCCATAACCAAAGCCATTGTTCCATCTTTCTGCATTTCGGGTGATAGTGGCATCAGGGGTTGATATAAAGGTGGCATCTAGATTTAGACCGAGCTTTTCCTGGAGAAAGTGAATCTTGGCTATCCCATAAACCATATTAGCAGCACATAATTTCATACCATTATCATTAACTCCAGTCATAAAGAGATGATCTTTAGCTCTACTAAGATATTCTTCTCTATCCATTTCTACTCCTTTCAAAATATCTTTTAGATTCCTAGTCGCTATTTAGCTGGAGGTAAAATTGCTTCCAGCATTTTATGGTAATTTTAATTATAATTCTTATAATTTTTAGCAAAGTTTGGAAGGCAAAAGGCTGCTCTATGTATATCTTTATTGTAATATTTTAAATTCTGAAGTTTTAAAGCCCTTTGTTCTTCAAAATCATTTAAGGGATGGTATTTCTTGGAACAGAAAGCAAAACCAATCATTCCACTAGGATAGGTGGGTACTAAAGTATAATAATATTTTGAAATAGAATAAATATCTTTAATAAAGGAGAATAAACTTTTGATGACATTCTGGTGGTAGAAAAATGATTCTGCTTGGGTAACTACAATTCCATCATCTTTTAAAGCTTGATACATTGCTTCATAAAACTCTCTTCTAAATAAAACTTCTGCAGAACCTACAGGATCAGAAGAATCAACTATAATTAGGTCATACTCATTTTTTTTATCTTTTATAAATTCATTTCCATCTTCACAATGTATTTTTACTTTAGAATTATTAAAACTTCCAGCTAATTTTGGAAAATATATTTTACAAATTTCTATTACTTTTCTGTCAATTTCGCAGACTTCTACTTCTCTAACACTATCATGTTTTAAAATCTCTCTTACTGCTCCCCCATCACCTCCCCCAATTACCAGAACTTTCTGGGCTTTTGAATGAACACATAAAGGAACATGGGCAATCATTTCATGATAACAGAATTCATCTCTTTCAGTAACCATAATTACCCCATCAATAAGCAAAACCTTACCAAAGGTCTCACTTTCTACCACTTCAATTTCTTGAAATTCTGATTTAACCTTTTCTAAAAATTTTTTAATCTTTATCTTTAAAGTTCTACCTTTTTCTATTTCATATTTTTCTTCTATCCAAATGTCTTTATGATTCAAATATTTTTGCCTCTGAAAATATAATGCATTTTAACTTCTTTTGACTTAAAATAATTCTTGGTAAATTCTACCGCTACCGAAGGATCATAATATTTACAACTAAATATATCAATATAAGCACTATTACTCTTATTTGCAAAATGTCCTGAAATTAAAGAAGTTTCAATCAACTGCATCATAGAATAACCGGCTTTTTCATCTTCACCAAAATTAACAACTTGAGTATCCCCAAATTTTTTCATTTCAATTAATTCACAAAGTTCTTTAGCATATCTTTTTAGTGCTTCTGCATCTCTTATGATTTGAGGATCACAATTATAAAGATCTATACTAGTTAACAAACCCCAAGCTTTATTAGCATAATATTCTTCCTTTAAATTTTTCATTTTTTACACACCTCCGGTTTATATAAAAGTTTTACTGGAAAATCTAAAACCCCTCTCTTCACTTCAATCATAGAAATATTACCTGTTTCTAACTCCCTTTTAAGGTATTCTAAGGCTAAGTCACTTTTAATCTCATCACCACAGGTAAAAATATCTAAAGCACAATAACCATATTCTGGCCAGGTATGGATGGAGAAATGAGATTCTGAAATCACTACCACTCCACTCACTCCATAGGGAGAAAACTTATGGAAGGTTGAATTTAAAGCAGTTGCTCCTGAAATTCTTACTGATTCTAATAACAATTCCTCTATTTTTGACACATTGTTTATTACCTTAGTATTACAATTATATAGCTCTACCAATAAATGATTTCCTAAGTAGTTCATCCCTCTATTTCGCGATATATGACCATATATCGCCCCCCTTTCTTTAAAAAATTAGCTGCCTATATCATCTTCTTTCTTGATATTTGGTAGCGTTAAAAATACCACTAAAATACAAATGATAATATATCAGAATAGTTAAAATTTATCAATACTTTTTAGTATTTTTTTTAATATATTTTCTAAAAGAACGAAGGGAGAAATAATTTTTTTCTAACCGAACATCTAGGACCATCTAGTATTTAGACTATGATTGGCCAAATACTCTGGTAAAGATTATATCTATATTACGCAGGTAAGTTTGATAATCAAAACATTCTTCTATCTCCGATTTGGTTAAATATTGGACTACTTCCGCATTTTCTAATAAGAGAGCTCTAAAATCGGTTTGATCCCGCCAAACCTGCATAGAAATCCTCTGCACCATCTTATAGGCCTCCTCTCGAGAAAGACCTCTTTTAGTCAGTTCTAACATTATCTTTTGAGAAAATATTAAACCTTTAGTTTTTTCTAAATTCTGTTTCATATGTTCAGGATAAATATTTAAATTAGTAATAAGATTAGTAAATTTCTGCAACATATAATCTATTAGAATATTACTATCTGGGATAATAATGCGCTCAGCTGAGGAGTGAGATATGTCTCTTTCATTCCATAGATTTACATTTTCCATGGCGGCAATGGCATTAGCTCTCACTATTCGGGAAAGCCCACAAACTCTCTCACAAATTATGGGATTCCTCTTGTGAGGCATAGCTGAAGAACCCTTCTGTCCTAGGGCAAATTTTTCTTCTACTTCATAAATTTCTGTTCTCTGTAAAGTCCGTATTTCAGTGCTAAATTTTTCTAAAGAACTACCAATTAATGCCAAAGTAATTAAATAATAAGCATGTCTATCTCTTTGGATAATCTGATTAGAAATTTTTGCTGGTTTTAGGCTAAGTTCTTTACAGACATATTCCTCTACATAAGGATCAAGGTGAGCAAAGGTCCCTACTGCCCCCGATATTTTGCCATAACTTATTTCTTCTTTAGCTCTCTTTATCCTTTCTAAATTTCTCTGCATCTCTGAAAACCATAAAGCAAATTTAAAACCTAAAGTTATTGGCTCAGCATGAATGCCATGAGTCCTTCCCACCATCAAGGTATATTTATGCTCTAGGGCCTTTTCTTTTAATACTCTTATCAATCTTTCAAGGTCTTCAATGATTATTTCTGCAGATTGTTTTAATTCTAAAGCTAATGAAGTATCCAAAATATCAGAAGAGGTTAACCCTTGATGAAAATAACGAGAATATTTT
>Ga0209610_1001794_pt1 | contig 10991 bp, 11 predicted proteins | sample LakKivw275mmetaG_FD_184137 | JGI IMG/M metagenome (GOLD analysis project Ga0209610, IMG submission 184137) | Anoxic lake water microbial communities from Lake Kivu, Rwanda to study Microbial Dark Matter (Phase II) - Lake Kivu water 275m metaG... | ecosystem: Environmental > Aquatic > Freshwater...
CCTAGAACTATATCTTCAGGGGTTTTCCACCAATGAGGTAGTAGATAAAACCAGGATTTCCAAAGGGGCAGTTGTTTCCATCATTAAGGATGCCAGAGAAGGTAAATTTCCTCAACTGGAATTAAAAGACAGAGTGGATGAACTACATAGCTTATCGGTGAAATTGAGAAAGGGGGAGCTAGACCTTGCCCAGGCAAAATCAGGGTTTACCTTCCTCAAGAGACTATTGGGGATGGGTATTGAGCCAGATCAGGCCAAGGCTTGGATAGAATTCTGCTCCGAGATAAGCCCTAGTCCTCCGGATGATTTCCTCCCATCGGCGATGGCATTCTTTCATGTTGAGAAAGAAACGGGCAAGAGCTACACTGAAATCGCCTCTGAGGTCAAGGACCTGTCTACTCAGCGAGACAAGCTTGTTGAAGAGGTCGGAGATCTCAGTGCTAAAGAAAAGAAAGCCAGAGAACTCGAGATCGCGATAGAGGAGAATGAGGGGAAGGCTGCTAGGCTCAGGTCAGAGTTAGCGAATTTGGAAGCTAGGTCGAGTTCGCTGGGTCGGCTTATGCAGGGGAGAGCAGACAGGTTCGGAATTCCACTTGATGAGCTTGAGACGAAGATGGCGGAACTTGTCTCTCTTGAAGAAGAGACAGCCAGCAGGAGAAAGGAGAAAAATAGACTGGAAGGGGAAATAGAGGCTCTTGCTGAAAGACAAGAGAAGCTGTCTAGCCGTTTGGAAAAGGCGTCGGCTGACTTCGAGAAGGATGCGAAACGTATTACAGCGATGGCAGAGGAAATTGTCGAAATAGCTGAGCTGAAGGGAGGATTAGAGAAGGATATAGAGCATATGAAATGGGCTGAGTCAGTTCTTCCCTTCCTTTCCGACCCGGACAAGTTTAGCGATGACGATTTCAGCCTAATATCTATCGTGATCAACTGCGTGGATAAATGGGTCGAGGAACAACCTGGGTGGCGTCATCGTTATACATTGACTTGGGAAGAGGTCAAAAACTATGTCCGATCAAAGAGAATGGAGCTTAGATAATCTCTCAAGCGAGCTACGCCAGCTAAGAGAGAGTTTGGAGCAGATCGGTCCTCTGTATAGGGTCGCGCTGGACAGTGTAGCTTACATGCCGGTGGAGTTTGGCCGCAGATGGTGGTCTTCTCGTGTTGATATGCTGATGCAGAGGGTAAGAGTTGACTATGCGAAATATATGGCCCAAGCCCAAGAAGCTGGCTTTAATGTCACATTAATGGCGGCGTTGGTGGATAGTATCCTCAAAGCGGGTGGAATGGAGCCGGCAGCGCCACCGGCTTCTCTTAAGGTTGGCATATCTATCTCCGCATTAGGTAAAATAGAGCCAACCTTGCTCGATGATCCTCTGAGGCAATCAGGTGTGCTTCACATAACATTCGAGCACTTTGAGGCAACTGGCCAAAGGCTCAAGAGGGAGATACTGAAGGGTAAGGTCATACCAAAGAATGAAGAGGAAATCCCTGGTCTAATCTTTGCCCGTGCTTCGCAACCACCTGGAAAATCGCCTGGGAAATAAGCTACGTAGATAAAGCGTCAACTAAGGAGGTGCCGTCATGAAACGAAAATATAAGGGCCACCAGGTCACATATCATCAGAAACCAGGGTGCCTGCCTTGTGGTGATAATTCCGTATCTGAGCTTGAGCCATGCAGCTTCGAGGCCAGGGGAACCTGCTTGGAAGGCAGGAACTCTACCACTGAGTTACTCCCGCCCGGATTAATGCCCATTTTAACTTCGGATACAGCCTTTGTCAAAGTGATGCCACAGGTCTACGTTAAGACAAATTGAGTAAAAGGTATAAGCCCCTGCATTTGACATCATCCATCCTTCTGTTCTATTATTAACCCGACTTAGAGCAAAGGGATGGCCTCAAAAAACAAGCCTGATTCGGCTCCATCTAACTACAGTTTAGGAGAGGCTGCAACTCAGTTTCTTCTATCATTATCTTCAGGAGAAAGGCTAAGAGCCCAACAAGAAATATATAAATTCGTACGCTGGTATGGGGAAAAACGCCCCCTGAGCGGGCTCACTATCCCGGAAGTCGCCAATTATACCGAGCAAATCACTTCGTCAACCACAGAAGTAGTCGAAAAACTGGGAATAACCAAAACATTCCTGGCTTATGCACACAAGCAGGGGCTGACCAGGACAAACCTGTCTGTCCACCTCAAGGGCAAGAAGAGTCCGCTGAAATCGGCTGCACCTTCAAAGCGCCGTTCCCACAGGAAAGTATTGCTGACCAGCAAAGGATACGCGGATTTAAAAGCCGAGCTTACCACCCTCAAAAATAAGCGACCCCGCATAACTGAAGAGATTCAAAAAGCGGCGTCTGACAAGGATTTTCGCGAAAATGCTCCCCTCGAGGCAGCCAGAGAACACCTGGGCCAGGTGGAAGGGCGCATTAAAGAGCTGGAATCTACTTTAAAAATGGCTGATTTAGTGGACGAGCAACAAGCTGGTGGCAGAGAAATAAGTTTTGGTGACAAAGTGGTGCTCCGAGACCTGGCTTCAGACGAACAGGTAAGCTACACATTGGTTGACGCCAGCGAAGCTAACGCCTTGAAAGGCAAGATATCTGTTGCCTCACCTATGGGTCAGGCATTGTTAGGACAAACGCAGGGACAAAATATCGAGGTCAAGGCACCGGCTGGCATAATGCGTTACCGGATTGAAGATATCAAGCATCGCTAAACTATGAGCAACCAAGTAATTAGGTGCTTCTCAAACCGGGACTTTTGTATTATAATGGATTGGTCTAAAGATACGACCTTCCGTACGATGTTTTTCACAAACAAACTGGTAAACTATACATGTGGAAGCTGACCGGAATATACGGTAGCTCGAGAGGTGGCAACAAAACATAATTAAGTAGAAACCTAGGCTGGCGTCCGACTGGTGCCGATATCTGCGCATCAGCGCCTGTCGATGGTGCTATAGTAGGAATTGAAAATTTACAGGAGGTACACATGAATTTCGAGCTAACAGCAGAGGAAAAAGCACGCAGGAAGGAGTTTTTCGACGTTTGCAAGGAACTCGAGAAGAAAAGACCGCCAAGTCTTCTAGACTTTGAGACAGTCTTCGAACTCAGTGAACCATGGCAATTCCATCTTGACTGCGCCAAGGAATTCGCTAAAAAGGGATGGCTCGCTTTAAACTGGCCTGCTGAATATGGCGGCAGTGGAACCATGATGGATCAAGTCCTCTTCGCCGAAGCAAGAGGGTACCACGGAATTCCCGGGGTCGATATCTTTGGAGTGCAAATGCTTGCCCCTACAATGCTACAAGCCGCAAACGAGGCAGTAAAGAAAGAATTTCTACCGCCGATTGCCCGAGGAGAAGTTATGTGGTGCGAGCTATGGAGCGAGCCCAACGCAGGCTCAGACCTGGCAGCTCTGTCCACCACCGCAATAAAAAAGGGTGACGAATACATTATAAATGGGCAAAAAACCTGGAACACAAACGCTCATCGGGCCGATTGGGGCTTCGGGGTATTCAAGACGGACCCTGCCGGGAGAAAACACCACAACATGACCTTCATCTTGCTCGACATGAAAACGCCCGGGGTAACGGTGAGACCCATTCCATACATTGATGGAGAGGCTCCGTATTGCGAGGTCTATTTTGACGATGTCCATGTGCCAGCCAAAAACATCGTAGGGCAGGAGAATGAAGGCTGGGCAGTAGTCAACCTCCTCGCTGGTTTCGAGAGGTCAGGCATTGGCGAAATTGTGTTCATGCTCCGCGAATTGGAAGAACTGGTGAAATATTGCAATGAGACCAAGCGGAACGGCAAACCCTTATCTAAGGACCCATTAGTACGCAACCGGGTGGCACAGCTAGCCTGCGAACTGGAAGCAGCCAAAGCCATCGCATATCGAATAGCCGACTTGCAGAATAGGAACGAGATGGCGCTAATGGATGCCTCAGCAGCCAAGATATTCTACAGCGAGCTAGGGGAACGTTTTGCCTTCATTGCAACTGACATAGTAGGTCCATACGGCCAGGTCAAAACCTCCCGGTGGGCCCCGACAAACGGAGCATGGGAGAAAAAGTTTTATGATTGCTTCGTGACCACAATTTCCATGGGTACAAATGAGATTCAAAGGAATATCATCGCATGGTATGGCTTGGGCTTGCCCAGAATGAAATAAATGAAATAAACGAGTTTAAATAGGAGGAATCATGGACCTTAGATTTACTGAAGCGCAAGAGATACTGAGAAAAATGGTTCGGGACTTCCTGACCACGGAATGCCCGAAAACTCTGGTAAGAGAACTTGAAAGTAGTGATAAGGGCTATTCACCCGAACTCTGGAAGAAAATGGCCGAGCTGGGATGGATGGGACTGGTTATCCCGGAAGAATACGAGGGCATGGGTTACACCTTCCAGGACCTGACAATCCTATTGGAGGAGGCAGGTAGAAACATTCTTCCCGGACCGCTAATTCCTACAGTAATAAGCACCTTCCCCATCATTGAGGCCGGGACCGAGGAACAAAAGAAGGAGTTCCTGCCCAAAATCGCTCGTGGGGAGCTGATTATTACCATGGCGCAGCTTGAATCCGAAGGCACTTTCGGGGCTTCCGGAATCGCCGTTAAAGCGACAGCTAAAGGGGATGACTTCATAATAAACGGCACAAAGCTTTTCGTGGAAATGGCGCACGTTGCCGATTACATCATCTGCGTCACCAGGACAAAAGAAGGTTCAACTGATAAAGGAATAACGCTATTCATAGTTGACGCCAAGACCCCTGGGATAAAATGTGAGGTAATACCCACCATAGCTGCAGATAAGCTGTGCGAGGTGCGCTTCGATAACGTCGCTGTTCCCAAGAAAAACATGCTGGGCAAGTTAGATGCAGGATGGCAGCTCATGGAAATGATGACGCGCAAAGGGGCTATCGCTAAGTGCGCAGAGTCCATCGGCGGTATACAAACTTGTGTCGAAATGACCGTCACGTACTCCAAAGAAAGGGTCCAGTATGAGAGACCCATCGGAGCATTTCAGGCACTGCAGCATATAATAGCTAATATGTGGACATCAATGGAAACTGGCCGTTACTTGCTCTATGAAGCAGCCTGGATGGAATCGGAAGGACAGCCCTGCACCAAAGAGGCCTCTTTCGCAAAGGCATATATCAACGAGATTTACAAAGATGTAGCACGGTGGGCAATAAGATTACACGGCGCTATTGCTACCAGTTATGACCACGATATACCACTTTATTACCGAAGGTCAAAAGCCGCAGACACCGCTTTTGGCAGCACCGATTTTCACAGGGAGCTTGTAGCCCAGCAAATCGGACTGAAGTAAGCGTATCTAGCCGCAAAGAACATCTCACTTAGCCCCTCCCCCACCGGGAGGGGCTAAGTTTTCTTTAAACTGATTGTGATTAGCGATTTTTATACCTTGCTAAATTGCCTCAATAATCACCTTATGTTATACTGATGAGCGATTTTGATTAAGGAATGCTACCAGCAACCACTGGAAACTTATTTTTCAAGGGTTCAATATAACTAGGAGGTCACAATTTGGCGGAGTCTATTTCAGTTAAACAGCTTCTGGAAGCCGGAGCTCATTTCGGGCATCTAACCGGTCACTGGCACCCGCGCATGAAAAGCTATATCTTCACACAGCGCAACGGCATCCACATCATCGACTTAGAGCAAACTGTGGGCATGCTGGATAGAGCCTGCGTTTACATTAGAGACCTGGTCAGCAATGGACAAAGTATCCTCTTCGTCGGTACCAAAAAACAGGCTCAGGAAATAGTAGAAGAGGAAGCTAAAAGATGTGGCATGTATTATGTCAACCAAAGATGGCTGGGCGGGATGCTAACTAATTTCGCCACCATCCAGGCCAGGATAGATTATCTGGTCCGCCTCGAAGACAGAAAGGATAAAGGCGAGCTAGACTACTTATCTAAAAAGGAAAAGCTGAAGGTCGAAAAGGAAATAGCACGACTTAACAAGCTTCTTGGTGGCTTTAAGGAAATGACTACCATTCCCGGGGCCATATTTATTATTGACCCGACTAAAGAGAAGATAGCTCTGGCTGAAGCCAAAAAGGTTGGACTACCAATAGTAGCTATTGTAGACACTAACTGCGACCCCACAGGTATCGACTACCTGATTCCAGCCAATGATGACGCTATAAAGGCTATCAAACTCATATGCAGCAAAGTTGCTGACTCAGTCCTACAAGGCAAGATGATTAAAGAGACGGGCGAAATAATAACTGATGAAATAACCCCAGCGGTGACCGAACCAATCGAATCGCCAGAGTCACACATCTTTACTCCCGATGAAGATGAGAGTGAGTAGCCAGAGAGTGATGTCTCAGCCCGCACAATAAGGAGGAAAAATTGCAGGTTTCGACTACAGAGATAAAGGAGCTTCGAGAAAAAACCGGTGCCGGCGTCATAGATTGTAAAAAGGCTCTCCTTGAAGCAGAAGGAAGCTTTGAAAAGGCAATCGAGATTCTTAACCAGCGCGGACTGGCTCTGGCTCGCAAAAAAGCTGACCGTGAAGCAACCAGCGGGATAATCGAAGCCTATGTTCACCAGGGAGGCAGGATTGCGGCATTAGTTGAAGTGAACTGCGAGACCGATTTTGTCGCCCGTACCGACGAATTCAAAGACCTGGCTCATAACCTGGCGCTACAAATAGCAGCCATGTCCCCTCAATTCATTTCACCCGAAGACATGCCGCAAGAGACAGACGCAGATGCTAAAACAGCTTGCCTTTTACTCCAGCCATCTATCAAAGACCCTGACAAGACAATCCATGACCTGATTACTGAAACGATAGCCAAGGTTGGTGAGAATATAAAAGTACGCAGATTCACCAGATTTGAGATAGGTTATTAAGAAGTGACAGCGAAGAAGCCCAAATACAAGCGAGTTCTGCTTAAGCTGAGTGGCGAGGCACTCATGGGCAAGAAAAGCTTCGGCATTGACCGTTCAGTGCTGACACGTGTAGCTAGACAAATAAAACAGGTAATCGAACAGGGAGTTGAGGTGGCTATAGTCGTCGGAGGAGGTAATTTCTGGCGAGGCACAGGTGGCGAGGCTAAAGGAATGGACCGAGCTACAGCTGACTACGCAGGAATGTTAGCCACAGTAATCAATGCCTTAGCCCTTCAGGATTCACTGGAGAATGAAGGAGTCACAACCAGGACTCAATCGGCAATTACCATGCAAGCTATAGCCGAGCCATATATACGTCGCCGAGCCATCCGACACCTTGAGAAAAAAAGAGCGGTCATCTTTGCCGGAGGCACGGGAAACCCCTACATGACTACCGATACTGCCGCGGCACTGCGAGCAATTGAAATCGGAGCCGACGTCCTCCTCGTAGCCAAGAATAAAGTCGATGGCGTTTATGATTCCGACCCCCTTAAAAATCCACGGGCTAAGAAATTCGACCATTTAACCCACAAAGACGCTCTAAACCTACACCTCAATGTAATGGACAGCACCGCCTTCTCTCTATGTCAGGATAACAAACTCCCGATAATAATTTTCGACCTCCAGGGGGAACAAAGCATAGAACGTGCCATCTCCGGTGAACATGTCGGCACATTTGTCACCGCCAGGGAGAAATAATGATTGAACAAATACTCGCTGAAACCAATAGTAAAATGCAAAAGGCTGTCGATGCCCTTAAACGAGACCTTGCAGGTATCAGAACAGGACGCGCATCACCAGCCCTGGTCGAGCATATAAAAGCTGATTATCACGGCGTCCTCACCCCAATCAACCAGATGGCTTCTATCTCAGTCCCTGAAGCCAAAATGATACTTATCCAACCATGGGACAATAGTTCAATCCGCAGTATCGAGAAAGCTATTCTTACATCCGACCTTGGACTAAATCCAACAAGCGCTAATAACGTCATACGCATACCTATTCCACCACTCACTGAAGAACGACGTAAGGAGTTAACCAGATCAGTTCACAAAAGACTGGAGGAAGCCCGGATTGCCCTTCGTAACCTGAGACGAGATGGCATCGAACAGCTTAGACAATCAGAAAAAAATAAAGAAATATCCCAGGACCAGTACACGCGCGCCTCTGAGCAAATACAAAAACTCACCAATAGCTTTATAGATAAAGCCAATAATACAGGGCAAGCCAAGGAAACAGAGATAATGGAGGTCTAAGAGCTCCGAAACCTGTAGCCCCCCAGCTTGCCGTCGAGGTAATCCACGCAAAGAACATCATGCCAGTGCCGAAAAGTCCTGCCAACTTTCAATGCTACTCACCACAACCAGCATTACCTAAGGCACACGGTGCCCAAGAATAAATATGCTCAGTCATAGAATTCTCACTGCTGTTGTCGGCTTACCACTCCTGATAGCCATAATCTGGTTCGGTGAACCATGGTTTACCATTTTGATAGCTGTTATAGCCGCGCTCGGTAGCTGGGAGCTATACCGGATGGCCAGAAATTCAAAGATACAGCCAATCATTTATTTCGGCATAGCCTGGGTACTACTTTTAGTCATCAGTCCTCATTGCCCATACCCCCTCACCACACCCTTTCTCATCACTTCAGCAATAGTTATCTCACTAATATGGCTCTTATTTCGCTCTCCCAGAGAGCAGGCTTTTACTAACTGGGCATGGACAATGGCTGGTATCCTTTATATCGGCTGGATGCTCAGCTACTGGGTTGAGCTCAGAAATCTGGAGTCCGGCAAAGCACTGGTCTTTTGGGCTATGTTCACCACATTTGCCAACGATACCAGCGCTTTTCTTGTCGGCAGAGCCTGGGGCAGACACGCCCTGGCCCCATCCATAAGCGCAGGCAAAACCTGGGAGGGAGCTATAGGCGGACTGGTCGCCAGTGTTGCGGCTTCCCTCATTATCAGTCTAATCTTTCCACTGCCCTTCAACTACTGGCAGGTTGCCCTATTAGGCTGCGCTATCAGCCTGTTCGCTCAGTTTGGGGACCTGGTCGAATCGCTGATTAAGCGCAACACCGGCGTAAAGGATGCGGGCAAGCTTATACCGGGACATGGCGGCATCCTGGACCGACTTGACAGTCTCATATTTACTGGAGTTGTAGTATACTATTGTGTGGTATTGGCTACACTATGAGCAAAACTATTAAAAAACTGGCTGTCCTAGGCTCAACAGGCTCGATAGGTCAGCAAACTCTGGACATAATAAAGGACTTCCCCGACCAATTCAGGATAATAGGATTAGCCGGCGGTAAAAACACGAGCTTACTTGCCAGGCAAATCAGCCAGTTTCAACCCGAGCTCGCATATTCACCGCTTAAGTTCAACCTGCCTGAGAAAACAAGATTTTCGTCGATGGAAGAGATGGCTACTCATCCTGATGTCGACATCGTTATCGTAGCCACTTCAGGTAAAACCGGTCTGGCTCCAACACTGGCAGCTATAAAATCTGGAAAAAAAATAGCTCTGTCCAACAAAGAGGTGCTAGTCATGGCAGGTGAAATCATTACGGCAGAAGCCAAACGCCACCAATCCCAAATTTTGCCTGTTGACAGCGAGCACAGCGCTATATGGCAATGCCTGAATGGAGAGAAAGCTGAGGTAGCCCGAATTATCCTGACAGCCTCCGGGGGACCCTTCTACCACCGTTCACCCAAACAGCTAGCTAATGTCACTGCTGAGGAAGCACTAAAGCATCCCACATGGAAAATGGGGAGGAAAGTGACCATCGACTCGGCGACTCTACTGAACAAGGGACTGGAGGTAATCGAAGCCCACTGGCTTTTCTCCATCCCCTTTGAAAAAATAGAAATCGTAATCCATCCTCAGAGCATCATTCATTCCCTGGTAGAATTTACCGACGGCTCGCTAAAGGCACAGCTCAGCATCCCCGACATGCGCTTCCCTATCCAATACGCTTTATCTTATCCCGGGCGATTGGCTAATCCCGGTCTACCTCGTATCAACCTGGGTCGACTGAATGCGCTGACCTTTGAAACGATAGACTACTCTATGTTCCCGTGCCTACAGCTGGCACTGGATGCTGGCAAAAAGGGAGGAACTTACCCTGCTGTGCTTTGTGCCGCCGATGAGATAGCTGTCGAACTCTTCCTCGAAGGACATACTAGTTTTACTGGCATAGCCGAAATAATAGCCGAGACCGTTAGCTCTCACCAAGGCATAGCCAACCCCACTCTGGATGACATTCTAGCTGCTGATGACTGGGCAAGAGATACCGCGCTCAAATTCACTAGAAAGGCAAAAATATGTTTGAAACAATAGCCCTTACAATTGTCAGTTTTATAGGCATATTAATATTACTTGTCTTCGCCCATGAGTTTGGCCACTTCATCACAGCCAAACTTTCTCGAGTAAAGGTAGAAGAGTTCGGCATCGGTTTCCCACCCAGGATTGTCAGTTTCAAGCGAGGCGAGACAACGTATTCGCTAAACGCCATACCCCTCGGTGGCTTTACCAAAATGCTGGGGGAAGAAGACCCAACGCTGCCCGGTAGCCTGGCCAGCAAGAGCATCCCCATACGAGTCCTCGTTCTTAGCGCTGGTTCTTTGATGAATATTCTACTCCCCATATTGCTGTTTTCAATCAGTTTTATGATTCCCCATGACATGCTCTCAGAAAAGGTACAGGTGGAAGACGTGGCCTCAGGCTCTCCAGCTCAGATTGCTGGTATCGAGCCGGGAGACACAATCCTGGCAATAAACGACCGCACGATTAACAACCGTGGAGACGTTGGCTATATAATTCAGCTCAATCTCGGCTCAGAGGTGAATTTCTTGCTTGACAGAGGCGAACTCGGTCAACAGGAGGTAACCCTAAAGCCAAGGTGGAACCCGCCACAAGGGCAGGGGGCCACCGGTATCTCCATCATCGGAGTGGACAGCACCATAATCCGTGAATCCTATCCCATCTGGAAAGCAATACCTTCGAGCATAACTCACTGCTGGGAAATACTTGTCTTATTCAAAAATGAAGTA
>Ga0209610_1001795_pt1 | contig 10990 bp, 10 predicted proteins | sample LakKivw275mmetaG_FD_184137 | JGI IMG/M metagenome (GOLD analysis project Ga0209610, IMG submission 184137) | Anoxic lake water microbial communities from Lake Kivu, Rwanda to study Microbial Dark Matter (Phase II) - Lake Kivu water 275m metaG... | ecosystem: Environmental > Aquatic > Freshwater...
GAAAGGCTATGCTGGAAGACATCGCCATCCTTACAGGCGGCCAGATGATATCAGAAGAACTCGGCATTAAACTTGAGAGCATCTCTATCAAAGACCTCGGGTCTGCAAAGAGGATAGTGATCGACAAGGATAATACAACGATTATAGATGGTGCTGGTGACAAAAAGGAGATAGAGGCAAGGGTCAAACAGATGAGGACACAGATCGAAGAGACAACATCCGATTATGACAGGGAAAAACTCCAGGAAAGGCTGGCAAAGCTTGTTGGTGGAGTCGCTGTTATCAATGTAGGTGCTGCAACTGAAACAGAAATGAAAGAGAAAAAGGCACGGGTAGAAGACGCACTGAACGCCACTAAAGCAGCAGTGGAGGAAGGCATAATCCCTGGTGGCGGTGTAGCCTTCTTAAGGTGTATCCCAAACCTTGATAAAGTTAAACTTGAAGATCAAAGACAATTTGGTATCCAGATAGTGAAAAAGGCCCTGGTAGACTCGCTAAGATGGATTGCACAAAATGCAGGTCACGATGGTTCCATAATAATTGAAAAGGTGAAGAACGCAAAGGGTAATTATGGCTTTGATGCGGCAAAAGAAGAGTATGTGAACGATATGATGGTAGCTGGCATTATAGATCCGACAAAGGTAGCAAGGATAGCCCTTCAGAATGCAGCGTCTGTTGCATCCTTACTGCTTACAACTGAAACAATGGTTGCTGAAAAACCGAAGGAAAAGGGACAAATGCCTATGATGCCACCAGGCGGAATGGGCGGAATGGAAGGTATGTATTAAACATTTTGAGGGGACATCCGTCCCCTCAACCCCTATTTAAAAATCAATTATTTCATCCCAGATTTTCCATTAGAATTAGCATCTGCGTCGGGATATTCCACGCAAACACGCTCACTACACTCCAGCGGCTCCACTCGCTCACGTTCGGCTTCGGAACTTTTGCTTATGCAAAAGACCAAGCTTCCTTGCCTCACGATGGTTTGCTTAGGAAAACCCGACACCATGCTTTAATGACATATCCGGGTTCATGATTTTTCAGCCTGTTGCCCAAACCCATTTCTTCATTAACATCACTACCGGAAGAACTTTTCCCGAGCGCGACATCGAGCATTTCTTGGGTTCCCACTTGACGAGGGAGAATGTTCCGAACTGTTTGCCGACAGGCAGGAGGACAATTCGTGCTGTCTGAGTCCCGTTTAGACGGGACGAGTTCACGAATTGAGTGAATTCCGAGGCTTAGTGGGTAAGAAACGCGGAGCCGGCGCGTCGAGGGAAATAGTGTTCCGGCAAATAATTTTTATTTGGGCAACAGGCTGTTCTGACAGGATACCTCTCCTGCCCTGCCTTCTACATGCCCGTATACGATTTCACATGTGGGGATGGTCATCGTATCCTTACACTGGATGGCAATATCGAGAAGTCTTTTATAGGTAAAACCGCGCTCACGGGTCTCTTTAATCAAGGTTTCAAGGACGTCTGTCCACCTTTTTCCTTCAAGCTCTGCATGGACAGTAAGGATATTCAGACCATCAATCAAAGAATCGACAAAAAACTTACTCAGGGAAGATACCTCTGTCCCTGCAATCCCGACAACTTCATCGAGGGTTGGAAGGGTCGTGGGTATCTGGAGTATATCAAATTTTTCTTCTCCCATTATGGGAAAAAATGGAGATATACCCCGTGTGTCACTTGTGTATACAATACCTTTTTCCTGAAAAAACCGTAAAGCGTGGGCATTTATCATCCACCCGGGGGCTGCAAAAGAGTATGGTGCCTTTCCCAAAATATCTTCGTAGGTTACAAATGCCTCTCCAAGTATTTCTTCTGTTCTTTTTCTGTCGAGATTCTTTATATGGTCATGCCAGTACACGTGGTCAAGACCGTGAATACCCGCTTCATGAGCACCATCAACTATTGCCTTCAGTATGTGACTATTCCTTCTTGCTATTTCAGGCCCGGGGAGTAAGAGTCCATACATAAGTGTCTTTACACCGTATGTGCTTATTACACCTACCCTGCCTGCCTTTTTGAGAAAACCTTTCTTTGTGAATATCCTTTTTGCAGTCCAGCCTGTATGGTCTTTACCCATGGGGACAAAAAAACTTGCATGTATGTTGTATTTTTTTAAAAGTTGAAGGAGGGCAGGCACACCATGTCTCATCCCATCAAATGTATCCACATCAACCTTTAACCCGATTACTTTATCCATTTACCTTCAGGTTGGACTCGAGGTAGTACTCGAGGGTCTTTTTTAATGCTGTATCGAGGTCAACCTTTGGCTCCCAGCCGATCAGCTCCTTCGCCTTCTTAATTGAAGGTACCCTGAAGTCTATATCCTGATAACCCTCGCCATAAAACTCTTTGGAGTAGACCTCTATAATCTCTGAATGCTTCTTGTAATGTTTTGTAGATGGGTGACTTATAAACAAGTCTTTCAGTTTATGGGCAAGCTCCTTTATTGTTGCCTCATTTTTCGGGTTTCCTATATTGAATATCTCACCGTTAAACCTGCCATCTTTGTCTTCAATAATCTTCATCAGGCATTCTATGCCGTCATCCACATAGGTAAAACACCTCCTCTGCAGCCCACCATCAACAAGTCTTATCGGTTCGCTTAAGATAAGGCTGCTGATGAACTGTGTCACTACCCTTGAGCTGCCTTCTTTTTCCGGATCAGAGGTTAATTCATCAAGTTTCGGGCCTATCCAGTTAAAGGGTCTGAAGAGTGTAAATTTAAGACCACGTTGAAAACCATAGGCCCATATTACCCTATCGAGAAGCTGTTTTGATGCGCTGTATATCCACCTCTGTTTTCTAATAGGGCCAAGAACAAGGGGGCTTTCATCCTCTTTGAATTCCTTATCAGGACACATGCCGTACACCTCGGAGGTTGAAGGGAAGAGAAGCCTTTTATTGTATTCTACACATAACCTGACAATGTTCAGATTCTCCTCAAAATCAAGCTCAAAAACCCTGAGGGGCTCCCTTACATAGGTAGCAGGTGTAGCAATCGCTACAAGGGGCATTACAACATCACACTTTTTCACATTGTATTCTACCCACTCCTTATTTATGGATATGTCACCTTCAACAAAGTGGAAACGTTCATCTCCAAGGCTTGCCTCCAGCTTATCGTTCCGTATATCCATCCCGTAAATTTCCCAGTCTTTCTCTTTTAATATTTTTGCTGCGAGACTATTACCGATAAAACCATTTACACCAAGTATAAGTATCTTCAAGATTGACCTCCCAGCATCTTGTCTTTTAGATTATGGATAAAGGCAAATGTTTCTCCATCCATTTCATCTTCTCCTTCAAGCTGCACTCTGAGTAATTTTAAAACCCCATTGCCTGTATTCACCTTGAGTGGTTTTTTTGAGATAATAGCGCCAGGTGAAACACCCCGTCCACCATCTTCCGGATAAGCCTTCCATATGTAAAATCTTTTACCATCAAGATAGGTAAATGCGCCAGGATACGGATGTGTTACTGCTCTTGTGAGGTTATATATTGATAGGGCATCCTTTTGCCACGATATGAGCCCATCTTCTGGTCTTCTTCCACCAAAATACGTGGATGGGCCCAAATCTGCCTGTGGTATTCTCTTAAATGTTCCATCCTCTAATTTCGGCAGTATCTCTTTCATGAGCACCCTTACTTCCCTCATCATCTTCATGAACACTGTATATGCATTATCATCGAATTCAATCATTACTTCCCGTTGTGCGATTATGTCCCCTGCGTCCGGCTTCTCTAACATGTAGTGAAGCGTGAGCCCTGTCTTCTTTTCCCCTTCAATTAATACCCAGTTTACAGGACTTCTCCCTCTGAACTTCGGGAGAAGGGAACCATGGAGGTTAAAGGCACCTATCTTCGGGATATCAAGTATCTCCTTTGGAATCATCTTACGATAATAAAAAGAGAATATAATGTCCGGCGACATGTCTTTTATGAGATTAACCCAGGTTGCCTCTTTTAGATTTTCCGGCGTATATACGGGTATGTTGTATCTCTCTGCGAGCATTCCCGGCCTATTAAACCATATCTGCTCCTCAGGGTCATCTTTATGGGTAAAAAGGCAAAGAATTTCTGTACCAAATGCAATCAACCCTTCAAGGCACACATAGCCAATTTCATGGTATCCAAATACAACTGCCCTCATGGCAGTTCCTTTTTTATGATAAACCTTGGTCTTCTTCTTACCTCCTGATATATCCTCCCTATATACTCCCCTATGATCCCAATGGCAAATATCTGAATACCTATAAAAAAGAAGAGTATTGCGAAAAGGGTAAATGTACCTTCAACCTCGGGACCCACTATCAGCCTCCTTACAAAAAGGAATATGGCAAATAAAAGGCCTAAGAGGGCTATGACCACACCAAGCATACTGAAGAACTGTATGGGGAGCAGGGAAAAGCTTGTCATCAGGTCAAAATTGAGCCTGAAGAGTTTAAATAAACTATATTTTGATGTGCCCCTTTTTCTCTCCTCGTGGGCAACCTCAATCTCTATGATCTTTTTTGCAAAAATATTTGCGAGGGCAGGGATAAAACTCGACGTTTCCGTGCACATATTTATATAATCAATGATGTTTCTTCTATATGCCCGGAGCATGCATCCATAATCCTTCAACTTAACACCAACAATCCTGGATGTAATCTTATTGACTATGAAGGACGGGATCCTTCTAAAAAGTGAGTCTCTACGGTTTTTTCTATAGGTACCCACAACCTCATACCCTTCCTCCATTTTCTGGACAAGTTTCGGTATCTCCTCGGGGGGGTTTTGTAAATCTGCATCTATCGTGATGACTATATCGCCTTTTGAAGATTGAAAGCCTGCAAATAGCGCCATATGCTGGCCATAGTTTCTATTAAACTCAATCACCTTAACATTTTTATAACGGTTATGAATATCCTCAAGTATCATCTGTGTACCATCTGTGCTGCCATCATTTATGTAGATGATTTCATATGTCCTCTTAATACCCTCCAGCGTCTCATACAAGCGCTGATGTAGCTCCTGGAGGGATTCCTCTTCATTTAAAACCGGGATCAATACCGAGATATAGGGCTTATCTTCCATAGTTCCTCACAAATAATTCAGGGTATAGGGTATAGGGGTTAGGGTATGGTAACAAATAGTTCGGAGTAAAAACTGTGAACTGTGAACTGCTTTCGCCATTATTTAATGCTGATAGCTGATAGCTGATGGTTGACTTTTTATTTTCCATCTCTCCTCACATAAAACGTATAATGTTCTTTTTCATATCTTGCCTTTTTTACAGGTAAAAAACGGGTGTTCAATTCTTCCCTGATGGGCGCTGATGGTTTGTCCTCCACGATGAGTAGTATATCACTTTTGTTATCCTTTATCTCCTTCATATCAAAAACCGTATGGATTGGCTTACCAGCATAGAATATCAAACCTGCTGAATTAAAACCATAGGTATAAATCTCCATATCCTTTTTGAAGCCTCTCAACTCATCCGTTATCAATCGAGGGGATTTAAATGTTCTATCCATTAGAGGCATATAGTATGCATTATAGAAGTATCCAGCAAAGGCGAGGTAGAAAATAAAAAGCGAAAGGGCCAGTTTTGTCGCCTTCCTCATTATCACGTAAAAAAACATACCACCTGTAATGAAAAGTATAACAACATATATGTAAAGGGAAGATGGGCCTTCTCGAAATATGCTTACAGCAGAGTATGACAGGGTATAAAGCACAACAATGGAGACAAGGGGTATAAGGGCAATAAGGAGAGCAAAACACTTGAGCAGCATATTTGTCCATTTATTTTCAATTAGCCACGACCAGCAGTCCCTTATGTACACGCCACACAGTAACGCACAGGCGGGATATAAGGAGAGTAGATATATTGCCCTTTTACTCATCGACAATTCAAAAAATAAAAATGTGAAAATGAACCATACAAGGGGCAACCAGTACCCCTTTCTAAAGGCATGGTAAATTGAAAAAGGAAGCAAGATGCTCCATGGAAGAAAATTAAAGAATAGTTTATGAAAATAATAGTAAAGGGATTCTATATGGTCAAAGGCATTCGTATATCGTGCAAGATTTTGTCTTAAAATAAATTCTCTCCAATACTCTTCCCCTGCCAGAAGAAACCAGATTGACGAAATCGCAAGGGATAAAACACATCCTATAATGAGAGGCACGATGAATCTTTTAAATTCTTTCTTTATAAGCAGATAGATGAATATCGTACAAGCCGGTATTATTAGACCCGCAGGGCCTTTTGTGAGGGTTGCGAGGGATGCGGGAATAAAGGAAAGGATAAGATGCCATCTTTTTCCCTTTACAATAGAAAGGTAGCTGAAAAATACAGCGAGCCCTATAAAAAATGCAAAGGTCATATCCATAACAGATTCCCTCGCATTTGAGAGAAACTGATAGTTTGTTGCAAGAACTATAGCTGAGAGGAATCCCACTTGCGAATCGATTAGTATCCGCCCCATATAGCAGGTTACCAATAAAAGTAAGGTTGCAGAAATAGCAGACGGCATCCTTGATGAAAGCTCATCGAGAGTACCCCTTACCTTTGAGGCAACAATTATCATCCACGAAAAAAAGGGAGGCTTTTCAAGGTACGGCCTTCCATTGAGGTAAGGATGTATGTAATCCTTCCTTTCCATCATCTCCCTTGCCATTATGGCCTGTCTCGGTTCATCAGGATCCCAGAGGGCTATCGTCCCCAGGTTATGGACAAATAGAATATAGGCGAGGGAAAGGATTATAAGTATTTTCATGTATATATTTCCATTGTTATGAGGGGTCAAGGGTTCAAGAATTCGAGGCCTGCCCTGCTAAACCGCAGGTCTTGGCCAGGGGTTCGAGGGTTCGAGAAATGTTCACTTGAATCCTTGAACCCTTGAGCGCTTGCCACTGCCTTTAAGCAAGATTTATATTCTAATATTTGACATTTTTCAATATATTTTATACCATATCGCATGGAAAAGGGCGAAAGCAAAGAGGATATTTACAACAGGGCGAAAAGCCAGCATACAATCCTTGATAGAAGGTTGCAGATGTTACTTAAAAAACCATACCTTACCGAAGATGAAGAGATGGAGGTCAAGGTATTAAAAAAGCAAAAGCTTTATTTTAAGGATATTATGGAACGTATAAGCGATGAATTAAAAAAAGGAGAGGCTTAATTGAAGAAGACCGGGGCACAGATATTTGTAGAATCATTAAAAATGGAAGGTGTGGACACGATATTCTGCTATCCTGGCGGTGCTACCCTGAACATAACAGATGCATTCCATTACTCTGATATAAAACAGATCGTGGTAAGACATGAGCAGGGTGCAGTCCATGCATCAGATGGATATGCACGGGCCTCAGGCAGGGTCGGGGTGTCTCTTGTTACATCAGGACCCGGGGCAACAAACACTGTTACAGGTATTGCTACAGCGTACATGGACTCCATACCCATCGTGATCTTTTCGTGTCAGGTGAATACAATGCTCATAGGGAACGATGCCTTTCAAGAGGCCGATATCGTTGGGATTACAAGACCATGTACTAAACACAGCTATCTTGTAAAAGATGTAAAGGACCTCGCAAGAATTGTTAAAGAAGCCTTCTACATTGCAAAATCAGGAAGGCCCGGACCTGTGCTTGTTGATATCCCTAAAGATGTATCTGCAACCTTATGGGAATTCAAATATCCCGAAAAGGTGTATATAAGAAGCTATCAACCCACATATATCGGGCATCCCGGCCAGATAAAGAGGGCTATGAAGCTTATTGCCTCCTCAAAAAGACCCGTCCTCTACACAGGTGGCGGTATCATCTCATCAGGGGCATCTATTGAACTTATAAAATTTGCAGAGGCGCTTTCTATACCGGTGACGAATACCCTTATGGGGCTTGGTGGTTTCCCGGGCAACCATCCTCTATTTTTAGGTATGCTCGGCATGCACGGGACCTATGCGGCAAACATGGCCATCACAAGCTCTGATGTGATTATTGCCATGGGGGCAAGGTTTGATGACAGGGCAACAGGAAAGGTTGATGAGTTTGCGCCCCACGCAAAGATTATCCATGTAGACATAGACCCAACATCGATTAGCAAAAACATAAGGGTTGATGTACCAATCGTGGGAGATACAAAAAACGTACTTAAAAAGATGATAGAGATAGTTGAAGACGATAAGGAGACCTTCAGGGATTATCCTGATACTATTTCTGAATGGACAAAGGAGTTAACAAGGTGGAAAAAGGAATACCCCCTTACCTATGTGAGAAATGGTACACTGAAACCCCAATACGTCATTGAAAGGATATATGAGCTGACAAAAGGAAAGGCAATAATATCCACAGAGGTGGGACAGAACCAGATGTGGACAGCCCAGTTCTACAAATTTCTCAAGCCGAGAAGCATTATAACCTCCGGCGGCCTCGGTACAATGGGTTTTGGATTTCCTGCAAGCATAGGTGCACAGGTTGCTTTCCCTAAAATGCTCGTAATCGACATAGCCGGTGATGGCAGTATCCAGATGAATATACAGGAACTTGCAACAGCGGTTCAGTTTAAACTTCCTGTTAAGGTAGTTATACTGAATAACGGATACCTCGGGATGGTAAGACAATGGCAGGAATTTTTCTATGAAAAAAGATACACATGGACACACCTTGAATGCACCCCTGATTTTGTAAAGCTTGCAGAGGCATATGGTGCAGCAGGATACAGAATAGAAAGGGAAGATGAGGTAGATACTATATTAAAAGAGGCCTTTCATAATAATAAACCTACCCTTATTGATGTTCGCGTGAATCCAGAGGAATCAGTCTATCCAATGGTTCCAGCAGGGGCCTCGCTAAGAGAGATGCTTCTCGTTTAGGAGGAAAAATTGAGACACATAGTATCCGTACTTGTTGAGAATGAGTTCGGTGTTCTTTCAAGAATTGCAGGCTTATTCAGTGGAAGGGGTTTCAATATAGAAAGCCTTTGCGTTGCAGAGACCCTCGATCCCACAATTTCTACAATGACCATTGTTACAAGTGGAAACGATGCGATAATTGAGCAGATATTAAAACAGTTAAACAAACTGATCAACGTGATAAAGGTTGTGGATTTTAAAGAATTGGATTATGTCTCAAGGGAAATGGTCCTTGTGAAGGTAAATGCTGATGAGAAGACCCGGGAAGAGATCCTCAGGATGATAGAGATATTCAGGGGACGAGTAATAGATGTATCCCCAAAGACGTACACGATAATGATTACAGGGGATGAAGAAAAACTTAAGGCCTTTTTAACCCTTATAAAACCGCTCGGCATTAAGGAGCTTGTAAGAACAGGACCCATTGCCGTTGCAAGAGGGGATAAAACTATTAAGATGAATGAAAAACAGTCTAAAGGAGGAGAAGAGAATGGCTAAAATGTATTATGACAAGGATGCAGACCTTGGGATACTGAAGGGTTCAAAGGTTGCGATCATCGGATACGGAAGCCAGGGGCATGCCCAGGCACAAAACCTAAGGGACAGCGGGGTAAAGGTTATTGTTGCCGAGCTTGAAGGAACCCCAAACTATAAACTTGCCAAGGAGCATGGCTTCAAGCCTGTAAGTGCATCTGAGGCATCCAGAGAGGCGGATATAGTCCAGATACTTGCACCGGATCAAGCCCAGGCAGAGTTATATAAAAATGAAATAGAGCAAAACATGAAAAGGGGTAAAACCCTTGTATTCTCTCATGGATTCAATATCCATTTCGGGCAGATTGTCCCACCTGTTGATATCGATGTTATCATGATAGCCCCGAAAGGTCCGGGGCACCTTGTAAGAAGGGAATTTGTGAGGGGCGCTGGTGTTCCTTCACTGATAGCGGTTTACCAGGATTATACAAAAAAGGCAAAGAGGAAGGCCCTCGCCTACGCCAAAGGAATCGGGGCAACAAGGGCGGGTGTCATAGAGACCACCTTTAAAGAAGAGACTGAGACAGACCTATTCGGAGAGCAGGCAGTATTGTGTGGCGGGGCAACAGAACTCGTTAAGGCAGGTTTTGATACGTTGGTCGAGGCAGGTTATCAGCCTGAAATTGCGTACTTTGAGTGCCTTCATGAGCTCAAGCTCATCGTGGATTTGATGTATGAGGGTGGAATATCATATATGCGTTATTCCATAAGTGACACGGCAGAGTATGGAGATATGACAAGGGGTAAAAGGATAATTTCCGAAGAGACAAGGGAAGAGATGAGGATGATGCTTGAAGAGATACAGAGCGGGGAGTTTGCAAGGGAGTGGATACTTGAGAATATGGCTAAAAGACCCGTATATAATGCCCTGAAAAAAATAGAGAGCGAGCACTTAATAGAGAAGGTGGGGAAACAACTCCGGTCTATGATGGGCTGGATTGGGAGAAAGGATTGAGAGAAACGCCTGTAGCGAGGGAAGGGCTAAAATTTATAGTCCCTTCCCTCTTTTTTTCTATTCTTTTCTTTATATTTCACATCCAGATTCTTTTTATCATAAGCCTTTTGTTCTTCCTTTCCTGTCTTTTTTTCTTCAGAAACCCCAAAAGAATACCAAAAGACGCTTCTGGGAGCCTCCTTTCACCGGCAGATGGGAAGATAATGGAAATCAAGGAGATGGTTGAAGGGGAGTTTATGGGGGTCGAGACAAAACGGATAAGTATATTTATGTCCCTCGCAAGCGTTCACGTAAATAGGGCCCCCTCGGAAGGTCGTGTATCAAAGGTAATGCACAGAGACGGTAAATTTGCCCTTGCCTTTAGAAAGGATATAGAGAAACAAAATGAGAGGAACTACATCCTTATTGAAGAGGGGGATAAAAGGATTCTTTTAGTTCAAATCGCAGGATTTTTAGCAAGACGCATTACCAGTTATGTGAAGGAAGGAGACTATGTAAAAAGGGGTGATCCTGTTGGAATTATTGCCTTTGGTTCAAGGGTAGATATTTATCTTCCAATCGGGTATGAACCTGTGGTA
>Ga0209610_1001797_pt1 | contig 10981 bp, 9 predicted proteins | sample LakKivw275mmetaG_FD_184137 | JGI IMG/M metagenome (GOLD analysis project Ga0209610, IMG submission 184137) | Anoxic lake water microbial communities from Lake Kivu, Rwanda to study Microbial Dark Matter (Phase II) - Lake Kivu water 275m metaG... | ecosystem: Environmental > Aquatic > Freshwater >...
CGATACTCCACCCTTATCTACAGAATTCTCCGCCTGGGTATACCCCAGCCCGGTGCGTGGGGATCAATACCGCCTGCGGGTGGTGAATGCCGATGCCGATGTTCAGATCAAGCTCTACAACATCAAGGGCTCGCTGATCTTCAGCTCCACTGCCGAAGACAATGGCTTGCCGGAACGCGACATCCAGTTGGACAGCTCCAGGCTGGCTTCCGGGGTTTACATTCTCAGCCTGAGCAGTGGAAACAACCACCGGCGGATAAAGTTCGCTGTGGAGAAATAGCCTGTATGCTTTCACCTGATCTAACTCAATCCAAACAGGACAAGCGATCCCTTCACAGGTGGCAGAAACGGCACCTACCCTTCCAAGGGATCCGCAGCATATACATTCCACCCTTTAACAAATACTTGTATAACGGAGTCATTATGAAAAAGCTAATCTTACTCATGGTCTGTCTGGCACTGGGCTTGTCCCTGCTGGCACAGGGTTCGCCCCGCGGCATTGATGATCTGATCTTCGGAGAGGAGAAAGAAGAAACCGAGGACAGCGGCATCATCCAGGTTCGATTCCAAAAGAAGGATGCCCGCCGGGCGATGGTCTATTCCGCCATCCTGCCGGGAGCAGGGCAGTTTTATGCGGATAGAAGTTCCTTCACCACCTACCTCTTCCCCGTCCTGGAAGTTGCCATGATCGGCGGTATCATCTATTTCTATGGCCAAGGCAATAAAAAAACCGATGAATTCGAGAACTTTGCCACCGGCGAGACGGTCACCCACACCTTTGAATACACCGTAGATGGTGTACCCTATTCCTACACCTACACCGGACCCCGGTATAACCGGACCTACCAGACCCGCATCGAGAACTGGATCAAGGCTGTGAATGCCTATGACATCTATGACGACACCTTTTTCCGGCTCGATGCCACCAATACGCAGCATTTCTATGAGGATATCGGCAAGTATAACAAGTATGTGTTTGGTTGGGCAGATTGGTACCACAATTTCGCCACCGACCCCCGTATAGGCAACAATGCCGTTGATAGCGACGGCAACCCCATCGATCCCTGTGTCTTTCCACCTTATGATCCAAATGAGGACTATAGCGCCACTTGGGTCTGGGCGGGCAGTGATGATCCCCAATTAGCGCATTTGCGGCGCTGGACCAGCAATATCCGCATCGAGGATTATCTGAATGGGTATTTGTATCCCATCCTCCCCAGCACCACCCAAGCCTCCGCCTGGAGGCAGGAATACATCCAGATGCGCAAGGATGCCAATGCCCTCTATGGTTATGCCCGGCTCTTCACATTAGGCTTGGCATTCAACCATATTGCCGCAGCGGTGGATGCCGTGCTGCTCACCCAGAAAGTGAACCGGATGGCCATCACCCAATCCGATTTCAGATTGCATTACTACACCGATCTCCGAGATAATCAGTTCACTCCCATGCTGGGCGTCACCTACTCATTTTAGCATTGCTGCTTATGATCAGAAAGTTCCTGCTGCTCTTGCTCCTGTTGTTGTTTGGCCTTCCTCTTGCCGCTTTGCCCCGGATCGCGTACATCGGGATGTCCGTGCTGGTCCCTGGCAGCGGGGAACTGGCTTTGGGCAAAACCAACCGGGGTGCTTTGTTGCTGGGTTCGGACCTGCTGGCCCTGACCGGGTTCTGGGCAACTGAGCGCCAGAAGGATGATCTGATCCGATCCTACAAACAATATGCCCAAACCTATGCCGGGGTTCCCATAACTGATAATGACAGCTATTATCAGCACATCCAGCAATATATGAGCAGTGCGGAATTCAACCAGTTCCAGGAACTGATGGCACGCAACTATTTCCTGATCTATCTCTATGATCCGAATGGTTATGCCTCCTACATCGCAGCCAACACCTATTCCCCTGAGGAAGCCTGGAATTGGCAGAGCGACCTGCATTTCAAGCATTATCGCGCCCTCCGCAGCAAGACGCAGAAGACCAAAATGTATCAGAATCTCAGCCTGGGCATGCTCATCCTGAACCGGGTGGTCAGCGCCATCGATGTAACCTTTATCTCATCAGACCGGAAGCGCCAGACGCCGATCTATTTCTCCGTCTTTGGTGAGGACGGCATAATGCTGAACTACCGTCTCGATTTCTGAAGGATGTCGAATATGAAACCCTATTTACTGCTCTTGATATCGATTCTTCTTGTTCCGGGGCTTTGCGCCCGCAGCCGGGGCAGCGATTTTCTACAGTCTCTACTGGTGCCGGGCCTGAGCCAAGTGCGCAGTGGCAGGAACTATGGCTATGCAATGATGGCAAGCGAGGTGGGCATCATCTCCACCATGTTCTACCTGAGCACCGAGCGCCAGCTCAAAACTCAGGAATACTATGAATATGCCCTCAAATTTGCCCATATCGAACCCGGAACCTATTCCGACCAATACTACCGTGATCTCAGCCGTTTCAACAGCAGCGGGTTCGAGGCGGGGGGTTACAATGCCATGATCCGCCAGCAGGCGATCCAGCTTTATCCCAACGATCCCATCCAGCAACAGCTCTACATCGATGAGAATATCTATCCGGATGATTATGCCTGGAACTGGGACAGCGTGGAGCATCGCGGCGCCTACAGCAAGATCAGGATCAAAACCCAGGACCTGCGGGATTATGGCACCCTGGCAGTGGGTGTGCTGATCGTCAACCATCTCATCAGCGGAGTGGATGTCCTGCGCTCCCATTCCGAAACCAAGCGTTCACAGGTTTGGTTGGACATCAAAGACCGGCATCCCATGCTGATGCTGAACTATAAATGGTAACACGATTTTGAAACACAAAATACAACTACAGAGGATCAGATGAAACGCATTCTCTTACTGATCGGAGTTTGGGGCATCATCTGGGTTTTGAGCGCCACCAGTTTGTTCATCCGGGAAACCCAAAAAGCTGCCGAACAGGGCGATACGGAAGCCCAGGTGAGCATGGGGGATTGCTATTTCTTTGGTTTGGGAGTGGATAAGGATGCTGCCGAAGCTCTGCGCTGGTATCGCCTGGCGGCTGAAAATGGCGATATCTGTGTCCAATACAAGCTCGGAAATGCCTATTTCAACGGCACCGGTGTGCCCCAGGATTATGCCGAGGCGATCAAATGGTATCGTCTGGCTGCAGATCAAGGGCTTGCTGATGCGCAGTTTATCCTGGGCGAGTGTTATTATCTGGGCAAAGGGGTGGAAGTGGATATCCCCGAAGCGATCAAATGGTACCGTCTGGCCGCCCAGCAGGGCAATGCCTGGGCTCAGAACATCATGGGCGACAGCTACTTCCTGGGCGTGGGAGTGGAACGGGATCTCAAACAAGCTGAAAAATGGTATGCCCGGTCTGCCGAACAGGGTTACGCTTGGGCGCAATTCCGCATGGGAAACCGTTTTTTGAACGGAGTTGGGGTAAACGCCGATCCTGTCAAAGCCCTCCATTGGTATCGTAAAGCCGCCCAGCAGGGGCATGTGGGGGCCCTCACCAAACTGGCGGAACTCCAGCTTGAAGGTGAGATAGTGGAATCGAATCCACGGGAAGCCTATATCAATCTTCTGCTGGCCAGCCTCATCGATCCCGATCCCGATCCCCTGCGGCAGGAAACCAGCCAGTCCCTCGAACGCTCCCTCACCGCCTCCGAGATCGATTCCGCTGCTGCCGAGGCGGAAAAACGTTTCTCCAGGATCCTCAAACGGAAGGAAACTTCAAGAAAGAAATAATCTCTTTCAATCCCACTGCCTGATCTTTCGCATCATATCCCCGGGGTATGATCTCATGCCTTTGATCTCTGAACTGGTCTAATCTCCTGTCTGGCAGTTCATTATTCTATCCCATCCCTGTCCTGCCCCAGATTTCGACCTGCTTTCTTTCCCATTACCAATACGGAATCATTACGGAGTCATTACGGATTAACTCCGTAATGACTCCGTAATGATTCCGTATTGCTAAAGGGAGCGATGTAGGGGCGGACGCTGATCCGCTCATCGGAATTCTGCGGAATTCTGCCACCCTGAAGAATCAACCGGGAAGTCATATCATGAATAATAAATGATTAGATCAGGTTTCTGGCTAACCTGCTGCTCACTGGTCTATTAGCGATATTCATTAGGTTTGCCATAACAAATCTGGCTGTTTCAGAGACAACTAATTCAAATAGCTCTGCAAAGCTCAGGGCACGATCCGGGTTCCGGTCTTGCCCGCAAAGGCTTCCACGATGCGGTCGATGGAGGTGATAAGCACTTCCCTGCCGCCACGGGAGATGAAATCTATGGCGGCGCGGATCTTGGGACCCATGCTGCCGGCGGGAAACTGCTTCTGGTCATAATAGAGCTGGGCTTCGGCTACGGTCATGCGGTCCAGGTCAAGCTGGTCCGGTTTGCCATAGTTGATGGCGACCTTGTCCACTCCGGTTAGGATCACAAAAAGGTCGGCCTTGATGTTCAAAGCCAGCAGCGCACTGGCAAAATCCTTGTCGATCACGGCATCGACGCCTTCGTAGGTTCCATCGTCCTCGATATAGATGGGGATGCCTCCACCGCCGACGGCGATCACGATCTCACCCCTTTCCACCAATTCGCGGATGGTTTCGGCGGGGATGATCTGGATGGGATAGGGTGAGGGCACCACCCGCCGCCAGCCTTTGCCGGAATCCTCTTTCAGCACCCAGCCCAGGGTTTGGGCCAGTTCTTCAGCCTGCGCGCTGGTGTAGTAGGTGCTGCCTACATATTTGGTGGGATTGGTCATACTGGGATCGTTTCTGTCCACCACCACCTGTGAAATGATGGTGATCACCTGTTTGTCGATCCCACTTTGGTGAAGCTTGTTTTGGAGGCTTTGTTCGATCATGTAGCCCATGGTGCCCTCGGTGGCGGCATTCAGCACCCCCAAAGGCAGCATAGCGATGCCTTCCTTTTCACCGGCTTCCTGCTGGCGCAGCAGATTCCCCACCTGGGGCCCGTTGCCATGGGTGATCGCCAGTTTATAGCCCTGGCGGATCAGTTCCACGATCCCACCCAAGGAATCGCGGGTATTGGCAAACTGCTGGGATATGGTGCCCGGTTCGCCGGCTTTGATGATGGCATTGCCACCCAAGGCAAGAACTGCAGTCTTATCCATAATTTCCTCGTGATTTTCATTAGATGAACAGGGGGCAGATGCTGCTTCGCTCTGCCCCTCACAGGTAGTTTAAATTAGCTGGTTTTGCCTGGCTTCAGAAATGCTTCAGAACATCGGCGATGGTGGGTTTTCCGATCTCCTGAAGGTCATATTGCACCTGGCAGGCGGGATGTTTGATCCTGACCAGGCGGCGCAGGTCGATGGGGGTGGCGATCACCACAGAATCGCAGTCGGTGGCATTGATGGTATCCTCCAGATCCTTGATCTGTTTATCGCTGTAGCCCATGGCGGGAAGCAAAACCCCGATCTCGGGATACTGCTCATAGGTCTTGCCGATCTCCCCCACTGCCCATTGGCGTGGATCGACCAGTTCGGCACAGCCATATTTTTCGGCGGCGATCACTCCTGCGCCATAGGTCATTTCACCATGGGTGAGGGTGGGGCCGTCCTCCACCACGAGCACGCGCTTGTCGGTGATCAGTTCCGGCTTGTCCACGCTCAGGGGTGAAGCTGCGTCGATGATCTGGGCCTTTTTATTGATCGTGCGGATGTTGGCGCGAACCTCATTGATGTCATCAATGTCGGCGCTGTCGATCTTGTTGATCACGATCACGTCCGCCAGATGCAGATTGGTTTCCCCGGGGTAGTAGGAAATCTCGTCCCCAGGACGGTGGGGGTCCACCACCACGATGTTCACCTGTTTGTCCGAGCAATAGAAGGGAATATCGTTGTTACCGCCGTCCCAGACGATCACATCGGCTTCCTGTTCGGCTTGGCGGACGATCGCCTCATAATCCACCCCGGCATAGATCACACTATTCATGCGGATGTGGGGTTCATATTCCTCCATTTCCTCGATGGTGCAGTTGTGGACTTCCAGGTCCTTGAGCTCGGCAAAGCGTTGAACCTTTTGTTTAACAAGATCACCATAAGGCATTGGGTGGCGAATGGATACCACTTTCAATCCTTTGGCTTTGAGCGCCTTGATGACCGCACGGGTGGTCTGGGATTTGCCACACCCGGTGCGCACGGCGCAGATCGTGACCAGGGGCTTGGAGGTCTTGATCATCGTGTTTCCGGCACCCATCATCATAAAATCGGCTCCGGCGGCATTGACCAAAGCGCCTTTATTCATCACCACCTCGTGGGGCAGATCGCTGTAGGCCATCACCACGAGGTCAACCTTGAGCTGTTTGATCAGGTTTTTCAGTTCGGCTTCCGGATGAATGTAAATGCCATCCGGATAGAGGCTTCCGGCAAGTTCAGCGGGGTATTTCTTGTCATCAATTCCAGGTATCTGGGTAGCGGTGAAAGCCACAACTTCATAATCCGCATTGTCCCGGAAGAAGACATTGAAATTATGAAAGTCGCGCCCGGCGGCGCCCATGATGATCACTCTGCGTTTCATTGGTTACTCCTTTATTTCGTGCAAGTTATATTCTCATGGCAGATTTTCGGGTGGAGTTTTTACGTCAAGGAAAAAAACTTGACCAAGGTAAAAAGTTCTCTTCAGCGTGAATTTTTCACCGTGCCATCACCCCTCCCCCATGCTGCCTGTCGACTTCCTGTCAATCCCTTCCCTGGCTCGTGGCAAAAAGAGGCGAGCCAAAAAAGCGGATCGGCAGGGATGTTCAGGACAGATATGCCAGGGAAATCAGAAGCGGGGGCGCAGGATACGCAGCCAGGGCTTCAGGGTCAGCTCCCTGAAGAGCTCTGGCGGGCTTTGTTCCATCTTCTGGCGCTGCCAGAGGAGTGAGCTTCCCCGGTTGTCCCGCCAGATGAAACGTCCGCCAAAAAATGCCTTGATGCCGGTATCCCGTGCCAGTTTTCGCAACAGGGGAAGGGAACAGGTTTTTCCATAGGGAAAGGCAAACAGCTTCACCGGAGGCTGGGGGTAGCGGCCAAGGGCCTGGTCTGCCAGTTCGATCTCTTTTCTTGCCTCAGAGTAGCCCAGGCGGGAGAAATCCGGATGGCTGAAGCTGTGAGAGGCAATTTCGGCCCCCTGGGCGACCAGTTCCAAGACCTGGCCATCGCTCAGAAAGGGCTGTTCCATTGCCAAATATTCAGTCTGCGAAAAGGGCAGAAAGCGCTCCCACAGTTCATCCGCCAGGGCATCCTTGCCTGTCATGGGAACGCTGAACAGGAAGGCTCCAAGATCGCCTGCCGGGATCAAATCAAACCGGGGGGCAAGTTTCCTCAAGGCAGCCCGGAGCTCAGATTCAGGGGTATTCTGGCGCAGGATCAGCAGTTTGTGGTTCCAGGCCAGCGACTGGTTGTTCAGGCAGGTTCCGATCAGAAAAAGGGTGAGCGGAACATCGTGTTTTTGCAGCAGGGGCATGATCTGATGGTAGTTGCAGGCAAAGCCGTCGTCGGTGGTCAGGGATACCGTCAGGCCTTGTTTCCGGCCGCATCCTGCCTCCAGAACCCCCTGCGAGAGAGGAATGAACTGAAATCCGGCCTTCTGCAAAGCGATGATCTGCTCTTCAAACTGCCCGATTGATATTCCTTCCGGATAGAAAGGCTCGGAACCGGAATTGGAAGATTTTTCCTGCTGCTCTTTTGCCCACACCTGATGATAGTAGAACACCCGGTGGGATGAGGGATTGGGAAACATCCAGGTACGCAACTGCATTATTAGAAAGCGCCGTCGCCATCCTGGACGGTTCTGCCGGAGGGCAGGAAATCCAGCGCCGGGCTGACCAGAACCTCCATGGGATAGCTTTTCAGGTGGAAGTGCGGCAGCCGGTATTGCTTCAGAATGGCATTCACCCGTGGATGCTGGCTATAGACCACATCAATGCAGTTGTGCAGGCAAATCCTGCCAACCAGGGCAGCAAATTCTGCCTCGAAGCCCTCTTTCAGGTAGAAATAGGGAATCCGCAGAACCTTGTCCACCACCAGCAGATTCAGGAATCCGACCAGTTCCTCTTCACTCCAGAGCTTGACCTGGTAGGACAGGATTTCCTCCCCGGTATTGCCAAAATAGGTGTCGTGGCGGCGGGGGATTCCCTTCAGGAGAGGTGAATAGAGCAGGTTGTTCATCCGCCAGGCCAGCACTTCCGGGCTTTTATGGCTTAGTTCGCTTCTGGCAAGTTCCCTGATCATTTCCATGCTTTCGGGATCGGGTTCAGAGACATATTCCAGTTTGACCTGTCTGGTCGGAAGCCCCTTCAGCCAAGCTTGGAGTCTGGCCTTTCCGATCCGCCCCAGCAGGGCATGACCGCAGGGTTGAAGCAGCCGGAACAGCCGGTTGTCGATTCCGAAATCCCTGAAGGTATGGGGATTGAGATTGAGGAACCAGAAACTGCGGGGACGGGTGGCATAAGGCTTGTATAAACCACGTTTTAGCAGGAGCCGCCTCGCCCAGGGCGTGGCAGAATTGACGCAGGAATAGGGATAGAGCTCCAGAGCCCGGTCAAAGAGCAGCGCCGCAATGCCTTTGCCCCGGTGTTTCGGATCCGCCCACCAACTGGTCGGCCAGGCGATCTTAACCAACCGGTCACCGTCCAGGACCAGATCGGGCAGCAGACCCAGATAGGCAACGATCCTGCCCTGATGGAGCGCATTCAGCCAGAGGACATCCTCCTCGGCGGCCAGGGGATTTTCCAGATACTGCTTCAGGCGCAGCCGGGTGAAGGGAAGCCAGGAGGCGCGCCAAAATTCCGGCTGGCCATACAGTTCCCGCAGCTGTGCCTTGGTGTGGGGAATAATCTGGTATTCTGAGTTCACGGATCCACCTTGTTATTCAAGATTATGCCATTGGGACACAGGCAGCTCAGTTGTCAAGCCCTAATCTCCCTGATAACATCATAGCTGGCAAGATGGGATCAAACCGGGCATACAAAGCGGAAATGCCTTGTGAGCCCGGTTTGACCGTTTTGAGCAGTCCTTCGGCCAGCAAGGGCGGAGGCGGGCGAAGCACTGCGGCCACGAGGAAACGAATGCAATCCAAAGCCCGTGTTACAGGGTCTTTTCCTCGATGTAGTTGGTGAGGTGGGAAAGGCAGTTCACATAGGAGCCCAGTTCGTTGTCATACCAACCAAAGATCCTGGCATGGGTAAATGACAAGAATACTATTCCTGCTGGCCGATCAACGAAAATCCTTGACAAAAAAGCAGCCTTCAAAATGAGGTACAATACTAATGTGCTGAAGTGGTGAAATTGGTATACACGCTAGTTTCAGGGACTAGTGAGCAATGAGCTCATGGGGGTTCGAGTCCCCCCTTCAGCACCACTTTTTTGGGGCTGGAAAAAATAGATTGACGTGATACCAAGCTTGATAAATCCTTGTTCAAAAATGAAAATGGGAAGAGTGTGGTATGGAAGAATATCAGTTCTATCTGGATAAACTGAACATGATAGCGCATCCGGAGGGGGGCTATTACCGCAGGAACTGGCAGTCACTGCTGGTGGGCGACATGAAGGAAAGCAGCGGGAAACTGATCTTTCCCGGACGGAACATCGGCAGCTCGATCATCTATCTGCTGCCGCAGGGCATGGTCTGCAAATGGCACCGGGTGAAATGTGACGAGATGTGGCACCACTACTACGGAACACCGCTCAGGCTGTATCTGCTCAACTCCCAGAAGGGCTTGGAAACCCAGATTTTGGGTACGGATATCAAACAGGGGCAGAGCCCCCAATTCATCATACCACGCAACACCTGGTTTGCCGCAGAATTAATGGAAGATGCCGATTTTGCCCTCTGCGGCTGCACTCTGTGGCCCGCTTTTTCCTACACCGATTTCGAACTGGCGGAACCCAACGCCCTGGGAGACGATTTTCCGGCGCACCGCGAATTGATCGAACGTATCCAACATCATCAGCAATAGGAGCACAAACGATGAACCAAAAGATCTTCATTCTGGATACCAACGTTCTGATCCATAGCCCCCTGTCCGTGTTTTCCTTTGCCGAGAACCGTGTGGTGATCCCGATCGTGGTGATCGAAGAGATCGACCAATTTAAGAAAGGGGTGGACGAAAAGAGCCGCAATGCCCGCCAGATCGGGCGTTATCTGGATTCCTTGCGGCAGCGGGGCAGCCTTCAGGAGGGTGTGCAGGTTACGGTGAATAAAGATGTTACCGATGCCGCCTCCCAGCTGTTCTTTCTGGACCGCAACGACAACCTGATCATCGGCACGGCGCTCTATTTTAAGAGCAAATATCCGGATTCCGAGGTCACTCTGGTCTCCAAGGATGCCAATGTCCGCATCAAAGCCGACAGCGTTGGCATCAATGCGGAAAATTATGAGACCGACAACATCAAGTTCGACGAATTCTACACCGGCTGGGAAAATCTGGAGATTGAGACCGGGATTATGGAGGAGATAATTGCCAAAAAGTACATTGCCAACAGCTTCGGCGAGTTCTTCCCCAATGAGTATATCCTGGCCGTGGACAAAGCCGCTCCCGAACGCAGCAAGATCCTGCGCTACAACCTTTCCCACAATGCATTCTACACCATGCAGAGCTATCAAAGGCAGGAAGTGTTTGGCATCAAGGGACGGAATTTCGAGCAGGATATGGCGTTGGACCTGCTTTTGGACGACAACATCAAACTGGTCAGCCTCTCCGGCAAAGCTGGAACAGGCAAAACCCTGCTAGCCATGGCTGCCGGATTGCAGAAGGTGGTGGAGGAAAGCAAGTATTCACGCTTGGTGATATCCCGGCCGATCTCCCCGCTGGGCAAAGACCTGGGCTATTTGCCTGGTTCCAAGGCGGAGAAATTCAATCCCTGGATGCAGCCAATCTATGACAACATGGACATCCTGCTCTCCCTGCACGAAGATAAAAGCAACGAGAATTTCAAAAGCAAGAAGAAACCCAGCATCTTTGACTTCATGGACTATGGC
>Ga0209610_1001801_pt1 | contig 10966 bp, 7 predicted proteins | sample LakKivw275mmetaG_FD_184137 | JGI IMG/M metagenome (GOLD analysis project Ga0209610, IMG submission 184137) | Anoxic lake water microbial communities from Lake Kivu, Rwanda to study Microbial Dark Matter (Phase II) - Lake Kivu water 275m metaG... | ecosystem: Environmental > Aquatic > Freshwater >...
CTTACGTTTTTCTCCAATTTCCTGATCGCCCGCGCCGGAACACCGACTGCCAGCGTATCAGGCGGCACATCTTTCGTCACCACCGCGCCGGCGCCAGTGCGCGAGCGATCGCCGAGCTTGACCGGCGCGACCAGCATGGTATCGCTGCCAATGAAGACATCCTCACCGATCTCGGTCAGATTCTTGCGCTCGCCGTCGAAATTGCAGGTGATCGTCCCCGCGCCGACGTTGACGTTGGGGCCAATAGTGGCGTTGCCGATGTAGGAAAAATGCCCCATCTTGGTGCCCGGGCCGAGCGTGGAATCTTTCACCTCGCCGAAGTTGCCCATGTGGACACCTTTGCACAGGTGCGCCCCCTTGCGCAGGTGGGCGAAGGGGCCGATGTCTACATCATCCTCTAGCAGCGCTCCCTCCAGCACTGAGGCCAGCACCAGGCAGTCGTTGCCGATGGTCGTATCGCGGATGATGCAATTGGGGCCGATCTCGCAATTCTCGCCAATGCGCGTCCCGCCCTGGAGATAGGTATCCGGCCAAAGGACAGTATCGCGGCCGATGGTCACGCCCGCCTCGATGTACGTCCGTTGCGGGTCAATCATGCTGACGCCCGCCAGCATGTGCGCCGCGTTGATGCGCGCACGCATGGCCATTTCCGCTTCGGACAGGTGAAGGCGGGTGTTGACACCAATGGTTTCCACCGGGTCGTCTATGACGATGGCCTGCACCGACAGCCCGGCCCTGACCGCCAGCGCCACTGCATCCGTCAGGTAATGCTCGCCTTTCTTCGAAAGGGGAAGGCGATGCAGCGCCTCCCATAGCCAATCGGCGGAGAAACAGTACGCACCGACGTTCAGCTCTTTGATCTTCAACTGCTCCAGCGTGGCGGCGGCCTCCTCGACAATGGCTTGCACGCGGCCATCCGCGCCGCGCACCACCCGGCCAAAGCCGCGCGGGTCGTCGGCGATGACGGTCAGCATGGTGATTGGGCCGGGGTTGGCACGCTGGGTCTCGACCAGTCGGCCGAGGGTCTCGGCGCGCAACAGGGGCATGTCGGCGTAGGTGACGAGAACCAGGTCCGTCTTGCCTTTCAACATTGCCTCGGCCTGTTGGACGGCGTGTCCGGTACCTAGCTGCGGCTCCTGGACAACGCAGCGCGCCGTCTCACCGAGGAACTCGCTCACCGCCTCGGCCCGATGTCCAACGATAACTACCGGAGCTGCAGTGCTGGCAGCCCTGGCGGCCTGGACGGCATAGTAGATCATCGGCTGCCCGCAAACGGCGTGGAGCACTTTCGGCAGCTCCGACTTCATGCGCGTGCCCTGCCCGGCGGCGAGGATGACAGCGGTTATTTTCATCGGTTGCTCCTGCCCTCACCCATCCCCGCCTTTGCCCTCCCCTTCCCTCTCCCAAAATCGGGAGAGAGAAGGGGAGGGTGGCCGAAGGCCGGGAGGGGTTGGGTGAGGGAAAAAAAGCCCCGCTCGCAGGCGGGTAATCAGGCTGGGGCGCCTGGACTCGAACCAAGATCCACAGCTCCAAAGGCTGGTGTGCTGCCGTTGCACCACGCCCCAAGGCGGCGCGAATTGTAACATAAGCCGGGCGGCTGGGCAATGTTTAGCCCTTGTCGTCCTTTGGCGTCAGCCCCAACCGGCGAGCCTGCTCATACGACAACATATCTGACTTTGGCGCCGCTTTATGTTTCCCTGTTGCAGTGGTCCAGAAAGCATCCACTTCTTCAGGCTTGAGCTTCTTCTTGGCTTGCCGGAGCAATGGCTCCAACTCATCGGGGCCTGTCTCAGCAGCCTCTGCCAGCGGAGCAGCAGGAGACGGCTTGATGTAGGGTATGGTAGGCACATCCAGTGCCTCGAGCGCCTCCTCAATCTTTTGCCTGAAAGTAGAAAAAACCTGAAAAGCATTCAGTGCTCGCGCTTGCTCGGTAAGCCCCATCCCTGCTACCAGCATGGCGTGAGTCGTTCCGACTGGTGTAAAGAGCAGGTCATACTCCCCACCATTGAACAGGTGCCAATTGGAAGGGACTTTCTGCCCGATCAAGTGAGAGACCTTCTGGCCAGCGCTGAAAACGGCCATCAGAGAGGCGGTCAGCGAGACCTCCGTACTGCTTTCCGGCAAATCGCCGGCGCGCGCCTGGATTCGGCCCCGGTCGTTGAGCAGGAATACCGCCATCGCGTCCAACTCTTGACGCAGGCTGGTCAGCAGATCGGCCAGGGTCGGTCGCTCCTCGGCTTCCTCCTCGTTGATCGGCTCGGCCGGCAGCATGGTTTCGACCAGGCCAAGGTGTCGTTCCACCGCGTCCAGGAAATCGGCGATGGGAACAGGCTTGATGAAGAACGCGTCCGCGCCGGCTTCGGCCACCTCTTTGCGCACCTTTTTATCTGTCAACCCGGTGATCAGGACAACCTTGGCCTCCGGCCTGTGGCTACGTACCTTACGCATCAATTCGATCCCCGTGATCCCTGCCAGGCGGTAGTCCGTCACCAGGAGGTCAACCTTGTTGCGGGAAGCATCCAGGATCGCCTCTTCGCCGGAGGGGATCTCGACCACCTCCAGCTTATGCTCGAGGGTTTCCAACGCCGTGCGCAACAAGTGGCTGATCTCGCGCTGGTCTTCGACGATCAGAATGCGATAGGCGGCCATAACAATAAAATTCTATCACAATTCGTGATCAGGCACTGTGCGCACGCAGAACCTTTTTAGGGTCGAGACGGTGGAAATTCGCATGCACAGTTCTAGCCGGAGGTACGGAAGTATACTCCGCAACCCTGGAAAAGGTGCTGGCACGTTTTTTCTCGGCTGTTCCGGTAGCAACTCGTTTATGGTTGCGCAGTTAGCAACCATTATTCTCTCCCCATAACCAGTCCCCTACACTCCCAGGATTCTAAAGGCCCGCCGGTAAGCATCGGGCATCTGGACGCGAAAAGCTTCCTCCAGGGCAGCATATTGTTTTAGGAACTAATCCACCAGCCAGCAAGCCGCCCAGTGATCTGCCTTGACCTCCTTGAAGGCCGGCTCCTCAAACGAACATTTGTCAATTGCCACCGGGCAACGTGGATGAAAGCGGCAACCCTTGGGCGGGTTCAGCGGACTGGGAACATCGCCCTTGAGAATGATGCGCTCCCGCTTCAGGGTTGGGTCGGGGATTGGGATGGCCGACATCAACGCCTTTGTATATGGGTGCAACGGATTCTCGAAGAGTTCCTCACGGCTGGTCAACTCGACCATCTTACCCAAGTACATCACTGCCACCCGGTCAGAGATATGTTCCACAACGCTCAGGTTGTGGGCGATGAACAAGTAGGTCAGACCAAATTCTCTCTGGAGATCCTTCAAGATGTTCAACACTTGAGACTGGATGGACACATCCAGCGCTGAAACCGGCTCGTCGCAGACGATGAACCTGGGGCGTAAAGCCAGGGCACGGGCAATCCCGATGCGCTGCCTCTGACCGCCAGAGAACTCGTGTGGATAGCGGCGAGCGTGATAATCTTCCAAGCCAACTTTCTTGATGATCTCCAGCATGGTCTCAACACGCTCGCGGCGCGTACCGATCCTATGCACATTCAAACCTTCCATCACCGATTCCCCGATCGGCATACGGGGGTCCAAGGAGGCGTAAGGGTCCTGGAAAATGATCTGCATGTTACGGCGCATGGCTTTCATCTGCTTGGCACGCAGCGTAAAAACGTCCACGCCGTCGAATATCACCGAGCCGGAGGTGGGCTCGACCAAACGCAGCATGGTACGCCCGATGGTCGTCTTGCCACAACCCGATTCTCCCACCAGGCCCAAGGTCTCACCCTCGCGAATCGTAAAGCTGACGTCATCCACGGCCTGTACCCAAGCCACCACGCGCTGTAACAGACCTGACCGGACGGGAAAAAACTTGACCAGATTCTTGACCGTGATCAGGTCTCTCTTCGGTTTTGTTGTACTGGTTTCCGCTATGCTCATCGAGTGCTTCTCCAGTGTAAAAGTTATTTACCAGCTCGCGCCAAAGGAGCGCGGTGCCCCTCGGTTTCCTGATACAGCCAACAGCGAGTGGTGTGAGCCGAGACAACCTCGATCAGGTCGGGTTCGAGTTGTGTGCAGATCTTCAACTGGTACTCGACGCGGGCACGGCAACGGGGTGCAAAACGACAACCCGGCGGCAGGTTGACCAGGTTAGGCACGTTACCAGGGATGACATCCAACTTCTCCTTGATCTTCCCCAACACAGGAATGGATCCCATCAGGCCCTGTGTATAAGGATGGAGAGGTTTCGCGAACAGAGTCTTGACGTCAGCCTGCTCCACGATCCGACCCGCGTACATCACGGCGACACGTTCGGCCATCTCGGCGATCACGCCCAGATCGTGTGTAATGAGGATCACCGAGGCGCCGACCTTCGTGCGCAGGTCGCGCATCAGACCCAGAATCTGGGCCTGGATGGTCACGTCCAGGGCAGTGGTCGGCTCGTCGGCGATCAATAGTTCGGGCAAACAGGCCAGCGCCATAGCGATCATGACACGCTGGGCCATGCCGCCGGAAAGCTCGTGAGGATAAGATTCGGCCCGGCGTTCGGCCTCGGGGATGCCCACCATCTTCAGCAGCTCGATGGCGCGTTTCCAGCCGGCCTCTTTCCCCAGGTCCTGGTGAATGTTCAACACCTCACCGATTTGGTTGCCAACCTTGAAGACCGGGTTGAGCGCTGTTTGCGGCTGCTGGAAAATCATCGAAATGCGGTTGCCGCGCACGTGCGTCATTTCGGCCTCGGTCAATTTCAATAGGTCCTGGCCGTCGAAGACAATCTCGCCTTCGAGCACCTTACCGGGTTGGCTGATCAGCCGCATGATCGAGAGGGAGGTGACGCTCTTGCCGCACCCCGATTCTCCGACCAAACCAAGTACCTCGCCAGGAAACACTTTAAAATCCACCCCGTCCACGGCCTTGACAACACCATCTTCTGTGAAGAAATAGGTTTTGAGGTTTTTGACCTCAAGCAAAGGTTTATTGGTTTCGTTGGACACGAGCTTTCTCCCAAGATTAGAGTTTCAAGCGCCGTCGAGGAAGTCACGCAAGCCGTTGCCGATGGTAGTGAAGACCGAGGAACCATGAAGGTCAGCAGGCCCGGCAGCCACGGCAATCACGGTTTGTTTCGCACAAATTGCTGCACTGCGGAAGTGCAGATTCCCCCATTTTGGAAAAGAAACCTGAATCTCGAAGAGGACAAGCAATCCTACCCTTTATTCCTGTTTTTCCGAATGTACAAGGAAGCACCAATGATGCCAAGAATCAATCCACAAACCGATGCAACATAAGAAAAGAAATTCAAAAAAAAAGTCGAAGGAAGACGATCTAGCGCCATTAAAAATGGCAAGGCCACACCCAATAGGGATAGGAAAAGACCCAACAGGATGATATGAACGGGGCGCCAGTGCATCATTTTTCGTACAACCAACACGAAACCAGATGACCTGGTTCCGGTTCAAAGTCCGGAGGTACTTTGACTTCACAAAGCCCCTGGATGGCCTTGGAACAACGGGGGTGGAAGCGGCAACCAGGGGGAGGGTTCACCAGACTGGGCGGCTCACCTGGGGGGAGCTCCTTGTAGGTCTCTGCGTTTCTGGCATCCGGCTCCGAGGTACCGGTCAGCAGAGCCATTGTGTATGGATGAAGCGGATTATCCAATACCTGACGCACGTTGGCCTTCTCAATCAAGTTGCCCGCGTACATTACAAAAATGCGCTCGGAGAAGTAACTAACAGTGGACAGATCGTGAGTGATATAGATAACCGAAAGATTATGAGCTTCCTGCAAACCTCGAAGAAGTTTAAGGATTTCCACGCGGACAGAGGCATCGAGCATAGAGACGGGCTCGTCAGCCACGAGAAATCTTGGACCCATAATCATTGCGCGCGCAATCACCACCCGCTGCTGTTGCCCGCCGCTGAGCATGTGAGGATATTTCTGGAGAAAATCATCGGGCGGAGTGAGCTTCACCTCCTCCATCGCCTGATAAATGCGCTGGATGCGTTCTTCTTTAGAGCGAACGCCTCCAACAATTAAGGGTTCCTCCAGAATTCTTTGAATACTCATAAAGGGCGGCAACGCCCCGTACGGGTCTTGTTGTACATATCCTATGTGAGAGTGATACCAATGCATCCCTTCCACATTAAGTTGAGAAAGATTCTTGCCATCGAAGATAATATCCCCTTGAGTCGGCTTATAAAGCGCCAGGATAGCCTTCATCAGACTTGATTTTCCACAACCACTCTCGCCTACAACCGCAATTGCCTCACCATCATGAACATCAAAGGTAACGCCATCTACAGCCTTCACATATCCAGCATGGCCGAATCCAAAACGCTTGAGTTCAAACCAAACATGCAAGTCATCAACGGACAATAAAGCTCTGCTTGTATCTTCTTTCTTCTCCACATCCATTACTTGAGAAACAGACACCATAACCATGCTCCAGACTCAAGAATATAACCAGCACTTGACCTTTCGGCCTTCTTTCGCAATCACAGGAGGATCCTCCACACACTTTTCGAAGCGAGCAGGACAGCGATCGGCAAAACGGCAACCTTTGGGAAGATTTATCAGACTAGGCGGCCGGCCAGTAATGAATTCGGGCTCCTTGGTGCCGTGCAATCTCGGCACACTTGCCATAAGCTTCCGCGAATAAGGGTGTAATGGACTATCAAAGAAACGATAAGCGTCACTCACCTCAACAATCTGTCCGGCATACATTACTGCCACGTCATCTGCCAACTCACTGGAGGTGGCAATATCGTGCGTAATCAAAATGAAGCTAATGCCCAACTCACGTTTAAGACGCTTCAAGACATTGAAGATATTTGCCTGGGTCAACACATCGAGGGCGGAAGTCGGCTCATCCAAAATGATGAGACGTGGGGAGGTGACAAGCGCCATCGCGATGGCAACGCGCTGACGCATACCACCGCTCAACTCAAACGGATAGCGGCTGATGAAATCTTCCGGAACTCCTACATGCTGGAACATCTTCTTCACCAGCGAGACCGCCCCGGTTTTGTCTACACCCAGGTGAACAATGGCCGGTTCAGTCACCTGATCGCCAACTCGGATCACGGGATTCAGGGCATTCATGGCGGCCTGCGGAACCATAGAAATCGAGGCCCAGCGAATATTTTGACGGAAGTCTTCCTCGTTCAAGAGCATAATGTCTTGCCCTTCAAGATACACACGGCCCGAATAGGTCCCAGCATTGCGAGGCAAAAGACGCAGAATAGCTTTTGCCAGCGAACTCTTCCCACAGCCCGACTCGCCCACGATCACAACCGCCCGGTTGAAATCCAAGGTAAAGTTAACCCCATCCACCGCCTGAACCGGACCCAGGAGGGTATTGAAATGTAAGACCAACTCTTCGATGCGCAGAAGATTGTTATTTTGTGCCATCAGCTTTATATATCCCTCAATCGCGGATTGAAGATACGATCTAGTGCGAATCCTAGCATGGCAAAGCCCAGACCTGTGATCATCAACAATATGGCAGGCTCCAACACCCAGTAATAACGCCCCTGAAACAGGGCGCCGTCTGCAAAGGCATCGTCGATAATTTTTCCCCATGTAGGCAAGACCGGGTCGCCAAGGCCAAGAACCGCTAACGACGCCTCGAGGAATACGAATGACGGGACGGAGGAGACGAGGGCCGGAATCAACAGGGGGATCATGCGCGGAATCAAATAATTAAAGATGATGCGCGTATTGGATGCACCGTAAGCCCGGGCGGCTTCAATATAACTCGACTCTTTGGATTGCAGGAAAATGGCGCGGTAGGTCTTGATTGATCCAGAGAAAATGCTCAACAGGATCGTGACGCCCAACATCAGCCATATACTGCGCGAGTAGAAGGTGCCCACCATAATCAAAATGGCCAAAAACGGTAGGACGAGATTGATCTCGGTAATGCGCTGAATCAATTCATCTATCCATCCTACATACCAGGTGCCGATTGCGGCGATAACCATGGTCAGGAGGGATGTGCCCAGGGCTGCAAGCAGACCAAATGCCAAAGCGATCGGCGTGCCGTACAACAAAGGTAGAAGGAGATCGCGTCGGTATTTATCGGTACCCGCCAGCCCAAAAAGATCTCCGTGAAACACGAATTCGACATTAATATCTGAATCCTTCTCGAAAGTGGTGCCGGTGATCACAACTTGGTATTGGCCTTTCAGGACTGCTCCTGTAGAGGAATTGGGGTCTGCAAAGAGGGCCTGCATCACATCTTCGGTTTTAAGTCTTTTCTGCAGCTTTTGATCTTGGGAAAAACGATAAGTCATCTTGCGGTCTGCTTGCATGTCGGCAATGCGGACGGTTCTGCCGTCGGGAGTGATCCAGCTCACAGAAACAAATGGGAATTTCGCTTCAAACTGCGTGGTGAAATAGAGGATCATCTCCTGCGGAGGGCCATCATAGGTATAATCAAAAGAGTAGCTGATATCCTCAGTGGAAACTTCCGGATCGCTACTGGGAGTGGTGACTTTCGTCATGCTCCCATCCGTTGTCCTCACTGAAAATGAAATCGGCTTTTTCTTAGCCGAAAAGAAGTTGAACCAAGCTGGCGGAGCGTACTTTGGGTTTTGGTACCATACGTCCTCCCCCCCCCGCCAGAGGCGAATTGCCTCTTTGTATGGAATCGAGACCAACGCGTAAACAGCCACACCCAACAGGGCGATAATAATCACCGACCCAAAAACCGCCGTTGGGTAACGGAGAAAATCGCGAATAGTGTTCTTGAACGCGGTCATTGTGAGCTTCCTGAACCAACCTTAACGCGGGGATCAACCAGAGCATAAGCAAAATCGAGCAGAAAAACAGTGATGGCCAGCAAATAGGCATAAATAATCGTAGAGCCAACGATCACTGGTGTATCAAAGAAACCGATGGCCCGATAGAGCGTAATTCCAAGCCCGGGCCAGAGGAAAACCGTCTCCGTGATCGTGAAACCAGTCCACAGAGTGATGACTAGAAGAGCAAAATTCGTGATAATGGTCGGCATGGTAGGGCGGAGAATGTAACGGCGCTCGACGGCACGGGGAGGCAGTCCCTTCGCTTTTGCCATTTCCACATAATCCTCGCTGGAGTAGATCAGGAAAAAAGTCCGCCAGTTGTAAATGCTCAAGAAGATCGAGCTGACGATTACAGACATAGCTGGCAGAATGAGATGCTTCAATATATTTAGACCATAATCAAACGAATTGTCTGGCGGGGGTGAATCCACAAGCCCTCCGAAGGGCAAGATCCTTAGAACGGCTGCAAAGATAAGAATGAAGAAAATGCCATAGAACCACGGGGGAGCGGCCGAAGTCGGTGAAAATGCAATGGTCAGTTTGTCCCAAAAACTGCCATATTTTCTCGATAAGGTAAGGGCAAGAAAAACGCTTCCAAAAAATAATAATAACTCGGACGAACCTGTTAACAAGAGCGTAGCGGGGAGACGTTCGAGAAGGATGAGGCGCACTTGCTTCGAGCCGTGGTCACTACTCATGTTAATGGCGCGGCCCAGGTTCAAGGTGAGGGCATTTTTGAGGTAGCGCATGGAACGGACGGCAAACGGCTGGTTCAGGCCCAGGCGCTTCTCCTCCGAGGCAATCTTTTGCTGAATGAGTCTCTGCTTGGCCTCGGGAGACAAGTTTCGATAGTTAGGGTTCGCCAGGATGGACTGTGTCGTGTTATCGCGGATCTCATTGCGCATGATGGTGTCCACATATCCACCCATGTTGGCGATCAAAATGGTCAAATAAACGCCGATCGTGACCGTGATTATCAAGGTAACAAGCCTAATGGCGGTGTACTTTGCGACGCGCGCGAAAGTGCTGTTGCGGAGCGATTTCTTGACAATCGGCGAGCTAGGAACGGAAGCATCCAAAGCTTCTGTGGACATATTGACCTCAATGCCGGATATTAAGAGGGAGGGGCAAGGGCAAGCCCTTGCCCCTCGTCAACGAACAAAAGGAAACTTACGGAACGACCACGTAGTCGAGGAATGTGAAGGCAGGGATGGCGACGGGGATGAAAACCGCAGCCACTTCGATCCTGCCGGAGCCAGCGACGAGCTTGGCAGACACATCCGCAGGGATGGTGAGGGTGAATACACCATCGTCAGCGGTCGCAACGCCAGCACCCACATACACGGTCTCGCCCTTGTCATTGTAGAGCAGGAACTTAACCTCTTTGATATCGGCGGTCGGGTAGGGATCGCCGCTGCTCTTGTAGGTGATGGTAGCCGTGAAGGCGGTTTCCGCGCCGATCTTGACCTGAGCGGGGCCATCGAGGGCGGCTTCACCGAGAGGCGCCTGACCAAAGGCAGACCAGCGGTCAACCAAGTCAACGAAATCAGGATTGTTCTTGACCACAGCGGTGAAACCATTGAGGTCCACAGAGGCCAGATAGTAGGGCCCTGTGCCAACCCAGAAGTGACCCTTGTCCGCGTACCAAGCCTTGAGGGCAGCATAGCGGGCAGCTGCCTCATCGGTCGTGAGGTAAGCGCTCATCGTGGCCGCGTACGGGATGGTGCTCTCGGCAATGGCCTGGTCGAGGTACTTGCTCAGGATATCCAGGCTCGGGCCGCCGATGAAGCTCATCCATTCGACCTGATTGCGGTCGGCCTGCCCGGTGCCCCAGGCCAGTTCCTTGTTGGCGACGGCCATGTTGCCGACGGCAAGGACTGGCCAAGAAGCTTCACCTAAAGTGGAAGTTGGCCACCAGGAGGTGATATCGAGCTCGGCGTCCGAATACACGTTATCATCGTAAGTGGCGATGGTGAGCGGGTTGGTGGAGAGGATCTGGACGCCCTTGAAGTGGGTCAGGAAGGCTTCCAGGTTGCCGGCGGTGTCTTCGTCGTAGATGGCGCTGCCTTCTTTGCTGTAGTCGAAGGTCTCGATCATGTACATGACAAAGTCAGCCACAGACAGATTGCTGCCATCATGCC
>Ga0209610_1001814_pt1 | contig 10934 bp, 9 predicted proteins | sample LakKivw275mmetaG_FD_184137 | JGI IMG/M metagenome (GOLD analysis project Ga0209610, IMG submission 184137) | Anoxic lake water microbial communities from Lake Kivu, Rwanda to study Microbial Dark Matter (Phase II) - Lake Kivu water 275m metaG... | ecosystem: Environmental > Aquatic > Freshwater >...
GTCCGACCACGGTGAGTGCGCTCCTGCACAGCGCGACCATGGTAGCTGCGGGAGCGTTCGTCTTCATCAAGTTGACGTGGTATATCGAGCCGTGGCATCTTGCCGAGACCATGCACGGGGCAGGACTCGAAGGGCTCGAGTACGTGTATATCGTGGTGCTCTTCATCGGGCTCATCTCGGGCTTGTACGGCGCGCTCGCCGGCTCCGGGATGCTGGAGCGCAAAGTGCTCCTCGCCGCTTCCACGATGTCCAGTATTGGACTGATGTTCGCCGCGACCGCCGCATCGTTCTGGGTCGGGCACTTCGCCGTGCTCGTCGGGTTCTGGTACATGGCGGTGCACGCGTTCGCGAAGGCGAGCTTATTCCTCGTTAGCGGCCATCTGATTCACGCTACCCACAGCCGGTTCCTCAACGGCGGACGCGAGTTCGCCAAGAAGATGCTCCCGGCATGTATCGTGACCATCATCGCGACGACCTTCCTCGTCGGGATACCACTACTCACCTCGTACTGGGTGAAGTCCGCGATGGATGAGGTGATGGAGCATCTCGTCCACGATTTCGGCTATCTCCCGCTCGTCTTGCTCGTGCTTACCTCAGTCGTCTATGCAGGGATAATGGCGAAGTTCCTTGCCCTGAACTTTATCAAGGGCGAGAAGCCGCACCACGAGCATACCGAGGGCGGCACCCTGATGAAGGTCGGCTATGCACTGATGGTCTCGGTCCTCTTCCTGCTGCTCTACCTCATCTTTACGCTGGAGGAGACACACGAATTCGTCGCCGCCGGCGCGTTCTTCAAGCAGGGTATGATCACCGTCTCGTTCGCCGTCGGTATCCTGGCCCTGCTCGCGTACCTCGTCGCACTCTACCGGCCGCGGATAAGCTTTCTTTCCGGGCTCGGCACCTTCTTCGGCGATCGCATGTACCTCCCGTTCCTGAACGACTATATCGTGCCCAAGATCGGTTTTGCCCTCGCCGGGGTCGTCCAGAACTACGGCAATACGGGAATTGACGGCTTCTTCAACACGAAGGTGATACCAGGCTTCTTCGGCAATGTCTCCAGACGGATACGCTCGATTCAGACCGGGTATCTCAGCCGCTACGTGAGCATTGTGCTCGGCGTCGTGATGCTGATACTGATTTTAATCTCGCTTGTCTCGCTCAAGGGGGTGGTGCTATGATGAACTTCACGCTGCCTTACTCTCTGTCCATGCCAATGGTCATGCTGCTCGGTGCGGTCGTCATACTCTCGGTCTGCTCGGCGTTCGCGGTGAAGTATCGCAATCTCGGGCTGGTTGGCGCGGTCGTCGCGATCCTCCTCGGGTTTGGAGGCGTGACGCTCGACAATCCGAATCTCGTCTATTACACCGGCTTCGTCCTCGTGATCAGTCTCGTCAACCTCGCCTCGCTCAGGGCGCTGAAGAGCGCGATCCAGGGCGTGGATTACGGCCTGGTCGGGCTCATGGCGCTCGTCACCCTCTACATCTTCACCACCCAGGACCTCGCCATGATCCTCGCTGCCTTCGTCCTCGTCTCCGTGCCCACGTATATCCTGGTGATGGCGCGTGAAGGTGGTGCAAATGTGGAGGTGGGTATCAAGTATATCACCTTCATGGTGCTGGCCACGATACTCTTCCTGATCGGTGCGGTGATCCTCGCGTACACCAAGAACGCCTTCAACGGGCTGCTCTACATTCTCGGCTACGTCATGCTCGTCCTGGGCCTGAGTATCGAGGTGGGCGTTGCGCCGCTCCACGAGTGGGTGCCGGACGTTTTTGCAAGTGCCGATCCGATCCCGCTCTCCATAATCGCCTCGCTCGCCAAGATCGTGCCGTTTGTGATCGCCTTGAAGATCCTCCTGGCCACGGCGAGTGAGTTGACCATCTCAATCACGCTCTTCACCGCCGTGCTCGCGGCGATCTCGATGTTCACCGGTAATATCGGTGCATTGACCTCAAAGGAGCCGGGACGCATTCTCGCCTACTCCACGGTCGCGAACATGGGGTACGTGCTCGCCTGCGTGGTGGTGATCGTGAAGCCGCAGTACTTCTACTTCGCGCTCACCGGTGCGCTGCTCATGCTCTTCGCCAATGCCGCAGGCAAGATCGGGTTCTTCAATGCGATCAAGAACAAGGGCGCGTTCTCGCCGCTGATGTATCTGCTCGCCTTCTCGTTCATCGGACTCCCACCGCTCATGGGCTTCTGGGGCAAGCTCTTCATCCTCTTTACGCTGGTCAAGGCCGAGTATGTCTGGCTCGTCGCGCTCATGGTGATCAATTCCGCGATCTCAGTCCCGTATTACCTCCGGCTCGCCCGTGAGCTCGGGGTAGGCTGGAAGCCGGATCTCGTCAATTATATCTGCCTCGTCGCCGTGATCATCATCCTCATCACCTTCCTGCCTGATTGGTTCTTCAGGGGGGTGGAGGTCATCGCGCAATCTGTAGGAGGTATCGTGATTTAGGAGGAGGAACGAGAACATGATCGAAACAGTCTTGCTAATTGCGGTTCTGATTGTGGTGAGCGTATTGATCGACGGCGTGCTGCTTCTGCTCGTGAAAGTATTGCCGCGCTACAACCTCACGGAGATCAAGACGATGCGGTGGGAGGCAGGGAACCCGCCGATGAAACTCCCGAAGTTCACGCTGCCCATGCAGTATTTCGGGTACATGTACCTCTTTATGGCCGCCGAGCCGATCGTGGTGCTGCTGCTCCTCTTCGCGGCACATCCGGGTATGAGCTACCTGCTGTTCCTGGTGCTGACGCTCGTGCTGCTCCTGCCGGCGCTTTACGTCGGCTATAAGATCACGCTGGAAATGGCGGAGGCGAGAAGTTAGGTAAGTAAGAGAAGGAGAAAGAGGGTAAAGAACGAGAGGTAGAGAGAAAGATGGAAAATCCAAATGCGCATATAGATTTCCTCGAGTCAGGACCGCTTGCACCGTTCAAGAAATGGGCGGCGAAGTGGAGCTTATGGCCTTGCCATTTCATCACCTCGTGCTGTGGTGTTGAGCTCGCCCACGCCTTCGCCTGCGGCTATGATGGTGAGCGGCTGGGCACGTTGAACCTCGGGATCGCGCGCCAATCAAACTTCATCATCATTGAGGGCACAATCTCCCGGAAGATGGCGCGCGCCTTGCAATTCGTCTACGGGCAGATGCCCGATCCGAAGTTCGTGAACGTGATCGGTGCCTGCGGCGAGCGAGGCGGGATATTCTGGAATAGCTATAATATCACGCATCCCTCGGATATCGTCCCGGTCGATTTCTTCGTACCGGGCTGTCCCATAACGCCCGAGGGACTGCTCCGGGGCGTCAGAGCGCTGCAAGACAAGATCACGGGCGTGGACCGGACGACGATCAGCTTCAAGAAGGTGGAGCTGCCGATGGTGGAGCAGTTAGAGGAGCGATTGATCCCCAGCACGCCGAAGGTGTACGCACCCACGCCGCATATCAAAGTGGACATAAAGAAGCTCGTGGATTGGGATTTCGGCAAGGAATTGGAGCTCGAGCTGAAGAAGGAGCTCAAGAACCTCGGCGAAGCCGTAACGATCACCGATGTGAACCGGATTGCGATCAAGACGCGACCAGAGCAGCTGAAGGAGGTCGCGCAGCTCCTGAAAGCGACCATGGGGCTGGACCATGTGAAGAGCGTGAACGTAATCCAGGTGCCGCACGAGCGGAAGTTTATCATCGAATACGTGGCCGCGAGCTACAGTAACGAGAAGCTGATGCCCGTGCTCTTCACCCTCTTCACGGAGATCGGTACCAAAGACCCGAAGATCGCCAGCCTCACCCCGGTATGGGAGAGTGCGAATTACTCAGAGCGTGAGATGCATGAGTTCTTCGGTGTCTGGTTTGAGGGCAATACGTGGATGGGCCGGAAGTTCCTCCTCGCCCCTGACACGCCTGATCTCCCGCTGCGGAAGGAGTTCAAGATCCCTGAAGAGGTCTACGCGTTCGAGAAGGGTGTGGAGCCCCAGTTCATGGTCCCCATCGAGCCGCCGAAAGACCTTTACACGCCCATCTGGCAGGAGTTCATTGACACGGCGTACGATAGTGATGAGATCATCGTCCCCATCGGGCCGCACCATGCGGGCAGCGGGCATCTCCGGGTGACCTTCCGGGTGAAGGGTGACCGGATCGTGGACGCGATCCCGGAGCCGGGCTTCGTCCACCGGTCAATGGAGAAACTCGCGGAGAATAAGCTGTACATTCAGAACATTCCACTCTTTGAACGATTGGCGATCAACGACCCGGCGAATATGAACCTGGCGTACGTTCGGGCGATCGAGGAGGCGTTGAAGGTCGACGTCCCCGAGCGCGCGAAGTACCTGCGGACCATTCTGGCCGAGCTTTCGCGTATCGAGGCCTTCTACTATGACTCCGGGATCTTCTCACTCTTCTTCGGTCACACCACGGGGTTCATGTACTGCATGGCGATCCGTGAGATGGTCATTGAGGCATTGATGCAAATTTCAGGCTCGCGGAGCGGGCCCTCGTTCATCGTGCCCGGCGGGTTGCGGCGCGACATTCAGGATAACGTCATCGACCTGATCGATAATCTTACCTCGGCACTCAACCGGCGGATGAAGAAGTTTGAGAGCATCTTCGTGAACAACCCGGTAACGGTGGCGCGAGCGAAGGGCGTCGGCGTGCTCACGAAGGATGATGCGATCCGCTGCGGCATGGTTGGGCCGTTCCTGCGTGCGTCGGGCGTGAATTACGACCTGCGGAAGCTCCTGCCCTACGAGGCGTATGACAAGGTGGAGTGGGACGTGACGACGGGTGATGACGGTGATTGCCTGGGCAGGTTCCTGGGCAGGCTGGAGGAGATCCGTGAGAGCGTGAAGATCGTGAAGCAGGCGGTGGATGCGGTGAAGGGCATAAAAGGCCCGATCCTGAGCGATGATATCCTCGGCGAGTATAAGGAGGCTGCGCATGACATCAGCGGGCACTTCTTCCGAGTATTCGGTAACCTCGTGCTGCCAAAAGGCGAATGGACAACGCTCACCGAGGTGGCGCGGGGCACGATGCTCTTTACACTCGTCAGCGATGGCGAGTCGAACGTCCCGTACCGTGTGCGGGTAATCAGTCCGTGCTGGATGAACTTGCGTGGCTTCATGGAGGCGGTGAAAGGTGAACGCTATGCGGACTTCTGGGCGGTGTATGGCAGTTTCGGCTACTTCCCGCCGGAGGCGGATAGGTAGGAGGTGAGGAGAGAGCAATGATCGACCTAAGCGGACTCATCAGCACCATTATGAACAACCAGATCAACATCCCCCTGCTCTACGTGATCTACGACATCTTGCTCAAGATCCCGGTGATCGGGAATATCGTTGCCTGGTTGCTCAGTATCATCCCCATATCCGGGGTCCCGATCGTCAAGCTGCTCATCGGCTTTGTGCTCTGGAAGCCGATCTTTGTGATGCTGCTCGTGCCCGGGTTCGCGACGCTCGGCACCATGCTGCTCATCCTGCCCTGGCTCGAGCGTAAGCTGGTGGGACGGATGCAGTGGCGGGTGGGGCCGCGCGAGATCGCGCCGCGCACGCGCGGGAGTATCCAGCTGCTCGCTGATTCGCTCCGGTTCCTCACGCAGGAAGTGATCATCCACAAGGAGGCGCACAAGATGTACTTCCTCCAGTTCCCGTTCCTCTACTTCCTTCCCGTGCTGCTCCCGCTGCTCTTCATCAATGCGGGCGCCGCGGGCCGGCCGCTCGTGCCGATCGAGTCGCCCTATGCGCTCCAGATCATGATCGGGCTGATCAGCTTCATGCCGGTCTTTATCATCGGGGTCGGCTGGGCGGCGAATAACCGGTTCGCGTTCATTGGCGCGGTACGCGAGGCGTTCATGTACTTCGCCTATGAGATTCCCTTCATCATCGCGATCCTCGCGATGATCATCCTCTACGGCACCTCGAACACGGCGGAAGTGATCAGCGTGGGCAATCAGGGCAGCTGGCTGCACTGGGGCATTATTCTCAACCCGCTCGCCGCGATCGTCTTCTTCATTACCACGGTAATGGCCACCTCACGACTCCCGTTCGAGATCCCGGAAGCGGATCAGGAGCTGGCCTTCGGGCCGTTCATTGAGTACTCCGGTATCGCCTTCGGGCTCGCGTATGTGATGGCGTACGAGAAGATGTACGTGCTGAGTGCGATCATGACGATGCTCTTCCTCGGAGGAGGCAGCGGCCCGGTGATCCCCTACCTGGGCGATATCTCCTATGCGATCTGGTTCGTGGTGAAGACGCTGATCATTCTCCTCGTGATGGTGAACCTTCGTGGGGTTTATCCTCGGTACCGGCTCGACCAGGCGTTGCGCATCGGCTGGGGCGCGATGCTCCTCGCGGCTCTGGTTGCGCTTGTATGGTCAGTCGTCTTAGGAGGATGGGTACTATGAAGAAAGTAGGAACACCGGATTACAGCGTAGCGGACAAGCTCAAGTATCATGTCTCCGCGCTCTCGACGGCCGCGAAGGAGGTTGCTCTGCCCTTAAACATCACGACACACTATCCGCGCGAGCGTAAGCGGCAGCCGGATTGCTTCCGCGGGTATATGCTCTTTGACCCTGAGCAGTGTATCAGTTGCTTCCAGTGCTCCTTCGTCTGCCCGGCGAACGCGATCTGGATGAAGGAGGCGCCGAGCGGACGGTACTATCCGACCGTTGATTATGGGAAGTGCATCTTCTGTCACTTCTGTTTGGATACGTGCCCGGGCGGCGCATTGAACAGCACCAAGATCCACGATGTCGCGTACCGGACGATGGAGGAGATGCTCACGCTCACCGAGGAGATGGTCGAGCCTCCGGAGATCATTCGCGAGGATAAGATCGTGGTGGATTACGTGATCGATAAGACTGATCTCTCCTTGCGCCGGACCAAGGAGGTTGATCGGCTGATCCCTGATCTCGATCGCCCCAAAGGGGTGCCGATGGCGAGCCAGTGTATCGACCGCGGGAGCTGCATCGCCTGTAAGGTCTGTGAGAAGATCTGCGAGAGCGGTGCGATCTCCTCGATCCGTGACACGGCGAGCATGGTGGTCAGAATGAAGATCGATTCGGAGAAGTGCACGGGCTGTGGGCTCTGCGTGAAGGAGTGCTCGATGCAAATTTTGCGGCTGGTGAGGAAGTGAGGGAGTAAGAGAAGAGAAATGGCAACCGAGGCGAAGAAGGGGGAGCTGGAATGGGAGGTAAAGATCCCGAAGAAGAAGGTACCGGATAAGTTATTCTTCGAGAACCTGAAGGCTGCGGTGATCGACGCGAAGACGTGCAGCCGGTGTTTGACCTGCGTCTCGATCTGTCCGAGCGGCTTGATCGTCAACGAGGAAGATATCGTTGATTTCCCGCACTTTGATGAGAAATGTCTCGACTGTGGCGCCTGTGTCCGGGTCTGCCCGCGGTACGATTATCAGCCGAAGAGCGGCCTGGGCACGTATCTTGAGTTCACGGCCGGTAAGTCGAAGCGATTCAAAGGGCAAGATGGTGCGATGGCGACGGAATTCCTGATGTCCGCCATGGATATGGGGTTGATCGATCGCGGCCTCTTTGTTGATCGCGATGAGGTGTGGCGAACGAGTGTCTTTCATGTTCGTACCCCTGATCAGCTCCACCCCCTACCGCTGTCAGGCACAAAATACGCCTTCGCGGACGTCATTCCCGAGCTGAAGAAGGCGGTGCTGTTCACGAAGAAGGGCGTGGGTGTCGTCGGCACGCCCTGCATGGTCTCAGGCATCCGTAAGCTACAGGAAGAATTCCCGGTCTTCCGCGAGAAGGTGAAGCTCGTCGTCGGCCTCTTCTGTACCGAGAACTTCCACTATGAGGAGATTGCGAAGTATCTCAAGGATAAGGGTGTGGATTTCACGAAGCTCGTCAGAACAGATATCACCAAAGGCAAGTTCATCGCCAAGATGACCGATGCGGAAGTGAAATTCAAGGTAGCGGAATTTGAGGAGATCCTCCCCAGCGGCTGCCGCGTCTGCACGGACTTCACCGCGGTGGAGAGCGACGTGAGCGTGGGCAGCGTGGGCAGTGCCGTCGGGTTCTCCACCATCGTGATACGGACCGAGGTGGCGAAGCAGGTCTGGGAGTACATCAAGAAGACGGGTAATGTTGAGTTGAGCGAGGGCAAGCCAGAAGAACTGGATTACCTCATCAACCACAAGAAGGAGCGGGAGAAGAATATCCCGAAGCTGTAAGCGGGGATAAGAACGCTCGTTACAAGGAAGATACCAACCCTTAATACTTTGAGGGGGTAATTTTTTAGTTGTGGAGGGTTAATGGTAGACTTCACGATTTCGAGAGAAAGGTGGAATATAATCAAATAAAACTACGTAAAATGAGACTTCGTGAGAAGTGCACCGGGAGTATATCAAAATAGTGACTAATGTCACCTAAGCCACTATCCAGGCATCGTTCATGCGCTAGCACCTTTTCCACCTCCGCTGTTTTTATTCCCCTCGATTATGGCAATATATTCTTTCACGAGTGAGAGACTCATTTCCAGGTCGCTCGCTATATTCTCCGGGGGCACCCCGTCCTCAAAGAGCTTCCGCACTTTCTTGAACGCCTTGATATACCGGTCACACGCTTCTTCGCTATGTGAGGTCCGTCTGGCGATCTCCGGCGTGGGGACATTTTGGAGGAACTGCTTGATGATCACCGTCTTATGCGTGAGCGTCGGCCCCATATCGTGGATGCTGCCCCGGTGGGGTAAGATCACGCCCTGCTCAAGCTGGTGCTCTTTGACGTCTTTTCCGATGGTACCTGCGCTCACCCCGATGAGATGGCTCACGTCGGCAAAATTGAGCACCCCGCCCTGCTCATAGGCCTCCTGTAGCATTCTGGCTACCCGGTACCGCCGAATCTCCTTCGCGGAATAACCCGTTAGACGGAGTCTCAGATCTTCCTCGCTCGCAATCGTTAGTGTTACCGGTACCATTCGGGTGTTCTCGATCGTTTTGTCCCTCCCCGGTTTCTCATCCACGTGTGCAGCCCACCAGACGGTCTGACCGGCATCGAGTCGCCAGCCATCCCGCAGATGCGTGCTATAGAGCTCGAGCAGATCGTGCACGAGCATGTCCTGGATCTTCTCGCCACCCATGAACTTATACTCCTGGGTGAGGAGGAGCTTGATCGCGTTTGCAAAGCTTCGATACTTCCTCAGCATGCGATCTGCATTCGGATCTGCGCTCATACCTCCGCCCTCCTCGCTCTCTGCTCTCCCGAGTCCTGTTGCACGCTCGTTTTTCCCCCACCGTTCTCAGGAGCGAGCACCTGGTGAAACCTTGTCTGCGTCTCTGGCCGGTCTTTATACGTCAGGTAGAGGTCCCGATACTCTCTGAGAACGCGCTCGGATAGCTCCGTGAGCTCCCTGATCTCGACCTCTGAATAGCCGCGCTCGAGGAACTTCACCACCTTCGAGAATCCAGAAAGGTACCTCTGGATCGAGGCTCCCGAATGCTCGGTCTTCCGCTCAAGATCCGTGTACTCGTATCCCTGAAGCCAGAGTTTGACGATCCGCGCTTTGTGTGAAACACCTGGTCCTATGTCCTTCATCGTCCCTCTAGTAGGAACCGTGATCCCGGCGTTCCGCAGCGACTTGATGTCCCGTTTGATCGTCCTGATGCTGCTGCAGAGCAGTGCGGCGAGATCCTCCTGGGTGAGGTAACAGCCCTGGTCCTTTGCCTCGTTCGTCATCCGAACAATCTTCCTCCGCCGCAGCTCGGCGATACCGTACTGCGTGAGCGCCTCTATGTCTCCCTCCTCATGCACGGTCACCTGCGTTGGGATGGTGTGGAGATCCTGCACCTTCTTCCCCGGTGGCTCGTCAGCCGCCACCGCGTTGATGGTTATCTGTCCTTCGTCCAGAGCGTCACCGAAGGTCTCCTGGAGGAATTCCCAGAAGTCGTTCACCAGCGCCCTGCAGATGGCAGGTGGGTAAGCATAGCCACGCTCCAGCTTCTGGTAGAGCTGCTGCTGTGCTGTTCGTAGCTTTACGCCCTTCAAAGGGCACGTGGATGCGTCTCGCTTTTGCATTTCCGTCACCACAGGTATACCCTCTGATATGGTAAAGCATGGTGACATTTGGCCCTTTAGTAAGTAGTTCCAAAGTTATTGAGCATCTGGTACTAAAGGGATTAAGCAAATATTGCAATAAATATGAACCCAATTATAGAGCCAGCCACATAAATAACTGCACCAATTCTCAAATCGTCAGCATTATTTATCGCTTCAACTATTGCAAAGACAGATGCAACTAACGCGAGTAATGAGATGAGTGTTACAAATTTCCAGCAATTAAAGCTACCTTGCATTTCTTCCGTTGCCTCACAAAATGTTTTTATAAATAGTGTAATAATACCCCCCTCATCCATTGAAATCCCCGTTTTGAATGCAATCCCTGCAAATATACCTGATATAAACCCTTCTCCAAATATTCTCTTTTCTGCACTCATTTTTGAATGGTAGACTTCACAATTACTTCGAGGTCATTTCTATTCATCACTTCTTCGAGTTTATTACGAATATCCCGCTCAATTTCAGAGTTATCTTCTTGGGTTAGATTGATTACAAATGCCACCATTTTCTCACAAAATTTACGATACTCTGATACTTGATAATGGAGTTCTCTTTTTACTTGGCTTCCCCCTCGATGTATTTTCATTTCGATTCCGATAGTCCCATTAATAATGAAATCAACCCTGTGTTTTTCCTTATAGCCCTCATACGCTTTTTCGTAACCATATTTATACTTTAGCAAGTCTAATTTCTGATCAAAATCCTGTTGATAATCTTTTTCTTTTTTATTTTTACCGTATCTAAAATAGACATCGCTACTTTTTAAGAAATCGACGACATTAGAGAAAATTTTATCAAGCTCTAAATCAGAGTTATTAAATACGTTAGCGATAGTCTCTAATTGATTATCTTCATCAGTAGTTGCA
>Ga0209610_1001815_pt1 | contig 10931 bp, 10 predicted proteins | sample LakKivw275mmetaG_FD_184137 | JGI IMG/M metagenome (GOLD analysis project Ga0209610, IMG submission 184137) | Anoxic lake water microbial communities from Lake Kivu, Rwanda to study Microbial Dark Matter (Phase II) - Lake Kivu water 275m metaG... | ecosystem: Environmental > Aquatic > Freshwater...
ACTGTATGTTGTCCAGTGGACTCTTGATCCGCGCCAAGGCCGGTTGCATGACATGCGTGTATCGCTCGGCCGTCTCAATACTGCCGTATATTATACCAGAAAGATGGCACATTGCCAAATCGCATTTTGGGTAGCGAGCACAAACTTGAACGCTAGACGGAGGGCCGCCCCAGGCCTTCCAGGAACTCCCGGTTATTGCGCGTCTGAGCCAGCCGCTCCAGAAGGGGCCCAATGGCCTGCTCACCACCACCCATTGCGGCCACCATTCGGCGAAGGGTCCACACCTTACTCAAAGTCCACTCCTCAAGAAGCAGCTCCTCCCGGCGCGTGCTGGAGCGTTCGATGTCAATGGCGGGGAAGATCCGCTGCTCCGCCAGCCGCCGGTTGAGGGTCAGCTCCATGTTGCCCGTGCCCTTGAACTCCTCGTAGATCATGTCGTCCATGCGGCTGCCCGTCTCCACCAGACAGGTGGCGATGATGGTCAGGCTTCCCCCTCCCTCGATGTTGCGGGCCGCTCCGAAGAACCGTTTAGGGGGGTAGAGGGCAGCGGGGTCCAGGCCGCCGGAGAGGGTGCGGCCACTGGCCGGGACCACCAGGTTGTAGGCGCGGGCCAACCGGGTGATGCTGTCGAGGAGAATGACCACATCCTGGCCGCATTCCACCAGCCGCTTGGCCCGTTCCAGGGCCATCTCCGCCACCCGGGCGTGATCCTCGAATCGCTCATCGAAGGTGGAGGCCACTACCTCCGCCTCCACCGAGCGGTCCATGTCGGTCACCTCCTCCGGCCGCTCACCGATGAGCGCCACCATCAGATGGACGTCGTTGTAGTTGGCGGTGATGCCATTGGCAATCTGCTTGAGGATAGTGGTCTTGCCTGCTTTGGGTGGGGAGACGATGAGACCCCGCTGACCACGGCCAATGGGGGCCAGCAGATCTATGAGCCGGGTGGCCAGGATGTGGGGCCTGGTCTCCAAACTGAGGCGTTCCTGGGGGAAAATGGGGGTCAGTTCGGTGAAGTGGGGACGAACCTTAGCCGATTCCGGATCCAGGCCGTTAACGGCCTCCACGCGCAGCAGAGAGAAGTATCTCTCTGTCTCCTTGGGGGGCCGCACCTGTCCAATGACCATGTCGCCGGTGCGCAGGTTGAAGAGGCGGATCTGCGATTGAGAGACGTAGATGTCATTCGGGCTGGGCAACATATGATCGGAGCGCAGGAAGCCGATGCCGTCCTGCACGATATCCAGCACGCCTCCGCCGAAGATGTAGCCCTGTTGTTCGGCATTGGCGCGCAACAATCGCAGGACCAGGTCATTCTTCTTGAGGTGGCTGTAGCCGGAGATGTCCATCTCCCGGGCCATGTCCCTCAGTTCATCAAGGGTCAGGGTCTCCAATTCAGCGATATTCATGGGGTGTCCCATTAGTACTCCAATCTTCATGCCGACAATGCATATCCTGCTCTGTCCCCCGGCAGGCAGCAGTTTCCAGGCGCTCAGAGCCAGCCGCCTTGAGGGGTCAGGTGTAACAACCGCCTGTTTTCAAACACCCTCACGCGATGGATGACTACATGGGGTTAGAACTCTCTGGAGGGGTAGCATTGCCTGGGCTACGATGATACAGTATGGATGTTAGGGAGAAAAGGGATGACTCACCGAGGTGCAAAACGGGCTGTGAAAAAGAGAGGATGCTTCAAACCTCTAAAGGGCCTTTCATTGCGCTTGATATTATAGCACAGCCCCATCCTTCTGTCAAATCCTTCAAACTTCCGTGTGATAAAAAGGATTGTTCATCACAAGATTGCACAAGGGAGGAAACGAGGGGTTTATCCCGCTGCTTTCCCAGATGACCCAGGCTTCCAGCGCAGATCAGGATAGCGGGCGGCCCGCACCTCATCCAGACGGGTCACAGGTACCTGGTGTGGTGCCTTATGCAGAAGATGGGGATCACTGCGCGTCTCCTGTGCGATGGCCAGAAGCGCCTCGGCGAAGGCGTCCAGCGTTTCCTTGGTCTCGGTCTCCGTGGGCTCGATCATCAGCGCCTCGCGCACGATCAGGGGGAAGTAGACGGTGGGTGGGTGGAAGCTGTAGTCCATGAGCCGCTTGGCGATGTCCAGGGCGTGCACCTCTGGAGCCCTCTCCAGCCGGCCAGAGAGGACGAACTCGTGCATGCAGGTGCGATCATAGGGCAGGGGGTAGACCTCTTGGAGCTTCACCCGCAGGTAGTTGGCATTGAGCACCGAGGCCTGGGCCACCTCCCGCAGGCCAGCCTCTCCCAACATGCGGATGTAGGCGTAGGCTTTGATGAACACGGAGAAATTGCCGTAGAAGGCTTTCACTCGGCCGATGGACCGCTCTGGCATGGCCAACCTGTAGCCCTCCTCTGCCTTGACTGCGATGGGGCCGGGCAGATAAGGTGTCAGCTTCTCTGAAGCGCCGACGGGCCCAGAGCCCGGCCCGCCGCCGCCGTGGGGGGTGGAGAAAGTCTTGTGCAGGTTGAAGTGCAGCACGTCAAATCCCAGGTCACCAGGCCGGACGATACCTAGCAGGGCATTGAGATTGGCCCCATCGCCATACATTAGCCCCCCGCAGTTGTGGATCAGCTCTGCTACCTCCAGCACCTGCTCCTCGAAGAGGCCCAGGGTGTTGGGGTTGGTCAGCATCAGCCCCACTACGTTGTCGCCGCAGTGCTGCTGCAGGATGGCCAGATCCACATTGCCCCGCCGGTCGGAGGGGATTTCCACCGCCTCGTAGCCGCTCATGGCCGAGGAGGCGGGATTGGTGCCGTGGGCCGAGTCGGGGATGAGCACCTTGTTTCGGTGGGCCTGGCCGTGGGTTTCATGGTAGGCGCGCATCATGAGGATGCCGGTGAACTCGCCGTGCGCTCCGGCCGCCGGTTGTAGGCTGACTCCAACGAAGCCACCAATCACCTTCAGCGCCTCCTGCAGCTCGTACATCAGTCGGAGGTTGCCCTGTACCGTCTCAGGGGGCTGGTAGGGGTGGGTGCGCACGAAACCAGGCAGCCGGGCGGCGGCCTCGTTCACTTTAGGGTTGTACTTCATGGTACAGGAGCCCAGGGGGTAGAAGCCGGTGTCCACTCCGTAGTTCATCTGGGAGAGACGTGTGTAGTGGCGCACGGCGTCCACCTCGCTCACCTCTGGCAGGGGCAGGTCGTCGCGCAGGAGCTCGGCCGGCAGATCCGAGGGAGGCACGTCCAGCTTTGGCAGGCTGACGCCCATCCGTCCGGGTCTACTCAGCTCGAAGATCAAGGGTTCGGTCGTTTTTCGCATGGTCATTCTTCCTCAACTAGCGTCGTACAGAAGACAAGCTCATCGTCCATCACTTCGTTCAGCCGACAGCAAGCGGCACCTCGGCGTGTTCCCCTGTGGCTTCGTTGATAACTAAGAGTCTGCCCGTGTCCTCACGCCATAGTTGCTCATTCGCGTTTAACAACTCGATACCATAGATTGTTCCATCAGGAGACAGGTCCACGACCAACTCGTCGCTGATGCGAATGGCCTCCACTTCGGCTTGCTTCTCTTGAAAACGCAGGTAAGCGATGTTATAGCGAGGATCATATGTGAGTCTCATGGTGGTCTCCTCTTCAGGCACTCAGAAATAGCGTGTAATGATCGTGATGACTAACCAATCGAAGCCTTCCCGAACAGCATAGGCCTCTATCTGTTTGGTCCTGTAATGCTTACCTCGCCACTCACTATCAAATGGGAAGTTACGTCGAAAGCCAGTGCGTCCAAACTTGGCTGGGAACTGTTCGCCTTGTTTGACTGTTGCTCTTACCTCATCCTCAGTAGCACCACGCTCTCCCATGCGCTCTCGGGCATGCGGGTGAAAATGAACTGCCATATTGCAACTTCCATTCAACGTCTCGACCGCTTCATTCAAGCAAGGCGCATTTCACCCAGTCCCAAGTTCTGGCCGGGTTCAATCGCCAGCGCGCCCACCTCCATCCACTGGCGGCCGGGGGCCTCGATCCGTCCGTAGCCAAACCGTCCCCAGGGGGTCACGATGGCGTACTGGTTGTCCAGCCACATCACGAAGCCCAACGCCCCGCGCGGCGGCCTGTCGCAGTCCAACACCGACTCGCCATCCACGCGGAAGCGCGCCCTCTCGAGGCCCCACTCGATCACGTAGGTGTGCCAGGCCGTCATGTCAGCCTCAACGAGCCCCTCGCTGACGCCGATGGCTTGCTGGGCCACCGGCCACAGGGCGCGGTACAGGGGACGAAGGTTCATCAAGGGGATCGCCAGCGGTGTGGTGGGGGCCAACAGGAAGAAGGGCAGCCGGATAGCGTCTATCGTGGTGGCCTTCCAGCCGTGCCCTGGCGTGTGCAGGTCCAGCTTCATGTCCGATGGGGGCGAGGTGTAGAAGAACCAGATGGCGCGTGACAGGGCCGGCCAGCGGAAGCCGGTCATCATAAAGGGATCGTTCCAGAAGCCAAAGCCTGCCGTGCCGCTCAATGTGCCTGTGGGATGCGAGAAGCGCGCCCGAACTGTGAGCGTCAGCGGGGGGTGCCAGGGAAAACGGCGGCGGGGCAGGCCCTGGTAGTCATCAATCTGCGCGTCGGTGTAGTGGCTCGAGGAGGTGTCGGTGTTGACGAAGCGCAGCGTAGTGCCAGTGGATTCCAGCGCGCCATTGCCCACCACGTATCGGTGCCACCGTAGGTTGAGTTCAGACGAGAAATCTTCGTGAATTGTGCTCATACATAGAGATTGTGCTCCCTATTTGGTCAAGTCAGCCGGATTCCAGGACACCCAGGTAGTGGAACGCTAACCAGCAACTGCTGAAAGAACCCCCAAGTCGTGGGTAAGGAAGTGCTGAAAGTCGCTTATCTCCTCACGCAATCGTTTGTTGGCGATCATCTCGGGATGTGGATCAACATAGTAGACACCATCTAACCTGTTGAGGGCCACTGTGTAGCCCAGGAAATGATTGCTCTTGAATGTGGAGTTGATGCCAAAAATGCTGTAGCCTCGGCGAGCGCGCTGAACGTCGTGTAAGAAGATGGCAATGACCCGCACTTCTCTACCGAGGAGTTGATCCGCAAACTCCAGCAGCATCCGCACCTGGCCGGGGCGGTCAATTTCCAACCGGGGCACATCCCCAGCAAAGCCACCTTCAGCCGGCGGCGGATGGCCATCCCCCTGGAAGACCTGAAGGCCATCTTGCACGAACTGGTGGAGGAGCTGAGACGGATGAAGGTGATAGACGGGCGCGCCTGGATCATCGACCTGACCCGCCTGCCTACCCACAGCAGCGTGAGCAAGGAGTACCTCGACCGGCTCAACGGCAAGAGCGTTCCGGAAGCGGCCTTCTGCGGCTACCCGGACAACGGCGATGCCAGCTACGACGTGGTACATATCTTCGAATACATCCTGCACCGGCTGAGCGCCTTGCCGGTGATCACCAAGAATCCACGCAATGCCGATGACCCACAGGCAGACCTGGCGACCGACGCCTGGTGTGTGCTACGACGTCCCAGCCCTTGCCACAAGGCGCTTTTCCGCAGCCGCACGGCGGTCGAGCGCACCAACAGCCGCACCAAGTTGACCTTCAACCTGAAGTGCCACAAGAACCGGGGCTGGAACGCGGTCGAGCACAGTGTGCTCTTTGCTGCCATTGCCATGCTGGGGGCGGCCTGGGTAGCAGTCAAGACCAGGCATCCCGACAAGATCCGCTCGGCCTGGACGTGGATCAGCCTGAACTGAGGCGGTGAGGCTACTTCCGCCTCCCCTCGCTTCACCCGGCGGGTAGCTCTCTATCTGCCGAGGCCATTTGCGCACGCCTCGGCATCACTTGGCTGAGCCCACTAGCATGGCTCGAATGCTCACAGGAACCGCTGGCGGCTCAGATAGACCCGCGCCACGGCACCACAATGCTGAGTTGTTAAGCTGCTAGAGCCCTCAAGACGAGAGTTATGAAACACTCTGATCATGGCAATGGTGCATCATCAGCCTTCTGTTTTCTCCCCATCGTCGTGGGAAAAGTCAGTGCCTGCCCCAATCGCGCCAGAAGAAGAAAGCGATGGCGGCGAACAGAGCAACAACAGCGATGCCAATCGAGATGGTCAATATCAAGTTGACGACCTGCTGAGGAGTCATTTCTTCTCCTTACATTGTAAGTACAGAAGGCTCTTCCGGCTTGTCAATTGGTGCGGTGGGAATACAGAGCCGGTCCCTCTTCCATTGCTCCTAGATGAAACAATCTAGATTCGGCAGTATGATAGCCTCTCTGTCCCCCTTTGTCAAATGGACTTTGTTAGGAGGATGCACGAACGATCTGTTGGCGAGTTACGTAAGTACCTCAATTTCGCCCAAAATTGGTCGAGTTAGACCGACCGCTCGTTCACAACTTCAGTTCAGCCAAGGTAACGGCGATACCCAAAGAGGACAGGACTGGCTGCCAACCATTTGCCATTTCAGTTGCCAGCGGATCCAGCACGTTGAACTGGACTTGTATAAGCCGGCCTGTGGCATCAAACGTGACTCGGCCGGGCACCTGTAGGATATCTTGTACCAACCGCAGGATCCCCAAGTCACGCACTTGAGGATAGCCTTGGGCCAGCCACTCCCGCGACCAGACAAGAGTGTTGTGAGCCAGGCTAAGCAGCAACAGCGTCATCTCTTGAGCGACGAAGGCGCGTCGGTGGCGTTTCCCGATGGGCAACCCCTGATGATCTTCGCCGAAACTGTGTTCCATCGGCCCACTGCGGTCGTCATAGACATCCGTGTAGGCGTGGACGAAGCTCTCTACCTTCGAAGCTGCCTCGAGAGGGTAGCCAGAAAGGGCGACAGCCTGTTCAGGGGTTAGCGACGAGATGATGATGTGGTACGACCAGCCGCCCCTGGCTTTGGCCGAACGCACGGCTACTTGCATGGTGGGCTTCACAAAAGAGTGGGGGCGGCTCACTAGCCCGACTTCGCGGTTGGGATGCCCGGGGCTAGGATGCCAGAGGGTCACACTCTGGGCCAACTTAGCTGCTCGTTTCCAGGAGAACATCTTGATGTGGACCTGGTGACCACATTCCAGCAGCCAGTCAATACGCTCTTCGCCACCACCAGCGGCATCAATCCTGATCACAACCTGCTGGCGCTGTTCAAGCGACAGGTTCAACACGCTCTCAGCTTCTTGGATCACTGCTGTCATCACGCTGGAGAGGCTGGTATTGCCTGGGTACAAGCGGTCTACCACGATTTCGTCATACTGAGCAGCCAGCACCCGGCCGTGCTGGCGACCGTAGGCATTGCGATGACCAGCAAAGTAACCCTTGGTGGCTTGTTCGGCCCGTTTGCTGGTACGCTCACCGCTCAGATCCAGGTCCAGGATCAGCATCTGCTGGCTAAAATCATGGCGGCAAGCCTGGCTACGTTGGCGAAATAGCTCGGTCAGAGCCGCTCGCAGTTGGTTCACGTTGTCTGGCTGACACGACTGCAGGGTATCGTGGATGGTCGATTGCTGAGCACACTGTGCTCGACCAAAAGCCAATTGCACCGCCAAGTCTGCCCGTACCACTTTATCGGTTTGGTATAGGCCGCTGATACCTCCCAACAGGCCAATGAAGCCGTCCTTGAGTTTGTCCATTGGCCGGTGCTTGATCACTTTCTGGGGAATGTGCACCTGGCGCTCGATGGGCTCGAAGAAGTGTTCTGCTTGCAATTTGGCTCCCAGAGCGCACAGCCCAACTCGTGGGGTGAAGTAAGTCCGCCGGACAGGCGATATCGTTTGGTTCACGGTAGTACCCTCCTTCCTGGCAAGATGGTTACCATTGTACCACCTCGCCGGGGAGGGCACTACCAACAGCTTATCGTAAACTCACCGATGCTCTAACCCTGTCATTTTTGGGCGAAATTGAGGTATGTAACTAGGGCCACATGTTGAATGGCGCTATGGCAAAAGAAGACGTTGGCTCGGTGTTTGGCCCTGGGAGAAGACCCGCACCTCGCAGTTGTTAAAGGCCAGAGCAGGGTCGATTTGTGCCCATGACACTGGAGTAATAGCCACCCCCATGAGAAAAGGGCTCCCGTAAGGGAGCCCTTTCGAGGTGGAGATGGCGGGAATCGAACCCGCGTCCAGAGAGTTAGAGTCAGGACATCTACAAGCTTAGTTGGTCCCCTTGTTTTTCGCCAGCAGCGATCTCGACCAACAGAGCCCGCTCACTGGCTAGTTGATGCGGGGCTTTCGGCCCCGCCTTAGCCCGCCGCTATCAACGTCACGGCCAGCGCACCCTGGCATTGTGGCGCCTGCACCCAACCGGTCAGGGGGCGGTTGGGGCAGACGTAGCTGCGCTTAGGCAGCCATTGCGAGTTGAGGCTCGCGAGTTATTGTTTTGCCCTGGTTTTACGAGGGTAGAGCACCTCGGCTTGCCGTCCGGGTCCAGCCCTCCCTGTCGAAGCCTTTCATCCCCAGGCGGATATAAGTATAGCACAAATCCTCTGTTTGGTCAAATCAGTCTGGTGGTATGGCGCTTATCGATTCTCAGTCGAAGAACTGCGGCAGCCAGTTACAGTTGGCCTCCAGCAGCTCACCCAGCATCTTCTCCGCTGCATCCCAGTCGGTGACCATGGGATCGAGCCGCATGGCCTGCAGCGCCAGCGCCCGGTCGCCGGTCAGCCCCGCCTCCACGGTCAACTCCTGCACGTCAACAATGCGGCGCACGATCGAGGCCACTCCCGTTGGAAGATCTCCGATCGCGATGCCCTCGGCACCATGGGCACCGACCACGCCCATCGTTTCCACCACCGCCTCACGCGGCAGGTTTGCGATCTGCCCCCGGTTGGGCAAGTTCATGACGTGGATGGACTCCTCACCCGTCTCCAGCGACTGGATGATGGGTGATGCCGCCTCCCGAGACTGGTTCAGCACCAGTGGCTGCTCCCCACTCAGCAGCTTCTCGATGTACTCGTTTACGATCTCCTTCAGCCGCTCTCGGTGGGCGATAGTCGTTAGTTCGAGGCCGAAGTCCGCACCCCAGTTTGTCCCCTCAGTGATGAAACAGGGGAAGAACTCAGCCACGTGGCGGTCGCCTGCGGCCGGTAATGCCCCGAAGGTGAGGAAAAGGTCCATTTTCACCGCCCAGCGGTCGGCGAAGATGACCCACGGTGAGGAACCAGCAGCAGGCGCCATCGGGTTGAAGAGACCATTCTCAGCCAGATACCCACGCAGCCTCGGAAAGCCATCCTTGCCATCCACTTTCAGGTCAACGATCCAGATGAGATGGTTGACGCCCCCAATGCGGACCTTGATCGCCTCGCGTGGACAGTCGAAGATGGCTTGCAGAAGATCCATGGTCCCGAAGAGCTCGTGGCAGAGGCCGATGGTCTTGATTCGGGTCTCCTTAGTGATGGCTCGGCAAATCGTGGTCATGGGGTTGGAGTAGTTGATGAGCCAGGCCTGAGGGCAGATGGCCTCCATGTCCTGGGCGATGTCCAGGAAGATGGGGATGTTACGCAATGCCCGCGAGAGGCCACCCGGCCCTATTGTGTCGCCCACCGAGTGACGGATGCCATACTTCCAGGGGATAGCCAGGTCATGCTTCATGGTCTCAAAGCCGCCGGCTGAGATCGTAACGACGACATAGTCCGCACCTTGTAATGCCTCCTGGCGATCGGTTGTCGCCTCCAAGGTGAAACTGCGGTTTGCCTTCTCAACGATCATCTCGCTCAGCCTCCGCACCCGCTGTAGGGCCTCGGAGTCTATGTCCATCAGAGTGATGGTGCTTCCCTCCAACCCATCGGTGAGGACTAGGTCAGCCACCATCATAGGTCCCCAATTTGCGCTTCCCCCTCCAATAAGGACAATCTTCACTGCTGACACGCGTTGCCTCCTTGTTCTCTATTGAATCTGGATAGGGATCAGTAAGAGGATCCGGTCATCTGGCAGCCGCTGGCCGTCGGCCCCGAAGACGGGTAATCGCTGGCCTGTGGCCACATCATACATTCCCACCTCTAAGCGATACTCCCCTGGCGGAGCATCCTCGTGCACTTGGAAGCGGTAGGGATCTATCACCACTTCCCCAGCCACCCAGCCGGTCGTTGGCCAGGCACCCTCCCCTGGCACGCTGTCCTTCTGCCCCCAGATATGATTGGCTTCGTCCAAGAGGTGGGTGAATACCGTGAAACTGGTCGTCATCTCCGCCTGAGCCTGCCAGTAGAGGGTGAGCTCCACCTCATCGCCGGGCGAGAGCTCAGTCGCTGTTAAGTCATACCCCAGGAAGGCCACCACTTCGCCCAGGCTCGCCCTCTGCTCATGGCCGATCTCCGGCACTGTGAAACAATGCGCCCGCCCCTGTACAGTGATCTCCGCCAGGTGGATATGTTCGGTCCCAACTGGCCGCCTATCGGCATCGACCAGGCTCACCGTCAGATCGTAGGTACCCGGCGGAGTGGTGGCCGGCACGAGAAGCTCGTATCGCTGCCGGATCCGCTCCCCAACCGGCCAGTGGTCCGTCGGATAGCTCACCCCAGCCGGAGGCACCTCCAGAGAGGCCACAACCTGACCGGTCGTGCTCTTCAGTTCCAGGCTCAGCCGGTAATCTCCTCTCTTCTCAGCAGTGGCCTCCCAGAACAGATCAAGGCCCACCCTCTCACCGGGGCGGAGGGGGCTGTTGGGCGGCGTCAGCCCCAGCAGCTTGAGTCCGGTCCCCAGGGCCATCTCTTTCGGCTGGGGGATGGCCAGCTCCTCCACTAAGGGCGGAAGCGGCACAGGGACTACCCCAACGGTGGCCAGAGGGAAGGGAAGCTGCTGCCAATTCCCTCTACCCTGACGGAAGGGGATCCGCTCCATATTCTCCTCGCAGTAGAGGGCCAACCGCACATAGTAAGGACCGGGGGGCAGGCCGGGCAGCAGCGGGACCACGTGGCGGCTGAGGTGCTCAGAACCTGGCATCCATTCGGAGGTCCGAAGCCCCTCCATATCCGTCAG
>Ga0209610_1001818_pt1 | contig 10922 bp, 7 predicted proteins | sample LakKivw275mmetaG_FD_184137 | JGI IMG/M metagenome (GOLD analysis project Ga0209610, IMG submission 184137) | Anoxic lake water microbial communities from Lake Kivu, Rwanda to study Microbial Dark Matter (Phase II) - Lake Kivu water 275m metaG... | ecosystem: Environmental > Aquatic > Freshwater >...
GGCCATACGCAATCACGACGACCCGCGCTGTCTCTGGAACTCCAACAGGCACAACCCAGCGGTAGAGCGTGTCTGCAGGCGGCAACCCGGTCGCGATCGTCGAAAGATGCCAGAGCGAATCGCGCCGGAGGAACAAAGACAGTGAGTCGCAGCGCGGCGGCGTGTTGACTGCCCATCGTATCTGAACCGTATCGCCTACGCCACATGACCCGCCGTTGGGCGCGAGCAGGTCAACGGCATCGACCTCGAATATCGATGTCTTCGAGTTGCCTCCGAGCAGCAATTCGTTGTACCCGTCACCATTCACGTCATAGACTGTAGTGGTTAGGGCATTGAACCCAGACGTGTCGTGATGGTCGTTCCTCCAATCCCAGACCTTGCGCAGGTCATCGTCACCAAAGGCCTTATACACTCTCACGCTGTCGTACGTTGTCCAAATGCACTCGTCGACCCCATCGCCGTCAATGTCGCCGCCTGCGCTTGACCGACCCCAGTCATCGTTCCCACGGAAGTAGAGTGAATCCACGAGCGTGCGCGTGAACTGGTGATCGCCATCACTCTCGTCCTCGTACATGTACAACCACATCCTCTTGAGCGAGTAATTGAAGTACGATCCGTAGAACTCCGGCCTGCCGTCTCCGTCAATGTCTAATGTAGACCAAACGTCTTGACCAAACCCATTGACCGTGTCCATCCAGATCATGTCAATCTGGAAGTTGCCGGTATCCACAAAGACTGCGGCCCCTCCCCCAGCACAAGCGAAGTAGGTGCGGCCGTCGCCGCAGAAGTCGCGAATCGCCATTTGCCCGCCGAATAGCTCGTGGCGACCGACCAGCTCGTTTGAGTCGTTGCCCACATTCTCCCAGATCCAGGCGCCCCCCGGCACCGAACCGAGTATCTCCTCGTGTCCGTCGTGGTCGAGGTCGGTGAAGTAGGCCGGCCCGGTAAACGCGGCGAGGACGTCGCAGGTCCGCTCATACCACGACAGTCGACTGGGGTAGCTATGCGAGTCCGGACTCTCCAGCGTCATTTCGATGTTGAACGCGCTGTCCGGGTAGTAGCACTCGTAGTTGGTGCAGACTATGTCGGTTCGACCGTCTCCGTCGATGTCGCCCGCAGCATAGGGAACGGCGTTCCCAGTCGTTATTCCCTGAGGCTCCGGATAGGCGCCAGTATCGGCATAAACGAGCTTGAAGTAATTCCACCCCTGATGTTCCCAGATCTCAATCCGCCACGCTGACGGATCGGAAGTCTGGAAAAGTAACTCGGGCAGGCTGTCATGGTCGCTGTCGCAGCCAACTACAAAGCCGTTTCCCTCAAAGAGTGGGCCGGACGGCAGCCTCAAAACCCTTCTCATGCTTAGGCTCGGCTGCAAAGCAAGCACTGCTGTCAGATTGATCACTATTAGGAGGTTCATCGGGAACCGCGGGGAGGCGGAATCCCGCCTCCCCGCGTTCTCCTTTCTACTTTATCAACGTTACTCGCTTGCTTTCGGTCGTTGCGCCGGCACGCAGCCGGCAGAAGTAGACCCCGGCCGGCAGGAGGGCCGACTGGAGCCTGGCTTCGTACCGGCCGGGCGCGGCATCGCCTTTGTGAAGTGACCTGACTAGGCGGCCGTTTGCGTCGTAGATGCCGATCGAGACTTGGGACTGACGCGGTACGTCGTAGCGCACAGTGAACGGGCCGAGAGCCGGGTTCGGACTGACTGAAAGCGACCAACGGAGCGGCACTCTCTGAGTTCCTTCGGCCACGCCGCCGCCGATGAAAGTGATGGCGCTGTCGGAGATGTCAAACTGCCAGCCCGGCCCGTACGCAATCACGACGACGCGAGCAGTCTCCGGGACTCTAGCAGGCACAACCCAGCGGTAGGCCGTGTCCGTTCCCGGCAGCCCGGTCGCAATCGTCGAGAGATTCCACAGAGAATCGCGCCTCAGGAACAGAGACAGCGAGTCGCACCGCGGCGGCGTGTTGACTGCCCATCGTATCGGTACGGTATCGCCCACGCTGCACGACCCGCCATTGGGGGCGAGTAGGTCAACTGCATCGACCTCGAATACCGATATCTTCGAGTTGCCGCCAAGCAGTAGCTCGTTGTACCCATCGCCGTTCACGTCATAGACGGTGGTTGTCAGCGAATTGAACCCGGACGTATCATGATGGTCGTTCCTCCAATCCCAGACCTTGCGCAGGTCGTTGTCGCCGAACGCCCTGTACACACGGACGCTGTCTACCGTGGTCCAGATGCACTCCTCTATTCCGTCTCCATCGATATCTCCTCCGGCGCTATAGTGCCCCCAATCCGACACTCCGTTGAATCTGAGGGAATCTATGAAGGTCCCCTTGAATACATGGCTGCCCTCGCTCTCAGCCTCATACAGGTACAACCACATTACGGAACGTGGGGAGAACCACTCGTAGCACACGTACAACTCAGGTCGACCGTCCCCGTCGATGTCACTCGTTGAGAAGGCATCGTAGCCAGCGGGCAGTTGTGAAGTGTCCATCCATACCTTTTCATAGTGGTCGTCACCGGTCCCTTCCCAGACTTCTGGGCCGACGTTAATCGTACTGGTGCCAATGTCACTTCTACCATCGCAGTCGAAATCTCGAAATGCCAGTGTGGCGCCTCCTACCTGACCGAACCACCTGTCCTCATACTGGTTATCACCTACGCTCTCCCACACATGACAGCCGGTTTCGTCCACACCGCCGATTACCTCATTGCGTCCGTCGCGGTCAAGGTCGGGCGTGATATACGCCTCACCCGACTGACTGTAGTTGCGTCCACGGAAGTGCCACGTTAGCGAACGAGGATAGCTGTGAGCATCAGGGCTTTCCAACAGCATCAAGATGTCGCGTATGCTGTCTGGGAAGAACTCGTAGTTGCTGCAGGCGATGTCGGTCAGACCGTCGCCGTCAGCGTCGCCCGCGCTCCACGGAAAGGCATTCCCGGTCGTGATACCGTTGGGCTCCGGGTACGCGCCGGTGTCGGCATAGACAAGTGCGAAGCGGTTCCAGCCCTGATGCTCCCAGAACTCGAGGCGACGAGGGTCGGAGGGATAGATGGTTCCTGTCCAGAATGTGATCTCGGGCAGGCTGTCGTGATCACAGTCGTAGCACACGATCCGCCCTACTGCAAACGGAGGGCCAGACTCGATTCGTGCTATGCGTCTGAAGGACTGACCGCGTGACTCAACACAGAACATAGTGAGCAGGAGTAGTAAAGGTATCGTCATATCGGCAGCGGGGAGGCGCGAGCGCCTCCCCGCATTTTCCTTTCTACCTGATCAGGGTGACTCGCTTGCTCTGAGTCGCACCGCCGGCCTGCAACCGGCAGAAGTAGATCCCGGCGGGAGCGCGGTGAGCGCTGCTGTCGCGGCAGTCCCAGGTGACGCGGTGCTGACCCGCTACCTGGTCCTCCGCCACAAGCTGTCTGACCTGGCGCCCTAACTGATCGTAGACGGACAGCTCGACATGGCCCGGCACAGCGAGGGAGTATTCAATGTCGCATCCGCCTGAGACCATTCGCGCCTGCAGACCGGAACCGGCCGGCAACTCTGTCTTTGGTGTCTCGACCGCAGCGTATCCCGTGTCGCGCAGTACCCATACGCAGTTGGTGTCCGATGCCCCGATAGCGAAGATGCGCTGGTGAACTGGGTCCAGTTGGAGATCGCCACAATGGCCTAGACGCATTTCACTCACAATGACCGAGTCGGTATTGCAGTCAATGATGTCAAGGTTGGTCTCACCCAAGAGATAGTGAAGCACGTAGATGCGATTACTCCACGGCACCCAGCGTATGCACTCGTCCGTTCTTCCGCCCTCACCGAGATCGAACTTCTTTAGCACCGAATCGTTGGCACAATCGACGATCCACATGGTTCTCGGATAGCTGGCAACGTAAGCCTTCCCATCACGTTGGTCCACCGCGACGTGGGTGTAGAGGCCCCACTCGGCGTCCACGGGAAGCACCCGAACCAACGTGTCACGCTGAGTGTCAATGATGCCGACCTCCTGTTCCACGTAGTCACCGTGCCAGTGAGAGACAAACGCCCGGTGATAGTTGTAGCAGAACATACAGGCGTCAGACATTCGAGTGTTAATTGCGCCGACATCAATGACCTTGAGAAATGAATCCGCCAGGTAGTCGTAGACATAGAGCTTCGCCCACGACCCTTGCCCGACGTAAAGCTTGTGGTTGACCGAATCCCAGGAGGCATAGGTAGAGTGTATCGGCCACCGGCGGATTATCGTATCGGCATCACATTCGTATTCGTACAGCGTGTCAACCGCGGGCTTGAACCGGACGTCCAGGTCGCTCAGATAGACGTCGTTGCGGAATTCTCGATAGACATCAAGCCACCTGAGGATTGAATCCGCGGCCGCGTCGATCACCAGTGTGCTTTCCGGCCATACTCCGAAATTGACGTAGAGCTTCTGCCGTCGCCAATTATACGTGTAGCGGTATGAACCGTTTCCTTCAACTGGGATCTGTGCCTTGAGCTGATACGTTGAGCAGTCCAGCACGAGAAACTGGTCTTCGGCATAGCTGCACAGGTAGAGCTTGTTGAGGTCTTGCAGGTAGACCCCCGGGCGTATCGCCACCGGCAATCGAATGATGGTGTCTACCACGACCTGAGCGAACACTGCCAGCGGAACGAGGACGAGCAACAACCTTTTCACGATACCTCCAGACCCAGAGGGGCGGCGAGCGCCGCCCCTCCGGAATGTGGTCCTACTCTACCACTGCCTTGAGCCTAGCCTGCTCCCTGCCCATGTCAAGCAGCACGAAGTAGGCACCCGTGCTCAGTCTGCGGCCTTCATTGTCGCGGTTGAAGCTCAGCCGGTGCGTGCCGGCCTTCAATTCGCCCGCGTCAAGAAAACCTATCCGCCTGCCGACAACGTCGCGCAGGGTCGCCCGCACGTGCGCAGCAGCAGGCAACTGATACTCGACTTCTACGCCCTCACGGACCGTCACGGCTTGCGCCTTTCCTCTGCCGCCCGGCACGGTCCGGGCCTGCTCCCCACCGCCGAAACGGGACACACTGACCCCGTAGAACCTTTGCCCAGAGCCGGTGGTGAGATACATCATGTCATTTGCTCCGAGCGCCATTGAAGAACCCGGGTCGATATCGTCCGGGAAGTGGGTATTGTAGATATCACTCGTGTCGTCGTCGTCGAGCGCGTACCAGCCGTCTGGGTCACCGGTGCGGTAATAGTACGGACAGTCGCCTTCAACGCTGTGACCGAACGCTGTATAGATTCGATAGCCTGCTTCGTCTCCTCCAACTACTGTATCGAGCGTAGTCGTGAGCGACGCAGCGACGGTCAAATCCCATGGCGTGGTCGTCAGACTCGTCCAGTAGCCGCCGCCGATGCTGTACTCGGAGAAGAGCCTATCATCTCCGCCATACATCGCGACAATGGCATCGTGGTCGAAGGGACGGTCTGCGTCGCAGTACGCGAGCCTGGCGCCATTGAGGGCATTGTGGTCGATGTTAGGAAGCGAATCCCATCCGGGATGCTTGGTGAAGTGGTGGTATCCGATCGGCCACGCGTCCCAGAATCCGCCCTGATTCCAAGTGGCAGTGCGCCAGTAGTAGGTCGTGTCGGAAAGTGGTGTGGTCGACTGATATTCATTGGTGGAGACGACCTGGTCTATGACGATGCTGCCCGGGCCGAAGTTGGAGTCGGGTGAAACCTGGAGCCGGTACTGCGCTGTCGTTGCGGGACTCCACCGGAAAGGTGGCGTCGGGTCGGCTATGACTGCCCCGGAGCCCGGGTAGAGGTAGCCGTAGACATTCACGTCAGGCATGGACTCGGCCGGAAGCCAATGTCGCCAAAACCCCGTGCCGCCTCCAGGTGTGTTGCCTCCGGGCAGAAAGAACAGCCAGCCGGGGACTGGAAAGCTGTAGGGGTTATAGCCGTGGTTCGGCGCATAGGTAATGGCTGCCCCCTGGTCCAGCGTGAAGTTGTTGAGGGTCTCTTGCGTGCCAGCACCAGTTCTTACGTCATATCGGTACAGCCTCGAAAGGCCGTCATTGTCTTTCCCAATCACCCAGACAACCGGTCTTTCATTCCACTGGAACGCGATTCCGGTGCGGTGAAGCGTCACGCCCGATATCCTCAATGTATCCCACGCGATGGAATCGTCCAATCGAGGGTTGAAGCTGGCCAGATAGGTCGCGTCGGGGTGGCCCTTGCTTGGGAAGACCCCCCAAAGAAGGGTGTCTCCCCAAATGAAGTGAGTGCCAGTGTCGACGTCGACATGGGTAGGGATATCAGTCAGACGGTCCCAAGCCATGGCCGTTGTTGCTGCGAGCAATAGCCCGCAGATTACTGTGAGTTTCTTGAGCATGAAAGCCTCCTTTCAGGTCTTTTGCTCAGGGCGCACTCGAGCACCTCGGAGTGCCCCACGGACCTCGACCCGGTGCCGGGATCGCAGAGGCGGCCATGACTACCGTTGCATGTAACACCGGCGGCTGAAAGCCGCTCATAGTCTTGCCATCCCCTGCTTGCTTCCTTCTACATCCCGGCTACAGTCTTCTGGGCAGCACAGAGTCCAACTCTGAACCTGTTTTTCCTGGCCGGGATTGCAGGTGCTGCCCTTTTGCTTCATCCTATCTCTCGCTCTCAGAACTTCGGTTTGTCTGATTGCCGCTCAGACTTGTGGTACGGGTGGCGCGGCACGCGGCCGACAGCCGGGGCACCGAGTCGGACGAAGTGCCCACGAAGCATCATCAGTGACGGTCTGCCGCAAAGTCCGCTGTCGATGGCCGCGCTCTCCATCAAACGCTGCCAGCGCGTCTCTCGCACGCTCTGCCCCATCGCTGCAGACTCAAGCGGGTGCGCTGCCAGCCAGTCCTGTCTCATCTTGGCCGCCCATCCCACATCGGTCGCGGCCAGTTGTGTGAACGAATGCGGCGGGTCTTCGTGCGGCGTGGCGTTCTCCATGAACCCCACATACCCGCCCACGAAGAGGCCAAGCAGAGAACAGCAGACGAGCAGCGCAAGCCAGTAGCTCACGCCAATCCAATCTAGCGAATGCGCGGCCCGCCGGCAGTCGTTCTTCGTCCGCCGCGCCCTGTCGCCGCACCATGCCCAACTTGCCAAATCAGAACCACGGTCAACGGTTGTCGTGATACTACACCTCATCTCAACACCGCCTTCAGCCTGGCTTGCTCCTTGCCCATGTCGAGCAGGATGAAGTAGGCTCCGGCGCTCGGCCTTCGGCCTTCAGTGTCTCGCGTCCAGCTCAGCCTGTGCACTCCAGCCTGCTGCGGGCCAGCGTCAAGCACGCCGACTAGTCGGCCGACTGCGTCGTGCAGAGTTGCGCGCACGTTAGCTGACTTGGATAGTTGATACTCGACCTGGACGTCGTCGTACCGACTCACCACGTACGCGCGGCTGACTTCGTGACGCGGCGCGCCGGTCTGACTGCCGTCCATGAGAAGCCCCGGTGGCTGAAGTCGGTAGAAGTCGTTTCTGGGGTCCCCGCCGCTATCGAGGCCGACGATCAGGTAGACGTTCTTGTTCGTGCCGTATACCATGGATGCACCGGCACCGAGTCTCGTTGGGAACCGGGCGCTGTAGTATGAGTCCTGGCTTGCCTGAGAGAAGTTGACCCAACGAGGCGAGCGCGCGGGATTGAAGTAGTATGGGCCATCGGCAGTGTCCGACCCCCCGAACGCGGCCCACGGATAGAGGCCGCCTGCTTCAGTCGCGTCGTGAGTCGCTAGAGACGTACCGAGGCTCTCGGGCAGCGGGGCGGCTTCAAGGGTATCCCACTCGCCGCCGGGTATGTTATACCCGTAGAAGCCCGTCGCGTTTCCGCCGACAAGCGCCAGTATCGCCTCGTGCCCGAGTATGTCCGCGTCGTAGGCGACGGCCGCTCCCGCGCCTACGCGCTCTGGAATGCCGGCGAGTTGTTGCCAGCCGCCGTCTATCCTGAGGCTGTGCGAACTGCTCCAGAACCAGGTGCCGCCGATGAGCGCGGCCGTTCGCCAGTAGTACGACCCGTTGCTGAGCGCGTTCCCGGGTATCACTTGATGTTCCGGATCAGTCTCAGTCGCATCTATCAAGGCAGTGCCGAATGTGGTGTCAGTTGAGACCTGCAGCCGATACAGGGTCGCCGCCGCGCTGTCCCACTGGAACAACGGCGTATTGTCCGCTATTCGGGCACTGTCTGGCGGGCAGATGCCGCTCGCGGGCACGCCGGGGAGCGAGGTCGGAATCGAATAGCGCCAGAAACCAGTGCCTCCACCCGCGAGGCAGTAGAGCCATCCCGGCACCGGGTACATCTCTTCGTCGTAGTCGGCATTCGGCTGATAGGCAATGCTCGCTCCGGCACCGAGGCTGAACGGAAGGCCATCGCTGTACCAGGAATCGTCGTACAGAGAGTACCAGTACTGATACGGGTCTCCGTCCTCATTCCCGATGGCGAACAGCACGCCGTCTTCCTGCCACTGGAACGTGAGACCGGTGTGCTGCAAGGCATTGTCGCATGGGTCATCGACCATGTGCCAGGACTGGTCGCCAGGTTTGTAGTATCCGGCGTGAGTCTCGCCGTTGAGCGCATCGGGGAAAAGCCCCCAGACGCTGTCTTTGCCCCAAGTGATGAGCGAACCGGCCTCTTCGTCGGCCCCGGCCGGCACTGGGGTCAACCCCTGCCAGGCCAGCGCTGCCATCACTGCAAGCATTACGCAAACTACGACTTTCCTAAGCATCGCCTCCTCCTTTACCTGAATTCTCGCGCGTTCGCGCTTCCCCAGCTTCAGCACTGCCGACGTGGCCGGCGGCCCGGCTTCGTCGTAAGCTGACTGCTTCGCCGCCGCTGTGATTGCCACTTCCCATCTCCCAGATTCTCCGCACGTCCCTGGCCAGAGCGACGAGCCCGTACGCATCGCCGCGGTACTCGATACAGGCGTAGCCGCCGCTCGGCCGCTCGACTACGGCATCGAACCGGACCTCCATGGGACATGCGCACTTAGGATGCAGGGCGAGCACCCTTGAGACCATACTGAGAGCGACGGTCACGCCCCATTCCGGACCGCCGAGCAGGCCGGCTCCGAAGAAAACCGCAAGCGGCACTGGTGTTCTTTGAGCGACGGGACCCGTGCCTTCGGCTTTGGCCGGCTGCGCAGACTCCTGCGCCTGAGGACCTTCGTCTTCAAGGCCGACGCTCTGCCAAGCCGTGCGCACGTACGGTGTGGCCGCGTGATAACAGAATTCGTCGGCACTGGCTGCCGTGGGGAAGTTGCCGGGCAGAAGAGCGATTCCGGCCGGAACACGGCAGCCTAGCTCCCGAGCCCTTGCGGCTACGTCAACAAAGTCTCTTCTCTGCACAGACATCACACGGGCACATATACACCGAATGTGCCGGAAACGGCAAGTCGCGTAACCTAACACGAGTCAAACAGATAGGGAATCTCCCCTCTTGGTGCTGGAAGTCGACTTGTGCCATCCATCGTACAGGAGTATAGGACGTGGAACGGCCGCAAACCGCACCCCGTCAGTGGGTTGTGGCCATGTGTGTCACGAATGACACAACTTGCGTCATCCGCGGCACAGATTAGAGAATTGTGCGGGCCGGTATTGGAGACGGGCCGAGAGACCGTCAGTCGGGGCTATTGTCTACATGGTGTTTGCGTAGCAAGCGATAGAATTGGCTCCGGCTGAGTCCTGCGAGTTTGCTGGCTCTGGAGATGTTCCCCTTCGCTTTCCTCAGGGCCTCGACCAGCATGGCTCGTTCAGACTCATTCGACCTCACGCGGTACCTGTCACGCAGGTTCTCTGGCGTCGTTGCGTTCGTCTCGGCTGGGGGTTGCCTGAGCTCGGTCGGAAGGTCGGCGATTTGGAGCGTATCACCGTCAGCAAGCAATACGGCTCGCTCGACAACGTGCTGGAGCTGTCTGATATTGCCCGGCCACGAGAACTCGACAAACAGTGCCAGTACATCGTCGCTTGCGCCGCGAACCGGCCGGCCGTATTCCTGAGCCGCACGGACAATGAAGTACTGGGTCAGCACCGGGATGTCTTCCTGCCGCCGGCGCAGCGGCGGCAGAACAAGCTGAACTGTATTGAGTCGGTACAGCAGGTCGCGTCGGAACAACCCCTCGCGCTCGCGCAAGTCAAGGTCCATGTTCGTCGCAGCAACAATTCGTGCGCCGACCGGCCGTTCGGCGGTCCCACCAACTCGCGTAACCGTGTTGTCGTCTATGACCCGCAGCAGTTTGGCCTGGAGCGCAGGACTCATGTCTCCGATTTCATCGAGGAAGATAGTCCCTTTGCCCGCCAGCTCGAACTTGCCCGGCCGCGCTACTACGCCGGTGGCCGCACCCGCCTCGACGCCGAAGAACTCGGCTTCGAGCAGGCTTTCCGGTACTGCGGCGCAGTTGACTGTAACAAAGGGCTGGTCTGCCCGCGGGCCGGATTCGTGCAAAGCCCGAGCGATGAGTTCCTTGCCCGAGCCGCTCTCGCCGCGTATCAGAACCGGGACCGGGGCAGCGGCCATGCGTGCCACAAGGCTGAGCAAGCCGCGCACGTCGCGGCTACGGCCCACAATGCCACGAAAGCGCAGGCCGGGCATCTGCAGTGCGCTATCGGCTGCGACAGCACGGAACTCCGTCAGTTTCATCAGCGCGGGCGCCAGCGTGCCGGACACAACCTCGAGGACCTCGGGACCGACGCGCGTCGCCAGGGGAGTTTCCCGCTGGAGCGAAACCAGACCAACTGCGCGGCCCTCTTGTCTAACCGGAAGTACCAGCACAAGGTCGGTCTGCAAAGGGGCCGTCTGGCTAGTCAGACTAGGAGCCTGTCGGAGAGCCGGGCTTAGTTGATGTGGGATTCAGGGTTGATTCGGCTGTGGACCGGCAGACTTGCATCCAACCGTTGGTTTCGTGTCCGAATCGGCGTTGGACAAC
>Ga0209610_1001821_pt1 | contig 10908 bp, 8 predicted proteins | sample LakKivw275mmetaG_FD_184137 | JGI IMG/M metagenome (GOLD analysis project Ga0209610, IMG submission 184137) | Anoxic lake water microbial communities from Lake Kivu, Rwanda to study Microbial Dark Matter (Phase II) - Lake Kivu water 275m metaG... | ecosystem: Environmental > Aquatic > Freshwater >...
CCATTCGAAGCGCTGATAGCCAGGTCGCTCCGGTCGAATCTCGCGGTCCGCGTCATCGTCCCGGCCATCAGCGGGACGGAAATCAAAACCAATAGTACGAGCAACTGTCTCATCGAATTACTCCTTTATTCCTCGACGGGAATCAGAAATAATACCCCCATGTCCCCGGCCGTCAATAACGCCCGCGGTCGGCTCAGTAGACCCGCGCCCGCAATGGCAGTATGCTGTTGCTGAATCATGCCAGTGCAACCGGAAGAACCTGCCGGCCGGCCGCTCAAAGCGCGCGAACGGCACCAGTTGCGCCGGCGCTCGTTCGACGCCTCGGCGCGCCTGTACGACCGGTTCCGGCCCGGCTACCCGGAGCCGCTTTTTGACGACCTCGTGCGGCTTTCGGGGATTCCGGCGGGCGGGCGCATCCTCGAAATCGGACCCGGCACCGGCCAGGCGACGCTCCCCCTTGCCCGTCGCGGGTTCTCAATCACCGGCATCGAGCTGGGCGCAAGCATGGCCCGCCTCTGCCGCAGGAACCTCGGCGCGTTCCCGAAGGTCGAGATTGTCAACACCGCGTTCGAAGACTGGTCCGGAGCGCCTGGTCCCCAGTCCCCGGTCGCTGACTTCGACCTCGTCCTTTCCGCCACCGCCTTCCACTGGATCCCGACCAGGCTTGCCTTCACCCGCTGCGCCAGAGCGCTCAAACCCCGCGGCTCGCTTGCACTGCTCTGGAATTTCGTCAACGTCCCCGACAACCGATTCTACAACGACCTGCGCGCGCTTTACCGTCGCCACGCTCCGCCGGTCCATCTCTCCCAGCCGCCGGAAGAACGCATCGAACGCCAGCGCCGTAAGATTGTCAGCTCGGGCCTATTCGGGCCGGTAACGATTCGGCGGTATCCGTGGCAGCGGGAGTATACGGCCGACGACTACGTCGGCCTGCTCAAGACCATGTCCGACCACGCCATCCTCGCGCCGGAAGTGAAACGCCGAGTCTTCCGTTCCATCCGCAGGCTCATCGACGCCCACGGCGGCTCCTTCACCCGCCCGGTCGTCGCGGTCCTCTTCCTCGCCCCCAGACGAGAAACCTGACCGTAAAAGGGCGACTGCCCGGCGCCGGATGGGGCTATACCGCGCCGAGTCCGCCGCGGGTGGGACTATCGCCACTTGGCAACCGCCCGTGGTTGTCCCCGCTTTCACAGTCGTGTCCCAGGCTCCAGCCAGACCGCACCGCGGCACTGCCTGCTTCCTTCGGAAGCAGGGTAGAATCTGGTACCTCTTTTGAGGCAGGATTCACACGTCCAGTTTAGTATATGTCCTCAGCGAATCAAACCCGAAAATCTCCTAACTTCCTCATTAGTAATTGGTTATTCGTCATTCTCCTATCTCCCCTATCCCATCCCCCGGCTCTCTGGGAGATTGTCCGGCAAACAGTCCGGAGAGTAGCTCCCCAGATTACTCGGCAGGCTATTCCGGAGACAATTCGGCGAGCTGTCTGGAGAGCTATTCGGGAGACTGCAGGGAAGGCTATCCTCCCTGCTATTCGGAAAGCTATAGGGAAAGCTCTCGGGAGAGCAGTCCCGAGGATTGCTCCCGAGATAGTCCGGCGAATAGCTCGGGAAGCAGCCCGGAGAATGGCCCGGCAGATAGTCCGGAGAATAGCTGGGAGAACTGCCGGGCCGGCTCCCCGACAAACTGCCTGGGGGATTCTGGCTGCTGTCCCGTCAGCCGCTCGAACGCACGCGGACCACTACTTCAGCTTGACGACCCTAGCACAGGCACAAACAGCAACTGCCCGCGGTGACGCGGGCAGCTCTTGAACGCGAAATGCAGTCTACTCGGTCAGAATCACCTTCCTGCAGAAGCGTCGGTTCTCGGCCGCGAGCGTGCAGAAGTAGACGCCTCGCGACACCGAGCGTCCTTCCGCGTCCTTGCGGTCCCAAGTGGCGTCGTAGTAGCCCGGAGCTTGCTCTCCCATCGCCAAGGTTCTCACAAGTTTGCCCGAGATGTCGTAGAGCTTGACACTAACCTTAGTCTGCCTGGGTAGCGCGTAGCTGACCTTGAGCGCCGCTCTCGCCGGGTTCGGAAAAGGCTGGTTCAGCGCTAGAGTCTTGGGCAGGCCGGAGCCACCGCCGGACTGGCCACCCTCACCCTGGGTTGAGACATATCTGCGGTAGCCGGCGTTGTCGTTCATCCCGACTTCCACATATACCGTCTCTTCATTGACAGTGACCTTGACCAACTGCGGGAAGGGCACGCCAAAAGCAAACGTATCACTCGCCGGGATGACCACGGTGCTCTCCGCGTGAATGCTCCGCAGATAGTCCGTCTGGCTCACCAATTGCCCCTCAATGTAGTAACGCACCCGCGTACATAGAGCGGGGCCAGACGGCGCAACCGGCGTGGAATCCGTGCCATGGTTCCGGATTCTCGCGCAGATCACGACCGGGCCACCTTGAGACGGGTCGTCGGTCGGTTCGCACCAGACGCTGTCCACCGTCATGTCAGGTCTGCTCGTGTTCGGGCGTTCGATGACGATAAGCGGGACGGTGTCCGACGTCGCGCTGAGCCATCCGCTCACCGCGCAGGTCTGACTGTCCTGGTGATCCAGCGAGTCGATGGCCGTCGGCATGCTGTCGATGGTATCGGAACGAGCCGGAATGCCGATTGTGCTTGGCACCTGCCCACTCACCGCAGCCCACGTAATCCAGAACTTCTTCTTGAGGCTATCCTCGAATTGATACAGGAAGATCGAGTCGCCCAAGATGGTTCCGCCCTCGAAATCTGCGCCTTTGGCGAGGTTACTCCACTGCCGGTACGCATAGGCGGGAGCCAGGAACTGCCAGTCGTTCGCTGAATCGCGTATTATTGGCCAACCGCCGCCCATATTCTGCTGGGAAAACGTGAACCACGCTCCCTGCAGCGCGGAGTAGCCGGGCGTTGCGTTGGCTGCCTGCAGCACAGGATACGCCTTTGACAGATGGTATGCTCGCTGAAGGTCGGTCGGGTGGTGTATTTCCCAAGTGCACCCAAACTCTGGGAAGATGTAGGGCCTCGGCGCGTACCCGGCGTCAGGCAGCCACGTGCGCACCGTATCCAGAACGCGCGCATGCCCTTCCGGATCTCCGACCATCGCGTAACCCCAGCAACTTGCCACGTCGAAGCAGGTGTCCGCGCCGTAGGCCTTCAACCTGGTCAACCAGTTATTAATCCCGTACATGCCAAAGTCGTCAATGAAGGCCACAGACTGACACCGAGGCGGGTCTCCCGAGACACTCGGCTCGTAGGCCAGCTTGACTGCCGAATCCAAGACGATTACGAGGCGCGCGTACGCCGCGGCGAAGCTGGCCTTCCTACCCCCTTCGTCACCGTAGTACTGGATAGAGTCGTATATCATTTGGCGGTAGGTAGGGTCGACCACACTGTCGTTGCTGAGGGGATATGCGTTCAGCCGCCAGTACCCGGCCGGGTCGCTTATGAGTGAGTCATGCCTGCCAGGGTAAAGCGCCCAGTACGGCGCTTCGTCAAACCCCTCAAAGAGACGTATGGGAAGCTCGTCATAGCCACTGTAAGCCCGCCAGAAGATCCCGGATAGGGTATCGACTATATTGGCGGTGTGCCCAACGGGTCCGTATCGTCGCACGAACTCGTAGATGTACTTCGCGCAGTAGTTGTCGGGATTGACGTGTGGCGGAGATGGATTGTACACTATCACCGGTTCAAACAAGCCGCTCGGAATCGCGCCGCGGCTCGGTTGCCCGCCATTTGAACGCCCGCAGTTCGCCCACCTGGCAGCTCCACTGAACGACATTATGGGCCGAATCCTGTGAGTCGCGTAGCTCATCATCAGTTGGTCCAGCCAGTACCACTTGAACTCGCTCTGTTGCGGCTGCACGATGCCCCAGAATCCGTAGCCGATCTTGTCGCACTTCACTCCGGCCGCGGACTCGCGATCGATGCACGCATCCCAGGCCGCAGGAGACGTGTACGGGAACGTGTCATATAAGCTGCCGGCGCTGTCCTTCCACGCGACGTTGGATTGCGTCGCGAATTCGTCTCCGACGCGTGCCTTGCCGAACAGCTTCATGCAGAGGTCATCATTCGCGGTCGAAGTAGTGTCGCCGCCGCCTTCCATGTGGCCGAAGGCGTACTTGTTCGTGGTGTCCTTGTACCAGTTGATCTGGCCTCCCTCTGGCCTGGTGACAACGACCCTGTACCCCTTCCCCCGCACGATCTTCTTTGGCCCTGTCCATGGATCGACCACCGGCGTCATCGGGAACGGCACCCAGGTATGGCCCTTGGGTGCCACGACACCGTAGCTGTGAGCCACGACCACATCCGCCGAGTCCTTGATCTCAACGTCGAAGCTGTAATTGACGGGTCCCAGGTCCCCAATGAAGACATCAACCTCAGCCGCCGAGTCGAAGTCCGCGACGAACGTCTCTCCGACTCCTCCTGTCCTTGGGTTACCACTCACTGTGCCCGAAAGGGCGGCGTGAGTAGGAGCGACGTCAAATGATTTCAGGTATGCCGAAGCCAACCCGAGAGACGCCGCCATCACAATAATCAACCGTTTCACCTCTTACCTCCTTCTTGTCTTCACAACCTTTGAGGTCGTCGCCTGTCCACCGACGATTCCTCTTAGTATATACACCCCGGCCGGCAAGCCAGCCAGGTTGACAGACAGAACAGACCCGGCTCTGGACCAATCAGGCCCAGGTGCAATGCCCATCACCTCCTTTCCCAGAGCATCATAGAGCATAAGACTTCGGGGCCTGTCAGAGGCGACGATGCGGACAGGACCGGCAGTGACACTGGGCACGACAGCCAGCGGCTGCCGGACATCGAGTCTTGCGGATTCCTGAATCCCGGGCTCGGCCACCTCCAGGACGCACACGCCTGCGGCCCAGCAGGCGGCATAGATGTAGGGCGGCTCGTAGACCAGCTTCTGAACCAGTCCGGGCGGTGTCCAGGTGCCGACAAGCCGTATGTCTCGGGGGTCAGCAACGTTGTAGACCCGTACAACGCTGCCGCCCAGCACTGCTAGCGAATCCACCTTGACAACGTCTTTAGTATAATCGTCCACATACACCGAGTCCAGCACGTAGGGCATCGTCGGATTGGCAATGCTGGCCGTCTTCAATCCCTGATAGGCCATGTAGAGAAGCGTGTCGGCCACATCGATGCCATCCGCCTGGCTACCCCATTCATTGATGACCCGCGGGCTATCAGGCTGGGATACGTCGATTGTCGTGAAATAGAGCGATGTGACGTATGCCGTGTCTCCCACCATATCCATGTCGCCGACGTTTCCGGTCAGCCTGCAGCTCCCCAACAACGTCGGATCCCGCGGCCGCGCGACGTTGACGACCTGGAAGCGAGCGTCCTCGGCGAGGTGAAGAAGTGAATCCACCAGGACCATGTCCTCGACGGGGTTGAAGATCGCGCAGCCGCCAGCTACGCCCGGCCTTGACGGGTCTGTCACGTCAATCGACCGCAGGGGTGGCCACGCAAGCAGCCAGTCGATGAACGCAAAGCTGTCTCGACCGACGGCGGAGTGAGTGTCGAAGGCGTGGATGTTGGCGGTATCGATGCCCCCGAGATCCACGGGCGCAGCCGGATTAGTCACATCGAGGATCCGGAGCCCCGCGCCTCCGTCGGCAACGTACGCGCGCTCCTGGTCAAGCCAGACGTCGCTCGCCTCGTGAGCCGCGAGCAGAGTCGTGTCGTACGCCGGCGAGTTGAGGTCGGAGATGTCGATCACCGCCATGCCCATTGCGTCGGCCACGTAGGCCCGGTCGGACGCCCAGTCGGCCCAGACCGCGAACCGGTCGTTCGGCGTCATCGTCCGCGAGATGACGGATGGCCGCGTCGAATCACTGATGTCAACGACTGCGAAGCCATAGCCAACGTAGAACCCCGACGCAAAGGCCAGCGATCCACTCAGGTGAATGTCGCATCCTCCGACGCTGTCAGCCTCACCCAGGAAACGGGGACTAGCAGGGTCGCTGATATCGATTACGTCCACCCAGAATTCGTCGGCCTTGCTGTTCACCCACTTCGACGCCACGCAGATGCTGCCTCTCGCGTCCACGCCCAAGCAAGTGGTGTTGTAGCCGCCCGCTCGCCTGGGAACGGAGGGGTCTGACACGTCTACGAAGCTCAGGGCAAAGCTGCTCTGCTCGCGCACGACGGCCACATATCGCGTTGCCGCCATTACGTCGCCGCTGTCGGTGCACGTGCCCAACTCGTAGGGACTGGCGGCGTCGGCGATGCTGTACGAATGGAATGTACCTGCACTGGCAAAGTACAGGAGAGTGTCGAAGATAGCGAAGTCATTGACCGCATACGGAATCACGTTGCGGAACACGGGTCGCGTCGAGTCGGCGATGTTCCATATTTCGATGCCGTTACCGCCGGTCAGCAAGAACGAATCGTGTAGGACCGATTGCGCCGGAATGAAGCTGAGTTGTATTTCAGAAAGCACGACCGGGCTGTCAGGATTGGCCACGTTGAGCAGAGCGACCTCGCTGCCCAAGGTCAGCGCCACAAGGTTGCCCCTGCCAGTCACCTCGTTCGACGTGCCCCTGCCCCATTTGCCGACGAGTGTCAATCCAGTCGAATCCGGACGGTGATACTCGGTGTACCGCGCCGCATCCAGCCCGTGTCTCTCCAGCCACCCGGCATGGAACTTCGCCGGCATCCGCGCCAGCGACTCCTGCACCGCTTGATACTCCCCGAACCCAGGCTCGCGCGCACCGGCTGACGACACTACCAAGCACCCCAGAGTCAGTACACTGAGGAGTATTCTTAGCTTCACCATGTTGATGCCTGGTCTCTGTTAGCATGAGTCTAGAACTGCACTTGCCGGTTGTCAATGGCCAGTCGCGTTCGCTCTTTCTGCGCGGCTCGACGCCCGCGCGGACCACTCCCCTACCGTAAGTGCAAGTCATGAACCGCAGGCCGTGGCTCGTCTCACCCCGACGACGCTGGAAGCCTGACACCTGCCCCGATTCCTTGACTTCCCCTGGTATCAGGCTGGCTCGGACTGACATCTTCCCTGGCGGTCCTCAAGTTCCCGGTTTCCTCCGCTTGCCTTGACGCCTTGCCGGCGTTAGAATATGCGAGAAGATGAGCATAGCCGAAGTTAAGGCAAAGGCCGTCCCGATACTCAGGCGGCACGGCGCCCGGCGGGCCGGCCTGTTTGGCTCGGTCGTGCGCGGCGAGGACCGCGCGGACAGCGACGTCGATTTCCTGGTCGAGCTGGACGGAGAACAGAGCCTGCTCGACGTCATTGGGCTGAAGCAGGAACTGGAGGAAGCCCTCGGCCGGCGGGTTGACGTCGTGGAGTACGACGCGGTCAAACCGGTGATCCGCGACCGCGTGCTGTTAGAGCAAGTGCCGATTCTTTGAACCGAGACCTGCGCGATGTTCTCATCCACGAGTACTTCAACGTGAGGATCATGCGCGTCTGGTACGTTGTCGCTAACGACCTGCAGCCGCTCAAGCAGGCAATAACTCACGCCAGGACTTCACTGGACAACTGACGTCGCGTTCGCTCTTCCCGCGCGGCCCGCACCCCGCGCGGACGGCGTCCGCGAGTTGCCTCGCCTCTCCTCCGATTGACTCCATGGCCTCTCCCGGTAAGCTAGAGGCCGTCCTGTGCTGACGCTTTCCGGTCTGTTCCTCGCCGCAGTCATCGGCCTTGCGCCGCCGGCATCGGTCTGCGCCGGTGATACGCCCAATGACCAGGGCCAGTCCATCAGCCTCACCTGGGCCGCGCCCAGTGAATCCGTTGCTGGTCAGATACAGCCACCGTTTTCCTCAGCGGAAAGCGGTGGCAGTCCCGTTGAATCCGCCGGGCAGGTACAGCCACTGGCAACCCCGGCGGAAAGCGCCGGCAGTTTCATCGGCTATCTGATCTATCGTTCGACCAGCCCTGATTCGGGTTTCGCGATAATCGGTAACGAACCCTCTGCCCGCACCGAGTACATGGATAGCGACGTAAAAGACGGCACGAAGTACTATTACCGGGTCGCGGCCTATGGCGAGACCGACACGGCCGAGAGCGCCGTCGCGGGTCCGGCGGTGTCCCACGCCCAGTGGTTCAATACGTCCCGCCTGAACATCCTGGTGATGACCATCGTGATCTGCGCCATATTCATGTACTACATCCAGCGGGCGCGCAAGGGCGCGAAGATGTACATCCGGAAGATCGCCGGCCTCGACGCCATCGACGACGCGCTCGGCCGCGCCACCGAGATGGGCAAGCCGATTCTCTTCAGCTTCGGCCTCGGCTATATCACCGACCTTGTGGTCATCGCCGCCCTGCCGCTCCTGCGCAAGATTGCGAAGAAGTCGGCCGAGTACTCGACCCGGCTGCTCGTGCCCAGCTCCGACCCGATCGTCATGTCCGCCGCCCAGGAAACGGTCAAGGAGGCCTACACCGAGTCCGGCCGGCCCGATTTCTACTCCGCCGACAACATCAACTTCCTCACCTCCGACCAGTTCGGTTACGCGGCGGGCGTGGACGGTATCATCCTGCGGGAGAAGCCGGGTGCCATCTTCTGGCTCGGTTACTTCTACGCCGAGTCGCTGATCATGGCCGAGACCGGCCACTCGGTAGGCGCCATCCAGCTCGCGGGCACGACCGAGCTCACCCAGTTGCCTTTCTTTGTCGCTGCCTGCGACTATACGATGATCGGCGAGGAGATCTTCGCCGCGTCGTGCTATCTGCGGCCCGAGCCGATCATGCTCGGCACCCTGAAGGGCGAGGATTTCATCCGCTTCTGGCTGATCGTCCTGACCGCGGTGGTGGTCGTCATCGGCACGGTCGACGCGATCGCGAACCACCGGATCCATTTCCTCTCAAGCCTCTTTGAGCGGCTGGTGGCGTGGGCCACGCCGGCGTACGAGTAGCCAATGCTGAAGCGCACCGTCCCGCTCGTCATCGTCTTCTTCACCGCGGTCATACTGATTATCGCATTCTTCATCCCCCACCGGCCTTTCGGCGACCTCGAATCGCGGTTCCTCAACTGGACGGCAATCGTCGGCGGGTTCACGCTGCTCCTCGGCCTGGACTCGCTCACCAAGCACCACCTCGTCAAGATCTGGCGCCGGCAGCAGGGCTGGCCCTACAGCCTGATGCTCGTGCTGTCGCTCGCCGTCACCGTGGTGCTCGGCCTTTACTCCTGGTTCAAGTACCAGAGCCCGTTCGACCTCAGGGCGCCCTTCATGTGGCTCTACACCTTCATGATCATCCCGCTGCAGTCGACGATGTTTGCCAGCCTCGCGTTCTTCATCTTCTCCGCCGCCTACCGCGCGTTCCGCATCCGGAACTTCGCCGCGACCCTGCTTCTGATCGCGGCCTGCCTCGTGATGATCGGGAACGTCCCCCTGGGCAGCACGTTCTGGCACGGGATCGGCGGGTTCGTCCACGCCATCATCCCGGGCGTGGATGTCACGAAGTTCGCCGGGCTTGAGGGCTTCGCGTCGGTCAAGGACTGGCTCATGTCCATCCCGCAGGCGGCGGCCTCGCGCGGCATCAACATCGGCCTCGCGCTCGGCTCCATCGCCATGTCGCTCCGCATCATCCTGGGGATCGAGCGGACGTATATGTCATGAGGAACGGATGAAGCCAGGGATCAAGGGATCGAGGGATCGAGGGATCAAGTGCCCTGACCGGATTCCGGCCCCACACTCTATCCCTATGTCCCTCTATCCCTCTACACCTGTCCTATGAAGTTCTGGGATCGCCTCGCGTCCGTGGACAGCCGCGTCCTGTATCTACTGCTTTCGCTGTCGGTAGTGCTGCCGCTGATACTCAGACCCAAGACCAAGGTGCGTGTCTCGGAGCCGGTGCGCGAGGCCTATGAGGCCGTGGACAAGCTGCCGGCCGGCTCGGTGATCATGATCACCATTGACTATGACCCGTCGTCCGCGCCCGAGGTCCAGCCGATGCTCATCGGCCTGCTCCACCATGCGTTCGAAAAGAACTTGAAGGTGATCGTAACCGGTCAGCTCCCGCTGGGCCTGCCCCTCGCTGGGATCGCGCTCACCCAGGTCGCGCCCCAGCACGACAAGATCTACGGCAAGGATTACGTGAACCTCGGCTACCGGCCCGGCTACGCGGCGCTGATCGTCGGCATCGGGAAGGAAATCCGGGACTACTTCAACACCGACTACAAGGGCGTGCCCATCGACTCGTTCGAGTTCATGCGCTCGGTTCACACCTACCGCGACATCGGGCTTTTGGTCGTGCTCGCCCACGGCGCGACCGCCGACGCCTGGGTGCAGTACGCCGGCGGGCGGTACAACGTACCTATTATCATCGGTTGCACCGGCGTCAACGCGCCGGGCATGTATGCCTACCTGCGCGCCCACCAGATAAAGGGTATCATCGGCGGCCTGCAGGGCGCGTCCGAATACGAGGCGCTGGTCGCGCGGCCCGGGTCCGCGACCTTGGGCATGCCGGCCCAGTCCGCGGCCCACGGCCTCATCATCCTGCTGCTCATAGTCGGCAACCTCGGCTACATCGTCTCGCGCCGGAAAGCGAAGAAGTAGATGATAATGAACATCATCGGCACCTGGGTCGCGGCGACGCTGACCATCGGCATCCTCTCGTTCCTGTACAAGGATAACCCGCTGTACAAGGCGGCCGAGCACCTCTACGTCGGCACGTCGGCCGGGTTCGCCATCATCTACTCGTGGGCCTTCGACGTCTACCCGATGCTCGTCGAGAAGTTCAACTCGAACATCGCGGCTCACAATCATGTCGAGGCGTGGATCCTGCTGGTTCCCGCGGCGCTGGGAGTCCTGCTGCTCTCCCGCTCCAACCTGACCCTGCCCGCCCTCGCCGCGCTCAGCCTGCTGATGCTCATCTTCCGCCAGTTCAGCCTGATCCTCATCATTCTCGCG
>Ga0209610_1001822_pt1 | contig 10908 bp, 9 predicted proteins | sample LakKivw275mmetaG_FD_184137 | JGI IMG/M metagenome (GOLD analysis project Ga0209610, IMG submission 184137) | Anoxic lake water microbial communities from Lake Kivu, Rwanda to study Microbial Dark Matter (Phase II) - Lake Kivu water 275m metaG... | ecosystem: Environmental > Aquatic > Freshwater >...
CCAGCGCAGCGCCGAGGTGGGCCTCGTCGAGACCCCCATCGTATTCCAGCCTTCGCAGCTCTACTTCGCTTTCACCAAAGGCGCCGGCCTCACCCCGGCTCTCGTCGCGGCAACTGACCGCCACGTCAAGAGCCTGAAGGCGGACCATGACTCCGTGTACTACGAGTCATTGAGGCACTGGTTCGCCCAGGAGCCGGTGGGGCAGCCCTTTGTACCCAGGTGGGTGGCCTGGACATCGATCGGCATCCTGGTGCTCGCCCTGTTCCTGGCTGCGGGCAGCTTTGTCCTCCAGCATCAGGTGACAGCCAGAACCCGCGAGTTGACGCTGGAGATAGCGCGGCGCAGGCAGGCGGAGGAGGAGCTGAGCAGGTCACATGACCACCTCGAGGAGCTTGTCAGGCAGCGGACCGGGGAGCTGGAGGAGGCCAACCGCCACAAGTCCCAGTTCCTGGCGAATATGAGCCACGAGTTGAGGACCCCACTCAACTCAATCATCGGCTACACGAAGCTGATGCTCGATGGCATGGAGGGCGAGGTAACAACCGACCAGAAGGAGGACCTGCAGACCGTCTACGACAACAGCAAGCACCTGCTGAGCCTCATCAACGACCTGCTGGACCTCTCGAAGATAGAGGCCGGCAAGTTCGAGATAGTGAAGGACGAGTATCCCTTCTCTGACATCGTGGCCCAGGTAATCCCGAGCATGGAGAAGCTGGCCCGGGACAAGGGACTGGAGCTGACGTACACCGTGGCTCCCGAAGTCGTGACAGTGTACGCGGACAAGAACAAGACGAAGCAGGTACTGTTCAACCTGCTCGGCAACGCGGTCAAGTTCACGCAGAAGGGCAGTGTGCGGCTTGACGTCGGGAAGAGAGATGGCGATTACATCTTCTCGGTCACCGACACCGGCATCGGCATCGCGCCGCAGGACATCGGCCGTCTGTTTGAGAGCTACAAGCAAGTCGGGCCGGCCAGGCTGGACGGCTCCGAGGGAACGGGCCTGGGCCTGGTCATCAGCAAGCAGTTCGTCGAGATGCAGGGTGGCAGGATATGGGTGGAGAGCACGCCGGGGAAAGGCAGCACCTTCTCCTTCACGCTTCCGGAGAAGAAGTGACCCGGCATTCACCCCTCACGACACACTGAGGAGAGGATACGCAGATGGAGAAGGAAGGCACCGGCAAGAAGATACTGGTGGTCGACGACAAGGAAGAGAACAGGCGCCTGCTGCGCAAGCTGCTGATGCTCCATGGCTACGGCATCGTCGAGGCCGCGACCGGCGAAGCGGCCATCGAGATGGCGCAGTCCGAGCATCCCGACCTCATCCTGATGGACCTCCGCTTGCGCGAAGGCATAGACGGGATAGAGGCGACGATTCGGCTCAGGGCCATACCCGCGGTGGCTGGCATCCCCGTAATTGCCATCACGGCAAGCGTCAGCCCGGAAGACGTGCAGCGGGCACTCGATTCCGGCTGCAACGGCTTCATCCGGAAGCCGATCGACATCGACGAGTTCCCCGGTCAGATCGCGCAGTACCTCGCCCGGTAGAGAGCTGACCTCAGCGACGGCAGCGATGCGGGCAAGGAGAGAGCGATGAAGATCCTGGTAGCAGAGGACAACGAGGACGGCCGCAGACTGCTGTTGAAGCAACTGCGGGCGCTCGGTCACGATGCAGAGGGCGTCTCAAACGGCCACCAGGCCCTCGAGGCGGCGCACAGGAATCCTCCCGAGCTGATGGTCTCGGACATCCTGATGCCTGAGATGGACGGCTTCCAACTCTGCATGGAATGGAAGCTGGACGAGCGACTGAAGGGTACTCCGCTTGTGTTCTACACGGCGACCTACACCTCGGACGATGACGAGAAGTTCGCCCGGAGCCTCGGGGTCGACGCGTTCGTGCGCAAGCCCACTGAGATAGGCGAGTTTCTGAAGATACTCTCCAGTGTGGCCGAGAAGGCGCGAACCGGCGTGGCGCGCCCGTCCACCTACGAGGGCAGCGCGTCCGGCTACGCGGGGTTCCTGGTCGGATACAGTCAGCGCCTGCTGTCGAAGCTGTTCGCCAAGGTAGCGCAACTGGAGGCAGACATCGCGGAACGCGAAAAGCTCCAGGCGGAGTCGAACCTGAAGGCCCAGATGCTGGATGCGGCAACCGACATCATCGTGGTCGCGAATGTCGACGACTGGCTCATCCGGTACGTGAACGAGGGGGCGTGCCAGAGCTTCGGGTACGGCAGGGAAGAACTGCTCGGCCACGACCTGCGCAGCTTCATCGCCCCCGAGTTCCGTGCGACATTGCCGCCGTCGCCGCAGAGCGACGAGGCTATGCTGGAGTCCGGACATGTGCGCAAGGACGGAACAGTGGTGCCGACCGAGGTGCACCAGCGAATCGCCGAGTGGGACAGGCGGAAGGTGCGCCTTGCGGTGGCGCGCGACATCACCGAGCGCAAGAAAGCGGAAGCGCGACTCCAAGAGGCCAACGCCCGACTGGAGAGAGTGCTCGAGGGAACGCTCGCCGTCATCGAGCAGATCGTCGAAGCGAGCGACCCATACACCTCCGGACACGAGCGACGAGTGGCTGAACTGGCCGTGGCGATAGCGCGCGAGATGGGGCTGCCGGAGGAGTCCTGCGTCTCCCTCATCCGCACGGCCGCAGTCATACACGACGTCGGCAAGACGACCATCCCCGCAGAGATTCTGAGCAAGCCCGGCAGGCTCAGCTCGGCGGAGTTTGCCCTCATCAAGACACACTCACGGGCGGGCTACGATATCATCAAGCGAGCCAATCTGCCGGACCCCGTCGCGGAGGTCATCCTGCAGCACCACGAGCGGCTGGACGGGTCGGGCTATCCTCAGGGCCTGTCGAACGACGATATCCTGCCCGAGGCGCAGGTACTGGCGGTCGCGGACGTGGTGGAGGCGATGTCCTCGTACCGGCCGTACCGTCCGGCGCTTGGCATCGATGCGGCGCTGGACGAAGTGACCGCCGGCAGCGGGACGCGCTACTACCCGGATGTCGTGGCCGCCTGCGTGAGGCTCTTCAGAGAGAGAGGGTTCGCCTTCTCGGGATGAGGCGCATCGGCCGGCCGCGCCGCCTCAGCCTGGATTGAGCGACCGTCCGACCGGCGGACCGCGCGGCAGCAGAGTGACACCATGTTCAGAGCAGTTGTGAGAGCAGGCGCGCTCGCAGTTCTCTGTCTTGCATCGTTCTGCCCCCTCTTGCCCGACTCAGCCGCCGCGGCGGCGAATCCGCTGACGGTCAGGGTCGGCGTCTACGAGAACCCTCCCAAGATCTTCACCGGCGACAACGGCATCGTCTCAGGCTTCTGGGGCGACATCGTGGCGTACATCACCGCGGAGGAGAACTGGGAGGTGGAGTACGTACACGGCTCCTGGACGGAATGCCTCGAGAGGCTCAAGAACGGCGAGATCGACATGATGCTCGACGTCGCCTACACGGCCGAGCGGGCCGCCACCTATCAGTTCCCGACCGAGAGCGTCTACACGAGCTGGTCGATGGTCTACGTGCGGGAAGGCTCCAGCCTGCAGTCCGTGCTCGACCTGGAGGGAAAGACCGTTTCCGTGCTGAAGGGCAGCGTCAACGTCGAGGGGCCGAACGGCATCAAGGAGCTGGTAAAGGCGTTCAACGTCGTGTGCGCGTTCGACGAGGTCGGAAGCTACGGCGAAGTCTTCGAACAGGTCGCGAACGGGGCCGCCGATGCCGGCGTGGTGAGCAAGGACCACGGCTACCAGCACAGCGCCGAGTTCGGCCTTGTGGAGACTCCCATCATCTTCCAGCCTTCGCAGCTCTACTTCGCTTTTCGGAAGGGAGCCGGCCTGACGCCCGCCCTTGTCGCGGCGACGGACCGTCACGTCAGGGACCTGAAGGCGGACCATGACTCCGTGTACTACGAGTCGCTGAGGCACTGGTTCGCCCAGGAGTCCATCGCCCAGGCTTTCATACCCCGGTGGCTGAAGCTGACATCCATCGCAATCCTGGCCATTGCGCTGCTGTTCGGCGCCGGCAGCCTCGTCCTGCGACGCCGCGTTGCGGCCCGGACGAGGGAGCTGACGGCGGAAGTAGCCCACCGAAAGGAAGTGGAAGAGTCCCTGCGGGAGAGCAACGCCCAGCGCGAGCAGATGCTCCAGGGGACGCTCGGAGTAGTGCAGCAGATCGTCGAGGTCAGCGACCCGTACACGTCGGGGCATCAGAGACGGGTTGCTGAGCCGGCCGTGGCAATAGCCCGGGAGATGGGGCTGCCGGAAGAGCCGACGGTCCACCTGATGCACACTATCGGCATCATCCATGACGTCGGCAAGACCACGGTTCCCTCCGAGATACTGAGCAAGCCGGGCGCTCTCAGCGACGCGGAGTTCGCGCTGGTCAAGACGCACGCGAAAGAGGGCCACGAGATAATCCGGCGCGCGAACCTGCCGGACCCGGCCGCAGAGGTCGTGTGGCAGCATCACGAGCGGCTGGACGGGTCCGGGTATCCGCGGAAGCTCTCGGGCGGGAGCATCCTGCGCGAGGCGCGCATACTGGCGGTCGCGGACGTGGTGGAGGCAATGTCCTCTTACCGGCCCTACCGGGCGGCGCGGGGCATCGAGGCCGCGCTGGAGGAAGTGACCGCCGGCAGCGGGACGCGCTTCGACCCGGACGTCGTGGCCGCCTGCGTGAGGCTCTTCAAGCAGAAGAGCTTCGTGTTTTCTGGGTGAGGACTGAGAGGCGGAACAGAATACCGGTCCCCGAACCCCCACCGCGAAGAGGAGTACTCCCAGCGCTGTCGCACGACGAAGACAGCGATCTACGCGTAGCTGGACTGACACAGGCTGAGCGGCTGTTCGTCAGTGAGACCGCGACGTGGCCGTTGAGCATGACCTTCGCGGAGGGCTTCGGCTCGATGCCGTTCGTCCTTACGGCCGTCCAACCTGTGAGCGGATAGTCGAATCGATACGATCACGGCGTCGAGGCACCCGGTGATATCAGACTCGAGACGAGACATGCGCGGCGTCCCGGGACTCGAAGGCTCTGCCTCCTCCATTCCCGCACGCACAGTCGGTGATGCCGGCGCACGGTCCATCCATTCTCCATCCGCCTCAAGTGGTAGAATCGAGTACCACTTTTGCCAGCAATCGGTTAGAATCACTACCAGTTACGGCCACAATCGGTAGCGGCACCAACCAGGAGGCGCACGATGCTGGAGACTATCAGGTCGATCATCCTCGATTCCCAGGAAGCTCGGCCGGACACCGGAGTGCCGCGGCGGCTGCGGATAGAGACGGTGCCCGGCAAGGCCACGGTTTGCGTCGGGGTGCGCCGGAGCGGCAAGTCGACGTACATGCACCAGGTTGCCCAGCGGCTCGTCGACAGCGGCATCTCGCGCCAGAACATCCTGCACGTGAACCTGTTCGACGACCGTCTTCACAGTCTTCGTCAGGACAACCTCGGTCTCATTTCCGAGGCATACTACTCGCTCTTCCCGGAGAAGAAGAACACCGAGACGGTGCACTGCTTCTTCGACGAGATACAGGCCGTGCCCGGCTGGGAGCCATTTGTCGACCGGCTCATGAGGACGGAGAAGTGCGAGGTCTACCTCACGGGTTCATCGGCGCACATGCTGTCGAAGGAGATAGCCACGCAGATGCGCGGACGGGCGCTGTCCTGGGAGCTCTTCCCGTTCTCGTTCAGGGAGTTCCTGGATGCGCGAGGAGACGGCAACACCGGCCCGCTTTCGACCAGGCGCCGGCTGCTGGTGCAGAAGTCTTTCGACGAGTACTGGGAGACCGGAGGTTTTCCGGAGGTCACCCACCTTGGCCGCGCGCTGCGCATCAAGACCCACCAGGAATACCTCCAGGCGATTCTCTTTCGCGACCTCGTCGAGCGCCACGACATCGCCCACCCGAATGCGGTGAGCGACCTCGCACACTGGCTGGTGGACAACACAGCATCGCACTACTCGCTTAACAGCCTCACCAACTACCTCAAGTCGCTGGGGCACAAGCTCACGAAATCAGCCGTGTCCGACTACCTGGAATGGTTCGAGGACGCCTACTTCCTGTTCACTGTGCGGACATACGATGCGTCGCTGGCGCGCAGCAACGTGAACCCCAAGAAGGTCTACTGCATCGATCACGCGCTGGTGATGTCGACATCGTCCGGCGTGCTCGTCAACTCGGGACACCTGCTGGAGAACCTCGTCTTCATAGCTCTGCGGCGCCTCTACCCGAACATCTACTACTACCGGACGCGAGGCAACAGAGAGGTCGATTTCGTCATCGCTGCCCGCGGCAGCGCGCGGATGCTCATACAGGTGTGTGAATCCCTTGCGAACCCGCAGACACGAAAGCGCGAGGTGACGGCGCTGCGTGAGGCCATGACCGAACTGGCGCTCACCGCTGCAACCATCGTGACGAAGAACGAGGAGGAGCAGATCTCTGTGGACGGCAAGACAATCGACGTTGTCCCTGCCTGGCGCTACCTCCTCGGTCTACCTGATACGGTGGAGTAGACCTTCGAAGAAGTGCGGCCCTGCCCCACAGGATTCCGAGAGCGGCGGAGACATCCTGCCAGAGGTGCAGATACTTGCGGTCGCGGACGTGGTGGAGGCGATGTCTTCCTACCGGCCCTACCGGGCTGCGCTGGGCATCGAGGCCGCGCTGGAGGAAGTGACCGCCGGCAGCGAGACACGGTACGACCCGGACGTGGTGGCCGCCTGCGTGAGGCTCTTCAGAAAAAATGGCTTCGCGTTTTCGGCCTGAGACGCGACCCCGCCGCACAGACACGCCGCGCATCCATCCGGTGCCGGTCACCAGAGCAGCTTGATGACGTAGTCACCGATAGCCGTCGCATGATCGTGTCGCGGCAACAGGACGTGGCGGTGTTCGAGCCTGGGGGCTGGTGGCATGCGATTCTGCCAACCGCCCGAGAGTATGAGAGGACGTCCATTGCCCTTCGGCGCGCCGGCTGGTAGGATTCGAGATTGCTCCCCCGCTCCACGACTGAGGAGGTCAGAGTGACACCCGAACCGACTGTCTCAGTAGTCCCCCTGCAGCGCATCGATCAGGCGATCATCCGAATGAGAGGAATGAACGTAATGACCGACGAGGACCTTGCCGCACTCTACGGAGTGGAGACCAGGGCTCTCGTTCAAGCAGTCAAACGGAACGTCGAGAGATTCCCTTCGGACTTCATGTTCCAGCTCACGCAGGACGAGCTGGGTATCTTGAAATCACAATCTGTGATCTCAAGACAGTGGGGCGGAAGGCGGAGCCTTCCATACGTGTTCTCCGAGCAGGGCGTCGCCATGCTCTCAGGCGTGCTGCGGAGTGCACGCGCCATCCAGGTCAACATCGAAATCATGCGGGCCTTCGTACGCCTCCGGACTCTCCTCAACTCCAACCAGGAGATGACGCGTCGGTTCGACGAGATGGAACGCCGGTACGATGCTCAGTTTCAGGCGGTCTTCGAAGCCATCCGTCAACTCATGCGACCGGTTGAGACTCCGCGCCGAAGCATCGGCTTCGTCAAACACGACGCGTGATTGCCGGTACCGACGTGCGATCGGTGGGTTCCGAACTATCGACGCCGGCCGACGACACGCTGCCGGAGGTACCGCCCGGGAGCGGCGCGCTCCACAACTCCAATGTGGTGGCTGCCTGCGCAACACCCTTCAGAGAGAAGGGGGGGCACCTTCTCGACCTGAGGCGCGACGCCGCGAGGAGAGGCCACTCGGTCACAGGTCTCCCCGGCAGCAGACAGGGCACGGTGTTCCAGTGCTCGCGCGCATGCCCACGGCCCGGACTGCCAGTTTTCGCTACCGGTTGAGAGCCAAACCGGTAGTGATTCCGTCCACTTGCGGGCGAAAGTGGTTGAGATTCCGACCACCTTGCCCTCGGGCTGGCAGTGACTCTATGGAGAATCGGCTGAGCAGAACGCGCTCTCGACTTACGCGATGTCTCTGAGCAGCAGCGGGTCGCGCGCGCCCTCTTCCCACCTCATCATCCGCTCCTGGCGTCGCAACGCATCCAACTCCTTCGCGAGCGCTCGTTCGACCAGCGCGCTCTTGCTTGGGGCGGCGTTTGCGGCCATGGCTTCGTCGAGGGCGGCAAGAACGCTCGGCGTGAGGTTCAAGGTCGCTTTCTTCGTCTTCCGAGTCATGCCTTTGCTCCTTCCGCCCCGTAAGAGCACATGCCCGTCAGCAGTATGATAGCGCCGACTTCCGCAGTCAGGAAGCCGACAATGGAAGCCGAGGGCGGTTCCTCAACGACTGACGCTTGGAGAGGTGCCCGAAGGCAGCGGAAAGCGCTACTACCCTGAGGTGGTTGCCGCCAGCCCATGACCCTTCCAGGAGAAGGGCTTCCCGTTCTGTGTATGAGGAAACGGGCGGGAAGGCGCCCTGCACCGCACGGCGTATGGTACCCATGACTCGGCACCATCTGAGGCGTTCCTCGACACAGTGGAGCACCTGTTCAACGGCACGCATGTGAGTGATAGCGTAAAAGGCACCCACCCTTACGAGTGGCGTGATGCTCGAAAAGTCACCCACCCCGGGTGCTCCGGTATGCTGGACGGACGTTCAGCTGCCGGAGGTCGCAGGTGCTCACCGTGGATCAAAGAGAGCAGATACGAAGGGCGTACTACGTTGAAGGGAAGAGCATCCGTCAGATCGCACGTGAGGGTCGGCGGGATCGACGGACGGTGAGGAAGGCGCTGCGAGATGCCGGGCCGCCACGGTACACACTCAAGGAGCCCAGGGCGAGACCGGTCTTGGCTCCGTTCGTCGTGCTGATAGACACCTGGCTCAAGGAAGACCTCTCACGCCCGCCGAAACAGCGCCACACTGCCCAGCGCATCTTCGAGCGGCTGGTGGAGGAGCACAGGTTCAAGGGTGGTGAGTCCACCGTACGCGAGTACGTGAGGGAGCACAGGCCCATCCAGAGGCAGGTATTCATCCCGCTGTCGTACGAGCCGGGAGAGGATGCACAGTGCGACTTCGGCGAAAGCTGGATCGAGCTCGGAGGACGCCAGACGGCCGTCCAGATCCTGTGCATGCGACTGTGTTACTCCAAGATGGCCTTCGTCATGGCGTTCCCTCACCAGAGGCAGGAGGCGTTTCTGGAGGGAATGCAGCAGGCGTTCCGGTTCTTCGGAGGCGTGCCGGCGCGGGTATGGTTTGACCGCCTCGCCCAGGCGGTGAAGCGGTCCCTTGTGGGACAGAGGCCTCACGAGCAGGAGTCGTTTGTCGCCTTCAGGAGTCACTATCTCTTCGAGGGCGTGTTCTGCAATCCCGGGGAAGCCCACGAGAAGGGGCTCATCGAGAATCTGGTGGGTTACATGCGGCGACACTTCTTCGTGCCGCTGCCGGATGTCGACTCCTTCGACGAGCTGAACGCGCATCTGGCGGCGCGATGTCGTACCGAGACGGAAAGAAGGCTGAGGGGAGAGCAGGCGACCATAGGCGAGATGTGGGAAGAAGAGAAGCCCCGCCTTCGTCCTTTGCCCTCTCGCGCGTTCCCCTGCTGCCGCACGGTCCCGGTGAAACCGAACAGGCTCAGCCTGGTCACCTTCGAGACAAACAGATACAGCGTCCCGGTGGAGCAGGCCATCCATACCCTCTACCTGAGAGCGTACGTCGACAAGGTGGAGATCAGCGACGGCGTGGGGCTGATAGCCCTGCACAAGCGCAGCTACGCCAGGGAGCAGGACGTGCTGGACTTGTGGCACTACCTGCCCCTCCTCAGGGAGCGCCCCGGCGCCATGGACCACGCACGGCCGTTCAAGACCTGGTCCCGTCCCCCGGCGTTCGACCAGTACCTCGCGGCGTTGAGACGAAGGCTACCCCAGCGCACTGCCACCCTGCAGTTCCTGGAAGTGCTCGAGATGACCAGGAAACACCCCCTGAGTGAGGTGACCGCGGCGGTGGAGAGGACCATCGAATCAGGAAGCCTCACGCCCGATACGGTCTCCTACTTCCTCAAGACCGCCGTCGCGTGCCGGCAGTTCGCCGTCCCCGTCCTCGCGTCGGCCCCGTCGTGCCCCCAGGTGCAGCACCGTGACCTCAGCCAGTACAGTCTTCTCATCGGGAGATAGCAATGACGAATGACCTTCTGATACGTCACCACCTGAAGCGACTCAGGCTCCCCGCCATGGCGCAGGGCTACCAGAAGCTGGCGCGAGAGGCTGCTGAGGGCAATCAGTCGTATGACGAGTATCTTCTCAAGCTTCTGGAGCTCGAGGCGGCCCAGCGCGATGAAAACATGCAGAAGCGACGCATCATCCAGGCGCACTTCCCCTACCTGCGCACCCTCGACCAGTTCGATTTCTCAGCCATACCCTCGGTCAGCAAGGCCATGGTGTTGCAGCTGGCCAAGGGAGACTACCTTGCCCGCAAGGAGAATGTCATCCTGATAGGAAACATGGGCACCGGCAAGACGCACACGGCCATCGCTCTTGGGCTGCTCGCCTGCCGCCAGGGAAGGAAGGTGCGCTTCTACACCGCCACCGGGCTCATCAACGACCTCCTCGAAGCCCAGGAGCAGCACGCGCTGGGCAGACGCATGGCACAGCTACTCAAGCTGGACGTGCTTGTACTGGATGAGGTGGGCTTCGTGCCGTTCACCCCCGAGGGAGCCAGGTTGCTCTTCCAGCTCTGCGCCGAGCGCTACCTCCGCGGCAGCATCGTCATCACCACTAACCTTGAGTTTGCGCGCTGGGGAGAAGTCTTCGGCGATGAGCGGGTGACTGGCGCCCTGCTCGACCGTCTCACCCACCACTGCCACATCCTGGAGTTCAACGGCGACAGCTTCCGCTTCAAGGAGAGCTTGAGAGAAAAGGAGGCTGCGACACCATCAGGGGGTGGGTGACTTTTCGACCATCACAGTGGGTGCATTTTCGATTGACATTCACACACGCAC
>Ga0209610_1001823_pt1 | contig 10903 bp, 8 predicted proteins | sample LakKivw275mmetaG_FD_184137 | JGI IMG/M metagenome (GOLD analysis project Ga0209610, IMG submission 184137) | Anoxic lake water microbial communities from Lake Kivu, Rwanda to study Microbial Dark Matter (Phase II) - Lake Kivu water 275m metaG... | ecosystem: Environmental > Aquatic > Freshwater >...
TGTATGGGCAGCGCTACGATGCAAGCGGCAATCCGGCCGGCGAGAACTTCAAGGTTAACGATGACGGCGGCAGTGCCGACCAGCTTGGCTCCGGGGTCGCGGTGAACCGGTACGGCGAGTTCGTGGTCGTATGGACTGACGGCCGTAGCGGCGTGGACGACGTGTATGCCAGGAGCTACGACGCAGGTGGGAATCCGCTCGGCCCCAGCTTCAGGCTTAGCGACGTGGGCGCCGGAACTCGGTTGAACCCGAGCATCGAGCCCAGGCCTGATGGCGGATACTGGGCAGCCTGGGCGGATGCGCGCGCCGGAAGCCCCGACATCTATTGCCAGCGGCTTGCCCGGAACGGAAATAAGGTCGGGACCAACTTCCGCGTCAGCGACGATAGCGCCAGCGCCATCCAGCGCTGCTCATCAATCGGCATCGACCGGAGCGGGTCGCTGTGCATTGCGTGGGAGGACGAGCGAAACGGCGCATCCGATATCTACTGCTGCGTTACCGGCTCAGCCGGTGACCTGCTCGGGCCCAACCTGCTCCTCAATAGCGACGGCCCGGGCGGCGCCAACCAGTACTATCCGAGCGCGGCCGGCGGCAAAGGGCGGTTCCTCGCGGCGTGGACCGACCGGCGGGCCGGGTCGAATGCCACCGACATCTACGCGCAGTACCTGGACGCCGGCGGGACGCCGATTGGGACCAACTTCCTCGTGAATTCTGACGTCACCGGCGCCTCACAGTGGTATCCGTACGTGGCGATGGACTCAAGCAACAACGCGGTCGTGGTCTGGATGGACACGCGCGCCGGCCAGTACCAGATGTACTGCCGCCGGTACGACTCCAACGGCGACCCGCTCGGCCCCGAGATGGCGGTGCAGGATTCGACCGGTTACGGGTACTATGGAAGCGCGGCGATGAATCCGGGCGGCCGGTTCGTCTTTGCCTGGATGGACTATCGTTTGGGGGAATCGAATATTTATTGCCAGGCGTTCCGGGCCGACGGCTCCCGCATCGGCGGCAACATCAGAGCGAACCTCGACTCCGCGGCGAATTATCATGGCTACCCGTCATGTGCGATTGACGACCACGGACGGTTTGCCGTGGCATGGGAGGACACGCGGAACGACGTCTACGACGTCTACCTCCAGCGATTCGATTCGGCCGGGGCAAGGATCGGGGACAACGAGCCGGTCAATGACAATCCGGGCGAGGCCGCGTCTTACTCGCCGAGCTGTTCTTATGCCCCGGACGGAAGGCTGGGTGTGGAGTTCAACGACGAGCGAGACTTCCCGCGCAACCCGCAGATATACTGCCAGCGATTCCGACCGGACGGTACGCGCATCGGCGGCAACCAGATGGTGAACGAGCCGAACCTGTTTCCGAACAACCACCACTGGACCGTGGGCCAGAGCATCGCCGCGAGTGACGACGTACTGGCGTTCGCCTGGGCTGACAACCGCCGGCACAAGGGTTTTGACATCTATGCCAAGCTCGTCGATTGGGACATGCCCCCGGTTTCCGTTCCCTGCCCAATGCCTCCTGTTCCCCTCGCCGCCCCGACCATCGTGGGGCGGAACGGACGGCTGGGAGTCGGCATCGTGTCGTCAGCCAAGACTGCTTCGCTCTACGATGCTGCAGGCAGGCAGGTACGGAGGATTTCGTATGAGGACGGAAGAGGATTCGACCTGAGCGGCATCCGTCCCGGAGCGTACTTCGTGGTTGCGAGAGACGGCGGCGGAATCGTGAGCCGCAAGGTCGTGATAGAATGAGAGAGTGATGATGATGTGGAATGCGCTTCTTGCTCTGATTGTCGCGGCTGAGCCATTGGTCGGTACGCCCGCGCCCAATCCACGCCTGCGCGGCAACGCCATTCTCGCCTCGATGGCGCTGCCCGGCGCTGGTCAGATGATGCTGGGCAGCGCGAAGCGTGGTGAGGCGCTGCTCTGGCTCGACGGGACGCTTTGGGCGCTCTGGTCCGGGTTCTCGTGGTACAGCTCCGCGCGCGAGCACGACGCGCGCCTTCTTGCCGGACGCGAAGCAGGCGCGGACCTGACCGTCAGGGAGTTGCGTTACTACCGGGCGCTGGAGCAATACGACAATGCGGACCAGTACAATGAGGACGTGAGGGCAGACGCGCGGGACATGTACCCGGATGACCCGGAGCGGCAACACCAATACTACCGGAGCCACGGCTTTTTCGGTTCGCAGGCCTGGAATTGGAGTTCGGACTCGGCTCGGTACTACTACTGGGGAACGAGGAGGTCGGGACGGACCGCCGCGCTCAATGCGCAATTCGCGGTCGGAGCGCTGCTGCTCAACCGTCTGGCAAGCATGGCGGACTGCGCGCTCTTTGCCGGCCGCGGTCGCACTTCGTCCCGTGTGGAGTTCCGCCCCGCGGACTCAGAACCCGGCATCAAGGTCTGCTACCGGATCTGAGGAAAAGGTGAAGGCAAAGGTAAAGGTAAAGGTAAAGGTAAAGACTCCGGGTTCCCCCTCCCCTCTATTCTCTCTGCCTCTACCTCTACCTCTGCCTATGACCGGTAGCGCGGTCGACTTCCTCGTCATCGGCTCGGGCATGGCCGGGCTGTGGTTTGCCCACCGCGCGAGCCGACATGGCTCGGTCCTGCTCGTCACCAAGAAGGAGGACTCGGAATCAAATACGAACTACGCGCAGGGCGGCATCGCCGCCGCGGTCGCGTCGGATGACAGCGCCAGGCTTCACTATGAGGACACGATCCGGGCCGGCGCCGGCATCGCGCACCCTGATGTCGTCAAGCTTGTAACCGAGGCCGGGCCCGGGCTCGTGCGCGAGTTGTACCGGCTGGGCGTGCCCTTCGACATCTACGCCGACGCATCGGGGAAGGAGCACTTCGACCTCGGACAGGAGGGCGGACACCGTTGCCGTCGCATCGTCCACGCCCATGATTTCACCGGCGCCGAGGTCGAGCGCGGCCTGCTGGCGACCGTGCGGTCGGACCCGAACGTCGCCATGCTGGGAGAGCATTTCGCCATCGACCTGGTCCTGGACGATGGCGGCCGCTGCTCCGGCGCGCTTGTCCTCGACAATTCTCGAGGCCACGTGGAGGTGGTACGGGCACGAGTCTCGTTGCTTGCGACCGGTGGCATGGGACAGGCATGGCTGCACACTACGAACCCACTGATTGCGACCGGCGACGGGGTCGCGATGGGCTATCGGGCCGGTGCGAGAACCGCCAACATGGAATTCGTCCAGTTTCACCCGACATCGCTCTACGGGCACCTGCTTGAGGGCCGCGCGTTCCTCATCTCAGAAGCGGTAAGAGGCGAAGGCGCAATCCTCCGCACCCGCGACGGCCACGCGTTCATGCCCGCCTATCACCCCGATGCGGACCTGGCGCCGCGCGACGTGGTGGCGAGGGCCATAGCTACAGAACTCAGACTGCGGGGCGGTGACTACGTGTTGCTCGACGCCACTCACCTCGAACCGAGGCGGCTGCGCGAACGGTTTCCGAACATCAGCGAAACCTGTCTGAAACTCGGCATCGACATCACGCGCCAGCCGATACCGGTCGTACCGGCCGCGCACTATTCTTGCGGCGGAATCGAGACGAACGAATGGGCCGAGACGTCGGTTCCGGGGCTCTACGCGGCCGGCGAATGCGCCTGCTCTGGACTACACTGGTCATGGCCGACCGGGCCGCGGAAAGGGCAGCGCAGCAATGCAGACTGCAGACTGCAAGCTGCAAACTGCCGGAGCCTTCATCCCTTCCTCCTCCATCCTTCATCCCTTCCGACGATGACGCTGCGCTGGTTGCCGAACTGCGCGGCCGTCTGCAGAAGCGGATGTGGCAGAGCGCCGGGATTGTCAGAACCGATGCAGGCCTGGCCGAAGCCCGCGAAGAGATCATGGCGCTCGCGGCAGATAGCGGCAGACTGGGCTCCACGGTAGCCGGCATGGAACTACGCAACCTGCTGGTCGCTGCCCGCATCGTTGTCGAGTGCGCGCTGCGCCGACCTGAGTCGAGAGGCCTGCACTACAATGAAGACCACCCGAAGCCGGACAGCCGGTGTCAGCGAGACACGGTTATCAGCCGGTCGGACATCGAACCGCCTGCTGCCTGAAGCCGCAGACAGGCTGCTTGACCGATTCGTCAACTACCTGTTGGTCGAGCGGAGTGTTGCCGGCGGCTCGGCCGACTGCTACGTTGCCGACCTGAGGCAGTTCTTCCGGGCCGTACCCGAGGCCGCGGAGCGGCCGGCAGAAACCAGCCGCAGGACGCTCCATGAGTACGCGCGCATGCTCGGCAGCGCCGGATTGGCGGCCACGACGATTGCCCGCAAGCTGGTGTCAATCCGCCTGCTCTATCGCTTCCTTGCGTCGGAGCAGCAACTCGCGGCCAATCCCGCCGACGACATTGACCTGCCCAAACAGCGGCGCAAGTTGCCTGGCGTGCTGACTCAGGACGAGATGACAAGGCTGATTGAGGCGGGGGGTAACGCCCCGGACCGGCGCTGGGCGTTGCGCAGCCGGGCGATGCTGGAAGTGATGTACGGGAGCGGGCTACGCGTATCGGAGTTGCTGAGTCTCGGCGTGGGCAACGCGTCGCTGGCGGACGGGTTCCTGCGGGTGATGGGCAAACGGAGCAAGGAACGGGTGGTGCCACTGGGACAGCTCGCCGTGAGCGCGGTGCGCAACTATCTGAGCGCCTCCCGGCCTCGCTATGCCGGCCGGAAGACCAGTCCGTACTTGTTCCTGAACCACCACGGCAACCGGCTGTCCCGGATGGGATTCCTGAAGATACTGCGCGCCTGCGTGGCGCTGGCCGGAATCACGCGCCGCGTCACCCCGCATACGCTACGCCACTCCTTCGCCACGCACTTGCTCGAAGGTGGGGCCGACCTGCGGGCGGTACAGGAGATGCTCGGCCACTCGAGCATCGCGACGACCCAGATCTACACCCACGTTGACCGCGAGTACTTAAGGGAGACTCACCGGACGTTCCACCCGCGCGGGTAGAAAGACGAACCCAGAGTCCAGAGTCTAGAATCCAGAATTCGGAGTTCAGAGTGCAGGGTGTCGGAGAATTCCGAATTCCGCGTTCGCCGGTCCGCTAGATAACAGAGACGCCGAAGGTGCCGCGGACGACCTTGCCGATGGCGCGGCTGCCCGGTATCGAACTGAGGATGCGGTCCGCCTGCGCTGCTGCTGCGATTAGAACCATGCCCATTCCCATGTTGAACGTGCGGTACATCTCTTCGTCCGGAACGTCGCCCAGGCGCTGAATGATGCGGAATATCGGCAGCGGGCGCCAACTGGACTTGCGGATGACTACCGAGACTTCCCGCGGCAAGAGACGAGCAATGTTGCCATAGAATCCGCCACCGGTGATATGGGCCAGCGCGTGGACTCGGCTCAGCAGAGGATAGACAGACTTCAGGTACGAGCGGTGTGGTCGGAGCAGCTCTTCACCGAGGGGCCGGGATAGGCCTTTGACCCGTGAGCCAACTGCGAGTCCGGCCTTACCGAAAAGCACACGGCGGGCGAGTGAATAACCGTTGGTGTGGAGGCCCGAGGAGGGGATGCCGATTGCCACGTCGCCGGGCGCAATCCGTGTAGCGTCGATGATCTTGCGGCGCGCGACTGCGCCGACGATGAAGCCGGCCAGGTCGAGGTCGCGGGGCCGGTAGATGTCCGGCATCATGGCAGTCTCTCCGCCTACGAGCGAGCAGCCGTTCTTGCGGCAGGCCCTGCCAAGACCCCGCACGACCGCCAGCAGTGATTCGGGCTCAAGGTCGGAATGGGCGATGTAGTCCAGAAAGAACAGAGGACGCGCCCCCAGAGTGAGGATATCGTTGACCGAGTGGTTCACGATGTCGATGCCTACGGTGTCGTAGCGGCCGCAGAGCCGCGCTACCACGAGCTTGGTTCCGACGCCATCGCAACTGGCGACCAGCACCGGGTCGATGAGCCTGGGGACACGGTAGAGCGAACCGAACAGCCCCACTTCGGAGAGCACCTGCGGGCCGTAGGTCGAACCGGCGATGCCTGCGATTCTGCGCTTGACCGCATCCATGGCGTTGATGTCGACGCCGGCGTCGCGGTAGAGCATGGTTCAGCGACGTTCCACAGTCGGGGAGGGACCAAGGTCGCGTACGAAGAAGCGAAAAGTGCGCCGCGGGTCGGGCCGGAATCCCAGGCGCCAGAACAGAGTGGCAGCGATGTTGCTGCTGAACATGCCCGCGACCGCGGAGCGAGCGTTTTTCTCCTTCAGCCACCCGAGGACGCGGCAGACAAGCGCGGACCCGATTCCTCGGCCACGTGAGCCCGGCAGCACGCCGAGCTCAAGGATGCCGTAGCAGCCGCCCTTGCCGTGACTAGTCGCGTCGACTACGGTGTAGCCGACCGGGCCGTCCGGGTTCTCAACCAGCAGCACCTGCTCCGGGTCGAACCCGGACTTGCCGGCGACAAAGCTGAGGTACGTGCCGGTTACCGGTTCGCCCTGGCGTTCGCGGTCGTCGAAGGCCGGACCGGACAGACCCAGCACGGTGGGGGTCTCCTCGGGCAGCCGCGCGCAGCGAAGTGTGAGTCCTTGGGGGAGGGGTCGCGCCGGGACGTCGTCCAGGTCGTGTCGGAATCCGAGCATCGAAACCGGGTGCTCCTGGAATCCCAGCTCAAGCACGACCGGCACGTGAACTGTGTCAATGCTGCGCAGGTGAATGCTCATGCTGCGGACACCGTGTTTCCCGGCCAGTTCCGAGCCCTTCTCCAGCAGTTGGTCGGTCAAGACGTGATAGGTCTCCGGGTCGCGATACCCTCGCTTCAGGGTCAGACCCAGTTGGATCGAGTCCGCTCCTTTCCATCGGGTCGGTCGCACGAACCCATACCCGGCCGTCTCCGGACCGTGCTCCAGCACGAAGCCCGCACCACCCTCAAGCCAGGACGTGGCGAAAAGCTGCCTCATCTGCTCGACCGACATTGATTGCCCCATCCCGATTTCCGCAAAGTAGTCTGCGACGAGCATTGCCACGCCCCGGGCATCGTTCTCGCGCAGCGGCCGGACTTCGGGTCCACCCATGAGCCTGGGGCCGGGGGCGGCCGTCATCTCTGTGTCCTCCTGGACCGCTTCTGCGCTGTGCCTCGCATGGCTCCTCTAGTGGACTACGCTCACGCGAGTCGTGACGCTGCTGCCTGCCGCTGTCACGCGGCAGAAGTAGATGCCAGCCGGTACGCCGCTGCAATCCCAAGTGTATGGACCGGCAACGCTCCGCGCCAGCACCCGTCCTCCCCCGGGAGAGAAGACGTCGAGGCGGCCGCCGGCGGCTAGAGGAGCAGCGCTCAGGCTGACCCGGTCACGAGCGGGATTGGGTTGAGCCGTGAGCCGCGAGGGATAGAGGAAGGTCGATCCGGCCACCGGCTGACGCCGGCTGGGAGCCTCGAAGCCCACCGTCTGCACGTACTTGTGACCAGCGTCGGTGAAGGACAGCTCCAACCGCAGCGGAATGCGCGTGCCGGGCGCGATGGTGTTTGATGCCAGTACATGGAACTGCGTCGCATAATTATCGACCGTACCGGCGCGCGCGGCGCTTGGGAACGAAATGGAGGAATCCAGCACTTCCAGGCCGGGGAGAGCGGAAACGAGCCTCGCGGTTATCTCGTACGCGGAATCCAGCGGGTGAATGGCCTGGTTTCTGATTCTGAACCAGACACCCGCCGCCTCGCCCGGGTCGAACTGGCCGTTGCCGTTGCCGGTCGACGAGTCATCCAGCGCGGCCGACAACCCTTCGAAACAGGCCCCGGACGCCCGGGCGAGGTAAGACAGGTTCGGGACGTTCAGGCTGCACTCGCTGTTGACGTAGGTTGAGTCGCACCAGCCATACCAGAAATCGGTGGTGCCGAGCTCGCAGGTAAAGGCGTAGGTCACGAACTTGCCGGCGGTGTCCGAGTACTCCCAATCAACCGACATTCCGTTGCAGGGATAGATGGTCGAGTAGACCTGCCCGGCCAGTGATATGGGATAACGGTTGTTCGCCTGGAAGGTGTCGACCACTGCTTCGAGCATGGCCTGGTCTGGCGGCCTGACACCCGCGTAGCCCCACGGATACAGGTTGTAGCGGCCAAAGCTGTGAAGGTCCAGGCATGTGTGCGGCTCCTGCTCGGCCAGGAAATCACGGACTATCTGCGTCTCCGGTTCGCTGAATGGCGCCGGGCCGCGATAGGTTTCATCTCCCGGCCGGTGGGACGACCCCGAGTTGTTATAGCCCCACTTGTATCCATAGTTGCGGTTCAGGTCGACTCCGATGTCAGGCGGGACCGGGCTGCGGCGGTTCTTGCGCCAGTTGAGCTCGGCCCCACCCGAATCCGAGTTATAGACGTAACCGTCCGGGTTCATCACCGGCGCGACGAAAATCTCGCGGTTGTTGACGAGCCAGGTCGAGACTGAATCGCGGCCATAGTCGGAGAGGATTCTCGCAGCGAAGGCAACGCAGCAACTGGCGCCGAGCGGCTCCCGGGCGTGCGTCGCCCCGTTGAAGAAGCAGGCGGGTTCGCTCTCGTCGGCGCCAACATTGTCGGAGATCTTCAGGCACCACAGCGGACGTCCCTGCGGTGTCAGCCCGAGGCTCTCCTTCGCGCAGATGGCCGGATAGGCCGCCGCCAGCGCCGCGAGCGTGTCCTCCACTTCATGGTAGGTCAGGAAGCAGCCGAAGTCGCTGCCTGCTGCGAGAACGCCGAGCCTGACGCCAGTCATTTCGTGGAACTTCTGCCGGATGTCCGGGTAGGTGACATCGACCAGCATGCCCGCAGACCGGATTTGCTCGAGTTGGGATGCGTCGGTGTTGATGACAAGATACCCGCCAAGCTCGTCCCTGACCAATGTGCAGATGTCAAGCTGACCGGCCAGCTCGCCTAGCTGCCTGAGAGTCCGAACGTCGTCGAAATAGACCCGTGCCTCCATAACCGGCCCGGCGCTGTCAGATGGGGAGCGCTGGGGCCAACGGTCAAGCGCCGACAGCGGCGCAGCCAGAAACAGCGCTGGAAAGACGGCAAACAAGAAAGAACGCGACACTCGGCTACGAACAGCATGAGTCATCAGATTGGGGACGCCGAGCCAATAACATATTCTACCGGATGCACGATCCGCGTCAATCGTGGGGTCGCTAGCGTGGCGGCGCAGAAACTGGGCTTTGAGTGGGGTATGGCGGCGGTCTAGAATCTGGCGCTGAGCAGCCTTACATCCAGCACCGGATACCTGGAACCGTCGTCGTTCGTTCCGGTTCGGAGCATGAGATCGGGCGTTCCCAGGCGCGATGAGTGGGTCGGCTTAGCTCTTGAGCATGAGAGGTTGTAGCCGATTATCGCGCCGACGGGCGGTGTCAGCGCTGCGGCTACGTATATAGGCGAGCTCTTGATTGAGCCCGGCGGCAGCCGTTCGACGAGGGTCCCGACCCAGGCGACAGTCAGCCCGACCGGCGTGGCGGCGAGAGCGCCGACGACGGCCCCGGTCAGCTTGCCCTGCTGCTTGACCAGCTTGGCCGCACCCCAGCAACCTATTCCGCAGAACACGGGGTACCCGAGGCTGCCTCCGAGCACGGTCCCGCCAAACGTCTTCCAGACGTCCTCGGAGGGGTCGTACAGCCGCGTAAACAGGAACCCGAACCCGGCCGCGCAGGCAGCCCCGCCGAGTACGGCGCCGCTTCCTTCCACGAGGAAAATGCCCGGGTCAAGGGGCGGGATGTCGGTCACCGGGTCTGCGTCGACTGCGGCGCCAGCCAGGAACGTCGCGAAGAGGAACCCGAGGGCTGACTTCATCGTTCTCCCACTCGCATGTCGATGTATGACTTGACATACTCGGCGTAGTTCGCGCCCAGCACGTAGGGGACATCCTCGTGGCCCGCACCCTCAACCGGGTGCATGTAGACTCTGGTATGTCCTTCGGCTGCTGCGAGCAATCGCCGCGCGTGGCGCGCGAGCGGCAGGTAAGCGTCCTCGACGCCGTGCATCATCAGCACTGGGACCCCGACACGTGTGATTCTGCCTTCGTTGTCGAAGTCGGCGTAGAGCCTCGTCAGCATGCTGCCCGGGATGTCGAACACGGTTCCTTCCTTGACCAGCGCCTCGGCCGAAGCGGGCGGCGATTCCATTATCAGGCCGAGCGGGGGCAGCGAGTCGGCGGCAAGGTAGGTGGTGACAAACGTGCCCATGGACCAGCCATAGTAGACGATGCGGTCCGGGTTGACCTCAGGACGGCCGCGCAGGAACGCCAGAGCGGTCCGGCCGTCGGCAAGGCAGCGGTCGCCGGCAGGGCCACCCTCGCTCTTGCCGTAGCCCTGGTAGTCGAAGATGAAGACGCGATAGCCCATCTCCCAGAGCAGTTCCACCCGGCCCCAGTAGCGGTCTATGCAGTGGGAATTGCCGTGGCAATAGAGGATGGTGACGTCGTTCAGGGCCGAGCTGTCCCCAGGTTGGACCAGGAATCCATAGATGCGATCGCCGCCGGACGAGACGAGTTCGACTTCCTGTCTGAGCGAATCCGGAATGATGCCGCGCACGTGCCAGGCTACCGAGTCGATGCTGCCCGGCAGGAAATACTCGTCAACAATCCACGGCGCGAACAGGAACCGGTCCATCTTCAGGCAGTTCGCGCCCAGGAGTAGGAACGCGGCGGCAAGGGCGAGCCGGACTGTTTTAGCGATACCAGCCTCCCCAATGGTAGCTGACGCCGGCAACGAAGCCGAGCCCGCCGTGGTTGGCGATGGCCAGGCTGAACTTTGCGGCCCGGGGGGTGGTCCGTTCGTACGCGGCGTACCACTTCATCTCAAGGCTGACCGACAGCCGGCGGCCGACCGAGAAGTTGTGTCCGACATAGGGTGAGTAGGTCATGTAGAACTTCGGCCTCAATTGGTAGAGCGTGTGGACGCCGAAATACGACAG
>Ga0209610_1001829_pt1 | contig 10887 bp, 11 predicted proteins | sample LakKivw275mmetaG_FD_184137 | JGI IMG/M metagenome (GOLD analysis project Ga0209610, IMG submission 184137) | Anoxic lake water microbial communities from Lake Kivu, Rwanda to study Microbial Dark Matter (Phase II) - Lake Kivu water 275m metaG... | ecosystem: Environmental > Aquatic > Freshwater...
CATGGCAATATCATCTTCGATTGGATGATGCGTACAGGCTTCGGCAATCAAGACCTGGTCGCCGGTTTTTAAAGAATCTACCACTATTGTCCCACGCACAAATTCATTCAAATTACCTTTTAACCGCGCAAAAAGAATCGAAAATGAGGTCAATCTGACATCATCCGGTGTCTCGGCTGCAACTTGTTGAAATACCTGAGAATCCGTTATAACCATTGCCGGTTTAGTCTTCAATTTTTCAAAAGCATGCTTCAATTCTCGCTCTCTCACAACCAGGTTGCAGGCACCGTTATCAAGAATATCCCGGATAGTCTGCACTTGAGGCAAGATCAATCGCCCCTTGGGCGCTTCTTTATCAATTGGTACCACTAAAACTATCAAATCTCCGGGATTAATCAGATCCCCGACAATTACTGGATTATTAATAATATCCACCGGAGTCTGCCTGATAATCGCTTCCTTTAAATTCAAAATGCCCCGATTATCAGTAGCAACAGTTTTGATCAGAGGATGGTTTAGTCCTGCTAATTTTTCAACTAACTTGCCGTCCGGCTCAAAGAGGTCAATTTTATTCATCACAACAATCACAGGAATAGCGCGACGCTGGAATTCGGCAATTAATTCCTCCTCAAATTGATTCCAGTTATTTGCAGTAATTACCAGAATTGCGAGATTAGTCCGATCAAATATTTTGCGAGTCTGCTCAATCCGCTTCTGACCTAGTAATCCTTCATCATCTATTCCAGCTGTATCTATAAAAAGCACCGGACCAACTGGCAGCAGTTCCATCGGTTTCTCAATTGGATCTGTTGTGGTACCGGCTATTTCCGAAACAATCGCGACCTTTTGCTGAGTTAGGGCATTCAGCAACGACGATTTCCCGACATTTCGCCGTCCAAAAATGCCAATGTGTAACCTGAATCCTTTGGGCGTTTTTTGCATTTTTACCTGATTTTAAATTCCGTTTTAAGTTCCTAATTAATAATTAGAAAAGTGAAATTCGACTTAATGTATACCTTTAAGTGTTCTGGATTCTATACATCATGCATATTTCCAAATGCAATCATTTAATTCTCTGTATGTCAGTGTGTTACAATTTTCCTGAGAATACCTAAATAGGCTTGAAAATTTTCATTCAAGCTCAAATTTCGTTCTGTAACAATCCCCCAATTATCGGTCAATCGAATTCGGTTATTGCCGCAGATTGCTGCACCACTCCCGGCAACATAAGACCAACGTTTGCCCTTAATTTCACAAAAGCAAATGTCAACCTTTAAGAAAGACCACAGCCCTTCAGAGATCCTCTCCAATTTGGTTTTCAGTGATAATTTATCATCATCACATATTTCCCGAAGCTGTCTGATTAAGGTGTGATTCATTAATTCTTACTAATTGTTGAAGAAGGCAATATATATTTCGTTAGCAAATTAGATATAAACATCTCTCTCACCTGCTACTGTATCCTGATACATTTTCTCAAATGTCTGAAGCAGTGTTCCCTGATTGAAATAGGGATTGTTCCGAATTTCATTCAATTCTTTGGCAATCATTTTTTCACCAACCTCTTTAGTTTCCGGTGAGGCATAATCATCTAAATATTCACGGAATGTCAAAACTGCATTGAGTTTACAAAATTTTCCTTCGGTACAACTTTTAAGCAGCCGCATGATTTTATCGCCCGTCCGCCCGCAGCGATAACCGGCAGTACAGAACGAGGTGATCATTCCCATTTCCGCCAGCTCACGAACAACTTCATCCAAGCTGCGGGTATCACCTAACATAAACTGCTGCTTGTCAATCTCTTGGTGATGCTTTTCCAGCATACTCAATTCTTTCAGTGCCTCCGTATATCCGCCAATACCTATTTTAGTGGAAGCATCGGTCTGCGTACAACCGACCTGAATTACTTCCCGTCTTAGTTCAGCTCGTTCGCGGGCAGTAATGATTAATCCGGTGTAAGGCACTGCTAAACGCAAAACCGTCACAAGTTTTTTAAAGCATTCATCATTAACCAAATATTGTGAATTAGTGCTCAGATCAGATCCGGCTGCGGGCATCATCCGCGGAAAGGAAATCGTGTGCGGACCAACTCCAAATTGACGTTCCAGATCAATCGTATGGTAAAGTAGCCCCATTACTTCAAAGCGCCAGTCGTAAAGACCAAACAGGATCCCGATTGCCACATCATCAATTCCGGCATCCATCGCCCGGTGCAGGGCATAAAGCCGCCATTGATAATTGCCTTTTATTGTATTCACCGGATGAACCCTGGCATAAGTTGGTTTGTGATAAGTTTCTTGAAATACCTGATAGGTACCAATACCAACATCCCAGAGTTTTTTCAACTCCTCGATAGCCATCGGTGCAGCGTTAACATTCACCCGCCGGATTTCTCCTGTGCCACGTCGAGCTTTTCGCTTGACATTATAAATCGTGTCAATTGTCCTGGCAATATAATCTGCATCTGATCGAGGATGTTCACCATAAACGACAATCATCCGTTTATGACCTTCATCAATTACAGCTTCGGTCTCCTGTCTGACTTCATCAAGACTCAGAATCCGCCGTTTCTCGGCTTTGTTGCCAGATCGAAAACCACAGTATGCACAGTTATTAACACACAGATTACTGCAGTACAGCGGAGCAAAAAAAACGATTCGGTTATCGTAAACTTTACGTTTGACTTCCAACCCAGACTGATACATTTCCTCCCAGAGATCGGGATCTGAGACCTGTAGCAGCGCGGCTGTTTCTGCCGGTTCCAGACGTTCGATACTCAACGATTTCTGGATAATATCATGGATACGTTGTCTCTTCGGCTTTTCATTTTTCTCCAAAGTTCTGAAAATCAATTCCTCATTGATGAAATCGCATCCGTGGATTAGATATTTTTCAATCTCATCCGATCTAATTACGTTCTTAACCCAGGTTTTTACGTCTAAATCCAACATATTATCCATTTATTTGATTAACTCTCCACGCAATGAAAAACTGATTTATAATTTTGAGATTTGGAATTTGGAATTTGAAATTTTAAAGGCGAATCTCCTCTGGCATAGGAGATTGTATAACCTGCTTCTTTGACCATTCCAAGTGCACTTTTCAAGCTATCGGCATGATCAATTCCAGATACATTTTTCCCCGGATAAATGTTATAATTTTCTTTGAGATAATCGGGCGTAAATGTGGGCATAATGACATTGGCACCAATTTGTAATCCGCGCCGACGGGCTCCCGGCTGGAGACTATCCAGAGCACTGGTTGCGGGAATATTGGCATAGGGATTCAATAATCGTGTCAGGGCAAGCGTTCTATATGTAAGATTAAGATCGCCATTCAACTCGCTTGCTAATGGAGTCTGAGGGTGAACTACTAAGGGTCCTAGTCCGATCATATGCAGTTTCATCAATGACAATTGCTGGATGGCAAGCGCCAGATTCTCAAGAGTTTCGCCCGGTAATCCGACCATAATTCCCGAACCAATTTCATAGCCCAACTTGCGCAGCAATTCGAGACATTTTCGCCGTTCGTCCCAGAACTTACCTGGTCGGAGGCGACTGTAATTGTCCTGGTCGGAGGTTTCGATCTTCAGCAAATAGCGATCTGCACTGGCATCGCGCCAGAGTTTATAGGTTTCTACATCATGCTCGCCCAGAGAAAGCGTTACTGCCACCGAATAGCGCATCTTAATCGCCTTGATTATCTTGGCAATAATCTCCGGATTGTAATAAGGATCATCACCAGCTTGCAAAACAATCGTGGTAATCCCGGCAGCCGCAATTTCCGCCACGCAAGCCATGATTTCCGCAAAATTCAGCCGATATCGAATAATTTTCCGATTTGCCCGACGCAATCCGCAGTAGAGACAATTCTCCTTACAATAATTGGAGAACTCGATGATCCCCCGTAAATACACTGCATCACCGAAAACTTTGCGGCGGAGCTCATCGGCTGCGGCAAATAATTTTTCGTCGTCCTTACCATTCAGGTAGCTAAGAATCGCATCAAAATCAAGCGTCATACTACGCAACTTTCAAGGTCGTGGACTTAATCTTGACATTTTCAATTTGCCCTAATTTGCCGGTCATGGCGCCCAGTTCATCGGTGGTCATTTTCAGAATCAGAAAAATGATCGCCACATTCCGATCGGGCATGGGATAGCCAACCCTGAGCAGAATATTTTTCGCATAATGATGCAGCATTTCATTAATCTGCTGATAAGCCAGATCGCGGTCATAGACCGTGATTGTTGCCGTGTGCACTAATGTCTTCATAAAAAAATCCCATCCTTTGGTTAGCGAAGGGATGGGAATTTATCGTACTATTTTGTCTTTAATTCCGCATCCCTTGACGTTAGATAATTCCTTCATCTCAGGCAAAAAGCGGGATGAATTTAAAGCAAAATAAACAAATTAAAAAAGTCTTTATTAGCCTATCGAAGGTTCAGCACACCATAAAATAAAACCTCCCGAAGGTGAGACTTGTCCCGCTCTGGCGGGAAACCTTCGAGAGGTTAAAAACGAACGCTTTCAAATACGTCTATAACACCTCTTTGATTTTCTCGACCAGATTTCGTTTTGGCTGGACACCGATCAGCTGGCTGGCTATTTTTCCATCTTTGAAAATCAAGAGGGTCGGAATGCTGCGGATACCATATTGCTGGGCAAACTTTTGGTCATTTTCCACGTTCATCTTGCCGAATTTGATCTTACCGTCATATTCATTTGACAATTCTTCGACCAGCGGGGCGATCTTCAGACAGGGCATACACCAGGATGCCCAGAAATCAACCAGTACCGGAACTTTCGATCGTAAGACCTCTTTTTCAAAATTCTGATCGGTAAATTCTAACATAACAAACCCTTATCTTAATTTTAAATGATCACTTCTATCATAACTCAATTTTCAGCGGAAATATAGCAGGTTCAAATAACAATCACAACCGCAAATTAAACCAATCTTTACGCTTGTCGGACAGGCTTCAACCACTGTAGAATTTCGGGCAATGTTGGTCGTTTTCCGTACATCAAGACTGCCGTCTGGAATATTTTTCCGGCGGCTAACATCGCCAGTACTGCCGCTGCCATTAAAACCATCGAGGTGCTGATAAGCTGCCAGGCAGGCGGGGTAGTCATTCCAATTAATAAAATCATAAAGAAAGGCGTCACAAACGGGATGAATGCTAAAATTGCGGTTATTATTGATTCAGGATTCATGATCACGTACGACGATAACATTACCGGCAGAATTGAGATGATGGACACGATCGAAACAGCTTGCTGGGCATCCTGCTCCGAAGTAAATATCGAGCCGATTGCCGCAAAGATGCTGGCAAAAAACAGATAACCGATTACAAAATACCAATAGAAAAAAAGTATTTCTCGGGATGATAAAATCGCAATCCCACGATTAGCAGAAATAAAAGAACCAAAAATCATGTATAGTGTCAACTGGGTCAACCCCAGCAAACCCAGTCCCAGGATTTTCCCGCTCATCAATTGGGTTGGGCTGACTGAAGACAACAGAATTTCGATTAGCCGGTTGGTCCGCTCGCTCAGGACGCTGCGTAATAAAACCTGCGATGACATGACAATCGCAAAATAAAGCATCAACACGAAAATTACTGGAATCAGATAATAAAGCATTTCATCCCGCTGCTGCATCTTACCGTTCGCGCTGACCTCAATCGTTTTAAAATCAACCGGCTTAGTAATTTCCTTGACCATTTCAGGATCAAGCCCTGAATTTGCGATTCGTTGATCTAACAACACCGCATTGACCGCCGACCGAATTTCCTCTTGCTCGCGGTAATTTCCCAAATAGCGGGCGTAATAGGTCACCTCATTTGCCTCCATCACATTGGCAGGAATGTAGACATAGGCATCAACAATTGCCGAATCTAACAAACTAGTTGCCATTTTCAGGGCATCATCTGTATTCGAATTACCCAGCTGGATTACCTGGTACTTAGGCTGTCCATCTTTCAAACGATAATGCTCACTGAGGAATTGCTCGATATTCCAGGCCAATTCACCATTTTCTGCCACAAGCGCTACCAACTGTAAGCCCGATTCCCCCTTCATAACCAGTGATGGTAAAAACATCGAGCCGACGACAATCAGGGGTATTATCAAAGTGGAAATAATGAACCATTTCGAGCGGATGCGAGTCAGATATTCCCAGCGGGTAATGATGAAGATGTTTCTCATTGATCCGGCGCTCCTTTGACCAGGTCAATAAAAATCTGCTCTAACGACGGCTCTTCGATATCTACATGGGTAACCGTAACTCGCGCAATTACCTTTTTCAGAATATCATTGATTTCAGTCGTATGGCTGAGACTTCCGCTTATGACCGAATCATTAATGGTCCATGCTTCCCGAATTAAATCTGTTAGTTGACTCTTCTCCCCTTCGAATTGAATTTTAAACTTCTTGACACCGTAGTTTTTTTTGATTTCTTTCAGGTCACCATATAAAATTCTTCTCCCAGCATTAATCAGGCAAATCCGACTGCACAGCTTCTCAATTTGTTCCATCTGATGGGCCGAAAAAATGACGGTCTTACCGTCTGCCTGAAATTCAGTGATAATCTGCTTTAATAGCAATTGATTTATCGGATCCAACCCGGCAAAGGGTTCATCGAGGATAATAATTTCCGGCTGGTGAACGATGGCAATGATAAACTGCACCTTTTGCTGATTACCTTTCGACAGTTCCTCGATCTTACGCTCGGCATAACCGGTTAAATTGAACTTCTTTAGATAGTAATCTGTTTGTTGAACAGCAGCAGTCCGGGATAGCCCTTTCAGAGTCGCAAAATAGACAATTGTTTCCTTGAGTTTTGATTTCTGATACAGACCACGCTCCTCCGGCAAATAGCCAATCCGGCGGTAAATTTCATCCGTGATAAATTTGCCCCCGATCCGGATTTCCCCATGGTCTGGACGGATGATATTCATAATCATCCGGATGGTGGTTGTCTTTCCGGCACCGTTAGGACCCAACAGCCCAAAAATCGAACCAGCCGGAATCTCCAAATCCAATTTGTCAACCGCTACGGTTTTATTAAATGTCTTGGTTACAGTGGAGAGTACAATCATTAAAGAATTTTTTCTATTATCTCTATCAACTTGAGAATCAGTCTGGTTATTTAACGCTAAACTTTATGAATCGCCTCTTGCCGACCTTGACGATAAACTCACCGATTCCGAGCCGATAATTAATATCAGAGATTTTTGCATCATTGACCCGTACCGCAGCCTGCTTAATCAAACGTCGGGCTTCACCATTCGACTCAACAATCCCATTATCCGTCAGCAATTTGATAAGCAAAACGGGATTACCTTCAGAATTAATTGCAATTTCAGGTATTTCATCCGGCAGTTCCTTCTTACTGAAAATTCGCTCAAAGGCTTCCCGTGCTTCACGAGCAGCTGGAGCACCATGATACATCGTAACTAAATGTTCAGCCAGTTCCAATTTAACCTTCATCGGATTGATCTGCGAATCTTCTAACCTTTGTTTTACTGCCTGCAATTGAGCTAATGTATAGTCGGTTACTAACATAAAATATTTGTAGATCAGATTATCCGGTATTGACATTAGTTTGCCAAACATCTCACTTGGCAGGTCGTCAATGCCAACATAATTTCCCAAACTCTTGCTCATCCGCTGACTGCCATCAATTCCCTCCAACACCGGTAAAGTCAAAATCACCTGGGGTTCCTGACCATATTCCCGCTGAACCTGACGCGCAGCGAGCAAATTGAATTTCTGTTCTGTGGCACCCAGTTCGACATCACTTTGAATCGCCACCGAATCGTAACCCTGCATCAAAGGATAAAAGAATTCGTGCAAACTGATCGGATTACCCTCTTTATATCGTTTGGTAAAATCATCCCGCTCTAAAATCCGGGCAATCGTAAAGGTAGCCGCTAAGTTCATGATTTCATCAAACTTCATCTTGGCAAACCATTCACCGTTATAATGGACTTCAGTTTTGGAGCGATCCAGAATCTTAAAGAATTGCTTCTCATAAGTTCGGGCATTCTCTCTGACTTCTTTGTAGCTTAACCGCGGGCGGGTCTCACTCTTTCCGCTGGGATCACCGACCATCCCGGTATAATCACCAATTATCAAAACGACAGTGTGTCCCAAATCCTGAAATTCACGCAGCTTGCGAATACCAACCGTATGACCAAGATGAATATCAGGAGCGGTCGGATCAAAACCCTGTTTCACCCGGAGTGGCTTGCCAGTTTTCAGTGAACGATTGAGTTTGTTTACCAATTCCTCTTCAGAAATCAGTTCTTCGATACCCTTCTTAATTATTTCAAGCTGTGCTCTTATCGGTGGAAACATCTACAACTTTCCTTTTCTAAAACGATCCATTTCTCGTTCTAAGTCTCTTTCGGCAATAGCTGCCCGTTTATCATATTGGCGCTTCCCTTTAGCGAGACCCAATTCAACCTTTACTACTCCTTTTGGATTAAAATATAATTTTAGGGGAATTAGCGTAATCCCTTTCGATTCCATATTCCGGCGCAGTCTGGTAATCTCTTTCTTATGGAGCAGCAGTCGGCGAGCTCGCTCCGGGTCGTGATTGTCATAACTGCCGCTAAATTTATGGGCGGCGATGTGGGCTTTCAATAAAAAAACTTCACCATCGCGAATGCTGGCAAAACTGTCTTTCAGATTTGCATGGCGTGCCCGCAAAGACTTTACTTCAGAACCCTGTAACTCGACGCCGGCTTCGATTTTATCCACAATTTCATAATCGTGGAAAGCCTTCTTATTGCTGGTAATTATCTCAATTCCTTTTGATTCCACGAGGCGGAAGTTAATCTCTTTTAAAAGATTTTTCAATAGTAAATCTTCAGGACTTCACCCAAAACGTGTACTCTAACCGAAGGAATCCGGATTGCGCCATAAGTGTTGGCATATTTCCGAACAAAGCGAGGAAAGCAGAGTAGCTGGTATAATCGGATACGCATTGTCTTTTGCAACCTGGTGGGTGCGAGCATCAATATTATTGATGCAATCCAAAAAAGATTTTTCAATAGTAAATCTTGGAGAACTGCCGAAGGGTTTTTATATTTAATCGCTTATTGAAGCCCGGGTGGTGGAATTGGTAGACGCGCTAGGTTCAGGACCTAGTCTCCATTAGGAGGTGCGAGTTCAATTCTCGCCTCGGGCACAAAAAAGCCCTCGTTCTGCGAGGGCTTTATATTTTTGCTGACAATGATGTTAATATTCAGCAGCCGGATTGATTTTTACCGAGAAAAACTTTTTCCCATCTATGAGCAAGTTAGGCTCCAATATATTGACCTGTTCAAGCGGCATAAATTTTATCCCCAGATTGGCTAACCTGCTCTCTAAAACTTGCAGACTAATTTTACCCGAATCATAGCGGACGGTGCACAAGTTTGTCTTATCATCAACAATAACCGTTTGAACTCCATCAATCATCTGAAAAATTTCCTCTATTTTATCAGTGATTGTCTGATTCTCAATCCCATCAATATGGATGGTAACCAGTTCCGGAATTGCAGGTGAATATTTTCCAGCAAATATAATCGCCGCGACAAACCCGGCAATCAGCAGCAAACTAAATGAATAAAGAATTTGAACTTTCATTTGCCTTTATTTAACACACTCCCAGTCACTACCTCTGAACGCAAATAAGATACACATTTAATTTTCAAAATACCAGAAAAATATTATTGATTTTCTACAGATAAAATCTTGTGATACCGGTGACTACCTGAAATCATCAAAAGTAAAACATCATCTTTCAAATTACACCGCAATCAATCTGAAATTTCACCCTCTTTCAATTTCAGGTATTGGATTTCTTGTTTGCCTTTCTGCTCATCTACGAAGTATAATAAAACACCGCCGATTAGAAACAGGATCGAAACCGAAGCAATTCCCGTCCGCGATGCGATATTAGCCGAATATCCCATCCGTCGCACGACTAATCCGACCGTACCGATAATTACCGGACCAAATATTACGGCAAATTTACCAAGCATATTATAGAATCCGTAGAATTCCGCCGATTGATCTTTGGGAATTAAACGCGAATAGAATGAACGGCTCAGGGCTTGAATTCCACCTTGAACCAGACCGATCACGATTGCCAGTATGTAAAATTCAATCGTTTTAGTCATCATCACGCCGTAAAAAGTCACAACCAGGTAAACTCCAATCGTAATGAAGATTGACTTTTTCACGTCCCATTTTTCACCCAGTTTACCAAAAATCAAAGCCGCCGGGAAACCAACAAACTGGGTAATCAGTAAGGCTACAATCAGCGCATTGGAAGGAAACCCAATTGACATTCCATAATCCACTGCCATGCGGATAATCGTATCCACACCGTCAATGTACATCCAATAAGCCACCAGGAACAGAAAAACAACCCGCAAGTGCCGGATCTTCTTGAAAGTCCGTCCCAGTTGTTCGAATCCCAACTTAATATAATTCACCTTGTGTTGTTCTTTTCTTACCCGTTGGCGCTCTTTGACATACAGAATGAGCGGAATAGTAAAAAATGCCCACCATAGCGCTACCGATAAAAAACTGACCCGAATTGATAAAAACTCCACCGGCGGCGGTAAAAAATCAGACTTAATCGTGATGGTTCCAAAATGGTTATCAAGCCCGCTAACACCAGTCAGTTGCCCATCCGTGAATCCGGTATAAGTAATCTCATTGCGAATACTAAATTCCACGGCGGATGCTTCGGTAACCTTACGGGTCAAATTTCCAATTCGGAGTGATTGTCCATCTTTCGCAACTGCGGCAATTTCACCCTTCTCGTATTTACCGAAAGTAACTTCCTTGGCTAAGAGATTGGGATTTACTCCTTGCGGCATTTCGA
>Ga0209610_1001830_pt1 | contig 10885 bp, 6 predicted proteins | sample LakKivw275mmetaG_FD_184137 | JGI IMG/M metagenome (GOLD analysis project Ga0209610, IMG submission 184137) | Anoxic lake water microbial communities from Lake Kivu, Rwanda to study Microbial Dark Matter (Phase II) - Lake Kivu water 275m metaG... | ecosystem: Environmental > Aquatic > Freshwater >...
TCCTTGGACAGGCTCCATGAGCTGACGGCTCAAGCGGCTAACTGAAGTGAGTGATCGATGGCCCCGAAGTTGCGAACATCAGTTGACACGGCCCCCCAGCGTCCGGGGGTCGCGGGGACTGATGATGGTCCCAAGTAGCAGAATCCTGAAGGACGGCGTGCCGGGAGTTCTGCCGGGCCTTTAGAAAAATAGCCGCCACTTTCGCCTACGGAACCAGGTCGCCCGTCTTTTTGATACTAACCTGAATAGCGCTTGTTGCCGTTGAACTCGCTCCCGAAGACCTGTCATTCGCAACCAGATAAAGCATATAATCTCCAGGCCCCAAATCCGGCGTTTGAAGCCATACATCGTAGATATCCGCTTCCTTGATTCTGCGTCGCTTTAGGACGGAGGTGGTTATCGGGATCGTTCCTTCGAATTCCGTAGATTTGCAATAGCACGAAAAATCAAGAGTTGATTCATCTATGTCAGACGCTCGACAACGGATCATGGCTAAAAGCTGGTGGCTTCCCGCGTGAAGTGGCCCTATAAGCGGGTGATACTCCTCCATATTAAAGGGGTAAAGGTCGATTAGGCGAAGCTCCTTCCGACTGTCGGTTCCTTCAGCGACAAGTGCAGAAAGAAAGGTGCCCTTTCCCCTCTCTAAGATAAGTGGAGGTGTTTGAATGAATCCAGACTCAGAATCCAAGCGAATTTCAGTTCGGCACGAGCTTCTCGCTCCTGTTCCTGCTTCCATGTTCCTTAGGACAAGCGAGCAAGAATATTCTCCGGGGCCTAGGAATACCAGGGTTGAAATGAAGACCTCTCCATCTGGCCGAGGCCATCTTGAGATCTCTGTCCTATTAAGCGCGACGATGTCCCGCTCCCGGTTCAATATGAGAGTCACCGCCTCCACTTTCTGGCCAACCAGCAGATCCGTTACCGCTATGGGGACTTTAGCCAACAGCACGAGCCCCGCCTTTTCTTGAGTGCTGAACGGAACAACAGAAAGGGGGAAATCCAAGGCCTCTCTGATACTCGGATGATCGGCCAAGGCTAGATCGATCAAATGAAGTATCTTTTCATTCTCCGAATATTCTCTAAAAGGCTTTGGATTAAAATACCCTCTTTGCGCATAAACACGGCATCCTTTTCTTTTAACCTTGACCTTGATCGTATGATACCTGCCGTCATATTCTTCGCTGACGTAATAGCCCAGGACATAATAGGCCGCCGTCCTTTCTAGGATCTCCCGGTTTATCTTCTGATAGTCCATGATGTTGTCGAAATACTTACCGCCGGTCTCAGAGGCCATTTGCTTCAGAGAGCCATCGCCCGACATGTTATGATCGTCAAACCGGGCGGAAGCCTGGCCCGCTACATTGACCGGATAGATGATGCTGTTAGAAGCAGCCAGGGCCTTACACATCTCAATGAACTTTTCTCGTACACGCGAACTGCCATATTTTTCAGAAAAGGTTCTGGAATCCTCAATTCGTTTTCCATACAAAACCATATTTGTGATGCCTGATGAATATAGCATTATGTTCTTATTGCCAGGCACATAGCGGAGGACTGAAGCGATGACTTTCAGCTGATTGGCGAAATCCACAGCACACTCTTCGTACATACTTCGTTCTACAGCCTGGATATGTTCGATCCCGTCAGTAGGACTACCAAGAGACGTCGCTAACTTTTTAAGCTCTTCATAATAGCGGTCGGCAAGGTCTACCGCCCTGCCCATGGCTCGTCCTTCTCTCAGACCGGTGATGATCTGGCGGATTTTAACGCGGTCTCTTGTTAGAAATTCGTGGACTTTTAACCCCGAACGCACCGAATACGATATAATGCCGATTTCATCCTCAGGATTGATATGCTTGGCAAGAAAATCTTGGGCGGCCCTGATCGATTTAGCGATCCCCGCAGGGTAGTTAAAGGCAAAGTCAAAAAATAAAAAGAACTTCCTGCTGAGTCTATTTGAGCCTCCGGCAAGCTCAAGACGTTGTGATTCTACAGCGTAAGGGCTTAAGTGAATGTCGTGTTTCTCAAAATCCGTAATATCCCTACGCTGTCCATTATCAAATACCTCGAAATCGGATTTTCCTAAATCAGTGACGAACTCGCCCTTGGCGTCAACAACTTGGGCCTGAACAAGCTTCAAGACCACGGTGACTTCGTGTTGGGTGGGCGCCGGGCCCTTGGCATCTTGGACTCGGCCAGGTTTCGTGCTTTCTGCTGAGAAAGAGCCTATGGGCAAGAAAACGAAGATAATCGGAATTATTGCATTTGCTAGCCTGGCAATTCTAATTCTGATGATTTTCCTCTTCGCAAGATTTAGCATGGCGAATTGCGATGTAATGTCTCTAGGTCGATCGGATTCTCTGGGCGTCTATAGCTAAGAAACCATGATCGTTACTTGACCGGACACCAATAGTTAGGATCAGCATTGTAGCAGTAATAATAATACTTTCTGCCGTCCATGCATGTAATTTCATACTCCTCGTAACAAAGCCCATTATCACAAAAGTTATTAAGCCAGACTACACTCTGGCATTCGCCGGTTCCACCACAGACGCCGCGGCAATAGATCGTAGCCAATCGAACGCACCGAGAGGACGAGCCCCCCATTTCGCAAGGCCACATCGCAAATAGAACATTTGGCCAAATCTGTATGAAAGCTAAAGTCAGAAGAAGGAAAACCACAGCACCCTCAAAAAGAACCCTTTTCATTGAGACCTCCTTATACTCCCCTTATGATTGTCGCAAACTCCAATGACCATGTGATCTTGAGGATAAGCGCTTTATAACTCATTTTAGAAGCCTCATACACAGATCAAAGTTGAGAGAACGACTATTCATTCTGGTTTCAATGAAAACAACCTCGCCTTGAGAGTTGATAATATATGCCTTCGGATCTATATCTAACTGAAATATATTGAAGTAGTTTTCTTTGTCAGCGCTAGAAAAGGGCCTCGTTAGCCCCAATGAAATGGGAAGCCCCTTCCAACTTTGAATCTGGCTTTCATCGTCAATAGTTTCAAAGGAATTCCCTTTTCCGAGAATGAGTCTAATGTTCGTCCTTTCCGGATCAACGCTTTGTGCGAGTTTCCTCAACAATTGAAATCGCCGGGTCTCTTCACAATTCATGCAGATCGATGAGGCAACGACCAAGAATAGGGGCTTTCCTTCTTGATATACCTTTATGTCCTCCCTGCTATAAATATCTTGGAATACCATTTCTTTAATTGATTGAGCCACGGCCGTTCGCGCAGGCGGATTGTCCAGAGATGGATTGATACATATCCGTTTTAAAAGTTCATCCAAAAAAGACGTCTTAAAAAACCTGCCGCTTCGATATTTAATGTTAAAATCGCGCCCGATGATAATCGTATCTTCGGCGCTTGCGCTAAACAGGGCGCGGATTGTCCCATCGTCTTCGATCACGGGATAAGTGAGATGGGCAAATTTCTCAACCTCAGTCCTATCGTAATTTCCCCGGCTATTGATAAAAAATAGACATGTATCATAATTTTCATATTTATCTGCAAGATCCTGAAGATAGATAATGTTCGGTAAGTCTCGCCTAAGAAACTCACTAAATCTAATGATTATCACTTTCCCCGCAAGGCTGCGTAAAGCGATTTTAGATCCGTCTATCGAGTGAGCTTCGAACTCCGGACACGGGCTATTGAGTAATTCTGGATTTAGATCCTGTATAGTTGCTATATCTTCCGATGGCTCTATCGAAATAGCTTCTTTGACAATACTATTTCGATTTTTGATAAAAGTGTTGTTAATAACCAAAATCGTATTTAGGACAAGGAGAACGGCTATAGAAAAAATGGAAAATCTTGAAAGATATATGCCTTTTTTCTTATCTTTGTCCATCAATCTCCCCAAGAAAAAGTATCAAACGCAGAAGCCGATGTCAATCTTTATTCGGTGCAGAAACAAGCAGATCACACCAGCGAATTTAGCTGGGGCTTTAGAGCAAAATGAATATTGCCAAACGGCGAGCTGCCTATAAAATGAAAAATGAGCTCTTAAAACGGATTCTCCGTCGGGTAGAGCACCCCGGCCGGGCGGTTGAAGGAGACGTCTTCGACGCCGAGCATCCGCATCGCCGCCCAGAGCGTCTTCCCGGCGTGGTCGAAGGCCACGGCCGTGTGGTGGGGGAAGCGCTTCTCGATCAGGACGTGCCGGTAGAACCGGCCCATCTCCCGGATGCCGATGACCCCGATGCCGCCGAAGGACTTCGGGTCGATATCGAGGACCTCGCCCTCGGCGACATAGGACCGGAGGACCGTGTCCGCCGTCGACTGGAGGCGGAAGATGGTCATGCCGCCGGTCTTGATCCGGCCCTCGAGCGTCCCCCGGGTGATGTCCGGCGTCTTGCCGGCCTCCATCAGCCGGTGCATGATGAGCTGGTAGCGCATCGTCGGGTCGAGCATGCAGGGGGCCGGCGTGTTGCCGCAGTGGAAGCCCATGAAGAGGTCCGTGGCCTTGTAGCCCTTGAGCGCCTTCTTGGCCCCGGCGATCATGTCGTACGGGACGGTGTTGTTGATGTCGAGGATGGTCGCCGGGAGCTCCGTCGCGCAGGTGCAGATGTACTCGCTCAGCGCGCCGTAGATGTCGACTTCGCAGGCCACGGGGATCCCCCGCGCGGCCAGCCGCGAGTTGACGTAGCAGGGAACGAAGCCGAAATAGCTCTCGAAGGCCGGCCAGCACTTGTCGGCGAAGACGCCGTACTCGGACGCGCCGAGGTTCGCCTCCATGAACTTGAGCAGGGCGACCTCGAACTGGGCCAGCTTGGTGAGCATCTCGGGGTAGGCGTTGCCGGCGCCGAGCTCCTTGGCCATGTCCGCGGCGACGGCCTTGACCTTGGGGTCGCCCTCGGCCTTGCGGAAGATGTCGTAGAGATCGAGCTCGCTGTTCTCCATGACCTCGACCCCGATGTCGTAGAGCGGCTTGATCGGCGCGTTGCAGGCCAGGAAGTCCTGCGGCCGCGGCCCGAAGCCGAAGATCTTGAGCTTCCTGAGGCCCAGGAGGATCCGGGCGACCGGCACGAAACCGGCGATCATGGCCGCGATCTCCTCGGGGATGCCGACCGGGTACTCGGGGACGTAAGGGCGGAGATGGCGCAGGCCCATGTTGTAGGAGTTGTTGAGCATTCCGCAGTAGGCGTCGCCGCGCCCGTCGACGAGGTCCTTGCCCGATTCCTCGGCCGCGGCCGCGACCATGACCGGCCCGTCGAACTTCTGGGCCAGCAGCGTCGTCGGGGTCTCCGGTCCGAAGTTGCCGAGATAGAGGACGAGGGCGTTGATGTTCTTGGCCCGCAGCTCCTCGAGGGCCTGCAAGGCGTCCTTCTCGTTCTCGACCACGGTCGGGATGCGGGTGATCGCGACGCCGGCCCGGCGGCATTCTTCGGCGACCCGGAGCGAGCGCTTGCGCGAGAGCTCGATGGGAAAGCAGTCGCGGCTGACGGCGACGAGGCCAAGCCTCACTTTAGGGATGTTCGTCATCGGTCCTCCTCCTTCTTCTGGCCGTAATAGGCGTCGGGGCCGTGTTTGCGGAGATAATGCTTTTCCATGATCGCCCGGTCGAGGGGCGCGAGGTGGGGCGCCAGGGCGGTCGTCCTGAAGGCCATCGCCGCCACCTGCTCGAGGATGACCGACGTCTCGACCGCCTCGGCCGGGGTCTTGCCCCAGGCGAACGGCCCGTGCCCGGCCACGAGGACGGCCGGGAGGGCCATCGGGTCGAGTCCGGCGAAGCGCTCGACGATGACCTTGCCCGTGTTCCGCTCGTAGCCCTCGGCGACCTCGGCCTCGACGAGGAGCCGGGTCAACGGGATAGGCCCGTGGAACGAATCGGCGTGGGTCGTGCCGTAGCAGGGGATCTCACGGCGGGCCTGGGCGAAGGTGGTGGCGTAGACGCTGTGGGCGTGGGCGACGCCGCCGACTTCGGGGAAGGCCTTGTAGATCTCGCAGTGCGTCGGCGTGTCCGAGGAGGGATTGAGCCAGCCCTCGACGACCTGGCCCTCGAGGTCGACGAGAACGATGTCTTCGGCCTTCAGGGTGTCGTAGGCGACGCCGCTCGGCTTGATGGCCACGATGCCCTTGCGCCGGTCGATGCCGCTGACGTTGCCGAAGGTCATGATGACCAGCCCCGAGCGGGCCAGCTCGAGGTTGGCTTTGAAGACGGCCTCCTTGAGATCGGTCAGCATGTGGCGCTCCTTTGCCGGTCCTTGATGGCCAGCAGGTCCTTCATGACGTGATGGAGGTTCCCGGTCCAGGCCGTGGTGCCGAAGGCGTCGTGGAGCGTGCGGTAGAGTTCGTAAAGCTCGAGGTAGACCCTGTGGCTTGGGGCGTGCGGCCGGAAGACCGTGCGCCGGATGCCACCCATGGCCGCCTGGGCCTCGGCGAACGTGGCGTACCCGCCGCCGCGCGGGCCCGCCGCGACCGCCCCGGCCATGGCCGCGCCGAGAGCGCAGGTCTGGGCCGAGCGGGCCACCTTCATCGGCAGGCCAGTGACGTCGGCGTAGATCTGCATGACGAGCGGGTTCTTCTCGGCGATGCCGCCGCAGTTGACGACGTCGCGGATCGTGACGCCGTACTCCTCGAAGCGGCGGATGATGGTCAGCGCGCCGAAGGCCGTGGCCTCTATAAGGGCCCGGTAGATCTCCTCGGGTTTGGTGTGCAGGGTCAGGCCGAGGATGAGGCCGGTCAGGCGCTGGTCGACGAGGACGGTCCGGTTGCCGTTGAGCCAGTCCAGGGCCAGGAGGCCCGATTCCCCGGGCTTGAGGGCCGCGGCTCTTTTGGTCAGGGCGGCGTGGGAGCCCTTCTTGGGTCCGCCCGGTTCGATGACGTTGACGAACCAGTTGAAGATATCGCCGACCGCGGACTGCCCCGCCTCGAGCCCGAAATAACCCGGCAGGACCGAGCCGTCGACGATACCGCAGAGACCGGGGACGTTCGGGAGCCGCTTCGTTGCCGGCCAGACGCAGATGTCGCAAGTGCTTGTGCCGATGATCTTGACGAAACGGCCGGTGTCGACGCCCGAGCCGACGCCGCCGAGATGGGCGTCGAAGGAGCCGACGGCGACGGCGATCCCGGGGCGAAGACCGAGCTTCTTAGCCCAATCCTTGCTCAGGCCGCCGGCGGGGACGTCGGATGTGTAGGTCTTCGAATAGAGCCGGTCGCGGAGCTCGCCCAGGCGCGGGTCGAGCTTGGCCAGTAACGACTTGGCCGGAAGTCCGCCCCACTTGTCGTTGAACATGGCCTTATGGCCGGCGGCGCAACGGCTGCGCTTCATCCGCAGGGGGTCGGTGATCCCGGTGAGGAGGCCGGGGATGTAGTCGGCGCACTCGACCCAGGAGAAGGCGGCCGCGGCGACCTTGGCGTCCATGCGCAGGCAATGGAGGATCTTGCTCCAGAACCACTCCGAAGAATAGGTCCCGCCGCACTTGGCCAGGTACTCGGGATGCTCGGCGGCGGCCAGGGCCGTGATCTCGGCGGCCTCGGCGTGGCCGGTGTGGTCCTTCCAGAGCCAGGCCTGGGCGTTAAGGTTTTTCTTGAACTCCTTGTAGAGCGCGAGCGGCTTGCCGGTCCGGTCGACGGGGAGCGGGGTCGAGCCGGTCGTGTCGACGCCGATGCCGATGACCGCGGCGGGATCGAAGTCCTTCTTCTTCTTTTTCGCCTCGGCCAGGGCCGCGGGGACGATTTGTTCGATGCCCAGGATCCAGTCGGCCGGGTTCTGCCGGGCCAGGTTCGCGTCCTTGGGGTCGAAGAGGATGCCGGCATCACCGCTCGGGTAATTGAAGATGGCCGTCCCGACCTCGTCTCCGTTGGCGACGTCGACGATGAGGGCCCGGACGGAGTTCGTGCCGAAATCGAGCCCGAGAGCGTACTTGGCGGTTTTCATGAAGTTATTATACTCAGGGGCGGGTCCGGGGCAACCGAAGGGGTCAAACCTAAAATGTTAAGGTTCCCTCCGACGGGCGTTTTGTTGCACGGCCAAAACCTTAAGAATCCAGGTTTGACCCCTTCTTCTCGCGGTCTATTGGTCAGCGGTCCCATTTAAAATATAATGCTATATCGCCCAAACAAAATGCGACCGTTCCGATCCCCTCGAGACACGTTCCAAACCCGGGAGGAGCCATGAAGACATCACCGGTTTTTCGCGTCCTCGTCATCGTCGTGCTTTTCCGCGCCGCCGTTCTTGCGGCCGGGCAGAAGCCCAAGCCTGCCCAGCCGGCCCGATCGATCCAACCGGCTGCCGCCCCGAGCCCAGCTCAATTCACCGAAGACCTGCTCAAGGGTTTCTCGGCCCGGGCCCTCGGCCCCTATCGGGCCGGGTCGTGGGTGACAGCGTTCGCCGTGCCGGACGCCCCGGCCCGCGACCACCTCTACACGCTCTACGTCGGGACGCGCAACGGTGGCGTCTGGAAGACCGTGAACGCGGGCACGACGTTCGAGCCCGTATTCGACGGCCAACCGAAGCTCTCGATCGGCGACGTCGCCGTGGCCCCCTCGGACCCGAACATCGTCTGGGTCGGGACCGGGGAGCCCTACTGCGCCCGCTCGTCCAACTCGGGCGACGGCGTCTGGAAGTCGACGGACGCCGGCAAGACCTGGAAGAACATGGGCCTGGCGGACTCGCACCACATCGCCCGGGTGGTCATCCATCCGGCCGACCCGAACATCGTCTATGTGGCCTCGATGGGCCATCTCTTCTCCGAGAACGCGGAGCGCGGCGTCTTCAAGACGGCCGACGGCGGCCGGACCTGGAAGAAGGTCCTCTCTATCGACACGAAGATCGGAGCCGTCGACCTGACCCTGGTCAAATCGGCCCCCGACACGCTCTATGCGGCCATGTACGAAAAGGAGCGGCGGCCGTGGACCTACAGCCTCGGCGGCCCGGGTAGCGCCATCCACAAGACGACCGACGGCGGCGCGACCTGGACGCGGCTCGCGGGCGGGCTGCCGGCGGGCCGGATCGGCCGCATCGGGCTCGATGTCTTCCAGAAGGACCCGAAGACCCTCTATGCCGTCGTCGAGAACGTCAATCCGCGGCCGGCGACGGCACAGGAGATCGAGCAGGACAAGCGCCGCGGCGTCGAGCCGGCCCCGCGCACGATGGGCAACGAGGTCTACCGCACCGATGACGCCGGGGCGACTTGGCGCAAGGTCAACGCCGGCTACGAGGCGGCACTCGACAAGGCGCCCTACTCCTTCAATCAGCTGCGGATCGACCCGGCCGACCCGGAGACGGTCTACATCACCGGCCAGTCGCTGGCCTCGACCAACGACGGCGGCAAGACCTGGAAAGGGCTCGGCTGGCCCTCCGACGGGGTCATGCCCCGGGCCTTCGGCGACTGGCGGTGCATGTGGATCGACCCGCTCGACCCGGACCGGCTCATCTTCGGCTCGGACGGCGGGGTCAATATCTCCTACGACCGGGGCAAGACGAGCCACCACGCCTACAACCTGCCGCTCACGGAGTGGTACGCCGTCGGCGTCGATATGGAAGATCCCTACAACATCTACGGCGGCCTGCAGGACCACGACTCGTGGAAGGGCCCGTCGAACGGCTGGGCCGGGGAGATCTCGCTGAGCGACTGGGTGACCGTCGGCGGGGGCGACGGCATGTACAACTGCGTCGACCCGACCGATTCGCGCTGGCTCTACAACGGCCGCGAGATGGGCACCATGTGGCGCTTCGACCAGAAGACTGGCGTCCAGACGCAGATCACGCCGCGGCGGACCGAGCCGGGGAAGGACCCGCTGCGCTTCAACTGGACGCCGCCGATCGCCTTGTCGCCCCACAATCCGGCCACGGTCTACACGGGCGCGCAGGTCGTCTTCCGGTCGTTCGACCGGGGGGCCCATTGGCAGGAGATCTCACCCGACCTGACGACCGACGAGGACGCCAAGCAGCACGGCGAAAGCTACATCTCGTATTGCACGCTGACGACCCTGGCCGAGTCGCCGGTCGCGCCCGGGGTCATCTGGGCCGGGTCCGACGACGGCAAGGTCCAGATGACCAAGGACGGCGGGGCGACCTGGCTCGACCGGACGGCCAAGCTCGCCGTGGCCGGCGGGCCGGCCAACTTCTGGACGAGCCGGGTCTTCCCCTCGCCGCACGCGGCGGGGACGGCGTTCGTGACCAAGACCGGCTGGCGCCTGGACGACTATCGCGTCTCGATCCACAGGACCACGGACTTCGGCGAGACCTGGACCTCGATCGCTGGGGACATGCCGAACGGCAAGCCCGTCAACGTCATCGTCCAAGACCGCAAGAACCCGGATCTCCTCTTTGTCGGGACCGAATGGGGCGTCTACGTTACGCTCGACGGCGGGAAGCATTGGCTGCCGTTCCGGGCGGGGATGCCCTCGGTCAAGGTCACGGACATGACGATCCACCCGCGCGAGAACGACCTGGTCGTCGCGACCTACGGGCGGGGTGCCTACGTCGTCGACATCACCCCGCTCCAGGAGCTGACGGCGGCGGTCCTGGCCGAGGACGTCCATCTCTTCGACGTCGAGCCGGAGACGCAGCGGGTGACGGGCGGGATCGGCAACTACCAGCTGCTGGGCGATAGCCACCTGTTCACGCCGAACGAGTCGAACGCCGTCGTGATCAACTATTACCTCAAGGCGAAGGCGGAGGGGGGGGTCAAGGTAACGGTGGCCGACGCCGCGGGGACGGTGGTGGCCGAGCTCGCGGGCAAAGGCGAGGCGGGACTGAGCACAGTGTCGTGGGGCATGCGCGTCCAGAGGCCGGGGGCGAAGCCGGCCCGGTTCCCCGGCTTCGGGGGCGGGGCGCTCGTCGATCCCGGCGAGTATGCCGTGACGCTCGAGGCCGGCGGGCAGAAGATCGTGAAGAAAGCGGTCATCCGCTATCGCCA